>Ga0228698_1000939_pt1 | contig 16323 bp, 11 predicted proteins | sample McNCre117_Aug_MG_FD_178015 | JGI IMG/M metagenome (GOLD analysis project Ga0228698, IMG submission 178015) | Freshwater microbial communities from McNutts Creek, Athens, Georgia, United States - 1-17_Aug_MG | ecosystem: Environmental > Aquatic > Freshwater > Creek | place: USA: Georgia...
GGGGCGTCATGTCAATTTATTCGTTGCTCAGCGGTCCAATGGCGCTGATGAGAAATTCGCTTTTCTCGGCCAGGTCGTCTTCGGTGTCGGCGTGGCGCATGGCAATGTCGTGGAACTCGGCTTGCAGTCTCAAAAAAGCATCCACCAGTTCCGGCGCAAACGCGGTGCCGCGTCCGTTGCGGATGGTGCGGGCGGCCTCTGCCGGCGTGAACGCGGGCTTGTACACGCGCGGACAAATCAGCGCGTCGTACACATCGGCCACGGCCATGAGGCGCGCCGAGATCGGGATCTCTTGGCCCTTAAGGCCTTGCGGGTAGCCGCTGCCGTCCCACTTCTCGTGGTGGGAGTACACCAGCTCCTTGGCAATCTCGAAGAAGTCAGCCAGGCCCACCAAATGGTGCTCGGTGCTGCCTGCCAGGCGCTGTGCGTTGGCCAGTGCGTCGCGCCCCAGCGTGGGGTGGCGCTTCATGATCTCAAACTCTTCCTCGGTGTAGCGCCCGGGCTTGAGCAGGATGCGGTCCGGTATGCCCACCTTGCCAATGTCGTGCAGCGGCGCGCAGCGGTACAGCATGTGGATGACCTCGTCGCTCAGGTAGCCTGCGTAGTCGGGGTGCTCGCGCATGGCGTAGGCCAGCACGCGCACATAGTTTTGCGTGCGCCGCAGGTGGTTGCCGGTGTCGGTGTCGCGTGTTTCCGAGAGCGACGCCATGGCCAGGATGGTCACGTCCTGCATGGCCATGACCTGCTTGGCGCGCTTGGCTACTTCAAATTCCAGGTACTCGTTGTTGACCCGTATGGCCCGGCTGGTCATGGCATCCGACAGGTGTGCGCGCAGGCGCGACAGCAGAATGCCCGGCCGTATCGGGCGGGTGATGTAGTCCACCGCCCCCAGTTCCAGGCCCAGCTCTTCGTTGTGGGCCTCGGTCTGGCTGGTGAGAAAAATCACCGGAATGTGCTGCGTGAGCGGCTCGGCCTTGAGCATGCCGCAGACCTCGTAGCCGTCCAGCCCGGGCATCATGATGTCGAGCAGGATGATGTCGGGCTGCTCGGTCTGCGCCAGCTCCAGCGCCCGCATGCCGTCCTTGGCCACCTTGACCTGGTAGTGCCCGCGCAGCAGGCCCGCCACCAAGGACAGGTTGGTGACCTCGTCGTCCACCACCAGCACGCTACTTTTGACCGGAAGAAAAATATCCATGGCGGCGTCAGTCGATGGCGATGCCCGCAGCCTGTGCCAGCCCTTGCAGGGTGGCCAGTGCGTCGGGGAATTCAAAGAGCTGGATCTGCCGCAGCAAGCTGCCAAAGCCTTCGCCCAATCCGTGTTGCAGCAAGGCCGCATGTTCTTCGACCAGGGGCTCGGCCTGCGCGTCGTGGCTCTTGAGCAGCAAGGCCAGGGTGCGGTAAGCGCGCGCCAGGTCTTCTGGCGCGGGGGCTGCATGCGGGGCGGGCGCAGCGCGCTGCGGCAGCGCCTCGTGGATGTGCTCGGCCAGCGTGTGGGCCACGCGTTCCAGTTCGTCCAGTGCGGGGGCAAACTCCCGCGTGGCCATGCGCTGGCGCAACGCCAGCTCGGCCGCCGCGCACAAGGCGCCGCAGTGCGCGGCGCCGAGGTTGAAGCACACGCCCTTGAGGGTGTGCGCCGCGCGCTGGGCGCTGGCGTAGTCGTGGGTGAGCAGGGCCTCACGCATTTGTGTGGGCGTGCGCTCCAGTGCGGCATGGAACTTTTCCAGCAGCGAGTAATACAGGGGCAGATTGCCTTGGCAGTTCTGCAGGCCGGTGTGGGTGTCCAGGCCTTCAATCTGCAGTGCAGCTTCTGTCGGTGCCTCTGGCGCGGTGCGTGTGGCTGTGGCGGGGCTGTGGCTTGCGTAGCCGCCTGCCCAGCGCTGCAGGCTTTGCACCAGTGCCTGCGGGTCTATGGGTTTGGACAGGTGGTGGTCCATGCCTTCGCTCAGGCAGCGCTGGATTTCGTCTTCCATGGCATGCGCTGTCATGGCGATGATGGGCAGCGTGGCAAAGCGCGCATCGGCACGCAGCGCCTGCGTGGCCTGGTGCCCGTCGAGCACGGGCATTTGCAAATCCATGAACACCAGCTGCCAGGGCAACGCGTCGGCCTGTGCACGCAGCAGGTCCAGCGCCTCTTGGCCGTTGTGGGCCACGGTCACCTCGATCTGCATGGACTCCAGCAGCTCGCAGGCGATTTGCTGGTTGATCTCGTTGTCTTCCACCAGCAACACCTTCAGCCCGGGGAAGCAGGCATCCGCCACGGGCAGCATGGCGGGCTGTGCGCTGCGCTGGGGGTGCATGATTTCGGCCAGCGTGTCCCACAGGCGCGACTGGCTCACCGGCTTGTCCATGAATGCGCGCGCGCCCGCGCGGCTGCCGGCGTCGCGCACCTCGTCGGCACCAAAGGCGGTGACGATGACCACCGCCGGGCGGTGTGCCAACGCCACGTCATGCATCAGGGCCTGGGTGGCGTTGACTCCGTTGAGGTCGGGCATTTTCCAGTCCATCAGCACCACATCGAAGGGGTCTGCTGCATCGGCCTGTTGCACCGCGTGCAGTCCGCTTTGGCCGCCGGTGGCTTCGCTCACCCGCATGCCCAGGGCCAGCAGTTGCTCGGTCAAAATTTGGCGCGCATTGGCGTTGTCGTCCACCACCAGCACGCGTTTGCCGTGGGCTGCTGTGTGGGCCATGCCGCTGGCACGTTGCTCGTGCGAGAGGGCCAGCTCGGCGGTGAAATGGAAGGTGCTGCCCGCACCGGGTTCGGACTCGGCACCAATGCTGCCACCCATCATTTCCACAAAGCGGCGCGAGATCGCCAGGCCCAGGCCGGTGCCACCGTATTGGCGCGTGGTGGAACTGTCGGCCTGGGTAAAGGGCGCAAACAGGCGGGCCAGTTGCTCGGGCTCAATGCCCACGCCGGTGTCGATCACCGCCACCTGCAGGCGCACCTTGTCACCCTGCTGGGCCTGCACAGACACATCCACGCGCACATGGCCGCTGGCGGTGAACTTGATGGCATTGCCCATCAGGTTGATGAGCACCTGGCGCAGGCGCAGCGCGTCGCCCACCAGGCCCAGCGGCACCTCGGGCGCAATGCGCACCAGCAGCTCCAGGCCTTTTTCGTGCACCTTGGGGCTGAGCAGCAGGGCCACGCTGTCGAGCACATCGTCCAGCCAGAACGGCGCGGCCTCCAGGCCCATCTTGCCGGCCTCGATCTTGGAGAAGTCCAGGATGTCGTTGATCACGCCCAGCAGCGCGCTGCCTTCGGAATGGATTTTTTGCAGGTAGTCGCGCTGTTTGGGCGTGAGGTCGGTGCGCAAAGCCAGGTGCGACAGGCCAATAACCGCGTTCATGGGCGTGCGAATTTCGTGGCTCATATTGGCCAGGAATTCGCTCTTGGCGCGGGTGGCGTCTTCGGCCTTTTCGCGTGCGGCGGCCAGCTCCAGCGTTTGCCGCTGGGTTTGCACCAGCAGGTTGTGGGTCATGCGGTTGCGGCCAATGATCTCCAGGTTGAGCGCAATCAGCGGCAGCACTTCCTGCAGCAGCGCGGCATGGCGGGCGCTGGTGGTTTGCACGCTGGCGAGTTCGATCACGGCCAGCGTCAGCCCGGCATTGCCCAGCACGGGGATGATGCGCACCTGGCAGGGCGCGGTGTCCACCAAACCGGAGTGGATGCGCAAGTGGCCGGCCTGCAAGCCTTGCAGGTCCAGCGCCTTGCCATCCAGCGCGCACTGGCCGTGCAGGCCTTCGCCCAGCGCAAAGCCCTGCATCTGCTCGGGCAGCGCGCCGCCCCAGCCACCGGCAAAGCGGAAGCGGTTGTCGCTGTCGTCGGCCACATACATCACGCCCCACTGGGCGCCGGCCAACGGGGTGATCTGGGCCATGAGCACGCGGGCAAATTCGTCCATGTCTTCAATGGCCTGCAGCGCACGGCCCAGCGCGGCCGAGCAGGTCTTGACCCAGCGCTGCGTTTCGGCGTCGAGTGCGGCGTCTTGCATGACCTGCAGTGCCTGCGCCATAGCGCCAATTTCGTTGTGGAAGTTCTGGTGCGGAATCTGCACCTGCAAGTTCCCGGCGGCCAGGCTTTCCACGCTGTTGCGCAGGCGCTCGGTAGGGCGGCGCACCGATGCGCCCACCAACAGCCCCAAGCCCACGCCAAACGCGGCACCCAGCACCAGCAGCAGCACCGTCCAGCGCTGCACATCCACCGAGAACTCGGCGGCGTCTTGAGCGGCCTGGCGTGCGGCACCCTCTTTGTGGGTAACCAAGGTGTCCATCAGTTGGTCGGTGGACTCAAAGATGCGCACGTTGTCGGGGCTCACCAAAAAGCTGGCCACGCGGGAGGTGTGGAAGTCGTTCTCCTGGTCCATCAGCACCAGCGCCTTGTCCACATTGCCCATGTACTGCGCAATCAGCGCCTGGGTTTGCCGCAGCAGAGCTTTGCCTTCGGGGCGGAAGAAGTGCCGGTCGCTCTCTGTCAGCGCCTTTTGCAGCGCGCCACGTGCCTCGGCCAGCTGCGAGCGGGCGGTGGCGCGGCTGGCAGCGTCTGGCGCCAGCGCCATCTGGCGCATGTAGCGCCCCACCGCCATGAGCTGGATGTTGGCCTCTTTGACGTCTGAGATGCCTTGAAGCTCATAGAAGTACATGCGCTGCACTTCCTGGGCCTGCAGCCGGTTGCTGTAGATGGACTGGGCCCCCACCAGAAAGATCACCGCCACCAGGCCGCCAAAGGCCAGTGCCAGCTTGGTGTTGATCTTCAGCCCTTCAAAGCGGCCCACCAGACTCTTCATCTCACAGGGCCTTCACCATATGGGCCAGGCTGGCCGCAGACACCGGATGCCCCGCGTAAAAGCCCTGAATCACCTTGCAGCCCTGTTGCTGCAGCAGCGCGGCCTGGGCTTCGGTCTCCACGCCCTGGGCGATGACTTCAATGCCCATGGCCTGGCCGATGGCGATCATGCAGTTGCTGATGGCGCGGGCGTCGGCGCTGGAGGTCAGGTCTTGCACGCACTGCGCATTGATCTTGAGGCTGCTGATGGCCAGGGTGTTGAGCCGCGCCATGCTGCTGAATGAGATGCCGAAATCGTCAATCGCAATGCGCACACCCAATTGCCGCAACGCCCGGATGGGGCGGGTGTCGTGCACGGCAAACATCACCGCCTGGGTTTCGCTGAGTTCCATCTCCAGCAGGTAGGGAGGCAGCGCATTGGCCAGCAGGGTGTGCTCCACCAAGGGTAGAAAGCTCGGGTCGCGCAGCTGCCGCAGCGACACGTTGAGCGACAGCGTCATGTCTTCCATGCCCTGCGCGCGCCATTGGCGGAGTTGCTCGCAGGCCTGCACCAGGGCCCAGTTGCCCAGCGGCACAATGGCGCCGCTTTTTTCGGCCAGGTTGATGAAGACCGAAGGCTCCACATCGCCTGCCACAGGGTGCTTCCAGCGCATCAGCGCTTCGCAACCACGCAGCACCGAGTTGCCGTGGTTGCGCATTTGCGGTTGGTACACCAGGCTGATTTCCTGGCGCTCCAGCGCGTTCCAGAGGTCAAACTCCAGGTTCACCTCGGCACGGGCTTGCAGCTCGGGTGTGTAGGCGAAATACGGAATGGCAAAGCGCTTGGCGGCGTACATGGCGGCGTCGGCATGCTTGAGCAGGTCGCTCATGTTGAGCGCGTCCTGCGGGTAGAGGGCGCAGCCCACGCTGGCGCCTATGGTCAGCATGTGGTCGCCAATGTGCATGGCGGGCAGCAGTGCCTGTTGCAGTGCGTCGGCCAGGGCACGGGTTTCGCCTGCGCGCAGGGCGCCGCTGAGCAGGATGACAAATTCATCGCCACCTACGCGCGCCAGCAAGTCGCCACCGTGCAAGGTGGTATTCATGCGCCGTGCCACTTCCTGCAGCACCTTGTCGCCCACTTCGTGGCCGAGTTCGTCGTTGATGGGTTTGAAGCGGTTCAGGTCAATGAACAGCACCGCCAGCGCGGGGCTGGTGGCCGGGTCCGGTCCTATGAGCTGGCTCAGGCGGTCCACCAGCATGCGGCGGTTGGGCAGGCCGGTGAGTGGGTCGCTGTAGGCCATGGTTTGCAGGCGCTTGCTGGCAGGGTCGGCGTGCGACATATCCACCGTGACAGCCATGTAGGAGACCACATCGCCTTCGGTGTTTTCAATCATCTTGACCGACTGCCATTCCAGAAAAATCTGTCCGTTCTTGCGGCGGTTGAAAAGGGTGCCGCTCCAGCAGCCCTTGTCCAGCAGCTCCAGCCAGAAGTCCTGGTAGAACGCGCTGTCGTGCCGGCCCGAGCTGAACAGGCGCGGGTTGTTGCCCAGCAGTTCAGATGCCTCGTAGCCGCTGGTGCTGCAACAGGCGCTGTTGACCGCGCTGATGCTGCCGTAGGGGCTGGTGACCATGAGCCCGTGCTCCACGTCGCAGCCGCTGACCAGGTCGTTTTGCCATTGCAGTGGTTCGGTTTGCACATCGCTGGCGGGGTGCAGGAACCAGTAAATCTCTGCGTGCCCGTTGTGGCTGGCTTGCAGGGCCAGCACGTCATACGCCGATGCGTCGGGTGCACCGGGCAGGGGCGCGAGTTGCAGGCGCCATTGCAGGCCGCCTGCATGGGGGCCGTATTCTTGAAAGCGCGCCAGCACCGCTTGCAGGCGCGGGCGCTGGCTTGCAACCAGCAGCTGCGCCATGCTGGCACCGGGCAGGGTGACGCCTTGTGTGTCCAGCGTGGCCCGCGCAGCCGGGCTGGCGCGCAGCAGGTTGCCTTGCGCGGTGCTCACCCAGTACAGCAAACAGGTTTGCGCCAGAAGGTTGGTGAGCAGATCCTCGGAGTGCACTTCGCGCCCCAGGGACTGAAGAATCATGCGGTGCTGCTTTTCCAGCCGCTTGTGCTGCTGCATCAGTTCGCCGATGTCTTGCGCGTAGCGAAACAGCTGCGCCTTCATCCCGTCGGCGTCATCCGAGCCGGCGCTCGCCACAGGTGCTACGGTTTTCATTTCAGGTTCTCGCGCATCCAGCTCACCACTTGCAGCGGGCTGAAGGGTTTGATGAAGTAGGCATCGGCGCCTCTGCGTTCGGCTTCTTCGCGGTCGGATTGCTGACCGCGTGCCGTCACCATGGCCACCAGCGTGTTGCGCGTGGCGGCGTTGGATTTGATGGCATCCAGCACCTGCAGGCCATCCATTTCGCCGGGCATCATCACATCAAGCAGGACCGCCACCGGTCGGTATTTGCCAATCGCGTAGAGCGCGGCGGTGCCGTTGTCGGCCTCAATGATCTCGTACTGCTTGCCCAGCGTGATGCTGAGCAAGCGGCGGATGTCGGCGTGGTCGTCAGCGATGAGGATGTAAGGCATTTCAGTTCTCTACAGGAGGGGTGGGCAAATGGGCGCGGCGCAGTTGCACGTCGCGGCTGATGGCTTCAAGCCGGTCAAACGGAATCGGTTTGGGCAGCACTTCGATATCGGATGGAATGCCGCCGCGCAACGCAACGGAGCTGGCGTCCAGCCCGCTGACCACCACGATGCGGGTGGCTTGGGCCTCGGGGGCGTTGCTGAGCATGCGCAGCAAGGCAAAGCCGTCCAGGTGAGGCATGCGCAGGTCCAGCACCAGCACGTCCGGCGTGTGACGGCCCATGCGGAGCAGGGCGGCAAAGGCGTTGTCAAAAAGGTGCAGCTCGGTCGGAAACGGCCAGGCCTTGATGTGCACGCCGTACAGGCGCAGCAGCGCGGCATCGTCGTCCACGACCACCATTTGCAGGGGCCGCTGCGGTGGGGCCTGCGCAGCCACTGGCGCAGGCGACCGCTCGGCGGGCGTTGCCGGTACGCCGGGCTGCGTGTTGGCAAAAAACGCGCTGTTGCGGTAGAGCTGGCGGTCTACCGACTCGCGCAGGATGCGGCGGTGGCCTCCGTCGGTCTTCCAGGCGGTGAGCAGGCCGGTTTCTGTCCACAGCTGCGCGGTAGCCACCGACACGCCCAGCATGCGCGCCGCCTCGGTGGTGGTGCAGAAGGTCTTTTCTACAGAAGGGTTGGGCATGGGGCACGCGCAAAGGGGTGGACTTGTCGCAACTCTAATCACTTTTAATCAATTTGCAATGATTATTATCAAATTTAATCAAAAATCATTGTTTGTGGGGCGTGAGAAGCCTTGATTGGCCTGTGGTTTGATCTGGATCACTTGAATAACTAGGGTAAACCCTTATAATTAACTCACCAAACTTTAGGAAAGGACGCAACCATGTCCCCCATCATCGAGCTCATCAAGGCTCTTGTGCCCCACATCCCCTCCCAACAAGAGATGGATCAGGAGTACCTGAACGAAGCGGTAGACGCCTCTGACGTGGAACGCCGCATCTGGGAAATTGACCATCGCCACAACCAGTCGGGCGTGCAAGCCGGTGGACTGGGCGGAGCCTTGCATTGATGGCCGCGGTACTCGAATCCGTGGCTTCGGTGCCTGCCGTTCTGGCGCCCATGGCCCGCGTGGGCAGCGACTTTCTGGCCTTGCCCTTTGACGTGGCACGCGAGCAGTACGCCAAATCGGTGCGCGCTGGACTGGTGGAGCGTTCGCTGATTGCATCGGCCCGCTTTGAGCGCACGCTGCATGCGCTGGAACAGCTGGCCCTGGGCGGCATGGCACGCCGCACCTGAACCTGCCTATTCCTTAGCCCCGGCCCTCAGCCCGCGTGTGCGTGGGCCTTGGCTTTTTTCAGGTCTTCCCAGTCCACCCAGTCCGAACCGGTGGCTGCCACGTAGTGGTCTACCGACTGGCCCATGGTGGGGAAGAAATGGTCCGCGCCGACCTTGTCGAACAAGCCGTATTGCCGCAGGCGGTCTTTTACCGGCCCTTTCATTTGCGCAAAACACAGGGTGATGCCCGCGGCCTCCAACTCGGCATGCAGCTCCTGCAGCATGTCTGCAGCGGTGGAGTCCACATCGGTCACCGGCTCGGCGGCGGCTACCAGCCATACCGTGCGTGTGGGCGCACTGGATACGGCCCGCAACATGCTCTCGCGAAACATCTCGGCGTTGGCAAAGAACAGCGGCGCATCCCAGCGAAACAGCACCAGTCCGGGAATGCGCCTGGCCTCCGGGTGGCGGGTGATGTCGTGGTAGCCCTTCATGCCGTCCACCCGCCCCAGCACCGCGCAGTAAGGCCGCCATGCGCGCCATATAAATACCAGCAGCGAAATGGCCACGGCAATGAAGATGCCCTGTATCACCCCCAGCAGCGCCACCCCCAGAAAACACACGTTGGACAGCACAAACTCCTCGCGCCGCAGGTGGTAGAGGCGCTTGACGCCTTCCACCTCCAGAATCGTCCAGGCGGCTGAAATCACCACCGCACCCAACGCGGCGGTGGGCAGGTGCTCCATCAGCGTGGGGGCAAACATCAGCAGCAGGGCAATGCACACGGCGCCCACCACGCCTGTCATCTGGGTTTGCGCGCCCGCGGCTTCGGCCACCGGCGTGCGTGAGGCGCTGCTGCTGACCGAAAAGCCCTGGAACAAGCCGGTAGCCACGTTGGACAGGCCCAGGGCAATGATTTCCTGGTTCTCGTCCACGTAGTACTTGCCGCGTGCGGCGTAAATGCGCGAGAGCACGCTCATGTCGGCAATCGACACCAGCGCAATCGCCAGTGCACCAGCCAGCAAGGTGTTGAGCTCACTCTGGCTGATGGCCACCAGCTTGAACGTGGGCAGACCCTGCGGCAGCACGCCCACCACGGCTACCGGCGCGGTTGCTGCCAGGTTCATCAGGTCCACGGCCAGGGTGGCACCCACCACGGCCACCAGCACACCCGGCACTTTGGGCAGCCAGACCTTGCAGGCAAAAATGGCCACCAGACAGCCCAAGCCTATGGCCAGTGCCGCGGGGTTCACTTTCCCGGCCTGTATGCCGCGCGCGATGTCTGCGCTGGACTCCAACAGGCTGCCGCCATGCACAGAGAACCCCAGCACCTTGGGCATCTGGCTCACCAGCAGCGTGAGCGCAATGCCGTTGAGGTAGCCGTAGCGGATGGGTTTGGAGAGCAAGTCGGTCACAAAGCCCAGCCGCACCAGCCCGGCCAGAATGCAAAACGCCCCCGAAAGCAGTGCCAGCACCGCGGCTAGGCCAGCGGCGCGCGCCGGATCGCCATGGGCCATGGGCAGCACGCTGGCGGCTATCAGGGCGGTAAGGGCCGAATCCGGCCCGATCACCAATATGCGGCTGGGCCCAAAGACGGCGTAAATCAGCAGCGGCACCACCGTGGCATACAAACCGTAGATGGCCGATAGGCCCGTGGCCTCGGCATAGCCCATGCCTACGGGCGCAAGCAGGGCGGTGAGCACCAGGCCCGCGCTCAGGTCTTTGGTGAAAGTGGATGTGTTGTAGCGGCTGACGACCGAGAGGCCGGGAACCCAGCGCCGCAGCCCCGCACTGCGGGCGTGGCGGGCGGGGGTGGACGTGTCAGTGGTCATTCCCTTTGCTTTCTTGTTGTTGACTTTGCGTTTCAGGATACCGCGCGCCCGTGGCGGCTACAAGGCCCGCTGGAGGCCCGGAGTGGGCCGTTGCAAAATACCCGGGTGCTGGCCGCAGGGGTTTGTCTTTGCGGTGCCAACACGGGAGAACCCGCGGTGTCCGATACCAACAAGCAAGTAAAGCCCATCGATGTGCGTGCCGGCGTGGAAAGCGCGCTGCAAGGCGCGTCCACGCTGGTCACGCCCAGCCTTTTGTTCTTGGGGATCTTGGGGCCGCTGGCCGTAGCGCCCAGCCTGTGGGGCACCTTGCTGGCCATTACGCTGGTGCCTGCCGTGCGCCTGCTGCTGGGGGGCACGGGGGCGGTGATTGCTGGGCCACGCTCTGCGTCCACGGCCACTTACGTGGCGCTGGTCTTGCACATGGGCGCGGCCGGGTCAGGCAATGCGGTGGCGCAAGCGGCCGGATTTTTGAGTGCCGCACAACTGCGCCAAGGCTTGGCGCTGGCCAGCCTGATGTACCTGTTTGCCAGCCTGTTGGTGACCTTGTCGGGCGTAATCCGGCTGGGCCGGGTGTTCAAGATGATTCCCAACCCCGTGACCTCGGGCATCAGCAATGGCACGGCCATGCTCTTGCTCATGCTGGCCGTCAACCAGGTGACCCAAGGTGGCTGGCCCACGGCGCTCACGGCGGCGGGCATGGTGATTGCGTCCTTGGCGTGGACTTGGTTGCAGCACAGGTTCCATTCCGTTGCCCGGCTCTTGCCCGCCATGCTGGTGGCGCTGGGGGTGGGGTATGTGGCATCGGTGCTGCTGGGGGATAGGCACCAGGGCGCGGTACAGAACCCGGATGCGGGTCTGGCCCAGGGCGCGCAGTGGCTGTCGCTACGGCTGTGGCAGACGCTGGACACTGCCCATTTAGGCGCACTGTTGATGCTGGCTCTGCCTGGCGCCATTACCCTGGCGCTGGTGATGGTGCTGGAGACCTTTACCGCCGCCAGCGCGATGGAAATTCGCTTTGGTGCGCGCAGCCACGCGGACCGTGAGCTCATTGCCATGGGCTGCGCCAACATGCTGGGTGCGGTGTTGGGAGGGCTGCCCTGCAGTGGCAGCTCGGTGTACAGCGTGGCCGCATGGCTGGCAGGTGGCCGTGGTCGCTGGCCCTCCTGGGCCTGCTACGGCGTGAGCGGTGGGTTGATGCTGGCGTTTACCTCGTGGCTCATGGCGCTGCCGGGAGGTATCGCAGCGGGCCTGTTGGTGTTGCAGGCGCTGCTGATGGTGAATCCGGCTTTTGTTTCTAGCTTTGTGCAAGCGGTGCGCAGCCGACGCTGGCAAAAGCCCGGCACGCAGGACCTGGGCTTCTGGATCACGGTGGTGATTTCCCTGGTGGGCTTTTTTGGCAACCTGGTCTGGGCCTGCTTTGCCGGTGTGGGCCTGTCGTGCCTGGCGGTGCTGCGGCGGGTGTCGGCCAACCTCACGGCGCACTGGATGTATTTGGACGGCATGCGCTCTCGGCGCATCCGCACAGCGGCGGAGTCGGACGCGCTGACGCAGCTGGCACGGCACGTGGGCATTTTGCGGCTCACCGGCCATCTGTTTTTTGGCAACAGCGGGCGCATCACCCAGCTGGCCGACGAGTTGGACGAAGACTGCCGCTGCGTGGTGATTGATGTGAGCTGGGTGCACGACGTGGACCCCAGCGGTCTGGACGCTGTGGCATGGCTGGCCCGCACACTGTTAGAGCGCGAGCTCGTGGTGGTGGTGGCCGGTCTGCACAAGACGCGCGTGCTGAGTTTGCAAAACGCGCTCAATCCCTTGCAGGGGCTGGTGCACTGCGTGGACCTGGACCGCGGCCTGGAGCACTGCGAAGAATGGGTGCTGCAAAACGCCACCAAGCTGCCACGCGCGCAAGAGGCCAGGCCGATTGAGGCCAACAGCCTGCTGCAGGGTTTGAGTGAAGACGAAATCACCGCTGTGCTGATGGTGGTGGACGTGCGCCAAGTGGCGCAGGGCGAGGCGCTGTTTCGCAAAGACCAGCGCTCCGATGGCGTGTGGATGCTGCAGTCCGGGCAGGTCAGCATCCTGGCCGGAGGCGGGGCCCAGGCCACGCGTTTGGCCACCTTCGGGCCGGGGCAGTTTGTGGGGGAGATGGGCTTTATTGACGGCAACGCCCGCTCGGCCACAGCCACTGCAGACACGGCGGTGGAGGCCGTGCTGCTGGACAACAACGCGGTGGCCGCACTGGTGCGCGACCACCCGGACGCCGCCCTCAAGATCACCCGCAACATTGCGCGCGAGCTCTCGCAACGGGTGCGCACCACATCGGCCGTGCTCACCCGCGATGCCGATGCGGCGGCGTCCACCTGGGAGAACAGTGCCCTGAGCGTGCTCACCCGCTAGGCAGCGATCCGCGCGGCGGCGGAGTGTGGGGGCTATGTTCTGCCGCCGGGCCGCCCCAAGGCAGAACGCGCCCCCTCGGGGGGCAGCGACCCGCGCGGCGGCGGAGTGTGGGGGCTATGTTCTGCCGCCGGGCCGCCCCAAGGCAGAACGCGCCCCCTCGGGGGGCAGCGACCCGCGCAGCGGCGGAGCGTGGGGGCCACCTTTAGCGAATCACCATCGCGGTGAACGGGAACACATAGGCCTGCAGCGTCACAAAGATGCCAACCAGACAAGCCAGCGCAATCGAGTGGAAGAACACGTAGCGCAGGATGTCGCCTTCGTGGTTGAACCAGCGCGTGGCGGTGGACGCCACCACGATGGATTGGGCGTCGATCATCTTGCCCATCACACCGCCCGAGCTGTTGGCTGCGCCCATCAGGTTGGGTGACAGGCCCAGCTGCTCGGCAGCCACTTTTTGCATGCCGCCAAACAGCACGTTGGAAGCCGTATCAGACCCGGTCATGGCCACGCCAATCCAGCCCATCAGGGTGCCGAAGAAGGGATAGAGCACGCCGGTGTTGGCAAAGGCCAGACCCAGCGTGGTGTCGGTGCCGGAATAGCGGGTGAGTGTGCCCAAGCCCAGCATCAGCACGATGGTGGCCAGCGAATAGCGCACCAGCCAGATGGTGCGGAAGAAGGTGGCCACGATCTCTGAGACCTTGTACTTCATCACCAGCGCGCCCACGATGGCGGCCAGCAAAATGCCGGTGCCGGTGGAAGACAGCAGGGCCAGCGTGTAAACCGCGCCTTCCTTGGTGGGCTTGGCCACCACGGGTGCCACTTTTTCCACCATGTTGTGCAGGCCTTCCATGGGGAAGACGGGCGCGAAGATGCTGTTCAAAAACGCCTTGACCGGTGGCAGACCCCACACAAACACAAACACCGTCAAGATCAGCCAGGGCAACCAGGCTTGGAACAACGCGGCCTTGCTGTGGACGGTGGGTGCCACTTCGGCCTTGGCTTCGCCGCCGTCGGTTTCATGGCCTTTGAGCGAAGGCGAGCGCCAGATTTTCTTGGGCTGCCATACGCGCAAAAACAGGATCAGGCTGACCATGGAGACGATGGCCGCAATGATGTCCACCAGCTCCGGGCCGATGAAGTTGGAAACCAGGTATTGGGGAATGGCAAAGCTCAGACCGGTCACCAAAATGGCCGGCCAGATTTCCATCATGGCCTTGCGTCCGGCAAAGGCCCAGATCAGCCAGAACGGCACCAGCAAAGAGAAGAAAGGCAGTTGGCGGCCAATCATCGCGGTCACTTGCATCAGGTCGTAACCGTGCACCTTGGCCAGCGTGATCACCGGTGTACCCAAAGCGCCAAAGGCCACGGGTGCGGTATTGGCAATCAGCGAGAGGCCAGATGCGGCCAAGGGCGAGAAACCCAGGCCAATCAAGATGCCCGCCGTCACTGCCACGGGGGTGCCAAAGCCGGCAGCCCCTTCAAAGAAGGCGCCAAAGCAAAAGGCAATCAAGAGCAGTTGCAGGCGGCGGTCGGTGGTAATGCCCGAGAGCGAGTCCTGCAACACCTTGAAGCTGCCGTTTTGCTCGGCCAGTTGCTGCAAGAAGATGATGTTGAGCACGATCCAGCCAATCGGCAGCAGGCCGGTAAAGCCGCCCAGGAGTGCGGCCTTGCCCGCCATTTCGGCCGGCATGCCATAGCCCAGCACGGCGATGGCCAGCGCGCTGATCAGGCCCAGGGCTGCGGCAATGTGTGCCTTGATGTGCAAAAAGCCCAGGCAGATCAGCATCACCGCCACCGGCACAGCGGCCAGCAGGGTCGAGATGACCATATTCCCGAACGGGTCGTAAATTTGTTGCCAGACCATGGAAGTCTCCTCGTTGGTTTTGGAAAGCGGGGGAGGCGTGAGCCTTTGCGGTACAAAAGGTAAATTGGTCTTACCAAAAGTAGGGATGGATTACATGCGAGGCTGTGAGCAGCGTCAATTGAATTTCCTGAGACGATGCGTGAAGTTTTTTTGTGCGGCCCAACTGCTAAACTGGTCAGACCAATTGAGGAGACCCCAATGAGCCCCGCCCGCCCCGCACCACCCCGCATTGCCGATGTGGTGGCCCACGATCTGGAGCAGCGCATTCTGGAGGGCTCGCTCAAGCCCGGCGACAAGCTCCCGGCCGAGCGCAACCTGGCGCTGGAGCTCAATGTGTCGCGCCCCACGGTGCGCGAGGCCATTCACAAACTGGTGTCCAAGGGCATGCTGGAAACCAAGCATGGCGGCGGCACGGTGGTGACGGACCGGCTGCAGGCGCCGTTTATCGACCCCTGGAAAGACATGCTGCAGGCCCACCCGCTGCTGCAGAGCGACATGCTGGAGTTCCGCCACATGCTCGAAGGCGAGGCCGCCATGCTGGCCGCCGAACGGGCGACGGACGCCGACCTGGCCCGCATTGATGCGGCCTATGCGGCCTTGGATTTGGCGTATGCGGGTGACGACATGGTGGCCTGTGTGGAGACCGACGTGGCCTTCCACCAGGCCATTGCCGATGCCTCGCACAACACGTTGATTGGCCAGCTATCGGCCAGTTTGATGCGGGTGATTCACGGCCATGTGACGGGCAATCTGGTGCACTTGCACGCCATGCCCCGGCAGTGGGAGCAGTTGCGTGCGCAGCACCGGGCCATTTGGGAGGCGGTGCGGGCGCGGGCGACGGACGAGGCGCTGCGGGTGTCGCGTGAGCACATCAACTTTGTGCGGCTCAGCATGGAGGAGACGGCGCGGGTGGAGGAGCGGCGCAACAGTGCTTTGCGGCGGCTGAGTTAGGGGGTGTTGCGGGCGTTTGCACTCGGCGGAGGCTGGGTGGCAGTGCGTTCTGCTCCGTGTCCTCCGACCGCTGCGCGGTCTCCCCCTTTACCTGCGCAGAACGCACTGCCACCCAGCCTCCTCGGCTTGTTGTCGCTCTCGGCTTTCGTGGCTCAGGTTTTCCGTTGCGCCGTTTAGCGGGCCAACCACTTCACAAAGTCGGCATGCATCTGCGCGCTGATGGTGTGGCCCATGGGGTAGCGGTGGGATTCGTGGGGCACGCCCAGGGTTTTGAGCAGCGCGTCAGACCGGTCGGCCCAGAACACGGGCAGGGTGTTGTCTTGGGTGCCGTGGCCTACAAAAACGTGGAGCTTGGACAGGGCCTGCTTGCTGGCCAGGTGCGGTTCCAGTTCGGGCAGGATGCGGCCGGACAGGATGGCAAAGCCTTTTACGTTCTCGGGTGTGGACAGGGCCACGCTGGCGCTCATGATGCCGCCCTGGCTGAAGCCAGCCACCACACTGTGGCTCGCGGCAATGCCGTGTTGCTTTTGCAGTTGTTGCACCAGGGTGATGAGTGCCTTGCGGCTGCTTTCGGCTTCTTCGGGGACGATTTGTGGCCCGGCCTGGGTGAAGGCGACGCGGAACCAGGCGAATTGTTGCGGGCCCATCTGGATGGGGCCGCGGC
>Ga0228698_1000940_pt1 | contig 16300 bp, 14 predicted proteins | sample McNCre117_Aug_MG_FD_178015 | JGI IMG/M metagenome (GOLD analysis project Ga0228698, IMG submission 178015) | Freshwater microbial communities from McNutts Creek, Athens, Georgia, United States - 1-17_Aug_MG | ecosystem: Environmental > Aquatic > Freshwater > Creek | place: USA: Georgia...
TCTGGCGCGACACCACCTGGATCTTGTCCCAGAGCGCCAGATAGGCGGCCAGGTCGGTCTGAGCCTTCTGCCAGCGGCGCTTGTCCTCGTCGTCGGAGACCAGCTTCTCATAGGTGGCCAGGGTGCTGCGCAGGTGTTCGCGCTTGCTGGCGATGCGCTGCTCGAATGCCGTCATTTCGGCATCCGAATTGGTCAGGATGTGATTCGCCTCGGCGCGGCGGATGTTTTCCAGGTCGCCACGGACCTGCATCACATTGTCCAGCGAAGGGACGACGTTATCGAAGTAGTACTGGCCGTTGTCGTTGACGCGCTTGGTCAGTGCGCCCGCAGCTACCACGATCAGCAGCACCAGCGAAAGCACCAGGGCGAAACCGCCCCCGAGACGCGTCGCCACCTTGAAATTCGCAAGCTTCATACAGGGTCTGATAAAAATAAAATTTATTGACAGCAATATACACCACAATATCATCGTGAAAAATCAGTGATCGGGTTTTCACTGAATCCCGCAGGCAAAGTTCGCATCCCTCGGCCTGCCTCGCGCGCATGGCGCTTGCGACGACTCGCGGGGAACGGGGAGACGGGCGGATTCCTCCAAAGCCCTGGGGTGATTCCTCGTGCAGACGGCAGCCGGGAATCAATCTGCGAAAATGACAAGCGTTTCCCGAGCCCAGGCGACGGCCCGGCCAGCCATGACGCGACCTCTCCGGCCCTACAACGACCACGATCCGCAAGCCCCATGAACCCAGCCACGCCCCGATTGCCACTGATGCGCCTGCTGATCTGCAGCAGCCTGATCCTGACCCTGACCATGGGCATACGGCACGGCTTCGGCCTGTGGCTGCAGCCGGTCACGCAATCGCAGGGCTGGACGCGCGAGACCTTCGCGTTCGCGATCGCGGTGCAAAATCTCAGCTGGGGCGTGATCGGCATCTTCGCCGGCATGCTGGCGGACCGCTGGGGCAGCTGGCGCGTACTGATCGGCGGCAGCCTGCTGTGGACCCTGGGCCTGTGCGGCATGGCGCTGTCGGACACGCCGCTGGCCTTCACGCTCAGCGCCGGCATGGTGATCGGCGCAGCGCAGGCCGCCAGCACCTACAGCGTGGTCTACGGCATCATCGGCCGCCAGGTCGAGCTGGCGCGACGCTCCTGGGCCATGGGCCTGACGGCGGCGGCCGGCAGCTTCGGCCAGTTCCTGATGGTGCCGACCGAAGGCTGGCTGATCGGCCGCTTCGACTGGCAGCAGGCGCTGCTGGCGCTGAGCGCGGCCACGCTGCTGATCATCCCGCTGGCGCGCTTCCTGCGCGAGCCCGTCGCGCCAGCCCCGGACACGGCAACCGGCGCCCCGCAACAGAGCATCCTGCAGGCGCTGCGCGAGGCGGCGGCCTACCCGAGCTTTCGCCTGCTGATGGCGGCGTATTTCGTCTGCGGCTTCCAGGTCGTGTTCATCGGCGTCCATCTGCCGAGCTACCTCAAGGACCAGGGCCTGGCACCGCAGGTGGCCAGCACCGCGCTGGCGCTGATCGGCCTGTTCAACGTCTTCGGCACCTATGGCGTCGGCCTGCTCGGGCAGCGCTGGCCGAACCGCTACCTGCTGGCGGCCATCTATGGCGCGCGCGCGGTCGTGATCACGATCTTCCTGCTCGCGCCACTGACACCCTGGAGCGTCTACCTGTTCGCCGCCGCCATGGGCGTGCTGTGGCTATCGACCGTGCCGCCGACCAACAGCATCGTGGCGCAGATCTTCGGCGTGCGGCATTTCTCGATGCTCAGCGGCTTCGTGTTCTGCAGTCACCAGGTCGGCAGCTTCTGCGGCGTCTGGCTCGGCGGCTGGATCTATGACCGCAACGGCAACTACGACCTGGTCTGGCTGATCGCGATCGCGCTCGGCGTGCTGGCCGCCATCGTCAGCCTGCCGGTGCGCGAAACGCCGATCGTGCGCGGGCCGCAGCGCGTCGCACCGGACGCCGCATGAGGCCCGGCCTGCGTCCCCTGCTCTGGGGCGCCAGCCTGCTGGCGCTGGCAGCGGTGTTCGCGCTCTACCTCCAGCCCGACTTCATGCGCCTGCTGGCGGATCAGGTCTGGTCCTGTCTCTGACAATAGCGCTCATGACGACTCACGACCACACACAAACGCCCTCCGACTGGGTGCGCCGCTGGGGCCATCTGATCCCGGATCGTCCGGGCAGCGCGCGCGTGCTCGACCTCGCCTGCGGGCACGGCCGCCACAGCCGCTGGCTGATGCGCCAGGGCCATCAGGTCACCGCGCTCGACCGCAACGCCGAGGCGCTGGCCGGCCTGGCCGAACTCGCGCCCTGGGTGCGCACGCTGCAGGCCGACCTCGAGAACGGGCCCTGGCCGCTGGCCGGCCGCGAGTTCGAGGCCGTGGTCGTGACCCACTACCTGTGGCGCCCGCTCTGGCCCGCCATCCTGGCCAGCCTGGTCCCGGGTGGCCTGCTGATCTATGAGACCTTCGCGCACGGCCAGGCCAGCGTCGGCCGGCCCGCGCGCGCCGACTTCCTGCTGCAGCCCGGCGAGCTGCTGCGGGTCTGCGCCGGCTTGCGCGTGATCGGCTTCGAGGACGGCTTCCTGCCCGATCCCGGCTGCTACGTGCAGCGGATTGCCGCCGTGCGCGAGCCGGCCCTGGCGCCAGCCGCCGCGCCACCGCGCTACGCCCTGCCCGGCGCTAGGTAGAATGTGCGGCGATATTTTCATACCTCCATCGAGACCTCATCGCCATGAAACCCATCACCGGCAGCATCGTCGCCCTCGTCACTCCCATGCATGAGGACGGCAGCGTCGACTACGCGGCGCTGCGCAAGCTGATCGACTGGCACATCGCCGAAGGCACGGACTGCATCGGCGTGGTCGGCACCACCGGCGAATCCCCGACCGTCAACGTCGAGGAGCACTGCGAGATCATCCGCATCGCGGTCGAGCAGGCGGCCAAGCGCGTGCCGATCCTGGCCGGCTGCGGCGCCAATTCGACCGCCGAGGCCATCGAGCTGGCGCGCTACGCGCAGAAGGTCGGCGCCGACTGCCAGCTGCAGGTCGTGCCCTACTACAACAAGCCGACCCAGGAAGGCCAGTACCTGCACTTCAAGGCCATCGCCGAGGCCACGGGCGACTTGCCAATCATGCTCTACAACGTGCCGGGGCGCTCGGTCGCCGACCTGCAGCACGACACCGTGCTGCGCCTGGCGCAGATCGACGGCATCTTCGGCATCAAGGAAGCCACCGGCAACCTCGAACGCGCGCAGTGGCTGATCAAGGAGACACCGGCCGACTTCGCCGTCTACTCGGGCGATGACCCGACCGCCGTCGGCCTGATCCTGATGGGTGGCCAGGGCAACGTCAGCGTGAGCGCCAACATCGCGCCGCGCCTGATGCACGAACTGTGCGTCGCGGCGCTGGCCGGCGATGTCAAGAAAGCCATGGCGATCCAGCTGCAGCTGCTGCCGGTACACAAGCACCTGTTCGTCGAGGCCAATCCGATTCCGGTCAAGTGGGCCATGAAGCGCCTGGGCCTGTGCAACGACGCGATGCGCCTGCCGATGACCCGCCTGAGCGCGGCCAATGAGCCCGTGGTCGAAGCCGCGCTGCGCGCCGCCGGCCTGCTCTGAAACCGGCATTCCGCCCGATCCCCCACGCGCCGTCCATCGTGTCCGCCATGATCCATTCTTCGCGCCCAGCCGCCATCCGTCCCACCTCAAGCTCGCACATCTGGCAGCGCTGGACCGCCATCGGCCTGGCCACCCTCGCGGCCAGCGGCTGCGCCGTGCTGAACGAGGAAAAGGTCGATTACCGCAGCGCGCGCAAGGCCAGCACGCTCGAAGTGCCACCGGACCTGACCCAGCTCAGCCGGGATTCGCGCTATGCGGCGCCGGCCGCGTCGGTCACGGCCAGCAGCCTGCTGGCCGCACCGGCGGTGGCCAGCGCGGCCAGCACCACCGCGACCAAGAGCAACCTGCGCATCGAGCGCGCCGGCAACCAGCGCTGGCTGGTCATCGACCGCGCGCCGGAAAAGCTCTGGGACCCGCTGCGCGAGTTCTGGCAGGACAGCGGCTTCACGCTCGCGCTCGACAAGCCCGAGATCGGCATCATGGAGACCGAGTGGGCCGAGAACCGCGCCAAGCTGCCGCAGGATTTCCTGCGCGGCCTGATCGGCAAGGCGCTCGACGTCCTCTACTCCACCGGCGAGCGCGACAAGTTCCGCACCCGCATCGAGCGCAACGCGCAGGGCGGCAGCGAGATCTACATCAGCCATCGCGGCATGATGGAGGTCTACACCAGCGAGCGCAAGGACCAGACCGCGTGGCAGCCCCGGCCGACCGATGTCGAGCTGGAGGCCGAATTCCTGCGCCGCCTGATGGTCAAGCTCGGCACCAGCCCCGAGCAGGCCAAGGCCGCGCTGGCGGCGACCGCCCCACCCGCAGCGGCCAAGGTCGGCAGCCAGGACGGCCAACCCGTGCTGCAGTTCAACGAGGGCTTCGACCGGGCCTGGCGCCGCGTCGGCCTGGCGCTGGACCGCACCGGCTTCACGGTCGAGGACCGCGACCGCAACCAGGGCGTCTATTTCGTGCGCTACGTCGGCACCGAGGACCAGGGTGGCAAGGGCAAGCCCGGCTTCTTCTCGCGGCTGTTCTCGGGCGACAGCAAGGAAGCCGCGCCGCAGAGCTACCGCATCCAGCTCAAGAGCGGTGCGACCCAGAGCAGCGTTTCGGTGCTCGACGCCCAGGGCAAGCCCGACAGCTCGGCCAACGCGCAGAAGATCCTGCAGCTGCTGGCGGACGATCTCAAATAGGCAACCATCCGCCGCGAACAACGGCCCCAGCGGGGCCGTTTTCTTTTCATCGCCGCGCGGCTCCGGCCCGGGCGAAGACGAAAAAAAACCGCCTGGCGGCGGTCTTTTTCGCTGGAAGCCGAAGTGGATTACTTCTTCTCTTCAGCAGCCGGAGCGGCAGCGGGAGCAGCGGCCGGGGCAGCAGCCGGAGCTTCGGCAGCGGGAGCAGCGGCCGGGGCGGCAGCCGGAGCTTCGGCAGCGGGAGCAGCAGCCGGGGCCGGAGCAGCAACCGGAGCCGGAGCGGGGGCGGGAGCTTCTTCCTTCTTGCCGCAAGCAGCCAGAGCAGCAGCAGCCATCAGAGCGGCGATAGCGAGGGTCTTGTTCATCTTTCAGCCTACAAATTAAATAGCCAGGACGATCTTTGAAGTCACCCGAGGACCACCATCCCGATATGGCCCCGGTGAAACTTTCGTGGCGCTGACGCACACGCCTCAACGCATAAGTTCAACCCCTATGATATCGCCAAAAGCAGGTCGGGATAACCCTAATACCAGATTTTTTTGAAAATAACTGACACCGACTATAGGGCCTCCCCCCCAGGAAACCAGCATCAGACCGATGCGGACGGGGCATGCAGCCAGCCGGCCACGAACCACTCGCCCAGCAGCGCCTTGGCGCCCGCGCTGGCCGCGCGCACCGAACGGGCATCGAGCTGGCGTTCGTCAGCCAGGCGCCGCATCAAGGCCGCATCCTTGCCTGCGGCGCGGTAGGACTCGCCATTGATGAAGACATGGTGCTCGTCGTACATCATGCGCGTGCGGCGATCGAGCACGATCGCGCCCGGCGCCCAGTCGCCCTCGGCCTCGTCGAACCAGACCTTGGGCTTGGGCTCGGTCATGACCTCGCCGAGCGCGCGCGCCAGCGCCTGCGGCTGCTCCAGCAGGCGGCGCAGGCCGTCGGCCGCGAAGTCCCGCAGCCCGGCCGGCACGCACGCCGGCTGCTGCGTGGCCGGCTGGCGCGGATCGCGGTAGAGCGTCTCGTCCTCGTGGTCGTCGGCCAGGCGCTGCGCGATCTCGGCCGCCAGACCGCCACGCTGCGGCACGCGAAAGCCGACCGAGTAGGTCATGCACTCGCCGCCGTCCGCGACGCCGTCATGGGCCCATTTCGGCGGCAGGTAGAGCATGTCGCCGGGTTCGAGCACGTATTCCTCCTCGGGCTCGAAGCGGCTCAGGATCTTGAGCGGCACGTCCGGCTCCAGGCTCAGGTCCTTCTGGCGGCCAATGCGCCAGCGCCGCCGGCCCTGGGCCTGCAGCAGGAACACGTCATAGCTGTCGAAATGCGGCCCGACGCCGCCACCCTCGCTGGCCCAGGAGATCATCAGGTCGTCCAGGCGCGCATCCGGCACGAAGCGGAACTGCTGCATCAGCGCATGAACCCGGTCGTCGTGCAGATCGACACCCTGCACCAGCAGCGTCCACAGCGGCTGCTTCAAGGCCGGGAAAGCCGACTTGGCGAACGGCCCGTGCCTGAGCGTCCAGCCCGCGCCGGGCTTCTGCACGATCAGGCGCGACTCGACCTCGTCGCGTTGCGACAGCGCGAACAGCTCGGGACGCGACAGCAGGGGGGAGAAACCGGGAATGGCGCCGCGCACCAGCAAGGGCTTCTTTTGCCAGTGGCCACGCATGAACTGGGCGGGCGTCAGGCCGCCGAGCAGCACGAGCGGCTGGTCGGGAGCGGGAAGTGAGGACAGGAGATTTGTGATCATGGGACAATTGTCCGATGTTTCAATCCACGCCCCTGAAGGGCGACGCTGGAAGAGGCCAGTCCTCTCCCGGAAAAATTCTATCCCCCTGCAAGGGGAGATCCCCAACCGAAGTCAGTTCTTGATGAAAATCACCCCCCAATGCGTCGTGGCGCTGACCTGGACGCTCAAAGACACCCTGGGCGAAGTGCTCGACGAACTCGACGAGCCGGTCGAGTTCCTGCTCGGCGGCGATGACCTGCTGGCCAGGATCGAGCAGGCACTGCAGGGCCGCGAGGCCGGCGCCACCCTGGAGCTGCACCTGGAACCCGAGGACGCCTTCGGCGATTTCGACGACGGCAAGCTGTTCCTGGAGCCGCGCTCGGCCTTCCCCGAGAACATCGAGGAAGGCATGGCGTTCGAAGGCCTGCCGGCAGGCTGCAACCCCGAGGCGCCGCAAAACCAGGTCTATTTCGTCAGCGAGATCTACCCCGAGCATGTCGTGCTCGACGCCAACCACCCGCTGGCCGGCATCGCTCTGCGCCTGCAGCTCAAGGTCCATGCGGTGCGCGAGGCCGCCGAGTCCGAGATCGGCCGTGGCAGCCTGGGTACGGGCTTCTTCCGCCTCGGCGGCGAAGCGGGTGGCGTCAGCCTGCCGGTCAACGACGACGGCCACACCCTGCACTGAAGCCGGGCGGCTGGCCGCTGCAACGCTGATGGCGCGTCAGCCGCGCCCGGTCGAGCCGTAGCCGCCGCTGCCGCGTTCGGTCACGGCGGCGAAGTCATCGACCAGGTTGAAGCGCGCCTGCAGCACCGGCACGATCACGAGCTGGGCGATGCGCTCCATCGGCTCGATCGTGAACGGCACCGCGCTGCGGTTCCAGGCGCTGACCATCAGCTGGCCCTGGTAATCGCTGTCGATCAGCCCGACCAGATTGCCGAGCACGATGCCGTGCTTGTGCCCGAGGCCGGAGCGCGGCAAGATCAGCGCGGCGTAGCCGGGATCGGCCAGGTGGATCGCCATGCCGGTCGGGACCAGCTCCCAGGCATTGGGCTGCAAGGTCAGCGGCGCGTCGAGGCAGGCGCGCAAGTCGAGTCCGGCACTGCCCGGCGTGGCGTAGCTCGGCGGCTGCGCCGCCAGTCGTTGATCCAGGATTCTTACGTCGATCTGCATGAGTGATTCGTGAATGGCATGACATCGCCTCAGAGCCGGGCCGACTGCATGTAGCGGTCGAAGGAGGATTCGGCCAGGCGATACCAGAGATTTTGCTCGCGGCGAAAGCCCGCGTAGTCGGAATAGATGCGGCGCCAGCCGGGATTGCGATGCCCAAGCTCGGCATACAGCGCCGCCGAAGCCTTGAAGGCCGCATCCATGAAGGCCGGCGGGAAAGCCTTGACCCGGGCGCCAGCGGCGACCAGCTGCTTGATCGCTTGCGGATTCAGCACGTCGTAGCGCGCCTGTATCACCGCATGCGCCATCGAGGCGGCAGCCTCGACCACGGCCCGGTGCTCGGCGGACAGCGCGCGCATCGACCTGGCGCTGCAATACAGGCTGAGCTGCGAGCCCCCCTCCCACCAGCCCGGGTAGTAGTAGTTCCGGGCCACCCGGCTCAGACCGAGCTTGCGGTCGTCGTGCGGCCCGACCCATTCGACCGCGTCGATCGCGCCGCGCTCCAGCGCGCCGACCAGCTCGGCGGTGGGAAGCTGCTGCGGCACGCCGCCGAGTGACTGCAGCACGCGAGCCGCCAGACCACCGATCTGCATGCGCAGGCCCTGCAGATCGGCCGGCGTCTGGAGTTCGCGCCGGAACCAGCCGCCCATCTGGACGCCGGAATTGCCCATGGGAAAATTGACGACCTGGTGCGCGGCGAAGAACTCACGCATCAGCTTGAGACCGTTGCCTTCGAGCTGCCAGGCCGTCATCTGCCGGCTGTTGAGTCCGAACGGAATCGCGCCATCGAGCGCGAACACTTCGTCGATGCCGACAAAATGGCCGGGCACGACATGCAGCGCGTCGATCTCGCCCTGCTGCAGGGCCTCCAGCAAGCTGGCGGGGGTGGCGGCTTCGTCGCCGGCCTGGATGCTGACCTGCAGGCGGCCGCCCGAGAGCAGAGCGACCTCGCGCGCAAACAGCTCGACTCCGGCGGCGACGGCATCAAGCAAGGGGTGGCAAGTCGCCACGAGTCGCCAGCGCACGGCCGATTGCGCCTGCACTGCCGGAGGGCTCAGGGTAGCGAGCACCCCTGCCAGGCCCGCTTGTCGGACGACCGAACGACGTCTCATGTTTGCCAGCCTCCCCGGTCTGATGCAGCACACCGCCCCAGGCACCCGGCACGGTGCAACGGCGAGAATCCTTGTTGGCGAAAACGGAAGTTCAGGCGGCGTTCCTGCAGGAGCGCCCGAATGCTCGGATGTTAGCACGCTGGTATCGGACAAGCGCCTGATCGGGCACATTTTGCACCATACAGGTGCATCGCAATCGCCAGCAGCAGGTCAAGCCCGGCGCCGAAACAGCCTGACACCGACTGCGGGCAGGCATTTATGGGGACAATAGGCCGGTTCCGGCCAGCGAACCGCCCTGCCCGACCATGAAACGACTAGAACACAGGAGACTCCCATGTCACTACTACTGCGACTGGCCACCGGCATCGACGGGCTCAGCCGGCGCTTCGGCCAGCTGGCCGCCTGGACCGTGCTGCTGTCGGCCCTGATCAGCGCCGGCAACGCCTTCGTGCGCTACGGCGTGGACTGGAGTTCCAACGCACTGCTGGAGATCCAGTGGTATCTGTTCGCCTGGATGGTGATGCTGGGCGCGCCCTATGTGCTGCTGGTCAACGAGCACGTGCGCGTCGATCTGTTCTACGGCAAGCTGCGCGGCCGCCAGCCGGTCTGGGTCGATATCTTCGGCCTGCTGGCCTTCCTGCTGCCGGTGATGGGCTATCTGGCCTGGCTGTCCTTCCCCTACTTCCTGCAGACCTGGCGCAGCGGCGAGATGAGCCAGAGCATCGGCGGCCTGATCCGCTGGCCGGCGACGCTGGCGATGCCGCTGGGCTTCGCGGTGCTCTGGCTGCAGGGCCTGGCCGAGCTGATCAAGCGCGTGGCCTACCTGCAGGGCCGCTACGAGATGGACACCCACTACGAGAAGCCGCTGCAGTGAGCACCTGAGCCCGCTGCCGCCTCACTCCCCTCGTACCGCCAGGACACAGAATATGCAAATGGAAAATTTCGCCCCGATCATGTTCGCGGGGCTGGTCGTCGTGATGCTGATCGGCTTCCCGGTCGCGTTCTCGCTCGCCGCGCTCGGACTGGCCAGCGGCTTCTACGCGATCGAGATGGGCTGGTTCCCGGCCGCCTTCATGGGCAACCTGCCGATCTCGATCTTCTCGATCCTGAGCAACGACCTGCTGCTGGCCATCCCCTTCTTCACCTTCATGGGGACGATCCTGGAGAAATGCGGCCTGGCCGAGGACATGCTCGACTCGATGGGTCAGCTGTTCGGGCCGGTGCGCGGCGGCCTGGGCTATTCGGTCATCATCGTCGGCTTCATCCTCGGTGCCATCACCGGCACGGTCGCGGGCCAGGTGATCGCGATGGCGCTGATCTCGCTGCCGGTCATGATCCGCTACGGCTACGACATGCGCTACGCCACCGGGGTGCTGGCGGCCTCGGGCACGATCACGCAGCTGGTGCCGCCGTCGCTGGTGCTGGTCGTGCTCGCCGACCAGCTCGGCAAGCCAGTCGGCGACATGTACAAGGGCGCCTGGGGCCCGTCGCTGCTGCAGATCGCGATGTTCGCGCTCTACACCTACGCCGTCGGCGTGATGCGGCCGCACTATGTACCGGGCGTGCCGAAGGAGGCCCGCACGCTGCAGGGCTGGGCACTGTGGGCCAAGTGCCTCAAGGGCATCATCCCCTCGATGCTGCTGATCCTGACCGTGCTCGGCTCGATGGGCGGCCTGCCGGGGCAGGACCACGCGATCGCCACGCCGACCGAAGCCGGTGCCATGGGCGTGGTCGGCGGGCTGGTGCTGGCCGCGGTGCACGGGCGCCTGGACCGCAAGCTGCTGTGGGAAGCGATGCACGGCACCATGCGCCTGAGCGCGATGGTGGTGTTCATCCTGATCGGCTCGCGCGTGTTCAGCCAGGTGTTCCAGGGCGTCGATGGCGCCAAGTGGGTCGAGCACCTGCTGACCGGCCTGCCCGGCGGCGAGGTCGGCTTCCTGGTGGTCGTCAACGTGTTCGTGTTCTTCCTGGCCTTCTTCCTCGACTTCTTCGAGATCGCCTTCATCATCGTGCCGATGCTGGCGCCGGTGGCGGCCAAGCTCGGCATCGATCTGGTCTGGTTCGGCGTGCTGCTGTGCGTGAACCTGCAGACCAGCTTCATGCACCCGCCATTCGGCTTCGCGCTGTTCTACCTGCGCGGCATCGCCGACACGCTGTACAAGGACAAGCGCATCGCCAAGCCGGTCAAGTCGTCCGACATCTACCTGGGTTCGATCCCCTGGGTGCTGATGCAGATCCTGCTGGTGGTGGTCGTGATCTTCGTGCCGCAGACCGTCACGGCCTTCCTCGACAAGGAGGAAGCGGTGGACCTGGACCGGGTGACGATCGAGATGCCGGAGGAGGAAGCACCCGACGCGGCCAGCCCGGACGCGCCGGCTCCCGCCGCAGCCGAGGACGAGGAGCAAAAGCGCCTCGACGAACTGTTCAAGAAGTAAGCCGTGTCCGATCCGTCATGGCCCGGCCCGGGGCCGGCCGCCCCGGCCCCGTTTCGCTTCGAGCCTGGCGCCGGGCCGCTGCGCTGCGCCTCCTACGGGCGCGGCTTCAAGGGACTGACCATCCTGCTCGCGCTCGGCCTGCTGGGCTGGGGCCTGCGCCTCGGCCTGGGCGGGGCCTGGATGTTGGCCGGACTGGCCTTGATAGGTCTGACACTCTGGCATATCGTGCGCGGCCAGACCGTGCTCGATGCCCGCTCCCTGCGCCAGAGCTGGATCTGGCGCAAGGAAACCCCACTGGCCGATCTGGCCTACGCACGCCTGTTCCGCGTGCCGGGACTCGACATGCTGTTCGCGCCGCGCCTGTACGTGCGCACGCTGCAGGGCAGGAGTGCGGTCTATTACGCCAGCGATCCGGTGATGCTGGCGGAGTTCGCGCGCCTGCAGCGCGAACTGGCCGCCTGGCGCGCGGGACGCTGAACGCCTCACGCCCCAGGTCCGGCTTCAGTCTTCGGCCTTGAGCAAGGCCAGCGCGGCCTCGAAGTCAAAGGCGTGTACCGTCTGCAGCAGCGCTTCGCCACGCCCGCCCAGGCCGTGGCGCAGCAAGTCGGCATGGGCCGTACACCACGCCAGGCTATCGACATCGCTGTCGGCCAGCAGCTGAGCCAGGCGGGCACGGACCTCGGGCCAGGACACCTGATCGGCCGGCTCAGGCGCCGCGCCGCACGCCAATTCCAGCGGGTGACTTGCCGTCCCGGCCTGAGCCGTGGTGACCACGACACGCACCGGAACCGTGAACCAGAACCGGCTGCCGACCGCCGGCTCGCTGACCACGCCAAGCTCGCCGCCCAGGCGCTCGACCAGGCGACGGGCGATCGCCAGTCCCAGGCCGGTGCCGCCATAGCGGCGCGTCGATGAGGCATCGACCTGATGAAAATCACGGAACAGCCCGGCCTGCGCCTCGGGACTCAGGCCGATGCCGGTGTCGCTGACCTCGAAGCGCAGCACCTCGCTTCCAGCTTCACGCACCAGCAAGGTCACGCTCAAGCCGACCGAGCCCGCCTCGGTGAACTTGATCGCGTTGTCCAGCAGCTTGTGCAACACCTGGCCGATCTGCATCGCGTCGCCGACCAAATGCGGCGGCAGCCCCGACTCCAGGCGCCGGATCAGCCGCAGGCGCTTGGCTTCGGCCTGGTCGCGCACCTGGTCGAGTGCGGCGTCGAGCAGTCCTTCGAGTTCGAACACGGCACCCGCGACCGCAGTGGAGCCGTTTTCGAGCCGCACGAAATTCAGGATATCGTCGATCAGCCCGAGCAGCTGCTGACCTGCCGCCTGCAAGGCAGCCAGCAGCTCATGCTGGCGTGGCGACAAGGGGCTGGCCTGCAGCAGATAGGCCGAGCCGACAATCGCGTTCATGGGCGTGCGCAGCTCGTGGCTGACATTGGCCAGGAAATCCGCCTTGGCGCGATCGGCCGCCAGGGCCGCGTCGCGCGCCGTCGCCAGATCGGTCTCGATCCGCTTGATTTCGGTGATGTCGGACGCCATGCCGCACATCGCATAGACCTGCCCGTCCTCGTTGCGCAAGGGCAGCTTGACCACGGCGTAGATCCGATCGCGGCCATCGATCTGGAGCTGCTCCTCGCTGGCGACCCGCTCACCGGCCTCGATCACGCGCTCGTCATGGCGCCGGATCGTGTCGAGGCAGACCGGATCGAAGAATGCGGCATCGTCCCGGCCCACGATCTGTGCCAGCGCGCGCCCGAACAAATCGCAGGTCGCGCGGTTGGCGTAGCCGTAGCGGTAATCACGGTCCTTGATGAAGATGCAGGTCTCGACGCTGTCGAGTATGGTGTTGAGCCGGTATTCGCTCTCATGCAAGGCCTGCTGCTGCTGCTGCTGGCGCTGGCGGTGGGCCCGCAGCAGCCGGCTGGTCCAGCGCGTGAACAGCAGCGAGGCCACCACCGCCAGCACCAGCGCCAGCGCGACCGCAGCCAGCAGCCGCCCGCCCTGCTCGCGCCCGCTCTGCGCATGGCGTTCGATTTCCTGGCGCAACCCCGATTTCAGCTCCTCGTCGAACATGGTCGCGACCAGCACCCAGCCCCAGGGCTCGTAATTGCGCACCAGCGCGGTCTTGCGCTTGACCTGTCCGCTGACGGGTTCGATCCAGTCATAGCTCACGAAACCGCCCCCCGAGCGTGCGACGCTCACCAGACGCTCGATCGCCTCCCTGGGCTGGGGCGGCATCTCGGAATGGAGCTTGCCTTCGAGTTCGGGCGCCGAATGCGTGAGCACCGAGCGCCCTTCGCGGTCGATCACGCCGACATAGCCGGTCTGGCCGAAGCGGGTCGCGCGCAGCCGGTCCAGCGCCTCCTGGCGCTGCCGGTTCTCCCAGGGATAGATGTAGTCGCCGGTGCCGATGAACCAGCCGTAAGGCTCGAAGCGGCGCACATAGGACAGCTTGTCCATCATCCGCTCGGCACTGGCCGGCGCATACCAGCGGTAGCGCGCGAAGCCATGCCCCTCGGGCTGACGCGCGGCCGCGACCAGGCTGGCCATGATCGGTGTCCCCTGGTCATCGACATTGCTCAGGGTGCGCGAGCCCTCCAGCCGTGGCGCGATCGGCATCAGCACGAAGCGCCCGCTCATCTCGTCGATGAAGTAGTAGCCCCGGCCCTCGAAAAAGCGCGCGGGACGCAGCGCCTCGACGATCAGGCGCTTGACCTCGGCCTCGGGGCGGCGCCCCGACTCGCGCGCATGGAGGGCACGCGCGATGTCGTGCGCGGTATCGACCTGCGCGACCAGGCTCGCGCTGAGCGTGGATTCGGTGCGCCGGCGCGTGAAGTCGATCACCGCCAGGGCATTGTCGATCTCGGCGCCCAGGCGCTGGCGGATCTGGGTCTCGGCCGTCTGCTCCATCTGCGCCAGCGACTTGCCGTGCTCGCGCCAGCTCTGCACCGAAAACAGGCCCCCGAGCAGCAGGGACAGCAGCAGCACGATGACCACCATGCCGAGCAGGTGGATACGTGGCAGCTTGTCCTCGTCGTCGATCCAGCGCATCATCCGAGGTTGCCGGAGCGGCCAATCCCTGTCAATCCCACAAGGAAAAAACCCGGCACGAGGCCGGGCATCCGTGGCTCAGGCGCAACGCTGCTCAGAGCTTCTGCGACTGCATGAAGCTGTCGAACTTGGCCTCGGTGAAGCGGAACCACAGGTTGGCATCGGCGCGGAACTTGGCGTAGTCGGCGTAGATCTTCTTCCAGTCCGGGTTCTTGGCGTTCAGCTCGTCGTAGATCGACAGGCTTTCCTTGAACGCGGCCTGGATGATCTCGTTGGAGAACGGGCGCAGCTTGGTGCCACGCGCGACCAGCTCCTTGAGCGCGATCGGATTGCGCGCGTCGTAGCGGGCCTGGACCTCGGAATGCGCCAGCGCGGCGGCGGCCTCGACGATGGCCTTGTTCTCGGCGCTCAGCGCGTCCCAGGCCTTGTGGTTGATGAAGAAGTCGAGTTGTGCGCCGCCTTCCCACCAGCCGGGATAGTAGTAGTTCGGCGCGACCTTGTTGAAGCCGAGCTTCTGGTCGTCGTAGGGCCCGATCCATTCGGCCGCGTCGATCGTGCCCTTCTCGAGCGCCGAATAGATCTCGCCGCCCGGAATCGACTGCGGCACGACGCCGAAGCGCTCCAGCACCTTGCCGGCGAAGCTGCCGCAGCGGAACTTCAGGCCCTTGAGGTCGGCGACGGTCTTGATCTCCTTGCGGAACCAGCCACCCATCTGCGCGCCGCTGTTGCCGCCGGGGAAATTGATGATGTTGTACTGCGAGTAGAACTCGCGCATCAGCTTGAGACCGTTGCCGTCGTACATCCAGGCCGAGGTCTGGCGGCTGTTGAGACCGAACGGAATCGCGCAGCCGAGCGCGAAGGCCTCGTTCTTGCCGATGAAGTAGTAGGGCGCGGTGTGCGCCATCTCGACCGAGCCCTGCTGCACCGCATCGACCACGCCGAGCGCGGGCGTGATCTCGCCGGCGGCGTGGACCGAGATCTCGAACTTGCCGCCCGACATCGCCTTGACGCTCTTGGCAAAGATCTCGGACGAGCCGTACAGCGTGTCGAGCGACTTCGGGAAGCTCGACGACAGGCGCCAGCGCACCTGGGCCTGCGCATGCACGGCCGGGGCCGCGCCAGCGGCCAGCACGCCGGCAATGCCGGCCTTCTTGATCAGGGAACGTCGATCCATTGAGTCTTTACTCCGTTGAGGGGAACTGGCCACGGTCGGCTCCCCACGAGGCAGGGAGAGACTGGCCCGCAGGCCGTGCCGGATGGATCGATTCTACGAAGCTCTTGAATCACCTGCCGGCGGGGGTTTTCCCTGAGACCCGTCAGGCCGGCGGCGCGGACAGCAGTGCGGCGAAACGGGCGCGCACACTGGCCTCGATGCCGCCGGCATCCAGGCCCAGCCGCGCCAGCAACTTGGCATGGTCGCCATGCTCGATGAAGCGGTCCGGCAGCCCGAGCTGTAGCACCGGCAACGCCAGGCCGGCGGCCTGCAGTGCCTCCAGCACCGCCGAGCCGGCGCCGCCCATCAGCGCGCCCTCCTCGACCGTCACGATCGCGGCGTGGCCGCGCGCGACTTCGAGCAGCAATTCGAGGTCGAGCGGCTTGGCCCAGCGCATGTTGACCACGGTCGCGTCGAGCGCCTCGGCCGCCCGCAGCGCCGGCTGCAGCAGCGTGCCGAAGGCCAGGATCGCGACACCCTGGCCCTGGCGCCGCAGCTCGCCCTTGCCGAACGGCAGGCCCTGCAAGCCCTGCGGGCCGGTGGGTAGCTCGGTGCCGGCGCCGCTGCCACGCGGGTAGCGCACCGCGACCGGCTGGTTCTGCCCGTAGGCGGTCGACAGCAGGCGGTAGCACTCGGCCTCGTCGGCCGGGCAGGCAATCGCCAGGTTCGGGATGCAGCGCAGGAACGGGATGTCGTAGGCACCCGCGTGCGTGGCGCCGTCGGCGCCGACCAGGCCGGCGCGGTCGAGCGCGAACACCACCGGCAGGTTCTGCAGCGCGACGTCGTGCACCAGCT
>Ga0228698_1000941_pt1 | contig 16260 bp, 21 predicted proteins | sample McNCre117_Aug_MG_FD_178015 | JGI IMG/M metagenome (GOLD analysis project Ga0228698, IMG submission 178015) | Freshwater microbial communities from McNutts Creek, Athens, Georgia, United States - 1-17_Aug_MG | ecosystem: Environmental > Aquatic > Freshwater > Creek | place: USA: Georgia...
GCACAGCTACTAAGCAGCGATGCCGAGCTCAGCCTGCAGCGCGGCGAGCTGCGCCTGCTTCTCGCTCAGCTCGCGGGCCGAGACGAAGGTGGTGAGCAGGTCGTTGACGCGCTGGTAGACGTCCTCGATCTTCTCGTCCTTGGCGAGGTCGAACGCCTTCTCCAGATTGTTGGCGGCAGCCTTGAGGAACGCCTCGACGTCCTTCTCGCGCGCCGCCGACTTCGCCATCGCGCTGCGGATCTGGTCGTCGTCCAGTTCGGTCGTCTCGGGCTTCTGCGCCGACGCGACCGCGAGGTAGGCTTCGAAGGCAGACTTGCACGCCTTCTCGTCCTGCGCCTTGAGCTGCTTGTGCAGCACTTGGGCGCGGTTCATGACCTCGACGAAGTCGATGTCGTTGCGCATGCCCTGCACGACGCCGGAGCGAAGCGCGCTCGCCTTGGCGACCTTCGTCTTGTCGCCGTGAGCGGACTTCTTACCGCTCGCGGTAACATATTCGTCGTAGGCCATCTCGGCGTGGTCGACGGGCTTGGTGTAGCCCTTCACCTGCCGCTTCTCGGTATCGACGACGCCCTTCTGGGCGGCCTCGATGAGACGCACGAAAAGGTTGGCGCGCGCGCCCTCGCCGGTGCCGGCCTCGCCGCCGAACTTGCGGGCGTCGGCAAGCACCTTCTCGATGCTGTCGGCATTGTTGTCGCTGATGGAAGTCTGGCCGTCAGCGGTCGGGATCGTCATGTCGTTCATGGGCACTCTCCAGGGGTTGTGCGATGCACTGGGTCAAATCAGGCGGCGTCTTTGGTGGTACTCGCCGCCTGTTCGCGTAACTCCGCGAACCTCTTTCGTCGGAACTCCTCCACAGCGGCAGAAGCATCTTCTGCCCTCGCAAAGGTTCCGAGGTGTATTACTTTATTGTTGCGCCCTACCGCCGCGCGATATTTACCGCCAGCGGTAATGTAGACGCCTCGAACGCCAGTCAGGCTGTTTTGCTGGCGTCGATTGAGCATGTTCTCTGCATGCGTAACCTCTCGTAAATTCTCGATACGCATGTCGGCTTTATTGCCGTTCACGTGGTCCAGTTCGTTAGGCTCTCGCCGGTGAAACATTTTCCACGCTACTCTATGCGCGTAGTAGGTCTTGCCGCATATCGTAACGGTCAAGTAGCCATTGATATCGCGCGGATCGTTGGCTGTGCATGGTTTACCGCGCCCGTTGGTCGGCGGCATGTGCCAGCTTTTGTTGGGCGTGAGCGACCCCGAAACCGGGTCGTACTCATACATCGCGTCTAATAGCTCCAAAGGAGGTAGGGGCTTGAACTTCATGCGCAGACTATAAAGTGAATACGTACTTATGTCAATATAGCGGTAAAGAAATAGTAGTTGAATACTTGTTGTTATGGCGTGGTTATGGATTGTTACCTTTCGTGGTTAGGTGGTTCGGGGTTGGCGGTTGAAGCGGCGCGCGATGTGAGTGCGCGCGTGCTCCAGTGCGGCAGCAATCGCTTCGTGCCGCGTCTGGTATCGGACGCCCAAGGCGTTGGGCTGATATTTGGCGGTGCGGCCTGTGGGCGTAAGCGCTGGCTCCTTGGAGCCCGTGCGCACGTGCCATGCTTGGCCTAACCGCATAACCTTCACGACCGGCTTGGTCGAGCGCTCGCTCGTGTAGATCTCTATCCAGAGTTCGTTCCTGTACGGCCCGGCATAGAAGCGGCGCTCGACCAGCTTCAGCTCACCTTCGTAGGTAACTGTGGAGCGGGCGTGTTGGTCAGTCGGCATGTGCTTTCTCGCGGGCGGTAATGTTGCGGAAATTCGCGTGGGTAAAAAGTACCACGCGAATTTTAAGTTGTTGATTGTGTTAGCGTTGGGGTCTTATGTGCTTATAAAAGAAGTTTTTCGGCAACATCCCCCCGGTCGTGGGGTGGTTTGGTGGTGCCGCCACCCAGAGCGTAGCCATTCAGCATCGCGCCAGACGTGGACTACTACCCTATATATATATATTATAAGATATATTATTATTATTATTAATTAAAAACAAGCACCTAGACGCAGGGTGAAATTCGCGTGGCTGGCGCCTCTCACGCTGCCGAACCCCGCCACGCGAATTTCCAAACTTTTTGTGGCCTAGTTCTGCCACAATCCAACCACAAAGTTCATCCTCACGTTAATTTGAGGTTACGATCTTTTTGTGGCTTGATGTTGACACAATCGCGCCACAATCGCCGCGCGATGTTACCTTTGGTGGTTAGAAGCCGATGCGAGCAGGCTTCGACTTGAACAGGCGCACGGTGCCGACGGGTTCGGACGGCTTGGCCGCGGCGGCGAAGGCGGTCTGCGCAGGCTTGCGCTCCGGCGTGACGTACGCCTTACCGGGGTTCAACCCCGCGATGCGCTGACGTACGAACGTCGCGCGGTCGGCGAAGTAATCTTGATGCGGCCGCCACGCTTCAGCGCGACGGAAGTTGACGGGACCGTTATCGCTCTCGAACGGGCGGGCGGTCGTGTAGCCGGACTTGGAAAACTCGACGTGAGCGGCTTCGCGAGCTTGACGGCGCGAGCGCTCGAACTTGGCTTGCAGGTTGCGATTGGCCATTGCGGGCTCCTATGGTTCAGCGTTCTGAAAAGGAACAAACAAGCCGCCGGGCAGCGTCATGCGCTCGGCGGCTCAAATTGTTAGGCTTTTCTCGTACACGCTGGTGGGTTGGAGGCCCTGCCGTGGTTTCGCCCTTTCGCGCGTGGTTACTTGTGAGGTAACCAGTTCGCGCTATCGGCCTGACAATCCATATCCTTCGAGCCTTTGTGCTCTAGGCGCGGCAGTGACCGCATGCGTACCGCGCCGACAGGATTGCTCCGCCCCTCAACATCCGACGGGTGAGAGGTTCCGTCCTTCCCTGCATGAGCGTGCTAGGCCCATGACGCAGGTCGCCCTATTCATCCCGCAATAAACAGCGCCTTGGTGGTTATCCATTGCGGTATGCAGGGCAGCCTCGGCAACCTTGGCAGCGTGGCGTTCAGTGGCGCCGTGGTCGCTTGCTTCGGTCACCTCTGGCGGTAAGCGGTCGAGTGGCGCCGCTCGCGTTTCGCGGGGATCAAGAACGCGCGGTATTGCGCGGGCGGGTGGGCAGGGGGGCGCCCCCACCCCCATGTGGACAGGCGCGCGGGGGGGAGTGGCATGCTTTACGTGGGGCCCCACAACCACAAAATCCCAAAATCCATTTATTACTCGCCCGTTACTTGTTATGCTCCCAACTCCACCAGGAGAGACAACAATGATCGGAGCTATCGCAGTTGGCGCCACCGCCGGCGTTTTCGCCATGCAGATCTCGGCGCGCACGAAGTTCTGGCCGCTCTGGGTGTTGCTTGCTTGCCCCTTCGCCTCGACGCTGTCGCTCGCCGTGGTCTACATGCTGGGCGCGCCGTATCAGCAGCCGTCGTCGGCGCCCACCCCGGTCATGGTGGCGCTGATACTTGGAATGGTGGTAGGGTGCGCCGTCGGCAGAAACATCAAGAAGGCGCGAACATGAAGCACTCGCCCGCCTGGCGCATCTCGGTGCAGCAAGTAACGTCGCTGACTGGCCAGCACGCCCACAACGACTTCTTCGTACTCGTCTGCGAGCGCAAGGCCAAGTTCACCCGATCGCTCCCGGTGCCGTGCTGCGGCCACCTCCACCTGCAGCCGGAGACGGCGGCAGCGTGCAAGGACGCACTGGCGCGCGCCGAGGAGCTTACGGGGTTTGGTGGTGAGGAGGTTGCGATCGACAGGCTGCGCTCGGCGTACCCGACGCGCGAGTTCTATCTGGGCGAGGAGCGTAACCCGGAGCAGACGCTCATTAGGACGTTCTGAGCTTCGTCAGGATCCCGCTCACGACGTCGTTGAGCGCCTGCAGCGCCTGGCGGTGCTCGGCCGCGTAGCGCGACTTGTTGTAGACGCCGGCGAGCTGGGTGTGTGGGTCTTTGTGCCCGAGCGCCACCTCGACCGCATGCGGCGGGATCCCGGCGTCGCCCATCATGGTCGCCGCGGTGCGCCGCAGGTCATGCCGATGCCAGCCGCTCGTGCCTGAGCGCGTGTTGATGTCGACCTGCCAGCGCGACCAGTTGTCGAGCCGGCCCTGCTTGGGGCCCAGGAAAACGTAACCGCTGGTGCGCCCCTGGCGGCCGATGAGCTGCTGCATGAGCTGGCAGAGCGGCACCTCTAGCTCAGTGCGGTTCTTTCTTACCTCTGCAGGTATGGTCCAGATGTCGCCTGCGGGCGTGGTGACGATGTCCTCGAAGCGCATGCGCGCAACCTCTTCGCGCCTGCACGCGGTGAGCAGCATCGCCTTGGCGGCGCCGTCGTGCGCGTGGTCGGTGAGGGCGGCGAGCAGCTTGGTTAGCTCCTCCATGGTGAGCGTGCGCTCCCGGCGCTTGATGCGCTGCGGCTGCTCGAGCGATCGCCCGAGCCCGGGCGTGACGAAGCCGCGCTTGGCCGCCCACTTCAGGACGGGCTTCACGGCGCGCACGGCGGCTGCCGCGCTCAGCGCTGCCCGGTATGCGTCTGCAGTTCGCTGGAGAGAGGGCTCGTCGAGCTCGCCGGCGCGCGTGCGCAGGTGCGATGCGAACACCTTGCGGATCTGGCGAGAGGCTTCAGTCCATGACGGGCGCGTGCCCGCGGGCGTGCGGGCGTAAGCGTCGATCACGTCAGCCAGGGTCATGGTGGCGGCCGGCCGGCTGGCGCTCGTCTCCTTGAGCTTTCGCGCGAGCTCCCTTGCCTTGGGTATGCCGACGTCGGGCCACTCACCCACTTCAAGCCGGCGCCGCTTGCCCTGGGAGTCGTAAAGGAGGACGGACCACATCACCACCGAACCACTGCGCCGCGCGCGCAGGCCAGGACATCCGCCGTCCGAAAGCTCGTCGCCGGGCTCGAGGAGCTTGAGATCCTTGGTCGTTATCGGCGGCGTGAGCTTGGGCATTCTGGTTCTTCTCAGGTTCCAACGCGCCAGATATGGCTTTGATATGGATCAATAGGTTCTACACGATAGTTTGATATATGGTCACCTAACGGTAAGAAATGTAACGCGGATTGACCATGGGTTCAATACGGGAAATCAGAGGTTCAATAGGGGCAAAAAGCCCTGTTTCTGACTTTTAATCAGAGGGTCCTGGGTTCGAGTCCCAGCGCGCTCACCACTTAAAATCAAACACTTAGATGACCTTACTTGCTTGGGAGGAACCTCATTTGGTTCTTCTCAGGTTCCTCCGCGCGCCGAGCCTTCGGTAGCGCCCCAGTAATTATGGGATAATTACAAGTAAACATTGAGCGGGTAGGTTTGGGTATGGGTTCGATGAATGTGACCAGCGGTAGCCACATTTCGGCTATGATCACAATAGGTTAGCACTTGACAAGGTACGGGTTCGGTATGATGTTGCCTATGCCTTGGCGTTTTGCGGGGAATAACAATGACGGGTGATAGTCTCAGAGAGAGGATGGGTATTCTTACGCCGGCTGATGTCGCCAAGCTGCTCGATGTTACAGAGCAAACATTAGCCCAGTGGCGCAGCGAGAAGCGCGGTCCGAACTACACACGACTGGGGAAGGGCGTCTTTTATCGCGCCGACGATCTCCAGAAGTGGATCGCGGCCAACGTCGTCGAGGTGTCGCCAGCAGTCGCGTGAAGTAATGACCACGTTATACCCGGGGTGTAGTTTAGGCGATGGTCTAAATAATCTTGGGGAAACGTAGAAGTTATGAAGCGTGCATTGCTTGTAGCCTTTATGATGTTCGTCCCGGCCGGCGCCAATGCCCAGCAGTACGATACGGCTCAGTCCATGTACCTGCAGCCGGCGCCGGCCGTCCGCACCGCCGCCAAGGTCGGAGCGCCGATGGACCTTCGGTCAACTCCGCAGATTGTCGCCGAGGCGGCGCGCTACATCGGATCCAGGAACCCCACGGGCTTCCGCGGGCCCTGGTGCAAAGCCTTCGTCAACATGATCGCCAGAAAAACGGGGCACTACGTCCATGCGTCACTTCGGGCTCGGGACACTTATGCAATGGGCGCGCGCCTGGCTGGGCCGACCCCCGGCGCCTTCCGCGTCACGCGAGGACACGTCAGCATCGTCGCCCGCGTGCAGGGCCATCGGGTCGTCGCCATCTCCGGCAACAACGGACGAGGGCGCGTCGGCTGGTCCCACTATTCCGCCGGCGGCGCGGCGTATTATGCGCCGATCTAACTCGCTACAGGAGACGCCCCCGCCGCCGGCGGTGACGCCCGAGCAGATCGCCAACGCGCGGTCCTCGGTGCAGTTCGTCTATCGCGATCCGGGGCTGGTCATCACCGCCGACGACATATACGAGGTCGAGGGCTGGTTCGACGACAACATGAACGAGTGCTCGGCCAAGGCGGCGACCACCTGCATGTTCACCGACAAGAACGGCCTGACGTTCGCGCTGGCCATGCACGGCGCGCCGCGGGTGCACCACTAGGTCCAGGCGGCCGAACTCATCCGCGGCCGGTCCGACCGACGCCCGCGCGCCTGCATGCGCGCAGCCAGCATGCTCGTCATGCCGCCGTGGGCGGCCAGGCAGGCGTACTGGAGGGCATCGGCGATGTGTGAGTATGAGTTCTTGTCGGGCTTGGGCTTGCGCACGCCGGCGCGCGTCCGCGCGTAGCGGTAGCCGCCATTGAGCGCCCGCACGAGGGTCGGGCACCGCCCGCCGTCTATCAGGAAGGCGGCGCCGCCATCACGCTGCCCAAGCAGGAAGGCGTCGACCGCCCGGATACGGGCGTCGGGATCGTTCGTCGGCGCCGGGAAGGCCATGAAGCCGGAGCGCTTGAGGACGTCGAACGAGTTCTCCTCGTAGATCGAGTCCTTGTTGACGCCCGACGGATCGCCGATCACCACCACCGACTTACCGAGATAGCGCGTCTGCGCCAGCCGCGGCCGCAGCAGGCGCTCGATCTGGAGCTCCAGGCCGATGTCCTCGGCGATGATCTCCTCGAGCACCAGGAAGCGGCCCTTGTGGTCGAGCTGGCAGATCACCGCGCATGGGTCGCGGCCGAAGTCCTGGCCCACAATGAGGGGGAAGGCGCTGACCGGCTCGAGTTCGCCGGCGACATGGAACGAGTGCTTGAAGCTCTCGCGGTGCACCGCGGTGCCGCTCGGGTCGTCGCCGTATTGGGCGTGCACGTAGCGCTTGCACCAGTCGGGCGAGTTCGACCGGATGAAGCGCTCGTAATAGGTGCGCCCCTGCTTGCGCCGCAGTTCGCGCTCCTCGGGCACGTCGAGACGTAGCTTGATCGTCTCGTCGGTCTGCGTGAGGTATTCGAGGTTCTCCGCCTCGGGCTCCATGCCGCCTGGCTGAATGAAGACCTGGACGTCGGGCGGCGTGTCGAGCGCCATCAGCTTGTGCCAGTCGGATCCCTCGGCCGGCATGTTGGTGTCGGCGATCCAGCCGAACCAGGTGGGCGAGCCCAGGTTACCCGAGGGGTAACGGCCAAGGCGGCCGGCGAGCGGCGAGATGATGCCGACATCCATCTCGATCGACTCCGACATCCAGGCGCCGGTGAGCTGCATGGAGAGCAGGCGGCGCTGGTCCTCGGGCGTCTCGAGCGGGATGAGCAGCCACTCCGAGCGCACATCGCCGATCGAGATGTAGATCGTGTTGTCGGAGACCTTGTATTCGGCGACGCCCTTGAGCCAGGAGACGATGTCCTTGAGGACGGTGTCCTTGAGCTGCTTCAGGGTCTGGCGAACGATGGCGAACCGGGTGTAGCGAATACCGTCGTGCGCTGGCGCCTGTTCGCACGATCGGCGAAAGAGTTCGAAGAGGCAGGCTGTGGTCTTTCCGGAGCCAACGGGGCCGGCGATGATCCGCCCGAACGCCTCGCTCTTCATGAAGGCCGCGCAGGTCGGCGGAGCGTCGTAGACGATGTCAGTCATCGGCGAGCTCCCCCTCGATCACGGGGGCCTGCTTTTCGATCTTGATCTGCCTGTCGGCGCCGAGATTGATCGTCACCGATAGCCGGTCGCCGCCGGCCACACTCGCGTTCGTCAGGCCCATCTCGGCGATCTTGGCGAGCAATTTTCCGCCTTCGACCTTCGCCGTGAGGTTCTCCGAGCGGTCGTGGAGCCTCGCGTAGAGCTCCGGGATCCACTCCTCGATTGCCGCTGCCGACTTCAGTTTGACCCGCTCATGGGTGTTGCGGGCGCTTTCCCAGGCTTCCGACTCCTGCTGCAGCAGTGCGCGAAACCGCGGGACGGTCTGAAGGCTTGCGTATTGTTCGGGGGTGATTTGATATCGATTGAGTATAGTTTCAACCGGGTGAAGGGCTGCGGCCAGTTCTCGACAGAGCTTCAACATATTCAGATCGTCGAATGCCGGGACCGGCATTTGAGTAACGCTCATGTAATCTTCCCCGCTCCGGAAAAGAACTATGCTTCTTGAGCGCTATACAGTATTTGTGGCCTCATGGTCGAGACTCTTGGTCAGCAGGGTGTTCTGCGCGTGGTGCCGCCCGCGGTGCTCGATCGCGCGGATATGGAAGCAGCGCGTAAACGCGCGGCGCTGGAAGACGCTGCGGCGGTCGACGAGGCGCCGCTGGGCGTGGCGTCGTTCATTCGCTCGCGGTGGGAGATCTTCCGCAACCATCGCAACGACGCATCGGCTGGCTGGGCCAACCGCATGCTGCAGGCGATGCGCGCCTTCAACGGCATGTACGATCCGGAGAAGCTCTCCGAGATCAAGAAATTCGGCGGCTCCGAAGTCTACGCCCGCCTCATCGCCATGAAATGCCGCGGCGCCTCAGCGCTGCTGCGCGACGTCTATCTCGCGCCTGATCGCCCCTGGGGGCTCAACCCGCCGGCCGACCCCGACATACCTCAGCAGGTAACCGACGCCATCAACCAGTTCGTTCAGGCTGAGATCGGCGTCGCCTCGCAGAGCGGGGCCAACGTCAACATCGACATGATCCGCGATCGCGTGCAGCAGCTCGTCATGGGCGCGCGCGAGGCGGCCAAGAAAAAGGCCAAAGTCCAGGCGAAGATCGCCGAGGACAAGATCGAGGAGATCCTCGAGCAGGGCGGCTTCTACAAGGCGCTGGCCGAGTTTATCGTCGACCTACCCATCTTCCCCTTCGCCTGCATGAAGGGCCCAGTCGTGCGCATCGTGCCGACGGTGAACTGGGTCAATGGCGCGCCGACAGTCGAGCAGAAGCCGCGGCTGTTCTGGCAGCGCGTCTCGCCGTTCGACATCTGGTGGACGCCTGGCGCCTCCGACATCGAGGACGCCGAAGTCATGGAGAAGACGCGCCTGACGCGCGCCGACCTCAACGACCTGCTCGACCTGCCTGGCTACAACCACGAAGAGGTTCGCGCTGTGCTCGAGGAGTACGGCCGCGGCGGCATCTCCGAGAACTGGGACTCCACCGACGCCGAGCGCGCCATGATGGAGAGCCGTGAGAACCCCATGATGAACCGCTCGGGCATGATCACCTGCCTCGAGTACCACGGCAACGTGCAGGGCCGCGCGCTGCTCGAGTATGGCCTCGACGAGAAGCAGATCCCCGACGCCGACCGCGACTATTTCGTCCAGGCATGGCTCATCGGCTCGCACGTCATCAAGATCCAACTGAGCCCTAGCCCGCGCAAGCGGCATCCCTATTTCGTGACGTCGTTTGAGAAGGTGCCCGGTACCCCGCTCGGCAACGGCCTCACCGACATCCTGGGCGACATCCAGGAGGCGACGAACGCCACGCTGCGCTCGCTGATCAACAACCTTTCGATCTCGTCGGGCCCGCAGGTCGTCGTCAACGTCGACCGCCTGGCGGCCAACGAAGACCCCGAAGAGCTCTATCCCTGGAAGCGCTGGCAGACGATCTCGGATCCAATGGGCAACCAGGCGCAGGTGCCGGTGTCCTTCTTCCAGCCGAACTCCAACGCGCAGGAACTGATCGGCGTCTACCAGTGGCTGAACAACCTCGCCGACGACGTGTCGGCGATCCCGAAGTTCGTGACCGGCCAGGGAGCCGGTGCCGGCGCCGGCCGCACCGCGTCGGGCCTGTCGATGCTGATGTCGAACGCCTCGAAAATCCTGCAGACGGTCGCCGCCAACATCGACCGCGATGTGCTCGCGCCGCTGCTCATGCAGCTGTTCGACATGCTGATGCTGACCGACACCTCCGGCCTTCTCACTGGCCAGGAGGAGATCAAGGTCATGGGCGTCAACGTCGCGGTGCAGCGTGAGACGCAGCGCTCGCGCCAGCTCGAGTTCTTGCAAGTCACCGCCAACCCGATCGACGCGCAGATCGTCGGGCCCAAGGGCCGCGCCGCCGTGCTGCGCTCCGTGGCGCAGACGATCGGTCTCGACGGCACGGAGGTCGTGCCCAGTGAGGAAGAGCTGCAGCAACAGCAGGCGCAAGCCCAGCAGATTGCGCAGCAGCAAGGCATCCCCGGCCATGCCGGGATGGGCGACAAGGCCGCCGGCGCCCAGGGGGCACAACCCCCGGCAGGAGGCAACACCACCCAGGACATGGGGCCGCGCACGCGCATCGCAGGCGGCGTTCACTAACGAGGTACAGAGATGGCCAAAGTTGAGAAGGCCGGCGCGAAAGCCGGATTTTTCCCGAAGGGCGGCAACGGCAAGATGTTCGGCAAGGGGCACGCCAGCCCGATGCCGGCAGCCCACACGGGCAAGCCGTCGCAGGGCGCCAAGGGCGGCAAGTTCCCCAAGGGCGGCAACGGCAAGATGTTCGGCAAGGGCTCCGCGAGCCCGGCCCGTTCCGGCCACACCGCCAAGGGCTCGAACTGAGGCATGCGCGCCCCCCGCAAGGTCCAGGGATCGAAGATGCGGAGCAAAGCCTCCGCATCCAAGAGCTCGGCCAAGCTCGCCGGCGCGAGCGCGCCGTCGTCCGGCCAGCGCCGCGACTACACCAAGGACGCGCTCCTGCCGCCGCCTCCCGCCGATGACGACAGCTTCGGCGCCACCGGCATGACCGGAGAAAGCTGATGAAGGACAAGACGCCCGGCATCAAGGCCGACAAGACGCGCAAGTTCCGCAGCGAGACGCTGCCGCACCGCTGCGCGCATACGACCATCACCGGCGGCGATCTCGGCCGGCGCATGGCGAATTTCTACGGCAAGAAGGCTGAGGCCGGCGCCGCTACGGCCCCGGACGCAACCATCATGATCACACGGATCACGCGCGCTTGAGCAATCAGGCAGCGCTTATTCAGCGCGCGGCGGAAGTCGCGCGTCGATGCCCGAGGGAATGGTCGGAGTTCCTCGAGCAATTTCGCCTTTACACCGACCAAGCCCGCCAAACGTGCGTCTCGTCGCCGGCTGACGCGGTCTTCGTAGCCCAGGGACATGCGCGCGAATGCGTGTCTCTCCTTCGGCTATTCGAGACCTGCGTGAAAGTCTCCGACCAGATCCAGGAGAAGCGCAAGTGAAAACCGCTCGTCAGACCGCCCCCGCCGACGACTCCGTCGTCATTCCGGCCGCCGTTCGCGCCGCCGCTGAAGCCGCCGCCCGCGCGCATCAGGAGATGTACGCCCCGCCGGCCAATGACGACCCGCCCGGCGAGCCGCCGCCGGCCGAAGAGCTTACCCCGCGCGGTAACGACGAGCTGCGCATCGACCCGACGCCGCCGGTCACGGAGCCTGTCCGTACCGAGCCGAAGCCCGAGCCGCGCACCGACCTCAACGACGAGAGCTGGGAGCATCGCTATCGCTCGATGAAGGGGCGCTATGATCGCGCCGCCGAGCAGATCAGCGCGCTCAGCGAACAGGTCTCCGGACTGCAGCGTGTGATCGCCACCATGCAGGCGAAGGCGCCCGCGACGCCCGCCAGCGAGATGCGCTTCGAGCGGCTGATTACGCCCGAGGAGGAGCAGGACTACGGCTCCGACTTCCTCAACGTCGTGGCGAAGAAGGCGCGCGAAGAAATCCTTCCCGAGATCACCAAGCGCGACCAGGTCATCGAGCAGCTGAAGGCGCAGCTCGGCGGCGTGGGCAACATGATGGAAGCGAGCTCGCGCGAGCAGATGCTTGCCGACCTCGATCGCTCCGTGCCGGCCTGGCGTGAGCAGAATGTTAATCCGGAATTTCTCAGCTGGCTGTCCTTGCCCGACCCCTACAGCGGTGTTATCCGTCAGGAACTGCTGAAGGAAGCATACGACCGGCACGACGCCCGTCGGGTAGCCTCCTTCTTCAAGGGCTTCCTCGCTGAAGAGGCTGCCTTGGACCCCGCGAGCAGCGGACGACAGCCCGCCCCGATGGCCGGCAAAGTCCCGCTCGAAACGCTCGCGGCGCCAGGCAGAGCCAAGACTGCGGCAGCGAACAGCGCTCCCGCTGAGAAGCCGACCTTCACCCCGTCCCAGATCACGCAGTTCTATCTCGACGTGTCGAACGGCAAGTACGCCGGCCGCGAAGAGGAGAAAATGCGGATCGAGCGCCAGATCTTTGACGCGCAGAAAGAGGGGCGGATCCGGTAATCTTCTTTTCTTGGGAGCCATAGATGGCTTTTCCTGTTGCAGGGGCGAGCACGACCCCGGTGATCTACCCCGCGGGCGGTCCCGCTAACGGCCTTTCCGGCACGAAGTTCATTCCGGAAATCTGGTCGGGCAAGCTGATCGAGAAGTTCTACGCGGCGACTGTGCTCTCCGCGATCTCGAACACCGACTACGAAGGCGAGATCAAGAACCACGGCGACAAGGTTTGGATCCGCACCAAGCCGACGATCACCATCAAGGACTACCGCGCTGACGGCGACCTCGAGGTCGAGCGCCCGCAGGGTTCCTACGTCACGCTGTCGATCGACCAGGGCAAGTATTTCAACCTGATCCTCGACGACGTGATGGAGATCCAGTCGGACCTCAACCTCATGTCGATGTGGGCTGACGACGCCTCCGAGCAGTTCAAGATCACGGTCGACACGGCTGTGCTCCTCGGCCTGCTCAACGGCGCCGACGCCAAGAACCGCGGCACGACCGCCGGCAAGATCACCTCGGCGATCAACCTCGGCGTCACCGGCACCCCGCTGTCGGTCGTCGCGGCCAACCCGGGCGGCGGCCAGGTCGACATCCTCGAAGTGCTCCTGCGCCTCGGCCAGTCGATGGACGAGCAGAACATTCCGGAGACCGGCCGCTGGGTCGTTCTGCCGACGTGGGCTGCGACGCTCATCAAGAAGTCGGAACTCCGCCAGGCTTACCTGTCGGGCGACGGCGTCTCGATGCTGCGCAACGGCCGCCTCGGCATGGTCGACCGATTCACGATCTACGCCTCGAACCTGCTGCCGTTCGGCACCGCCGCCGGCCTGGCTTCGGGCGAGTACGTGATCTACGCGGGCCACGCGCACGGCCTCACCTTCGCGAGCCAGTTCACGAAGATGGAGACCATCCGCTCGGAGCGCACCTTCGGCACGCTGCTCCGCGGCCTGCAGGTCTACGGCTACAACGTCCTCGACGGCAAGGCGCTCGCGCAGGCCATCGTCGTCAAGGTCTAAGGCCAGGCGGGGGGCTACGGCCCCCCACTCGTCACTCTTCTCGGAGATCTTCTGATGGCTCGTTTTGCCGCAACTCAGTACAGCGACGGTCAGGCGCTCGGCACGCTCGCCGACCTGCTCGTCTTCATGGCGTCGCGCACCTACACCGCGGTCACCTCCGGTTCGTCCTCGACGGCCACGGCGGCGGCGTTCTGCAACGGCGTCTACAACTTCTCGGGCGGTTCGACCTACACGCTGACGACGCCGACCGCGGCGCAGATTGTCGCTGCGATCCCGAACTGCCAGGTCGGCTCCTTCTGCTCGTTCCGCGTCATCAACGGCAACTCCGGCACGACGACCGTGACGGCGGGCTCCGGTGTGACGGCGGTCGGTACGGTCAACGTCCCGACCAGCAAGGCGCAGGGTTACGACGTCATCGTGACCAATGCGACCGCCGGCTCCGAGGCCGTGCAGCTGATCGGCGCCACCGTCGGCGGCGCCTAAGAGAAGGGGCAATGCCCCTTCTCCTTTACTTCTCGGGGTAACCGATGGCGACGCTCAACACCGTTGGAGATTACATCGCCGACGCGCGCGTTCTCCTGCAGGACACCGTCGCCGACTATCGGTACTCCGACGCCGAGCTGATCGAGAACATCAACCTCGGCATCCTCGAGATGCGCCGGCTGCGGCCGGATCTCCTGCTCGGCTCGTTCGCCTCGATCCCGCGCTACACGGTTACCGGCGACGCTGTCGCAGTGGACCCGCAGTACCGCGTGGCGCTGCTCTACTACGTCTGCGGCATGGCGCAGTTGCGCGATGACGAGGCGACCCAGGACAGCCGCGCGACGGTCTTCCTGAACAAGTTTACGTCCCAGATGCTGACGATCGCGGCGTGAGGTCATGGCGAGCACGGAAATCAACCGCATCATGGACAACCTCCGCATCCGGTTGCCGGGCGCGGTCGACGAGCTGATGAAGCTCGAACTGTTCAACACGCTCAACGACTTCTTCCAGGACACCAACCTGTGGCGCGTGCGCCTGCAGTTCTCCACTGAGGTGGGCGCGCGCAGCTACTCGCTGGCGCCGCTGCCCTCGTCGGCATACGTCCGGCTGATCAGCCTCATCGACTCCAAGGGCCTGGGCGTCTCGGCCACCATGGACGTGCCCGGCACGATCATCCTGGCGACGGTCCCCAACACGGTGCAGCAGCTCGTCGCGGAGCTCACGCTCACCGTGGACGACCCGATGTCGGTCGAGAACTACCCGATCTGCCCCGACTGGGCGCTCAACAAATACCAGAACGACATTGTCGACGGCGTGCTCGGGCGCATGATGTCGCAGGCCGCCAAGCCCTACTCGAACACGCAGCTGGCGCTATACCATGCGCGCTCGTTCCGCTCGGCTGTCGCGGTCGCGCGCATGGAAGCCAACCGCCGCAACATCTACGGCGCCCAGTCCTGGGTATATCCGCAGCAGTTCGCGCGCCGCAGTCGTGGCGGCGGCGTGTCTGGCGGCCCGCTCGCGCCCGTCACGGGCGATCAGGACGGCGTGATCCTGCCGCCGGCCGCCAACGGCAGCCTAGGCGAATACCTGAACAACTGGCTGCTGTCGCTACCGACCACGCTGCCGCCGGTCGCCGGCGAGTTCTGGAACAACGGCGGCGTGCTGTCTGTGTCTTGAGGTGATGGAATGCGTTCGCTCGTAGGTCTTCTGGTTCTGGGGATGGTTAGCGCTCTGTCGCCGGCGGCCGCGCAGACCTATCCGAACCCGCGGCTGTCGGGCGCGACGATTGACAACCACGCCCAGTTCACTGTTGGCGGCAACCGCGTCGCCAAGCCGTTCACCGGCGTGTCGTCGCAGTGGCCCTGGCAACTCAACTCCGACGGCACCTGGCAGCTGCGCCGGCCCGACTTCTCGGATCTCTCCGGCTCGGTGAGCGCTGCGCAACTTCCGCTACCGACCGCCAGCACGATCGGCGGTGTCCTGTCGTCGAGCGCCCCGTCGAACCAGTTCGCCACTGGCATCAACACGAGCGGCGCTCTGACTTTTGCTCAGCCTGGCGTCGCCAACCTGTCGGGCTTCGGCGCCAACGTCGCCACCGCGCTTGGGCTGGCGGCCAACGCCTCGGGCGGCGTCGCGCTCGTCAACGGTTCACCGACGACCAATAACTGTTTGAAGTGGTCGTCTTCGGGCATCCAGGACGCGGGCTCCGCCTGTGGTGGGGCGGTTATCGGACTTGATGTACGCTCCATCGGCATGACGCCGGGCGGCGTGTTTGACAACGCCACTAAGATCGCGGCGCTTATGGCCGCAAACACGCCAACGCCCGGCTCATTCACGGGCGGGTATCCGGTGTATTTCACGCCCAATCTCGGGCAGAACCTCACCAACTACTATTTCGCCACGCCGTTCTCGGTGTCGCGGGGCGGGTCAATCAACTGCGGCAACGCCGGTGGGCCGCGCTACAACACGACCAATCTCGTGTTTGCCGCTGGCGTGCACGGCGTCATCAATGAGACGAACATCACGTCGTCGGACGGCGGTGTCGGCAACGCCGATATTGTGGGCTGCGGCATTATCTCGCTTGGTTACGGAACAGCGGTGTTTACTGGCGGGTCGACCTCGATCACCAGCATTGCTTTTTCGACCGGCGGCACGGGCATGACTGCTCCTCCGTTTGCGGCAGGCGACGGCATTATGGTGGTGCCGGGCTATGCAGGCGGGACCACGATTACGGGCTCAATCAGCGGCACTACGCTCACCGTGACGGCTTATTCCGGCGCCAAGATTTTGCCGGGCGACCTTCTCTGGGGCG
>Ga0228698_1000942_pt1 | contig 16257 bp, 12 predicted proteins | sample McNCre117_Aug_MG_FD_178015 | JGI IMG/M metagenome (GOLD analysis project Ga0228698, IMG submission 178015) | Freshwater microbial communities from McNutts Creek, Athens, Georgia, United States - 1-17_Aug_MG | ecosystem: Environmental > Aquatic > Freshwater > Creek | place: USA: Georgia...
ACTCAAACGCCCACGCTTATCGGCTGTAATTTGTTAACGATCAGCAGGGTGGATGACCACTTGCCTGCTTGAACTTCGCCGCGATCAGCGAAGCCTTGAATTATGACACAGTTTCTTGCGTCTTGTCGTCATCAGCAAAAACTTTAGACAACATTTTTTGGAGGCGCGGGCCGGAGTCGAACCGACCTACACGGATTTGCAATCCGGTGCATAACCGCTTTGCTACCGCGCCATCTTGACTGCCAGACCTGCGACTGACAATCACCAATCTGGAGCGGGATAAGAGACTCGAACTCTCGACCTATACCTTGGCAAGGTATCGCTCTACCAACTGAGCTAATCCCGCATTCTTTGGTTGCCGCAAGCAGCAACCGAAGCCGTCATTCTATACAGATTTTCGGCCTTCAATCAAGACGCCGCAAAAAATCTTCAATGCTTGACCGCGCCACTGACATCGGCCGGCACCGCTGCCACCGTCACGGCCGCGACCTCCTCGTCCGTCAGTGCCACGGGCGGGCGCTCCAGGGCGATTTCGAGCACGCGGTCGATCCACTTGACCGGGATGATTTCCAGCCCGGCCTTGACGTTATCGGGGATATCGGCCAGATCCTTGACGTTCTCCTCCGGGATCAGGACCGTCCTGATGCCGCCGCGCAGCGCGGCCAGCAGCTTTTCTTTCAGGCCGCCGATCGCGGTGACTTCGCCGCGCAGCGTGATCTCGCCGGTCATGGCGACATCGGCACGCACCGGGATGCCGGTCAGCGCCGAAACCATGGTGGTCGTCATGGCGGCACCGGCGCTCGGGCCGTCCTTGGGCGTGGCACCGTCAGGCACGTGGATGTGGATGTCCTTCTTCTCGAACACCTCGTCCTTGATGCCGAGCTGACGCGCCCGGCTGCGCACCACAGTGCGGGCCGCCTCGACCGACTCCTTCATCACGTCACCGAGCTGGCCGGTGCGGATCACGTTGCCCTTGCCCGGCATCAGTGCGGCTTCGATCGTCAGCAGATCACCGCCGACCTCGGTCCAGGCCAGGCCGACGACCTGGCCGACCTGGTTCTGCTGCTCGGCGCGACCGTAGCTGAACTTGCGCACGCCGAGGAAGTCGCTGAGGTTGGCCGCGTTGACGACCACAGTCGGGACGTACTTCTTGAGCAGCAGGCCCTTGACCACCTTGCGGCAGATCTTGGACAGCTCACGTTCGAGCGAGCGCACGCCGGCCTCGCGGGTGTAGTAACGCACCACGTCGCGCACGGCATCCTCGCTGACCGCAAGCTCGCCGTCCTTCAGGCCGTTGTTCTTGAGCTGCTTGGGCAGCAGGTAGCGCAGCGCGATGTTGGTCTTCTCGTCCTCGGTGTAGCCGGCCAGGCGGATCACCTCCATGCGGTCGAGCAACGCCGGCGGGATGTTCATCGAGTTCGAGGTCGCGACGAACATCACGTCCGACAGGTCGAAATCGACCTCGACGTAGTGATCACCAAAGGTGTGGTTCTGCTCCGGGTCCAGCACTTCGAGCAGCGCCGAGGACGGATCGCCCCGGAAGTCCATGCCGAGCTTGTCGATCTCGTCGAGCAGGAACAGCGGGTTGCGGGTTGCGACCTTGGACAGGCTCTGCAGCACCTTGCCCGGCATGGCGCCGATGTAGGTGCGGCGGTGGCCGCGGATCTCGGCCTCGTCGCGCATGCCGCCGAGCGCCATGCGGGTGTACTTGCGCCCGGTCGCCTTGGCGATCGACTGACCGAGCGAGGTCTTGCCCACGCCCGGCGGACCGACCAGGCACAGGATCGGCGCCTTGACCTTGTCCACGCGCTGCTGCACCGCGAGGTATTCGAGGATGCGGTCCTTGACCTTGTCGAGGCCGTAGTGGTCCTCGTTGAGCACCTGCTCGGCATAGGCCAGATCATGCTTGATCTTGGTCTTCTTGCTCCAGGGCAGGCCGGTCAGCGCGTCGATGTAGTTGCGCACCACCGTGGCCTCGGCCGACATCGGCGACATCAGCTTGAGCTTCTTGAACTCGCCCTCGGCCTTCTTGCGCGCCTCGGCCGGCATCTTCGCGAGCTTGATCTTCTTCTCGATCTCTTCGAGGTCGGCACCCTCCTCGCCCTCGCCAAGCTCCTTCTGGATCGCCTTGACCTGCTCGTTGAGGTAGAAGTCGCGCTGGTTCTTCTCCATCTGGCGCTTGACGCGACCCCGGATGCGCTTGTCGACGTTGAGGATATCGACCTCGCGTTCGAGCTGGCTGAACAGGTTCTCCAGCCGCCGAGCCACCTGATCGAGATCGAGCACGCTCTGCTTGGCTTCGAGCTTGAACGGCAGGTGCGCGGCGATGGTGTCGGCCAGGCGGCCGGCGTCGTCGATGCTGGTGATCGAGGTCAGGATCTCGGACGGAATCTTCTTGTTGAGCTTGACGTACTGGTCGAACTGCTGCATCAGCGCACGGCGCAGCGCCTCGATCTCGGTCGGATCGCTGCCGGCGGTCTCCTGCTGCGGATCGAGTGGCTGGACGGTGCCGTGGAAGTGGGTGTCGCCCTCCTCGACGCCGAGCACCTTGGCGCGCTGCACGCCCTCGACCAGCACCTTGACGGTGCCGTCGGGCAACTTGAGCATCTGCAGGATGGTCGCGACGCAGCCCATCTCGAACAGGTCATCGGGCGTCGGTTCGTCCTTGGCGGCGGTCTTCTGCGCCACCAGCATGATGCGGCGCTCGTTCTCCATCGCGGCTTCGAGCGCCTTGATGCTCTTGGGCCGGCCGACGAACAGCGGAATCACCATGTGGGGGAACACCACCACATCGCGCAACGGCAGCAGCGGCAGCGCAACGGGCTGGCTGGATAGGGGAGCGTGTCCGGACATGCGGTTACCTTAAAAACTTTACGCTCAGTTGGGGGCGACGGCGGCCATATCAAGCCGCCGTCGCAGGTTCGGAACCGGCCTCAGGCCTGGCCGCTCACCACGCCGGCCTCGTCACGGTACACCAGCTGCGGCGCCTTGCCCTCCTCGATCGTGCTCTCCTCGACCACGACCCGAGCGACGTTATCGAGGCTGGGCAGCTCGAACATGGTGTCCATCAGCGCCTGCTCCAGGATCGAGCGCAGGCCGCGCGCGCCGGTCTTGCGCTTGATCGCCTTGCGCGCGATCGCGTGCAGGGCCTCGGACTTGACCTCAAGCTCGACCCCCTCCATCTGCAGCAGCTGAGCGAACTGCTTGACGACAGCGTTCTTGGGTTCGGTCAGGATATCGACCAGCGCATCCTCGCCCAGCTCGGCCAGCGCGGTCACGACCGGCAGGCGGCCAACCAGCTCGGGAATCAGGCCGAAGCGCACCAGGTCGTCGGGCTCAACCCCGGCGAAGACCTCGGTCAGACTGCGCTGCTGCTTGCTCTTGACCGTGGCGCCGAAACCGATGCCCGCCGCCTCGGTGCGCTGCTCGACGATCTTCTCCAGTCCGGCGAAGGCACCGCCGCAGATGAACAGGATGTTGGAGGTGTCGATCTGCAGCATGTCCTGGTTCGGATGCTTGCGCCCGCCCTGCGGCGGCACCGAGGCCAGCGTGCCCTCGATCAGCTTGAGCAAGGCCTGCTGCACGCCCTCGCCCGAGACGTCGCGCGTGATCGAGGGGTTCTCGGACTTGCGCGTGATCTTGTCGATCTCGTCGATGTAGACGATGCCGTGCTGGGCCTTCTCGACGTCGTAGTTGCAGGTCTGCAGCAGCTTGGCGATGATGTTCTCGACGTCCTCGCCGACGTAGCCAGCCTCGGTCAGCGTGGTGGCATCGGCCATCACGAACGGCACGTTGAGCATGCGCGCCATGGTCGCGGCCAGCAGCGTCTTGCCGGAGCCGGTCGGACCGATCAGCAGGATGTTGCTCTTGGTCAGCTCGACGTCGTCCTTCTTGGCCTTGGCCTTGTGGCGCAGACGCTTGTAGTGGTTGTAGACCGCGACCGACAGCGACTTCTTGGCCAGCTCCTGGCCGATGACGTAGCCGTCGAGGTGCTGCTTGATCTCCAGCGGCGCCGGCAGACGCTCGTCGTCGTCCCGCTTGACAATCGGCGTCGGGGTCGGCGTGGTCGGCGGCAACTCCTCGAGCATGATGTCATTGCACAAATCGATGCATTCGTCGCAGATGAACACCGAGGGTCCCGCGATGAGTTTCTTGACCTCGTTCTGGGGCTTGCCGCAGAACGAGCAGTAGAGGGTTTTTTCGCTGGTCGCGCCTTTTTTGTCGGCCATGGGAGTGCTTTGCTCGATCTAGCTGAAATGCGTTAAACGCCGATGATAAGCGAGGCCCGCGCTCCCGCCCGGTGAGGGCTGGACACGCGGGCCGGCAGGGATGGATCAATCAGGCGCCGCGCTGGGCGATCACCTTATCGACCAGGCCGTAGTCGGCAGCCTCGGCGGCGGTCAGGAAGTAGTCGCGCTCGGTGTCGCGCTCGATCTTGTCGAGCGGCTGGCCGGTGCGCTCGGCCAAAATCTGGTTGAGGTCGGCGCGCAGGCGCAGGATCTCGCGTGCGTGGATCTCGATGTCGGTCGCCTGACCCTGGGCGCCGCCGAGCGGCTGGTGGATCATGACGCGCGAGTTCGGCAGCGCGAAACGCTTGCCCTTTTCCCCTGCGGCCAGCAGGAAGGCGCCCATGCTGGCAGCCATGCCGAGGCACAGCGTGCTGACCTGCGGCTTGATGAAGTTCATGGTGTCGAAGATCGACATGCCGGCGCTGACCGAACCGCCGGGCGAATTGATGTAGAGCGAGATGTCCTTGTCGGGATTCTCGCTTTCGAGGAACAGCAGCTGGGCGACCACGAGGTTGGCGCTCTGGTCATTGACCGGGCCGACCAGGAACACGACGCGCTCCTTGAGCAGACGCGAGTAGATGTCGTAGGCACGCTCGCCGCGACCCGATTGCTCGATCACCATGGGCACCATGCCCAGATTCATTGCGTCCAATGCGCTCATGTGTCTCTTGCTCCTGAAAAACGTTGCGGTGCCTACTGTAACCAATGGCCGGCCACCTCGTCCGATATGGGGCCGATCGGACAATAAAAAAGGGCGGAATCGCTCCGCCCTGGCTGTCGATCAGCGCGAGCCGGCCTGAGGACCGGCGCGGCGCGATCAGGCCTGCTGGCCCATCAGCTCCTCGAAGCTCACGGCCTTCTCATTGACCTTGGCCTGGCCCAGCACGAAATCGGTCACGTTGTTCTCGATCACGATCGCCTCGACTTCGGCCAGGCGGCGGTTGTCGCCCTTGTACCAGCGCACCACGTCTTCCGGACGCTCGTAGGAGGCGGCCAGCTCGTTGATGTGGGCGTCGATCTGCTCGGGCTTGGCGGCCAGGTCGTTGTTCTGGACCAGCTCGGCAACCACCAGACCCAGGCGCACGCGGCGCGCGGCCTGGTCCTGGAACAGCTCGGCCGGGATCGGCGCCTTGTCGGCGTCCTTGATGCCACGCTGCTTGAGGTCGGCGCGCGCGCCTTCGATCAGGCGCTGCACTTCGGCTTCGATGCTGGCCTTGGGCAGATCCAGCTCGGCGCTGGCGACCAGAGCGTCCATCACGGCGGCCTTGTTGCGGGCCTGCAGGCGGAACTTGACTTCGCGCTCCAGGTTCTTCTTGATGTCGGCGCGCAGGGCGTCGATGCTGCCGGACTCGATGCCGAGCGACTGCACGAATTCCTCGTTGACCCAGGGCAGGGTCTGGAATTCGATCTTCTTGATCGTGACCAGGAAATCGGCCTGCTTGCCGGCCACTTCCTTGCCGTGGTAGTCGGCCGGGAAGTTCAGCGGGAAAGTCTTGGATTCGCCGGTCTTCATGCCGCAGACGGCGTCCTCGAATTCCTTGAGCATCTGGCCTTCGCCGACCAGGAACTGGAAGCCTTCGGCCTTGCCGCCGTCGAAGGGCTCGCCGTCGATCTTGCCTTCGAAGTCGATGGTCACGCGGTCAGTGGCCTCGGCCCAGCCGGTTTCGTCACGGGTCGTGAAGGTGCGGCGCTGCTTGCGCAGGATGTCGAGGGTGCGATCGATCGCGGCCTCATCGACTTCGGCGCTGAGCTTCTCGACTTCGGCGGCGGACAGGTCGTTGATCTTGACTTCCGGATAGACCTCGAACACGGCCTCGAAGGCCAGCTTGCCCTCGGATGCCCCGCCTTCTTTCTCATTGATGCGGGGGGCACCGGCGATGCGCAGCTGGGCTTCGGTGGCGGCGGCGTTGAAGGCCTCGCCGACCTTGTCGTTCATGACTTCGTACTGGACCGAGTAGCCGTACTGCTGGGCGACCACACTCAGCGGCACCTTGCCGGGACGGAAGCCGTCCATCTTGACCTGCTTGGACAGGCGCTTGAGGCGCGCGTCCACTTCCTTCTGAATCGTTTCCAGCGGCAGCTCGAGCGTGATCTTGCGCTCCAGCTTTTCGAGGGTCTCGACGTTGACTGCCATGATTTTCTCCTAGATGAGGCAGGGCGCAGCCAGCGGACTGCACCGAGATGTCCGTGCCCGGCGTGCGAGGGAGGGAAACTCCACCCGGCTCGGCCACCGGAAAATGAACGGCCACCCATCAAACGGATGGCCGCACCCGAATTCGGCAACCTTAGATTGTAGCGGAGCCCATCGCCAGCCACAGGGCACGGAAAAAGGCCGGCCGGACTTCAGAGCGGCAAACCCAGCGCCGCGCAGACCTGATGCAGATCGGTTGCTTCCAGATGCGGCTGGTGCGGGGCGTGGCTCCACTCGCCGCCGTCACGATTGAGCCAGACCGCCTGCATGCCGGCATCGAGCGCGCCGAGCACGTCGAGCGCGGCGTCGTCACCGATGTGCAGCACCTCGCGCGGCGCGAAGCCGGCGGCCTCGGCCGCGACCTCGAAGATGCGCCGCCCGGGCTTGGCCACTCCGACCTCGCGCGCGCCGACCTGGGCCTGGAAATGCTGCCCGATGCCGATGCGGTGCACGTCGGCATTGCCGTTGGACAGCGAGAGCACCGGATAGCGAGCGGCCAGACGCGCGAGCGCGGGCAAGACATCGGGGTAGAACTCGACGCACTGACGCTCGGCGAAGAAGCATTCGAACGCGGCTTCGGCCAGCGCGGCATCGTCGCCGGCGCGTTGCAAGGCGAGACGGATCATCTCGCGCCGCAGATGGGTCAGGTCGTGCGCGAACGCGGCGTACTCGCCGTTGACCTCGGCGCGCAGCGCGTGGCGATGGGCGGCGTCGCGCCACTGCAAGGCGGTCGCGGGCGCCTCGGCGTCGAGCCAGGCCTGCAGCACGGCTTCCGCGCGCTCGATGGTCGGCGCGATCGGCCACAGCGTGTCGTCGAGGTCCAGGGTGATGGCTTTGATCTGTGCGGGATTGAGCATGGCTGGGCGAGAATACCGCATGGCCTTTCGCAAAGAACCTCCTTACACCCATGGCCAGGCGGCCAAGACGGGCATTGTGCTGTGTAACCTCGGCACGCCCGACGCGCCGACCGCCCCGGCACTGCGCCGCTACCTGGCCGAGTTCCTGGGCGACGAGCGCGTGGTCGAGCTGCCCCGACCGCTCTGGTGGCTGATCCTGCACGGCATCATCCTGCGCGTGCGGCCGAAGAAATCCGCCGCCAAGTACGCCAGCATCTGGACGCCCGAAGGCTCGCCGCTGAAGACCTGGACCGAAAAACAGGCCAAGCTGCTGCGTGGCTGCCTCGGCGAGCGCGGCCACCAGGTCGAGGTGGCCTACGCGATGCGCTACGGCCAGCCCTCGATCGCGGCCCAGCTCGACGCGCTCAAGGCCGCAGGCTGCACCCGCATCCTGGTCGTACCGGCCTATCCGCAGTACAGCGGCACCACGACCGCCAGCGTGTTCGACGCGGTTTACGGCTGGGCCGCCAAGGTGCGCGCGATTCCCGAACTGCGCTTCGTCAATCATTACCACGACGACGCCGGCTATGTCGAGGCGCTCAAGGCCCGGGTGCAGCAGCACTGGCTGGCACACGGCAAACCGGACAAGCTGCTGATGAGCTTTCATGGCGTGCCCCGGCGCACGCTGGAGCTTGGCGACCCCTACCACTGCGAATGCCACAAGACGGCCCGGCTGCTGGCGCAGGCGCTGGGGCTCAAGCCCGAGGACTATGTTGTGACCTTCCAGTCACGCTTCGGCAAGGCCAAATGGCTGGAGCCCTATACCGAGCCAACGCTACAGGCGCTGGCGCGCGGCGGCACGCGCCGCGTCGATGTGATCTGCCCCGGCTTCACGAGCGACTGTCTGGAGACGCTGGAGGAGATCGCGCAGGAGGCGCGCGAGACCTTTCTGCACGCGGGCGGCCAGGAGTTCCACTACCTGCCCTGCCTCAACGACAGCCCGCCCTGGATGCGCGCGCTGGCCGGCCTGTGCGAGCGGCACCTGGCCGGCTGGCCGACCCAGGAAGCGCCGGACGCGGCTGCCGCCGAGGCCAGCCGCCAGCGCGCGCGGACCCTGGGGGCTGCAGTCTGACGCGGGCGCGGGCGCGGGAAAACCGTGCCATGCACGACAATTCACTGAATCCCGCTTGATCCGACCATGGCCACACCGTCCCCATCCCCCGACAAGATCCGCCTCGACAAATGGCTCTGGGCCGCCCGCTTCTTCAAGACGCGCAGCCTGGCGGCCGACGAGATCGACAAGGGCCGGATCAAGGTCAACGGCCAGGTTGCCAAGGCCTCGCGCGAGCCGCGACTCGGCGACGAGATCGAACTGCGCGCCGGCTTCGACCACAGGACTGTGAGGGTCAAGGGCCTGAGCGCGGTGCGCGGCCCGGCGCCGCAGGCCGCGCTGCTGTACGAGGAGACGGCCGCCTCGCTGCTGGCGCGCGCGAATGCGGCCGAGCAGCGCCGCCTCGCGCCCGAGCCGGGCATGAGCCTGAGCCAAGGCCGCCCGACCAAGCGCGACCGGCGCCAGCTCCAGGACTTGCGCGGCCACGACCTGACACCGGACGCGACACCGGACTGGAACGAGCGCTGGAGCGCCTCAATCGACGACTGAGCCGGCCGTCACGCAGCGCTCGACCAGCCGCTCGTCGCCGAGCACGATCAGCGCGAACAGCAGTTCCTCCAGGTCGCGCGCCTGCGCCGTGCGGCGTGCCAGCAGCGGCGTGGCCTGCGGATTCAGCACGACGAAATCGGCCTCGCAGCCCGGCGCCAGGTTGCCGACCACGCCCGCGAGCCCGAGCGCCTGCGCCGCGCCGGCCGTGTGCAGCCACCAGAGCCGGCTCGGCGCCAGGCTCACGCCCGGCTTCCAGGCGCCGCCGCCCGTGACCGCCGCGCGCCCGACCTCGTAGGCCGCCAGCATGGTCTTGAACGGACTGAAGCTGGTGCCGCCGCCAACGTCGCTGGCCAGACCGTGGCGAAAGCCGATCCGGTCCGCGCCCGCGTAGTCGAAGAAGCCGCTGCCCAGGAACAGGTTGCTGGTCGGACTGACGGCGGCGGCCGTGCCGCTGTCGCGCAGCAGCTCGCGGTCCGCGTCGTCGAGGTGGATGCAGTGGGCATAGACCGCGCGCTCGCGCAACAGGCCGAAGCGCGCGTAGACATCGAGGTAGCTGCGCGCGTGCGGGTAAAGCTCGCGCACCCAGCGCACCTCGTCGAGGTTCTCGGCCACGTGCGACTGGACCCAGACCCCGGGAAAGCGTGCCGCCAGCTCGCCGGCGCCGCGCAATTGGGCATCCGAGCAGCTCGGCGCGAAGCGCGGCGTGATCGCGTAGCCGAGTCGCCCGACGCCATGCCAGCGCGCGATCAGCGCCTCGGTGTCGAGCAGCGACTGCTCGGTCGCGTCGCGCACACCGTCGGGGCAATGGCGGTCCTGCAGGCACTTGCCGGCGATCAGCCGCAGGCCGCGCGGTCGGGCGGCATTCATCAGGGCATCGACCGACTCGGGATGCGAGGTGCAGAAGGTCAGCGCGGTCGTGACGCCGTGGCGGCCCAGCTCGTCGAGGAAGAACCCGGCCACGCCGGCCGCGTAACCGGCATCGGCAAAGCGCGCCTCGTGCGGGAAAGTGTAGCGCTCCAGCCAGGGCAGCAGGCCTGCGGCCGGCGAGCCGATCACGTCGGTCTGCGGATAGTGGATATGCAGATCGACGAAGCCCGGCGCGACCAGGCGCCCGGGCCAGTGCTCGACCTCGATCCCGTCGCAGCGGGCAGCCAGCTCGCGCCAGGGGCCGACCGCCTCGACCACGCGCGGCGCGTCCGGCCCGCCCGATCCGGGGCCGGTCAGCAACAGGCCGTCGCTCTCATGGCGCGGCGCGCCGGTGTCAGGATCGAAATGCAGGATCGCGGCGCGGTAGGCTTTCATGGACCGGCAGCTTAAGCCCAGGCTTCAGGACTGGCAACCAGGGCGCGGCCACGCGCTGTGGCTCGCCAGCCATCAGAAATGGAAGCGCTCCATCGCCTGCGCCACCTGGTCAGCCTGGGTCTGCAGGCTTTTCGACGTGGCTGCCGTCTCCTCGACCATGGCCGCGTTCTTCTGCGTCATGTCATCCATCTGGGTCACGGCCGCGAGCACCTGCAGGATGCCCTGGGTCTGATCGGAGCTGGCCTGGTTGATGCTGGTCATGATGTCCGTGACGCGCGTGATGGCCGCCACGATGCCATGCACGGCGTCGCCGGCCTGATTCGCCCTCTGCGTGCCGACCGCGACCTGCTGGACCGATTCGGTGATCAGCGTCTTGATCTCGCGCGCGGCCTCCGACGACCGCCGCGCCAGCACTTGGACCTCGTTGGCCACCACCGCGAAGCCACGCCCCTGCTCGCCCGCGCGCGCGGCCTCGACCGCCGCGTTGAGCGCCAGGATGTTGGTCTGGAACGCGATGCTGTCGATGACGCCGATGATGTCGCCGATCCGGCTCGAACTCTGGTTGATCCTCTGCATCGCCTCCACCACGTCATGCACCGTCTCGCCGCCCTGGCGTGCCACGTCGCAGGCCTGCTGCGCCATGTCGCAGGCCTGCTGCGCCTCGCGCGAATTCTTCTGCACGTGATCGCTGAGCGTCTTCATCGAGGCCGAGGTTTCCTCCAGCGCGCTGGCCTGCTCCTCGGTCCGGTCGCTCAGGTCCTGCGTGCCCATCGCGATCTCGCCCGATGCCGTGTTCACCGACAGCGTGGCATGCTTGATCTCCTGCATGGTGCTGGCCAGGGCGCGCATCGATTGATCGAGCGTCTGGGCAATGGCTCCGAACTCATCCTGCGTATCGACCTGGATCCGGTGCCCCAGATGGCCCTGGGCCAGCGCCTGGGCCGCCGCCAGCGTCTGCTCCACCGCCTGACCCGCCTGGCGCACGGTGGCATGAATCACCCAGATGCTCAGTGCGATCACGGCCAGCAGACTGCCGCCCAACAGCAGCAGCAGCCGCTCGGCTTGCGCCAGACGCTCGCCGAGCAGCGCGACCAGCGAGGTGTTGCCCAGCTCGATCAGGGCATACGAGGCATCGATCGCCTGCGTCATGCCGACGCTGTAGTCCTTCGGGGACGTATCGAGCACACTGGCCTGAAGGATCTTGTCCTGCACCAGCTGCCGTGCCTGGTCGTACCCCGCCGCCGCCTGCCGGAGCGCCGGGCCCAGGCGGGCCTGCAAAGCCTGCTCAGCTTCCAGCGCCTTGCCGGCCTGGGCCTGCATCTTTTCGTTCTGATCCTGGGCCAGCGCCAGCAGGATCTGCAATTGCACCCGCTCGTCCGGCGTGATCGCCTGGCGCGCCAGGATGGTCGAGCCCAGCGAGCGGGCCTGTCCCATCGATTCGATCTGGTTCGGCAGCTGCTCCAGCAGACTGGAAATCAGGTGGAAGCTGACCGCCTCCGGATCGAGGATCAGTGCGGACACATCCAGCAACCTGGACGAAAGCACCAGCTGCTGCTTGATCAGGGCCGTGTGTGCCTGGTAGCTGGCCGCCTCGGAAAGGCTTTGGGTCCGGACTCCGGCGGCGAGCGCTTGCCAGTCCTGCTCGATGCGGCGCGCCAACTCGGGCAGATTCCTGTCACCACTGTCCTGCGCCAATGCCTGCACCGAGGCGCTGGCCTGCTTGAGCGCCTCATGGACCTCATCCTGCTTGGCAGCCCGGTCTGCCTGCAACTGGCCGTTGCCCGCCAGCAGACCCGCCGACAGGCCACGATGCTGCTGCATCAGTCTGACCAGAGACAGCACATCGCGCACCGGCTTGAGACCCGACAGCTCGACTTGCACCGTGCGCATGCCCTGGTAATAGTTCTGCATCAGCAACAATGAAGCCACACCCGCCATCAGCAGGGCAATGAAGCCGACCAGTGTGAATTTCTGCCAGAGCCTGAGACGAGAAATGAGCTGATACATCGAACATCTTATGCTTTAAATGATTTCATTTATGAGCAAAAGATATGCCACATTATCTATCACAGGTAAAAATATTAAAAATAAATTTTCATGATACAAGAAAATATGAAAAATTTATTTTTATATTCTGAAAAATATAGATTTTAATAATTTATCGAATTCATCCATGCAAAAGGGGCGCCATGCGCCCCGATTCGAATTGCACTCAAAGCGTGCGGATGCACCATTTCATTGCAGACATGCACCGCCTCAATGCAGGCCGCACCGGCGGCCTGGCTGCACCACAGAAGCGCCTCGGCGTGATCGGTTGAGCCCGTCTCAGAAACGGAAGCGTTCCATCGCCTGCGCCACCTGCTCCGCCTGCTCCTCCAGGTTTTTCGATGCCGCCGCCGTCTGCTCGACCATGGCCGCATTCTTCTGCGTCGTGTCGTCCATCTGGGTCACGGCCGCCACCACCTGCAGGATCGCCTGGGTCTGGTCGGCACTGGCATGGCTGATGCTGGTCATGATGGTGGTGACACGCGTGATGGCATCGACAATGCCATGCACGGCGTCGCCGGCCTGATTCGCCTTCTGCGTGCCGACGGCGACCTGCTGGACCGATTCGGTGATCAGCGCCTTGATCTCGCGCGCGGCCTCCGACGCACGCCGTGCCAGGACTTGCACCTCGCTGGCCACCACCGCGAAGCCGCGCCCCTGCTCGCCCGCGCGCGCGGCCTCGACCGCCGCATTGAGCGCCAGGATGTTGGTCTGGAACGCGATGCTGTCGATGACGCCGATGATGTCGTTGATCCGGCTCGAACTCTGGTTGATCCTCTGCATCGCCTCCACCACGTCATGCACCGTCTCGCCGCCCTGGCGTGCCACGTCGCAGGCCTGCTGCGCCATGTCGCAGGCCTGCTGCGCCTCGTGGGAATTCTTCTGCACGTTGTCGCTGAGCGCCTTCATCGAGGCCGAGGTTTCCTCCAGCGCGCTGGCCTGTTCCTCGGTCCGGTGGCTCAGATCCTGCGTGCCCATCGCGATCTCGCCTGACGCCGTGTTCACCGACACGATGGCGCGCTTGATCTCCTGCATGGTGTTGGCCAGGGTGTGCATCGAGTGATCGAGCATGTGAGCAATGTCGCCAAACTCATCCTGCGTATCGACCTCGACCCGGTGCCCAAGATCACCCTGGGCCAGCGCCTGGGTCGCGGCCAGCGTTTCCTTGACGGCCTGGTTCGCCTGGCGCACCGTGGCATAGATCACCCAGGCGCTCAGCACGACCACGGCCAGCAGACTGCCGGCGAGCAGCATCAAGCGGCGCCGGGCCTGCGCCAGGCGATCCTGGAGTTCCGCAGTCAGCGCGGTGTGGCCGGCTTCGATCAAGGCATACGGCAAGTCGATCGCCTTGGTCATGGCCGCGATGTAATCCTTGGGCGGCAGATCGAGCACGTCGGCCTTCAGGATCTTGTCATGCACCAATTGGCGCGCCTGGTCGTAGCCGGCCGTCGATTCGTTGAGCATCGGCCCAATGCTGGGCTGCAGTGTCCTGTCGGCCTCCAGTGCCTTGCGGGCATGGGCCTGCACCTTCTGGTTCTGATCCCTGGCCTGCGCCAGCAGGATCTGCAATTGCATCCGCTCGTCGGTCGTGATCACCTGGCGCGCCAGGATCGCCGAACCCAGGGCGCGCAGCTGCCCCATCGACTCGATCTGGCTCGGCAACTGGTCGAGCAGGCTGGAAATCAGATAGAAGCTGGAAACCTCCGGATCGAGGATCAGGCCGGACACGTCGAGCACCTTGGCGGACAGCTCGACCTGCTGGTTGATCAAGGCCGTGTGGGCCTGGAAGCTGGCCGGACCGGCAATGGCGTGTCCCGACACCGCAGTGGCAAGCGTCTGCCAGTCCTGCTCGATGCGACCTGCCAACTCGGACAGGCTCCTGTCGCCACGGTCCTGCGCCAAGGCCTGCACCGAGGCGCTGACCTGCTTGAACGCCTGATTAACCTCGTCCTGCTTGGCACGCTGGTCCGCCTGCAACTGGCTGTTGCCGGCCAGCAAGCCCGCAGACACACCGCGATGCTGCTGCGTGAGTCTGAACAGCGCCAGCACATCGCGCACCGGCTTGAGGCCGGACAGCTCGACTTGCACTGTGTGCATGCCCTGGTAATAGTTCTGGATCAGCAAGGAGGCAACACCGCCGGCCACCAACAAGGTAATCGAACAGACGAAAGTGAATTTTTGCCAGAGCTTGAGACGAGAAATTAAATGATACATATTTGAGTTTAAATATCTCAAAATATGGAATTATACAACATTCATGTCAATATGGATAGATCATTTGCCGCAAACAATCCAAGATGAACTTGATCCAGATCATTGACTTTGCGGAAAATTGGATTGAACAAGAAGAAGGATTTTTTGATATCAAAAAAGAATCCGTTGCCTCAGTGACAGACCAAAACTTCCTTGAGTTCTTGATTGATCCGTGGTAAACAAGGCATGCAGCCATGCTGAAGGCTTGATCAGGCTCGGGCATGTCCGCACGCAGCCAATCCGCCACCGGCATCAGGCGACCGAACCAACTGTCTGTCAGCAGCGCGGGCTTCAGCGGCCCAGGATGGCCTGCGTCAGCACGCGCGTGTTGTAGCGCATCATGCCGAGGTAGCTGGCCGCCTCGCCGCTCAGTGCCAGGGAGTCGGAATAGAGCCCGGCGCCCGAAGCCTTGAGCCCGGTCTCGCGCGCGATCTGCTCGATCAGGCGCGGGTCCGAGATGCTCTCGACGAACAACGCCCGCGCGCCGGCCTGGCGTATCTGGCGCACCAGCCGCGCCACGCCCTGGGCCGAGGCCTCGGCGTCGGTGCTGACGCCCTGCGGTGCCAGAAAGCGCACGCCATAGGCGCGCGCGTAGTAGCCGAACGCGTCATGCGAGCTGATCACCAGGCGCTGCGGCGCGGGCACCATGGCCCAGGCGGCACGGATGTCGCGCTCCAGCGCCTGCAACTGCCTGTCGTAGGCAGCAGCGTTGCGGCGGTAGTCGGCGCAGCCGGCGGCATCGGCCTCACACAGCCCGCGCGCGATGTTCGCGACATAGAGCTGCACATTGGCCACGTCCTGCCAGGCGTGCGGGTCCAGCGTCTGGGCGGCGTGACCATGCTCCGACGTGCCCGCCATCGGCTGCACGCCGCGACTGGCGACGACATGCTGGCCCTTGAAGCCGGTCGTCGTCAGCAGGCGCTCCATCCAGCCCTCGAAGCCCAGGCCGCTGGAGAACACGATGCGCGCCTGCCCGACCAGCTTGGCCTGCGCCGGCTTCGGGGCGAACACATGGGTGTCACCGCCCGGACCGACCAGCACCTCGACCGCCACGCGCTCGCCGCCGATCTGGCGCACCAGGTCGCCGAGGACGCTGAAGCTGGCGACCGCGCGCACCGCCGGCTCGGCACGCGCCGGCAGCGCGACCGCACAGGCGGCGACCAGGGCCAGCGCGGCGCGCGCCAGCGACGGGAAGCGGACGGGATTTTTCATGGCTGGGCAATCAGGCCTTCAGGTGCACCGGCGAGCGGCGCAAGCCGCTGAGCACGCCCTGGCGCCCCAGCAGCAGCGAGCCGAGGTAGAACACGCCCAGCGTCATGACGATGACCGGGCTGGTCGGCCAGTCGGCATGGTACGAGACCAGCAGGCCGACCACGCTCGCCAGCAGCGCGAAGGCGCTGGCCAGCGCCAGCAGCGGGCCGATGGTGCGGGTCCAGAAGCGCGCAGCCGCCGCCGGCAGCACCATCAGGCCGACCGACATCAGCGTGCCGAGCGCATGAAAGCCCGCGACCAGGTTGATCACCAGCAGCGCCAGGAAACCGTAGTGGCTGACCGCGCTCCAGCGACTGACAGCGCGCAGGAAGGCCGGATCGAGGCACTCGAGCACCAGCGGCCGGTACAGTACGGCCAGTCCGACCAGCGTGACGCCCGCGATGCCGGCCAGCAGCCACAGCGCCGGGT
>Ga0228698_1000944_pt1 | contig 16224 bp, 19 predicted proteins | sample McNCre117_Aug_MG_FD_178015 | JGI IMG/M metagenome (GOLD analysis project Ga0228698, IMG submission 178015) | Freshwater microbial communities from McNutts Creek, Athens, Georgia, United States - 1-17_Aug_MG | ecosystem: Environmental > Aquatic > Freshwater > Creek | place: USA: Georgia...
AAGATTCTCATTTAGTGTTTTGGGTTTTAAAATATAACATGCTGCTTAGTAGTCATCACTTCTGCCGAATGTCCGCTTTCATTTTTCCGGCGTTGCCCGGTTTTGAAAACCCTTCCAGCGGCGACGAGTTCGGAAATGCGCGGACGAATTGAGAGAACGCTTTTGTCTAGCATGAAAGCAACCTCGTCGGCGGTCATCTCGCCCCGGAGCAACACTTGGAAACATTGCTCGCGTAAAATCTTCGCGTCCTCTTTCACTTCAAACGCGGCGATTGCCGACGTGCCGCCAACTTTGAAGCCGGGATTTTCGGGGTAAGTTGTCATTTTAAAATGAGAGCAAAAGCCAATGCCCAGCCGAAAGCGGCGACGGCGGCGACGGCGAACAAAAGCGATTGCAATCGGTGGTTAGCCTCGTTCAATTCTTCCCGCGTCGGCGCGTTAATCCAGTCACGGTCTTGATCTTCAATCTTCATTTTCTTCCTCCTTTGGTTCAGGTTGGCAATCTTCGCAGCGGCCTTCGTCGTCAAAGTATTGGTAGTTGCCGGATTGTCCACATTCGCAGCACGTTTGGATTTCATCCGCAGCGGTTGGTTGTTTGAATCTGTTCATAAAATCAAATGCCCGGCAATCCAGCGGCGCAGATTCCTCTTTTGCCCTGCCCTCGGTGTACGCAAGGGCTAGTTGGCGGTAGGATTGCCGGGCTAAATTTATCCCCGCACAATTTCGCGCCCAGATAGAATTTCGGCGCGTCGGCAACAACCGATATTACAAACCATGCGGGAAAAGTTTTCATGCGAGCGAAACGAGCGATTGCAAAGCGGTTTGCAGATTTGCTTTGGTGAGAATAATTTCGCCGGTGGATTTCGCCTCGAAATAAGCCGCCGCCGCTTTCGCAACTTCCACGAGCGCGGCGTGTTCGCGAGTCAAATTTTCGAGAGCCTTTTGCGCTTCATCCATCAGCCCGGCTTCGGGATTTTCCAGTGCAAACTCTATTTCTTCAAAAGGAGTGGGAGTTTTCATTTTTTAAAAGCTTTTGCGAAAATTGACTCCACGAGTTGCTTGATTGAGATTCCCAGAGCCGCTGCGCGCTGGCGCAACCAAGCGTGGTTCGCTTCGCTGATTTTGATTGTTTTGGTTTTCATTGACGTGACCACTCTCTCACGCCTTGAAATTTCCCGCAAGTGGAAAAGTGGAATTTTCTACTTTTCCAGTTTTGCTAATGATGGAAAGGAGTTGAATTAGGCGATGCCTAAAAGGTATGGTTAGGTTACTCGCTGCCAGCAACCGGCGGGGCGGGCTGCGCCAAGCGGGTCGCATCCCCATATTGCCGCGTCAAATAATCCAACCTCTGAAAAATATGCAATCTGCCGATATTCGCGGGCGACTCCGCCAAAATCTACTTTCACAATGTCGCCCGGATAATAGACGTTATACATTGAGAACACGCCGCGATGCCTTGGAATTTGTTCGCCGATAATGTGCGTCGTCCGAAGTTGTGTCCACCCTTCAAAATAACCATAGTACAGCGGAAAATACTCTTCCAACTTCTGAGGCCCGCTTAAATCTTCGGTGAACAATGATGTAGGAGTTTGTGCAATGGAAACAATTTCAAAACTAGGAAGCCCGTTGTTGACGGTTATATCTTGCGTGGATTTTAGGTATATCGTGTTACCGGGAGAATGTGCAACGCCGGCAACCGGTGGAACAACGTAAATTTCTTGAATTTGTTCAACCAACGTAATCATGTAATCCTGGTCTGGCGGATTCGTGTTCGGCTTCGTATCCGCATATCGCCACCGCATCTCCACCAAGCCGCCCGTGCAAGAAAACGAATCGCTTGAAGCGGTCACTTTGAACGGGGTTTGCTGCGCCGCGCTTGTCCCGCCTTCCGCATCCAACTCACTCGCGAGTTGTCCAATCGTAGCCGCGTCAAGCCCGATGGTGATATTCTTATCGCCGCGCATCACCTTAACGCCGTGGACGCCTTGAATGTTTTGCGTCGGCCAAATGGCTTTCACAATCTTATTCATATCCGCAGCGCTGCCGACGTTCGGGGACGCTGCGCCGCCTTTAAACGTCGGCAAATAATCCGGGACGCCTTTGCCTAAATTTCCTTTGGGGTTTTGACTCATTGCGCGGCAACGTAAACGGTTTCTGATTCCCAGATGTTACCCATCCAACGGCGGATAGTTGTCGGCACGGCTACGATTAGAGCATCATCGGCAACCAACTCCGCAAACGTAGTCGCAGCGAGTGCGTCTGTGATCTGCGCTTGATAGCTGGCGAGCGTGGGAGTACTGCCGCTTGTATAAGTATCGGTGACGACGTTGAACTCGTCGCGGATAACGGGCGGGACTTCAATCGGTATTACTCCCCCGCCGTCAATGGAAACTCCGTCTGGTGATAGGTAGTAACGAAACACGGAGAAAGCTCGGACGACGGTTTGCTCCGGCTTGCGCGGCGTGTTCGCGCCCGTGACGTGCTGAATAGCCGCCGCGTTCGTTTGTGCCAGCGTCGGCAGTTGGTTAAGCGTGAACGTGACGGAGGTTGTAGTTGGTGCGGCTAACACCTGCGAGAATGTGAAGTACTGCAAAGCCGTCCCCGAGGTCTTGGTGAAGTACACGGCAACGAAGTCACCGGCGGCGAGTCCGTGCGCGTTATGCGTCACCATCGTAATTACGTTGCCGGACGTGCTAACGCTGTCAATTTGAAGCAATGCCGACGTGCCGCTAGAACCTAGTCCCGGCTTAGTCCAAGCCTGTGCGCGGCCTTCCACGCGCTCCGCTGGTACACGGGCATAGGTTCGTTCCCATTCGTACAAGCCGCCGCCCACGTCCTGCGGGTCAGGTTCGTTGACGAGGATGTAATCCGTGAACTCCGGCCAGGTGTGCATAGTATCCAACGCCGTGACGCTGGCAATGTAGTCCTTAATCGTCTGCTGAAATTTCTGGCGCAAGACGTACTTTTCATTTGAACCTTCAAACGGACTCGAAAGGTTCGGATTGCCAACCGGCGTTGCCGTTGATTTATCGCCTGCGCTGAAAACTATATTGGGGGAAAAGTTGGTTGCCATATTAGTTTCCCATGCTCTTTATGACGACGGTAGTTTCCGCTGCCGCCTTTTTAATTTCTTCAATCAACGATTGATTCGGGTCTTCGTAAACTCCGGCGGCGGAAAGTTTCGAGCGAATGGATTGAATTTCGGAAAGGTCTTGTCCGCGTCCGCGCTTGTCGCCCCAAAGCGCGGCGTCTTTCGCATCTTGCATTAACCAGTTCAAGCGGCTCGCGTCTTTGCGATAAATTCCGGTTTGCGAAAGCTCGTCCAGAGTGGGAAGAAACTCTGAGCCTTGATGTGACTTCAAATTGTTTTTCAAATCCACAAGCCTTGCCGCTCTTTCGGCGGCTTGCTTATCCAAGTCGGCTTGCTTCCTTTTCTTTTCCGTCAATGAATCGTCAATGCGTTTTTGCTCTTCCAAAATCTCATTGTGCTTTTTCGTCAAATCAATCTTCAACTGTATCCGGTCAATGTCCTTAACATTGTTTTTCATCAACTGAGCTTGAATCTCGCGCTCTTCGCGTTTCAGCTTGTTGATCTTAGGTGCGGTCTCATCTTCCAATTCAACCAGCTTTAATCCGTACTCCAAACGCTTATCATATTCGCGGTCAGTCCCGGTGAGTGATTTTTGAATTGAACGAATCCCGCGCAAGGTTGGATGATTTAAAAGCTTCAAATAGGTTGCGGCTTCAACGCTTCCAATCTTTCCAGACTCGCGCATATCTTTGATGATTCCGCGCAAGCTCGTAGCGATAGTTTTCGCCGCGCCGGACATATCTTTTTGAGATTCTGCCTCGCCAAGCATGGCCTTAAACATTTGACGCTGTACAACGATGTGTCCAATTATTCCAGCCACTCCAGCCAACGCCGCTGATATAGCCATGAATGGGACTAATGCGCCTCTAGCTGCTGTTTTTATTCCGTCAAACGCCAACTCACCAACATAGAGCGCATTCGATAATCCGGGTAAAACGCTATCACCTAACAATGCTGAAACTCTTCCAAACGCTTTTAAACTCTCCTTTGCCTCACGAACATTCTTGCTGCGCTCTGATATTTTTTTATTAGCGTCTTTCTTATTTCGGATTATCCCGGAAAAATTATCAGGAATATAACCGCCAGAAATTTCCTCAAATACTTCAGTCCTTCCCCTTTTTCTCCGTTCGTCTAAATATCGGTAAACGCGCATCCGCCGCGCTCTTTGCCTATCCTCATCTGACTTAGCTTCCGCAGCGGCCATCTCTCTACCATGCGCCATCAAATCGGCAAGCTCCTGATCTTGGTTACGCTTGCGCTCTTTCCGTTCGTCCAAATATCGGTAAACCTTCCTGCGCCGATTCCAAGCATCTGCCGCCGCTGCAACTTCCGCGTCACTTCTTTTTTTAAGCTCTTGAACCCACCAGTTAGTATATTTTTCCTGTTCGCTTTTGCCTTTCTGAATCCACTGCCGGAAATAATTCGTTGCCGACTCAACGCCCATCTTCATGGCCTTTGAATCCAGCCCTAACTCTACGATGGCTTCCTCTTTAACGGTGGACATTAGTTTCGTTTCTCCTTGTTCAAGTCGGCCATGTAATCGGCGATAACCTTGTCAGACTGATTCAGCATCACCGGGAAATTGTCTTTCAAACCGCCGCGCACGTTTTGAATATAATCGGTGACACGGCAACATTTGACGTATTGAAATACGCGGGCGAGGGGCAGGTCTAAAATGTCTTCCTCTTTCCACCCGTAGTTTCCGGCGAGCCGGTCAACGATGGAAGCAAGGTCGCTGCAAAAGTCAGGCATACCCGACGTTCCGCCGCCTTGCGGTTTATCCAACATTTGATCTTCAACGAATTTCCGCAAATCCGTTGTCAGCTTCGCCAGAATTACAAGCGCGTCAAAACTCCGCTCGTCAAATTTCCGCATCGCCTTTGCCGTTTTAAACAACGGCTCTACGGGCGGCATGAAAGCCTGACATTGCTTCTTAAAACGTCGCCATGCCATGCCGGTGCGCTGCCGCGTGAAGTCTGGCGAGCATCTCCAAAGGAACAAAACAACGTCCTCCGCTTCCGGCGTTCGGAATGGCGGGAGAAACGGAGAGCTAGCCAGCCTTAGCTCACCATAACTCCGCAACGTAACCGGGCGAACGGTAAACCCGTGAATCTGCCGCGAGACGCAAAGAAAAGCGGTGTCGCGGGCAACCTGCTCGCGTTCCACCGCTTCCCAATAGCCTGGCACGTCCGTTGGCTTCATCACGGGAGTCATTGTTTAAACTCCGTATTCGCTCAAAGCGTCGAGGTTGTCATAGCCGCTGCCGCCGCTAGTCGCCTGCTTGTTTACGCGACCTGTGCCGCTCATGGCGCGGGCGGACGTATCAATGTTGATGCTCATTCCGGTCAGCACAATCATTTGTGCGACGGACGCGCCAGCAGTGTCACGGAAAACCACTGAGGTTTTGAAACAGTCGCCGGGTTGTAACGTCGGCGAGCCGTCCGTTGCGAGTTGAATGGTGATGCTGCCCTCGATCTTGCCGGCAACTACGGTGAATCCGTTGTCACCGCCGTCAATATCGGGACGGTCAACTACGCTAGAATCACGTTGCGGCGAGAATGACAGCACGCGGTACGGTGATGCGGATAGCTGCGTAAAAACGAGCGTGCCGCTGTTGTCATATCCGGGACGGTAAATCTTCGCAAAGAATCCGCCGCTGGGGACGGCGTTCGCCACGAATACTTGGTTGGGTGTTGGGTTGGTTGATGCCATGATGTTGTCCTATTGGTTGTTGGTTACGTTGTCAGCAGTTGCCAAGCGTCACTTTGAACGCTGATTGTACTGCCGAGAATGATGCGGGTTTGAAACGTGCCCTCTTCGGGTTTCTCTACCGGCGACGTGCCGCCGTCCACGAATGTCGAAAGATAATGCCGGGTCAACGGGTCAAGCGCGTTGATTGTTCCCCGGGCGGAATGGACGAGATAGCGAACAAGCGTCCTGAAAGCCGCGTGAGTCCTCATGTCCGGTTCGGTCACAAGAAAGAGTTGAAACTGAATGTCCCATTGCGTTTCACACTCCACGCCGGAAAATTGCGGGTGAGGAATGAATCTGCCCTTGCCGCCGCCGATGGTGGAAAAGATTTCCACGCGGGGACGGTCACGCTGAAAATCAAGAAGCGTATATCCCTGGGCTACTAGCGCGGCGTCCGCTTCCGCGTCACCCGTGCCGGGAATGGCTTGCGATGTAAACGCATTGATGCCGGCCAGCTTGAAGTAATTGGACAAGGCAACTTCACCCACCCTTTCGAGGTCGTAAATCGCGGCAATGTTGTTGGTTGCGGGAATACTCATGTTTGAAATTCACCGTTGACATTCAAAGCGGTGGGTGATTTTATGCCGCCGTGATTATTGACGAGAGCAACATGACATTGTGCCGGGACTGGGATTATCGCCCGTTGGCAGGTTGGTTCTGGTCTGAAAAGTTTGACGGTGTCCGGGCTTATTGGGACGGATTCAACCTTTGGACTCGCGGAGGGCGCATCATCACCGCCCCGTCTGACTTCATTGCCAAGTTGCCCGTCGGCGTTGCTTTGGACGGCGAACTTTGGGCAGGCTACGGGACGCTGACAGTTGCCGCGAATGCCGCCGTTCACGGCATTTGGGATTCCCGCCTCGTCCTCAAAGCGTTTGACGCGCCCGATGCTCGCGGAAATTGGCTTGAACGTATGAAGGTTGTTTACGGCTACGCTAACGCCGTCATTCAGCCCGTAGCGCGTGGCGTAGTAGGCTACGGTGAATTTGCCGCCTGCGAGATTGCGGAGGCTGTAATCGCCCGTGGCGGCGAGGGGGCAATGTTTCGCAATCCGGCTGTTCAAATTTATGAAACCAAAAGAACCGTCAACATCCAACGCATCAAAGCTCACAACGTCTGCCCGCCGTGGCGGAAAGAGGCTGGGAGCAGGTCGGCCAAAATCAAAGGAGCGGTTAGAGTTCTGGGTGAAACCGGAAACCGCAGCGGCAATCAAAAGCGCGGCGGCAAGATTCAAGCATCGCGGATACCTCTTGGATTCGATGTTCGCTTGATGCCCGTCAACCCTCGGGTTGAATGGCACATTAAACAAATACTTGGTGACTGCGATTATCATGATCTCAATCTATCTTAAATACCTTGCCCTTCGTATAGTCTGAAATGTACTTCTTTCCACTCATAAAAAGAAGCGCGTTTTTTTGCATGGCTGCGGAGCGTATTTCCATTGCCCGCTTGATTAAAAACTTTGAGGTTCTACCCGTCACGCCCTTGCTAGTGTTGATGATGGTGAAGCGCGGATTGTTTTCCGTGTTCAAACCGTTGACGTAGTTTCCCCGTGCGCCTTCGCGGTGACGGGTGACGACGTTGGTTGGCAGGAACGCGCCGCGCAGTTTGATTGCGCCCTGCCACACGGCAACCATCCAGCCCGCTTTGAGCCGGCCAACGTGCGATTGAATCCGCTTCACCAACTCGTTAACCTGGCTTTTGGACGTGACGGTTTTGGTGAGTATCGCAATGCGCTGACTCGTGCGCCGGTTCGTGAATGGGACAACGATGCGAGCGTGTCTTTGAACCTGCTTTGTGGCGTAGTAAACCCGGAGCAAATCCGCTTGCGAAGATTTTCGCATATCATTGTCCCGCGCTCCGGCGAATAGAAACTTGGAAGATGCCGCGTAATACTTCAACCCGGTTTTGCTTTCCTTTGAATCCACGTTTTCAAAGTTCGCTCCGGTATCGGACAGCCTAGAAAATTTCCCGCTGACATTCGTTTTGATTTTCTCTTTCGTCCCGGCTGGATTCTCCGGCGGCGAAATACGCACAAGGGTTTTAATCAATTCGCCTGACTCTTTTTCAATCACGTCGCGGGCGTTCAATCCCGCCAAATGAATCAACGAGGCTATGCCTTGGTCAAAAGCTGGCGTCGTCTTGAATTGGATTGTCATTCCGTCCATATCAATCCGTGTGCGCTAGGTTAAACTGGTTGGCGTGGCGAACAAGCTCGCCAACGCGCCGGCATTTCGCCCGCTTGAAAACGGGAAAGCCAGGGTCATTGATGTTGAATCCGCAAACGTGGAACGCCTTCCGGCCTACGGTATAAGCCGCGTAAATGTTTTCCGGCGTCGCGTTCGCGCTGTGAGTGTCCAAGTATTCCTCAATCATCTCTACGCCAATGGCGCAGGTATTCGTTGCCAATGCGCGAGAGGTTGCGTTATCAAATCCTATGTCTCTCCAATTTACGCCAATGTCCAACGGGATTTTGTGCTTTACTTTGAAGCTGTAAACGTCCAACCAAAACGCTTCGTGAATTTGATAGATGGAGATTGCCCGCCCGCCGTCGCCGGCGACGTTGCGGCAATCGCTTTCCACAATCGCAATTGCGTTAACAATGTCAGATGTTTCCGGGGTAATCATTGGAAAGTTTTCACGCCTATCTCGTCTTTCGGCGCGGTCAATATCTGCTCCGGTTGATATGCGGCGAACGCACTGCCGAACCGTTCCACGGCGTCAAACCAAAGGTTTGCCCGGAATGTCCACATTCCATCCGCAAGGCAAAGCCAACGCAGCGTTTCATTCGCCGCGTGGAAACATTCTTGGGGCAACAATCCAAGACGCATGGCTTCATAGAGAGCATCATGCGCCAACGCGCCGCGCATTGAGCTAGGCGTGTCAAACGTCAAACCGCTCGGCCCGTCCCACGGATAGTCTTGGTGAACCGTCAACTCCCCGTCTGCCGACAATTCAAACAGGTGATGCCGCACGTTGTAGCCAATCACCTTGGTTGGAATAACGGCAGTTTCCCAAAGGGAATACTTGTAACCCTTGCGATATTTTATCGGCTCTGGGTTCAAGGCTTCAATCCTTTCGCCACTCCCTCGGCAATCGCGGCAAACGCCGCCGCGTCCGCGCTGGCCTTCGTTGCGTTGAGGCTCGCGCCGTTGGAAGAAATGTTAACGCTGTATGCCTCGGTACTCCACAGCAGGCGCGAGTTGCGAACGTGCAGCTTCGTGCCGTCCGGTTTCTCCGCGTCAAAGCGGGTGGTATTACAACCGGCGACGAGCGCGAGACTGATTAACAGGATGGGAGTTTTCATTGTTCCTTTTTGGTTTGGGTGGTGTCGAAACTGACTTCTTCCGCCGGGTGTTGTTTCAAGAAAAGCAAAACGTCCTTAGCGATGGACGCTAGGCAAACCATCGTCCCCTCTTTCCACGTCATGCTTGGAACGATGACACCAACGGCAAATGCCGTCGCCAATCCAGTAAGGCAGGCAACAAACAATCCAAAACGCCAGCGTTTCCAATTCATCTCGCCTCCCTCGTAGGTTGATTTTGTTTGATGGTGAACCACGCGCAAGCCGCCGACGAAACACCGCTAACGCCGACAATGACGCAACCGGCAACGCACAAAGCCTTCCACGAGCCTAAGACGAAAGCGCGGTCAGTTTTCAGCGTAGTAATGTCCAGGCTGTTCGCCCGGATTGTTTCCGCGTGTTCGGCTTGCGTTTGCTGCGCCAGCGCGAGAATAATTTTTATGTCATTCGCCGTCTGGCCTAGCTTCTCCGTTGCGTCCGTCAATACTTCAATAGCTCGCTCACAGGATGACAAGCGAACACATTGCGCGGCTGGCGAATTTTCAATGTCTCTCATTTCTTTGGGGGGTTAGTTGATAGCCCCTCGGCAGTTCAACGATTTTGGAATAATGTTCGGAATCAACCGGGAAGATGGTGCGTATATTTTCAGCTTCCATGAGACTCGGCAGGATTAACTTCGTGCCTTCTGGCAAGTCGATTGTCGGCAATGGCCTTTGAGTAGAGCAACCGGCGACGAGGAAAAGCAACGCCAGGCTCGCTGCAATCCGCCGCGCATAAAATCGGTTAATGATGTTATGTCCCATGCAACGAAAGCCTCGGCACGGCAATCCGCAATCAACACAAAAGTTTTTCTTTTTCCAAGCCTGCTTTTCAGCGGACAATTCCCGCAACCGTTCGCCGTCGTCGGCAATATGCGCGGCAACCATTTCCCGCTTAATGCGAGCAAGCTCGTTTCTTTTTTGATCTGCGCTCATTCAAGTTTGATTGCTGAACCTGTAAAGCCTGTGCCGGTCAATCGCCAGTTTGGTGACATAGTGATACAGTGATAGATGGTGGATGCACCGAAAGCTGCAACGATGTTGCTGCCGGTCGAATCCGAAAGCGTAGCCGTCAAATTGGTGAAACACACTTGCGCGTTCACACCAAGATTATTCGTCCATCCGCTCGCAACCAACGTGACGCGGTTGCTTGAATAGCTCACCGGATTACTTGCCGTGGTCGTCCCGGTCAAAATGCCGGCGGTGTAATTCAATGTAACCGTGCCGGTCTTGTTTGAATTTTGAACCACCGAGCTTGAGGTTGCGCCCGTGCCGACTCCGTTCAAAGTGATGCTAGGCGAGCCGGTGAATTTCAGCGTGTCTACCAATCCGCCGCCCGTCCAGTGAATCGCCTGCGCCCCGCCAGATCCTTCCAGTGAGCCGCCAGAGCCGGCTTGCAATAGCATATGTCCGTCCGTGTGTTGTCCAAACAACGCCTGCCCCGTGCCGTTATTAAACTCCATCACCAAAAGATTGTTGTTTGTGGCGTACAATCCGAACGGAATATAGCGCGTTGTAATCGGGTCATCGGGGCAGAAGATTCGCAAGCCGCCGTTAGTTGTCCACGCTGATTCACTGCCAACGGTGAACGTCCTGCCGACGTTAACCGCGCCTTCAACGTCTAGCTCCGGCCATTGGTGCGCTTCGCCGCTGCCGTCCACAAGCGAGTTAGTTGGAGCGACTACTCGCAGCGTTCCCATCACCGTCATCGGACCTAAAGCAACCTGCGGAATGCTCACTTGGGCAACCATTGATGTCAGCATCGCGTTGTAACCTTCTTCCGTTGGATGAATGCTATCGCTCGTCGGAATTAAGACGCTGCGAAAATCTACGAGCTTGTCGTAGTAGCTAGAGTTTGTTGCCTCAAAGTTATTGAGGTTCGTCATGTATTCCGCATTAGGCGAGTTGTCGCTGTTCGGCACGTTGATTGCCCATCGCTTTGCCAGCGGCCATTTTGCGTGAATCGCAAACATGAGATTCGTCCACCATTGAATTGCATTTGCTCCGTCATTGTAACCGCTGGCGACGGCAATAACGGTGTTCGTGTCCGTTACTTTGATGCCGTCATAATTCTGATCGAGCGTATTGTAAGTGTTCTCCAAAGTCTCGCCGCCCTCGGCCATAGTGTTATCAATGGCAACGTACATTTTCCACGGATTGTATTCCGCAAGCGCGGTTGGAAGATTCTTCATGCCGGTGAATCCTGAACCACCCGCGCCGGAGTTTCTCGCGCTGATGCTGTCGCCAAACCAATATATTTTAAGCTGCGCGTGAAGCGGATTTTCAACCGTCGTTGACGAGGACGAAGCCAGCGTCCAGTTCGTCCTGCCGCCGGTGACGTTAGTGGTTACGGTGATACCTGCGCCGGCGGTGATGGACGGGAGGTTAGTGCGATAGGCTGATTCGGTTTTTAAAGCAATGTTAGTTGCTTCCAATAATGAATTTCCATGCGGTCTTAAACTCGTTCCGATAGTATAAACCAACTCACGGTCTAATCCTGCTGCGCCTTGGTCATATGCGTTGTAAAAAGTAAGGTCTGCAATATACGAGCCTTGTCCGTATGCTGTAATGTTGCTATTTAATAACAACTCTTTTTCAACCGTCACTTTATTACTCGTAATCGTCAACGCCGTCGTATTGCTCGCTTTGATGAATGTGGTATCGCCGATGTTGGAAAGAAATTTGTTCTCCGAAGCGTCATTCAATCCAACCGCGCCGCTGCCGCCTTGATACCGTAGCAATACCTTGCCGTTGACTGCGAGTTGCGCGTCGTCGTAACTGCCGTTGGTAGTGAAACCAACCGTCATCCATCTTCCGCTGCCATTGGTGATGACAATGTTGGTTGAAACCGCGAGCGTGTTGCGGAGATTGAAGGCGTTCACGTTGTTATTTGTAATCGTCTTGGCAAGAATCCCGTTGCTTGAGGTTGCAAATCGCGCGTCAAGATTTGTGCTGCTCAATTCGTCCAGGATAACGAGTCCGTTGCCTTGAATGTATTCGCCGTAGGTAGTGGATAACGCGGGAGCTGCGCCGAACGTGATTGACCATGCTGAGTTCGTGAGTGAAGTTGACGAATACAAGCCGCCCGCTGCGGAGTTGCAACAATTCCACGTCGTCCCGGCGTTGGTAATGTAGCCGCCGGTGAGCGTGTTCGTGTAAAGCGTCCCGGAAACCTTTTTAAACGTGCCGATTGCCGCCGCCGTCCCGGCCTTCGTCCCGGCAATGATGTCCGTTGAGCCGTAGACGTTCGTGTTTGCGTTGATTGAGATTGAACCAAAGGCGACGGAGATTTGTCCGTTGGTGATGACGCGGGCAATGATGCCGTTGGAAGTCACCGTGTCCGCTGCGCCATACGCTGTAATCAAAGCGTTATTTGTGGCGACTAGGCGCGTTACCAAGCCATTGCTCGTCACGGTGTCCGCTGCGCCGTAAGCCGTCGTCAAGGCGTTGTTGGTTGCAATCAATCGCGTGATGATTCCGTTGCTCGTGGTTGTCAGTGACGAATAAAGCCCGTTGCTTGAAGTTGTAATGTCCAACCTCGTCGCGTAGGCAATACTGTTGGAAAATATAGTGCCGCTAATCATATCCCAGTTGTTGAAAAACTCACCTGCGCCCAAATCAATCTGCTTCACACCGTCCCATTTAAATTCACCCGTGCCATTGATTTGAACCTTGTCGCCTGCGCCGTTATTGCTGATAACCAAATCCGTCACTTGAAGATTCGCAAGCGATAGCGAGCGTGTGTCATTGGTACGAACGGCGTTATTGCTGACCGTGGTTAGGTTTGCCGTGTTCGCGGAGATGCGAGTTGAAAGCGCGTTATTCGTCGCAACCAAGCGCGTCACCAAGCCATTGCTGGCCGTTGTAACATCGGAAACGACGGCATAGGCAACGCTATTGCTTGTCAGCCTGCCTGCGTAGGTTTCCCAATTGCCAACAATCCGCTGCTGCCCTAAGTCAAACACGGTAGTCCCATCCCATTTTACCGTTCCGTCCCCGGTGTATTGAACCGTATCACCCGCGCCGTTATTCGTGACGGTCAAGCCGGTGACTTGCACGGCCGTGAATTTAAGTGAGCGCGTGTCGTTGGTGACGACGTAGTTTCCATTCGTTCCAACAATAATGGCGTTGATCTTCGCATTCAATCCGTTGCTGACTATGGTGTCCGCGTTGGTGAATTGATTCACCATGTTCGTGCTGACAAACGCGCCGTAAACCGTCGCGCCATTTCTAAACGCAACATTCGTTGATTGAAAATTGACGACTCCGTAAAATTCCGTATCGCTTAAATTCGTGCCGATAAAGTTCGTTCCGTATCTTGCTGAGTATCCGCTGAAAGATGCAGCGTCCACCAGATTCCTTCCCGGCATTAGCGATATATTCCCGGGCGTTGCGCCGTCGCCTGAAAACAAGCTGAGGTTTCCACCGAAAGTTTCAACGCCAGTTCCGCCATGAATGTTGATTGCTTTCGCCCGCCCTGAATTTGTAACCGCTGGCGTAGTCATATCAATTCCACCCGCCGCCGTGCCGGTGATTGTGTGAACTACGATTGATTCCGCCGTGATTGCAGTTGTATCAACGCTGTTCGTGGCAAGTAATGTGTTCGCGTAGATGTTTCCAGAGGCTAAAATGTCATCTACATTGTTTATATCGTAATGGTTCAAATCTTCGTTGGAATAATGAGTTAATCCCCATACTCGCGGCGAAATAAATGTGTTGTTTGTGCCGCTGCCGTTGTTGGTAGAAATTCCGAAATGCGAAGATAATCCGGTCACAATCGCATTGCTCATCGTGGTGTTCCCGGTGAGCGTGGCGACGTTTGTAACGGCGATTACAGAGTCAGTGATATAGCCGTCAACGTCAATCCTTGGAACGTATTCTGTGTCAGAAGAATACCCGATTATTTTGTACTCTGTGGAAGACAATAGCCCGCCAATCGTCGCATCATTCGTCACATAGATGTGTGCGAAGTTCGTGGAAGTCGCATTGCCTGGAACATAACCAAGCGCGTTGGTGATCTGCTGATAACTTGGAGGTTGGTTGCTGCCGTAGACGATGGCGTAGGTATTAAATCCAGAGTAAAGCAGGTTGGTGTAATCAATGGATTGTGTGCCGTTGTCATAAACATTGATGACGACGCCTAAACGCGAGACGGGATTCGTGAGCGAGTAAAAACCTTGCGCGAAATAATTGGTCATCAAACCATTCGTGCCGGGTTGCAACCTCAGCGGAACGCCGATGGGAGTCACACCGCCGTCGCTTAAAATGTTCGGTGAAATTTTCGTTGCAATGACGTAGTTCGTGTCATAACCAACGGCGAACGGTTTATTGAACCACAAACGAACCGTGAAAGCGTGAACCGGCAAAACCGACGCGGCCAGCAGGAGGATACCAGCCGCGCCGGTGAGCATTTTGGATGTTAGGCGGGAAAATTTCATTTGATTACTTGCAAAAATGGTTTCTTGGTTTTCTTCTTTTCAAACGAGCGTTGCCGGCAATCCCGCAAATATCTTTCCATCCGCGCCGCGTCCACTTCCTGCGGCGTATACCACCGTACATTTTTCGGCCAATGGTCTGGGACTTCGTTCACGAATCCTTTGCGGTTAATTCGCTCAATTCAAAATCTACCGTCAAATAGGCAATCCCTGGGCGACGGATTGCTTTGTATTTTTTACCGTCTGACATTCTGATTGCATCATTCAATCCAAGCTTCGGAGATTTTCCGATCTCAAATCTTGCGATACGCTTGGCACGCGGGTCTGCTCCAAGTTCGCTTGTCAATTCAATGTCACTTTCAATTTCAATGATGGCAACGAATGACTTGCCAGCGTCAACGCCACTCAAAACGACAACTCGCTCACCGTGAACCGCTGCCGCGTGGGCAACGCATCCGGCGGCGAGCAAGTTGTCAGATAGTGATGGCATTACGGAATAAGTTGCCAGTGAACGCGGTTGACGGTGATTGCGCTGGCGTTAGGGTTTGCAATCTGCCCAAAGCGCAACCACTTTCCGCCAACAGTGTTTGTCAGATAGGCAATGGAAGTTCCCAGCACATTGCTGCCTGCCGGAGTCACGGTAAGCGTGTATTGATTAGTCGCCCAATCCGTTCCATTTAGCGACGTGTCCAGCTTGAGCGTGAGCGCGTTGGTAGCGTTCGCGTTTGTGCCGGTAACACTGACTTGGAATACCGCAACCTGCGCCGGATTCCAACCTAGGATTCCGTTGCCGATTCCGTTATTCGTCGTCTGGCTAAGGCGGGTGACGTTGTCAATGTTTCCGATGATGCTTTGCTGCGCGTTCACGGTGAGCGCGGCGAAAAGCAATAAAGCGGAAACCGCTTTGGCGATAATCTTGGCAGGCTTGTGTTCCTTGCAGCGTCCGCGCACTACCAGTACGGCGGATTCAGTATCCTTCAAATTGAGTTTCTTGAAGGCGTCACTAGCAGCGGTAAACTGCTCCCATTTCGGATTTTTGATGACGATGGCTTGTTTCATTATTTTTCCGGGTGTTGATTGTTTCAAGCTCCCCCGGCGCGTTGGTTAATCCGCGCCGGGGGATTGTGATTATTGAGTAGTCAAAACTTTGCCCTGAGTCGCATCGCCAACGGCGCAACCGAACATGATGTAGTACGCGCCCCAGAACGAATGCGAAGCGCGGGAGAACCACGTCGCCGAGGTCAGCGTGATGCCGCCGACGTCAACCGTTTCCTGAGTCATCGCTTCGCCAGAGGGGAGCATTGCCGCCGGGCCGGTAGCGATGGCGATTGCATCCGGGCTACAAATGAAGCCGCAGATGTCAGACGCGCCTCCCGTCCAAAGATTGTTCTTTTGGATGGAGTCGAATCCAAACGCGCCATCTTCGCCAAGCTTAAACGCCTGATTGTTGACGGGTAACAGATAGGCCAGATGCCCTCCGTCGAGCAACAGATTCGTACGCGGGAAGTTTTTTCCGAGCGCGAGAACCGCCGGCAAGTCAGCGGAGTCGAAGTTGGCCGCTGCGCCGATCACGTTGTCCGCGCCGTAATTGGCGTTCGTCATCAAA
>Ga0228698_1000945_pt1 | contig 16210 bp, 17 predicted proteins | sample McNCre117_Aug_MG_FD_178015 | JGI IMG/M metagenome (GOLD analysis project Ga0228698, IMG submission 178015) | Freshwater microbial communities from McNutts Creek, Athens, Georgia, United States - 1-17_Aug_MG | ecosystem: Environmental > Aquatic > Freshwater > Creek | place: USA: Georgia...
ACGCCAACACGAGCGCCGCCAGTATAGGCGGTATACGCCTTAGCCACTGGTAAATATCTGGCGCTACTTTCGCCTTGCCCGTATCGATAGAGCCGGACGAAATAGTTTCTTGCTGGAATAACGGCAGTGAGTCAATAAACGATGCAGCCGATTTTTGCACCTCGCCGCTTGGCACGTTAATGGGTGGTTTGCAATTTGTGCTCAGCGGGTCAAAGTTTTGATAATTCTGCCCTTTTGCGCAGACAGGCAAGCTGTTTATTCGATTTTGCAAATAGCTACTCACCTCTGTTTGTAGACGGTTTTTCAGTTCGCTTGTCGGGATCGTAAAAGCGAGTACTTTTTGTGTGCCACCCAGCCATGCATAGGTGCTATCCGTAATTATCTCGGCCGTATTTTGCAAGAATTGGGGCGTAATACTGGCGGTCATAATAGGGGTGAGTTCTTTTATGGTAGCTTGGTCGGCACTGTTGTTGCCGGGTTGAGCGACGGTGTTTTCGGCGTAGGCCAACTTCATAGCTGCACCAACAAACGAGTTATAGACCCCGCTCGTGGCGAGCGTTGATTTGATATATGTCGGGCTACCCAATGTCATTACAAGGGCGGCGATCCCCGCGAGCAAGAACAAACTAAGGCTCAGCCACCATGCGGCGAGTCCACGTAATAATTTTTTTATAAAACTCATGCTTTTATTGTACCCCTATTCCCTGCTAAGGTAAGGATAATGGAACCATCAATTTTTACGCTTATTATTCGGGGCGAAATTCCCTGTCACAAAATCTACGAAGATGAACGGACAATCGCTTTTTTAGATATTCACCCCATACAAAAAGGACATATTTTAGTTGTGCCCAAGGTGCAGGTCGCAGACTTTTATGACCTTGGTGACGAAGATTACGCAGCATTTTTTGCAACCGTTAAAAAAGTTGCAAGACAATTGCGCACTAAGTTCCCTGCTAAAAAGCGTATTGGCGTCATGATTGAAGGGCTTGATGTTGAGCATGTGCACGCTAAGGTGTTTCCAATCGACTCTGGCGATGAATATCGTTATGCGCCAGATATGAGTATCGACCCTGATCATACTGCCCTGGCTGAGCTCGCCGACTATCTAAGAATCGAGGAAGGTTTTTAATGTCAAATGCCGTAGTAGCGCTTTTGCTCGCGACCGGCGCCGGAGTGTGGCTCTATAGCAAACTACTCAAGACGACGGGTAATAATACGCGCTCCAGCCTCACTGCCGCCACCATTGCGGGCCTATGTATCTTTTTTGTTTCGCTTGTTGCCCTTAATGCGCTCGGTGGTGTGGTTCAGAAATAATGAAGATTACCGTTTTGAGTGTCGGTAAAAAGCACGACCCTCAGCTTGCTGGGGCAATTGATGACTACACGGTGCGCGTTGCTCGCCAAATAAAGGTCGAGTGGGAGTTTATTGCACCAAGCGGTTTGGCGGCTGATGCCGCTCGTGTCGAGGAGAGTACTCGTCTTATGGCGCGCTGCAAGCAAGACGATACAGTTTGGTTACTCGATGAGGTTGGCGTGTCGGTTACCTCTCCGGAGCTTGCCCAGAAGCTTGAAGCTGCCCAGAATACGAGCGTGCAGCGCCTTATTATCATTATTGGCGGTGCTTTTGGGGTGGATGATTCTGTGCGTCATCGTGCTGATTTTGTGTGGTCACTATCTAAGCTTGTGTTTCCGCACCAGTTGGTGCGCCTTATCTTGGTCGAACAGCTCTATCGGGCGTACGAAATCAATCGTGGCAGTGGCTACCATCACCTGTAGCAAATGGCGTTTTCCGGCTATTTAAAGAGCAAAAGTAGCACAAAACTAGCCATATCATGCTAGAATATGCCATATGAACGAGGTGGGAGTCGAAAAAGAATTACAGCTGGGCCATGCCATTGCTGTAGCGCGCAAAAAGGCCGGTCTGACGCAGCAAGAGCTATGCGCACAGGCTCACTTGTCGTACTCGACACTCGCCAAAATTGAACGTGGTGCTATTAAGACCCCAAGTGTCTTTACGGTTGCAGCCATCGCTGCGGCCACAGGAACCACGGTAGAGGCGCTTGCCGGCATTCAGACTGCTCAGGCACCTATCACCCCTCAGAAGGACTATAAAACGGCCAAAAATGGGGTTACATTTGTTTACTTTGACGTTAACGGTGTGTTGGTGCGATTTTTCCAACGCGCCTTCACTGCCCTTGCATCTGACGCCGGGGTCTCTGCTGATGCCGTAGAGGCTTTATTTTGGCGCTACAATGATGAAGTTAATAAGGGCACGGTATCTGTCGATGAATTTAATGCAATTCTTGCGAAGCACATTGGCCTCGAGTCAGTCTCGTGGAAAGACTACTATCTTGCCAATATTGACCCTATTTTAGAAATGCATGAATGCGTCGCTTGGGCGTCCGAACATTACCGCATTGGTCTGATGTCAAACATTATGCCCGGCTTTTTAACAGATATGATTGCGGGTGGCCTGCTGCCTAACGTACCCTATGACGCCATCGTTGACTCATCGCAGGTCGGTGCCATCAAGCCAGAAATCGAAATATACAATGCCGCTGCTGGCATGGCAAGTGTCGAGCCTCATCAAATTATGCTTATCGATGATGGCCGCATGAACCTCATGGCTGCCGAGAAGCTTGGCTGGCACGTACTGTGGTTTGATGATTATCGCCCAGACGAAAGCCTCGCCCGCATTCATCAAGTACTTGCGTTTTAACTAGAGTGATTCGGCGGCCGCCGAAAACGCTGTTAGCTCGTATTCTATCTTTTCGAGTAAGTGTCGCTCTTCTTTGAGTTGATTTTTGGTTTGCTGAACAACAGACGTTGGTGCTTTAACGATATACGACTTATTGGAAAGGCGCTGTTCGAGTCGTTCAATGAGCGCCTCTTTTTCAAGCTTTGAAACTTTGAGCTTGGTGACATATTTCTTGGCAGTTTCGAGATCGATATCGAGCCAGCAATCGAGCTTTGTACTTGTCAGGTGCATACCTCGTCCGTCCTCGACCTCTTTGCATTGATATAAACGACCAAGTTTTTCTAGAAGCGATGCGTTTTCGCTCAAAAAATCATTTCTTCTGAAGTACAAGCCAGCGCTGCGTACCTCAAGTGCGGTGGTGATGTAGCGTACTTCGCCAACAATGGTCTGAATATCAGCAAAACCATTCGCTCGCTTGGTATCGTGTTTAGGAAGCGCGGTCCACTGCTCGGTAATAAGCAAGCTGTCGCCCGTCCAGCCGAGTGTCTGCCAGATAGTTTCGGTTACGAATGGCGCAAACGGATGCGTTAGTTTAAGGGTAGTTTCGAGGATGGTCGCCAATAGCTGCTTGTTTTGGCTTACCTTGCTGGCTTCTATGTACCAGTCAGCAACATCATCCCAAACAAAGTGATAGAGGTGCTCGTAGGCTTCGCTAAAGCGATATTCTTCTATGAGTTGGCCAATTTCCTTTTGGGCACTGGCTGCCTGGCTCACAATCCAATGGTCTGCCAAAGATGTAACCTCAACGTTTCCACGTGAAAAGTCATCACCCAAAACAGTTTCGCAGTAGCGAGCAATGTTCCAGAGCTTATTGCAGAAGTTACGCCCAGCGATAATTTTACTCGGTGCAAATGCAGCACTGTAGCCGGCCGTTCGCCCCTGAACCATACCCATGCGGAGCGCATCGGATCCGTTTGCTACCAAGATGTCCTTAGGGTCAATGACATTACCAAGGCTCTTGCTCATTTTGCGCCCGTCTTCTGAGCGCACCATGCCGTGCAAGTAGACGTTTTTAAACGGCACATCTCCGGCTACGTACAGACCGATACAAATCATGCGTGCGACCCATTGGTACAAAATATCCTGCCCTGTTTCCATGACAGAATTTGGGTAAAAACGCTTAAAGTCATCACTGTCCGGGTAGCCCATCGTAACAAGTGGCCAATGACCACTACTAAACCAGGTATCGAATACATCGGGGTCGCGGCGGTAATTTTTGCCGTCTATCGTGATGATTTCTTCGCTGACGTTCGTGTTAAAAATCCAATCATCAGGATCGTCAACATTCTGGAAGGCGGGGATAGGAATGCCCCAGGCAATCTGACGGCTTACGTTCCAGTCGCGAACGTTCTTAAGGTATTGCACAACCTGTTCTTGCTTGCCGCTTGGATAAAAGGTAATTTTACCGGCCTCGAGCGCTTTGATTGCAGGCTGAGCAAGTTTCTCCATATCGATAAACCATTGCTCCATAAGCATTGGTTCGATAACAGAGCCGCACTTATAGCACGTCCCTACCCTGTTTTTATAATGCTTATCAATTTTTACCAGCAACCCCTTTTCGTCGAGCGCCTTTACGACCGCCTCACGGGCAGCGAGCACTGTCATACCCTCGAACTTCCCTGCTCGGTGGTTGAGTGTGCCGTCGTGGTTAATAACGCGTACCGCCTCGAGGTTATGACGCTGCGCAACCTCGTAATCATTAAAATCGTGAGCTGGTGTAATTTTAACTACACCCGTTCCGAATGATCGGTCGACCATTTCGTCGGCGACAACGCGGACTTCGAACGGTCCATTGACGCCTTCTACGGTGAGCACCTTCCCGACGTATTGCTTGTAGCGTTCGTCGTCTGGATGAACTGCCACAGCGGTGTCACCAAACTTGGTTTCGGGGCGTGTTGTTGCGAGCTCGAATGGCCCATATTTTAGGTAGTACAGTGGGCTTTCGCGGTCTTCGTACTGTACCTCGATATCAGCAAAACCGGTACGGTGTGTAGTGCAGTAATTGACGAGGCGTTCACCCCTGTAAATAAGGCCTTCATCCCACATTTTCTGGAACGTATTATAGGCAGTTTTAACTACTCGATCATCAAGCGTAAATGTAAATCGCTCCCAGTCGACGCTCGCGCCAAGCTCGCGGAACTGAGATTCGAAGTTATCTTTATTCTGGGCGACAAAGTCCCAGATCTGGCTAAAGAGCTCTTCCCTGCTAAAGTCAAAACGACTCTTCCCCTGCTTGGTCAGCTGCTTTTCGTAGACAACTTGTGTTTCGAACCCAGCATGGTCGGCGCCGGGTACCCATAAGACGGCCTTGCCCTGCATGCGCTGATAGCGGGCCATGATGTCTTGTATTGCAAACATGAGGCTATGGCCAATATGCAGGTTTGCATTGGCGTTTGGCGGCGGTAATGCGATGCTAAACGTTTCTTTGGCGTCGCTGGGCTTGAAGGCCCCCTTTTGCTCCCAGAGCGCGTAAATATCGCTTTCGTATTGACCGGGCTCGTAAGTTTTAGCTAATTTCATAATGGTCCTTGCTAATGATTTACTTTCACGTGAAAACTTTGGTATGCAGATGCAAAATGCTCATGTTTGCACTTTGCAATTATAGGTAGTATTGTATCGTATTATCAGAGGTAGCGCAAAAAAGGATAAAAATGTCAGCCGAACATACACCGAGCAATGATGGCAGTTACCTGCCCCCCGAAATAATCGCAGAATTAGAAGAGATTGAACAAGACATACGAGACCCCGAAACCTTCACGACACTTGAGAAGCAAGTATTTTTTGAGTACTACAAAGAATTGCCTGAGAGGCTAATTGGTAGCGTAAGGGGTGCGTATATATCGTTTGAGGTCGGTGGTGCAGAGCACCTACTAAACCCCGTAGGTAATACACAATACGGCCCACTATATGAACTTACGTCACCGATATCCACCGATAAAAGATACGTAGTTCTCGCTGGTACGATGGTTTTTATGGGTGATATAAGTCAGATGGATGAAGTCAGATATGCCACTATTCAAGATCTTGTTTGCAGAGATGCCGCTGAAGATGTGGCGATATTGTCTGGTGTCTCGGGTGATGAAACTAAATACATGCTCTTCACGAGGGGTTTGTGTGTTGACGGTTATCTTGTGCTACTTCCAGCCCTAAAACCAAGCGAGCTCGAGCCCGACAACACAATGATTGATGATACTGGCTATATCGAGCAGGGTGATTTTAGCTTCTGCAGCGTTTTGCTTACGAATCAGGATGAGCCGACGCCACTCCTCATCTCTAAGCAACCCGCCTTTACGAGCGAGAAAATTCAACAATACTTTATTACAAAACACTTAACAAATGGCATGATTGAGCGCGATGAAATCTCGTAGTTTTCACGTGAAAACTACATTTTAAGATTGGGGTTGACGGCAAGTTCGTAGGGGTTGGCTGGCTCGGCGCCACGCATTGCTTTATAGCAGCCAAGAGTCGCAATCATAGCGCCGTTATCGGTACAAAGGCTGGTAGGGGCATAGGTGATAGCAATGGGCAGCGCGGCAGATAACTGGCGTCGTAATTCCTGATTTGCCGCTACGCCACCAGCGATAACAACGGTGTTTGGCTGGAATTCATTAAATGCTTTTATCGTTTTATCGACGACCGTCTCTATGGCAACGCGCTGAAAGCTGGCAGCAATATCGAGCTTTTGCTGCTCATTTAACAGATGGGGAAGGTCAGTACTGGGGGTCCTAAAGTCGCCACCGACGGCCGCCTGGGCGGTTCTGAGTACGGCAGTCTTAACACCTGAAAAGCTAAAATTATAATCACCCTCAACACGGGCTTTTGGTAGCTCGTATGCATAGGCGTTACCATGCTCTGCAGCCTTGGCGACGTTTGGGCCGCCAGGGTAGGGGAGGCCGATAATTTTCGCTACTTTATCGAACGCTTCGCCAATTGCGTCATCGCGGGTTTGGCCCAGGAGGGTGTAGTCAAAATGATCCCTAAAATAAACCAGCTGACTGTGGCCACCGCTGACGATAAGTGACAGAACGGGGAACTGTGGTTGGGGCTCGACGAGAAAGTTTGCATATACGTGACCCTCGACATGGTTAATGCCGTAGAGGGGTTTATTTTTAATAATGGCGAGCGTGCGAGCGGTTAATAGCCCAATAAGTAAGCTGCCCGATAAGCCTGCGCCGTATGTGACGGCAATGCCATCGATATCGTCCCAATCCAGGTTCGCGTCGCGAAAGGTATCTTCGATAACAGGGATAATTGACTCGATATGACTGCGTGCGGCAATCTCTGGAATCACGCCACCGTAAGCTGCATGAATATCCATAGAGCTCGCCAAAGACTGCGCGATTAATGTTGTGCCATTTTCAACAATTGCTACTCCGGTTTCGTCGCAGCTACTTTCGATTCCTAAAATTCTCATTGCCCCTATTATACCTGCTTAGGGATTAGTATTTAGTAGACAGTAATAAGTAAACCGCTTTTATGCAAAACCAACTTTTTCCTACTTTGTCTCGGCAAAGTAGGAAAAAACCGACTGTGGCGCTTTTGTTTCTTGGTGTGCACTCTGGATAAAAATAACAACCGCAAAAAGAACTCACCAAAACTGTATTACTTGGGATGGTTTTGGCTTAACACCTTTTTGCTCTCAAGTTGTTATTTTCACCGATTGCACCCAGGAATCAAAAGATGCCCAGACCCGGGAAGCGCATGGGGTTTGGGGATTGGTAGTTAGGAGATGGGAAATGCAAGAGGAATATAGAACATAGACTCTAGAACTTAGAAACTGTTTACTTATTACTGTTTACGTAATACTAGCTGCGATATTCGTTATTCAATCTACAATCTTCAAAACGCCCCACTCCCCAACTACCAATCCCCAGCCCCTTTGCTCTACGCGTCTGGTATTATTGATAGCAATGAGCAGTGTTAAAAAAACAGTTAGCAAAGTTACTGCAGGGGATGTTCTTAAAAAACTCAGAGCGTCATATGGCCGAAAACGGCGTAATACTGCCTCGGGCCTCCGTGTTATCGCGATAGCCGGCACCGAGCATACTTCCGAACTTTGTCAGCTGATAGGTGATGTTTTGGCTGCTGATGGGATTAAGGCGGCACTTTTCACTACCCATCGCATATCGATAGACGGCCGGCACAAGGATGTAAAGGGCGACATGGCCGTCACGAACAAGCGTGTGCGCAGAGCTTTTTTTAGGAATGCCAAAAGAGCCGGCACTGAATGGGTGATTATGGAAGTTCCCGTTGAGGTATTGGCGGGTAATGGGTTTTTTGAAGTGTCAGTTGAGCTTGCGATTATAACGACTCTTTTTGGAGTGCAAGGGGTGCCACCGCTCGCCAATGGCATGGCAGAATACGCGCAGCTCATTACCAGCCACAATCCTAAAACGGTGATTTTAAATGCCGACGATGAGTGGTTTGAATACCTAGGTCGCAAGGTAAAAAATAAACTTGTTACTGTTGGCGAAGCGAAGGCAACATATCAAATCAAAGGCACAGAAGTGGTTGGTAAGACGCTCAAGTTCAGTGTTATAAGTGCTAAGGGTGCCATAGTGGTACAGCATACTCATTCTTCAGTTGACGTAGTGCTGCCAACTGCTATGGCTATTGCCGCCGCACGCTATGTCGGCTGCTCTGACGCTGCCATTACTCGTGGCATAAAAAGCATTGGCTAACGTATACTGACCACTATGAATATTCGAAAAATTGTTAAAAAACTCATACCACATGGTGCCTTCCGAGCGATTGAGCCCTATGGTCATTTGGCAGAAGCCGTATCGCTCACGGTAAAAAACGGATTCCCAGCCAGGGGTCTCAATATCATTGGCGTTACTGGCACTAATGGCAAGACAACAACTGCTTTTATGATCTATAAGATGTTGCACGAGGCCGGCTATAAAGTTGGTCTGATGACAACAGTTGCTTATGGGGTTGGAGATGACATTAAGCCACAAATTGCGCACATGACAACCGTCTCGGTGCCACTACTGCACAAACGACTTAAAGCTATGAAAGCGGCTGGCGCCGAATGGATCGTGCTCGAAACAACCAGCCATGCGCTCGCGCAGCATCGCGTCTGGGGTGTGCCGTATTCGGTCGCGGTGATGACTAACATTACGCATGAGCATCTTGATTATCATGGTACGTTCGAGAAGTATCGTGGTGCTAAGTTGGCAATGTTTAAAATGGCACATAAGAATAAGAAAGGCCTGCAGGTAGGTGTTGTTAACGCTGATGATGAGGCGGCTGATCTTTTTGTGGCAGCCACAAAACACACGATTACGTATGGTATCAATAAGGGTGATATGCGCGCAAGCAATGTTGTGCTGTCCCCGTCTGGCGTATCGTATACAGCAACAATAGGTGACGACACATATACCATTACGACGCAGATTCCAGGAAAATTTAATGTCTATAACTCTTTAGCAGCGGCGGGTGTCGGTAGGGCCCTTGGCCTCACTCGGCCCCAGATTGAAGCCGGTATTGCCGCACTAGACGGGGTAGAAGGGCGCATGACGCGCATCGACGAGGGTCAAGATTTTGATGTGATTGTCGATTTTGCACATACCCCAGATAGCTTCGAAAAACTCTTCAAAGACATTAAGCCGGTCGTAAAGGGTCGTCTCATCGTACTGTTTGGTTCAGCTGGCCGCCGTGACGAAGCGAAGCGAGCGATTCAGGGTGATCTTGCCGCCGAGTATGCCGACATTGTTATTATTACCGAAGAAGACGACAGGGATATAGACGGGGTAGGCATTATGAACGAAATTGCTACCGGTGCTCAAAGGAAGGGCAAGAAACTGAACGCCGATTTATTTACGATTCATAATCGAATCGAAGCAATCGCCTATGCGGTCAACATGGCGCGAACGAACGACACCTTACTACTGCTTGGTAAGGGGCACGAAAAAACAATCGAACGAGCCGACGGTGAACATTCGTGGGACGAAATCGGCACCACAAAAGCCGCTATCAAAAAACGCCTACAGCGCTAATTGTTGTCGAGTGCGAGCGTCATGCATCTGATATAGCCACCACCCTTTGGTAGCTCTGTAAGGTTGGGGGTGATTGTTTTAAGGCCGTATGATTCGATGGCTTTTTGCAGGTTTGGAGCGGCGTTGCTCATAATCACGACCTCGCCAGTAGATACAAGATTGCAGGCAAAATGGTTCTGTGCTTCATCGAGGCTTACTTCTATCTTGTTGATCGAAAGGTTGCGGATAATAGCTTGGCTATCTGGGGTGAATGCGTCTGGACACCACGCAATCAAATCGGGGCGTATCACGGATAGGGCCAAATCAATATCGTAAAAGAAGCTGTCGGGCCAGCCAGTTACCTTATTGATGAGCGGCTTCCCGGCCACATCGAGTGCCGGAATAGTCTGCAGGCTTATGACGGTGTAGCCGAGAATATCGGTGATGTACTGGTGTGCCGCAGCATCGGTACGATAGCTAGTGCCGGTAAAAAGTAGGTCGCCACAGGGCAGGGCATCGCCTTGGCCGCTAAAGCGTATATCGCCAGGCAGTGTAACAATTTCAAAACCCAAATTTGCAAGAGCTTGTTTGGCGTGTGGTGTTTCGCCTTGGCGCATATTTGGCAGTGATGCCATGACGGCTATATTGCCACGGCAAAGTGCCCAATTGGCGGTATAGACGCCATCTTGGCAGTGGGGCGGCGAATTTGTGCGTATGACCTCAATATGGGCCTCCTGGAGCGCGTTTATAAGATTTTGGTACTCATTACCCGTCCTGGTGGCATCGGGCTGATTATCGGCCTTAGAATACGGATTGAGCTCTTCTACGTGGAAGAAGTCGACACCAGACATTAAGACGCGCATGTTTATAGGTTTTTGGTTCGTCATGGCTAAGCGATTATATGCAAACTAATCCGTAAAGTACAGGGCTGCAGGTATGAAAAAAGCCCAACGCGGGCTGGTGCGAACGATATCGTTCACGGTGCCGGTTGGGCTGGAGAGGGCGGGCTTTGCCTTGTAGGCAAAGCCACCGCCCCTCGGGGTGCTCAGTGGGCGTAGCGGGGAAGCTACGCCCACTGAGTGTTGCTCGACTCGCGTGGCGGGGGGCTGTTGCGGGTCGAACGATTTCGGTCATCGGTGAATGGGTGGGTCCGATGACCGTAGTCTTTGGGCGGTCTAGGGGGAACTAGACTGCGAGGTATTGCATTGGAGTGCCTGGGGGAACAGGCGCGGTATTACCGATTGCTGTAGTCGTACTGACTAACACTTGCTGTTGCCATGGCGTTTTCGAGACAACCCATGTAGCGGCAGAGTTGTTCCGCAGGGATTGCGTTCGTGTTCGCGATGAACAACTTGATGAACTCGCCTTTGGCTGTCCCTGCCAGGCCTTCCTTGAAAACGATCTTGATATAGACGTTCTCGTCGGCCTTGAACGGTGACGTGCCTCGTTCGATGTGATCGACGATGCTGTGTCGTTCGGCTTCGTCTTGTACGAGCGAAACGACCTTATGCGCTGACACTCCGTCAATATTGCAACGGAACAGCAGTGTTTCCCCTGTTGCGGGAGAGACCAGCGTGAAGCGTGAGTCTGGTGACATACTTCTCCAATGTGCGCCAGGAAAGTACCTGGATAGGCTAAAATTACAATAATCGTTAAAATATGTCAAGCATAATATTGACAGAAATAAAATAAGCTTGTAAAATATGAATTAATGAGCGAGCAGTATCCATTTGATAATAGAGATAGCTCTTTTGAAGCAGAGCTGGTTGCATCTGAGGCCAGTTCTCTGTTAAAGCTAATCCCGGAATATCTTGCTAAGATCGAGGAGGTGCGTAGCGTTACGGCCGATACAACTATCGCGACCGATGTTAATCTGGCGACCTACAATTATGAGCACGAGCTTATTTCTGCGATGCGTCTACGGTTTGTACAAAAATTTTCACCAACACCCATCATGTACAGGGGTAGTTTTGTAGACGAAATACACATGTATATCCCCATGGAGTACGTCCACAAGAACATCACTCGCAATAACGTTGACGACGTATTGGGTATGCCTAACCCTATTCAACCGCCATCAATTGTTTTGCTTAAAGTATTGTTTGATGACAATAAAGAACAGCGGTTCGCAGTCACAAACACACAATTTGTTGCGTATACTAATTTTGATGATTTGCAGCTAACTATTGAATCGTATGATTATATGCCCGAAACAGCGGTTTTGTGTGGTGCAACCATTTCGCCTGAAGAGCAGGTGGGTGATGTCCTTGCGATAGGCCACGCACTTTCGTTGATGCGACTTGGCAACCAGTCTCGCAACGACGACACAGTAGCATAGTACAATAGACTCCAGAAACAATGATTCATGGAGGCTATTTTGAAACGAAAACTGATTGCTTTTGACCTTGATGACACGCTGGCAGTGACGAAATCACCGATTAGCGATCGTATGAGCGAGCTGCTTGGCGCATTGCTTGAGCAGTACGAAGTCTGTGTGATTACGGGCGGCGCTTTTACCCAAATAGAAAAACAGGTAGCCAGCCGGCTCGAAGTCAGCCCGCTCTTAATGCGCAAACTACATCTTATGCCTACGTGCGGTACGCGCTACTATCGTTTTGACGAAATTACTGAACAATGGATTCAGCAATATGCCGAAGACCTAAGTGCTGACCAAAAAAAGGATATTATTCGTGTACTCGAAGAAGGTGCGAAGCATCTTGGTATCTGGGAACCGCATCCAGCGGGCGAAATTATCGAAGATCGCGGTAGCCAAATTACCTTTAGTGCCCTTGGTCAGCAAGCACGCGCCGAAGATAAATATGCATGGGATCCAGACGGCAAAAAGAAGCACGCGCTGCGTGATTATGCGGCCGAGCGACTCGATAATCTCGAAATCCGTGTTGGCGGGACTACCTCTGTTGACGTCACGACCATTGGTATAGATAAAGCCTACGGCATGAACAAATTGATAGAAGTGCTTGGCATTAGCAAGGACAATATTTTGTTCTTAGGCGACAAGCTCGAAGAAGGTGGCAATGACTACCCTGTAAAGGCTATTGGCATCGATACGATTGCCGTTGATGGCTGGGAAGACACTGCGCTCGTACTCGAAGGCATCATCGCTGTCAGCGAATAAAAATAGCCGCTTATTCGAGCGGCTGTATGGCGAATTTGGTGGATGGGGCAGGGCTTCGTTTATGGCGAAGCCCTGCCTTCCGGAGTGTGGTCCCTAGGGTATGGGTCATTCCGTAGTCAGTCCTTCTTCTGGCAGGATGATTCCAGCCGGGCAGAGGGTCCTGTCTTTGGGGTGCGGTAGTAGAACATCTACTTTGCTGCCCGTTCGGGTGATGCAGTGAATAATTTCACTACTATCCGCATTGGGCAACAGGTCTTGCTCGATAATCGGTCGAAGCTCAAGCTTGAATGGCTTACCTTCGGTCGTAGCCGCTGCCTGCAAAACGAAATATTGGTTCTCTATCTCATTTCGCAGAAAGTGGGCGATTGCATCGCTGACTTCCTGGGCAGTATTAGTGCTCAGGTACATCACGCTAAAGAACATTGTTCCTCATTTCTTGGGACGCACATGAATAATTATAACATAAAAGAGCGTAATTAGCAACTAACTACGCTCTTTTATGATTTGTGGGATCTACTTATCTAGTGGACTTGCTATGAACGGCGCCCTCTTTTACTGCCTCGCGCATCGCCATGCTACCGATACTCGTAACGGGTATCATGAGTTTGCCGCCGCTATCATCTACGACGTCGATATGGGTAACAACAGCATCTTTATCGATGCTAGCCGCTTCGCGCAATAACTCGCGTGCCGCTAAAACATCTTCGGGTGACGCGTTGGTGGCTGCTTCGTCTAGGTACGCTACGTCTTTTATTGATACTTCGCTCATTACCTTGGAATCCTTTTTATTTTTAATCTGTAAATACATATTAGCATAAGATTTGTAATTTGTCAATATTATGCGATGAAAGTGGCTGATAGTTAGCGTATATTGACGATAATTCAAAAATTCTGGTACCATTAATTAGCACTCTAAACACTAAAGTGCTAATTACGAATAATCAGTCACATTAACAGAGGAGATTACTTATGAGCGTAAAGATTCAACCACTCGCTGATTACGTCGTCGCTACTCCAGAAGTAGCCGAGACCAAGACTGCGAGCGGCCTCTATTTACCAGAACAGGCAACAGAAAAGCCTAAAACAGCCAAAGTGCTTGCTGTTGGCAAAAAAGTCGAAGCCGTGCAGGTTGGCGACCGTATTTTGTACAAAAGCTACAGCACGACAGATGTAAAAATCGCAGGGGCTGAATACATTTTAGTCAAAGAAGAAGATATCTTAGCAACCGTAAAGTAGTAATTAGTAAATCGTAATACGAAACTAAAGAACGTTAACTAACCACAGTAAAGAGCACCTGGATATTGGATGCAGAACAAGGCGATGGCGAGGAGCGGCAACGTAGATGTACGTAACGTACATCGAGCGAGCACCGGAGTCAGCAACGCAGTTATGCGCCGATAGGCAGATGCTCGCAAAGGAGTAAATAATGGCAAAAAAGGTATTTTATGATGACGACGCTCGCCGCCGCGTACTCGCTGGCGCCGAGATTCTATACAATGCAGTCAAGACAACCATGGGGCCAAAGGGTCGCAACGTTATTATTAGCAAAAGTTTTGGCTCACCAAGCGTTACTCACGACGGCGTAACGGTAGCAAAGGGTGTCGATATCGCTGATGTCGACGATGAAACCTTGGGTTACAAGGTTGGCGCTGAGCTCATTAAGCAAGCGGCCAACAAGATGAACGATGTCGCTGGTGATGGTACCACAACGGTCACGGTTTTGACGTACCATATTTTAAATGAAGCCAATAAATTGATTGCGGCTGGCCATAATCCAATGCAACTCCGCAAGGGGCTTGAAGTGGCTGCGCATGCAGCAGTCGCGAAGCTTGGTGGTATGGCGGAATCCATAGAGGGCAACAAAAAGCGCGTCGCCGAGGTTGCAACTATTAGTGCAGGCGATGCCGAAATCGGTGATTTGATTGCTGATGTTATAGACAAGGTCGGCAAGGATGGTGTGGTTACGGTCGAGCAAGGGCAGGGTCTTGGGCTCGAAAGTGAAGTCGTCGAAGGCTTTACGATTGATCGTGGTTTTGTGAGTCCCTACTTCGTAACCGACGCAACCCGGATGGAAGCAGTCTACGACAAGCCAGCAATTATCGTTACTGATAAAAAAATCAGTAGTATCCAGGAATTCTTGCCGTTACTCGAAAAACTTGCTCAAGCTGGCAAGAAAGATTTAGTGCTTGTTGCCGAAGATGTTGATGGCGAAGCACTCACGACGCTTGTTTTGAACAAATTAAAGGGTGTGTTCAATACGGTTGCCGTAAAAGCGCCTGCGTTTGGTGACCGCCGCAAAGAAATTTTGCAGGATATCGCTATTCTGACTGGTGCACAGGTGATTAGCGGCGAACAGGGCCATACGTTTGAAAACGTCGACCTCAGCTTTGTTGGCACCGCCCGTAAGGTGATTGTAACGAAAGACGAGACAACGATTGTTGAAGGTGCTGGCAATCCAATCGAAGTTGATGTACGTATCAAGCAAATTAATGCTCAAATTAAGGCGGCAAGCAGCGAATACGATAAAGAGAACCTCGAGAAGCGTCGTGCTGCACTCAGCGGTAAGGTTGCGGTGATCAAAGTTGGTGGCGCTACCGAAACCGAAATCGAAGAGAAGAAGTATCGCGTCGATGACGCAGTTGCTGCCGTTAAGGCTGCACTCGATGAAGGTATTGTTGCTGGCGGTGGTGTAACGCTCATTAATCTTGCAACCGAAATTAAGGTTGACGGTAATGACGCTGTTGCCGCAGGCGCACAACTTCTGAAGAATGCACTTGAACAGCCGTTTCGGATTCTACTTACGAACGCCGGACTCAACGCCGACGAATGGCTACCACAGGTGAAGAGTGGTAAGGTGGGCCAGGGTATCGATGTAAATCATCCAACCAAACTGGTTGACCTCAAGACTGCTGGTATTGTCGATCCGGCTCGCGTCACGAAAGAAGCATTACAGAATGCCGCATCGATTGCTGGCACTGCAATGACTATGGGGGCACTCGTGGTAGAAATTCCTGAAAAGCCAGCCGCAGGCGCTGCGCCTGGCGCCATGGGTCTTGACTACTAAGCAGCCGTGGCATCTGAAACAAATAGCACTCCTCTGGGGTGCTATTTTTATGCCTGCAACATGCTCATCAAGCATAAGCGTAGTTATAAAATGAATATTTGATTTTGCAACTAGTGTGGCATACAATCTAACCAAACTAAGTGAAGGTATGTATGTATGATTTGGTCTAAGCGTGCAGATGACTCGCAGGTGCAGGATGAATATCAACAGACGGAGATAGTGAGCCGTCCAATGGCGGCTGTCTTTACGGTTTTAATCGTGCTTGTCTTGGCT
>Ga0228698_1000946_pt1 | contig 16208 bp, 15 predicted proteins | sample McNCre117_Aug_MG_FD_178015 | JGI IMG/M metagenome (GOLD analysis project Ga0228698, IMG submission 178015) | Freshwater microbial communities from McNutts Creek, Athens, Georgia, United States - 1-17_Aug_MG | ecosystem: Environmental > Aquatic > Freshwater > Creek | place: USA: Georgia...
GATGGGATCATCCTTGTCACGGGCCCCACCGGCTCGGGCAAGACGACCACGCTCTACTCGGCTCTGCACCGCCTCAACCAGCCCGACCGGAAGATCGTCACGGTCGAGGAGCCCGTCGAGTACCAGCTCGCGGGCATCAACCAGGTGCCCGTCAACGCCGCGATCGGCCTGACCTTCGCCGCGGCCCTGCGCGCCATGCTGCGACAGGCGCCCAACATTGTCATGGTCGGCGAAATCCGCGACCGGGAAACCGCCGAGATCGCCATCAATGCCGCGCTGACCGGCCATCTGGTGTTCAGCACCCTCCACACGAACGATGCCCCGTCTGCCGCCACCCGCCTGATCGACCTCGGCGCCAAGCCGTTCCTTGTGGCGGGGGCGCTCCGTTCAGTGCTGGCCCAGCGGCTGGTGCGGCGTATCTGTCCAGCCTGCAAGCGCGCCTATACGCCCTCCGCCCGCGAGCTGCACGCCGCCGGCCTGAACCCCGGCCGGATCGCCGGGGCCAGCTTCGCGCACGGCGCGGGCTGCGTGGCCTGCCACGGCACCGGGTACCTGGGCCGGATGGGCATCTTCGAGATCTTCCGGGTCCATGACGGGATCCGCGCCATGATTTACGACAATGTAACCGCCGCCCGCCTGCGGGTGCAGGCCCGCGCGGATGGCATGCGCACCATGCGCGAAGACGGCATCCGTAAAGTCCTTGCCGGACTCACGACAATCGACGAGGTTGTCGCCGCCACCGTTGGCGACCCGCTTTAACCCTACCATCGCATGAGCTACGAAATGAATGACCTCCTGGAGCTGGTCGTGGACCAGAAAAGCTCCGATCTCCACCTGCAGGTCGGAGTGCCTCCCTGCCTCCGCCTCCGCGGCAGCATGACCCCGATCGACGGCCCCGAGCTGCGCCCCGAGGACACCGAGCAGCTGATGCTCTCCATCACGCCGGACAACCACATCCAGAACGTGAAGCTCAACGGCGGAACCGACTTCGGCTTCGCCTTCGGCGACAAGGCCCGCTTCCGCGTTTCCGTGCTCAAGGCCAAGGGCAACTACGGCATGGTGCTCCGGCAGATCCCGAACCAGCTGTTCGACCTGCGCACGATCGGCATGCCCGACAAGATCAAGGAGCTGCTCTACCGGCAGCGCGGACTCTTTCTCGTCACCGGCCCGACCGGCTCGGGCAAGTCGACCACGCTCGCCTCGATGATGAATTACATCAACGAGAACCGCGACGGCCACATTATCACCATCGAGGACCCGATCGAATATTACCATCCGCACAAGAAGTGCGTCGTCACCCAGCGCGAGGTCGGCTCCGACGTGCCGAGCTTCGCCGAGGCCATCAAGCGCGCCCTGCGCCAGGACCCGGACGTCATCCTCGTCGGCGAATTGCGCGACCTGGAGACAATCGAGGCCGCCATCTCGGCGGCCGAGACGGGCCACTTGGTGTTCGGCACCCTGCATACCAACAGCGCCGCCAAGACCGTCGACCGCATCGTGGACGCCTTCCCGGCCAACATGAAGGAGATGATCCGCATGCAGCTTTCCACCTCGATCATCGCGGTCATCTCCCAGTCGCTCTGCAAGAAGAAGACCGGCGGTCGCATCGCGGCCTACGAGATCATGGTCAACACCTCGTCCATCGCGTCCCTCATCCGTGACAACAAGACCTTCCGCATACCGTCGGACATCCAGACCGGAGCCAACCTCGGCATGATCACGCTGGACACGCACCTCATGAGCCTGGTCAACCGCGAGCTGATCGAGGCCGATGAGGCGCTGGAAAAATCGCAGGACCCGGTCGTGATGCGCGAAAAACTCACCTCGATGGGCTTCAAGCTGCGCGAGATGTAACCTTCTCAATCTTCCGGCCGTGGGCCCGGCCGGTTTCCTCATGTTCGAGGGACACGACCAGGCCATTTACGAACTCCTCGCCGAGCGCCGGCTGGTCGATCCCGTTTCGCTGCAGGCCGCGTTCAACGAGCACCAGGCGGGAGGCCAGCCACTGGCCCGGCTCCTGACCGACCTTGGCCTGATCGATAAAAATGCGCTGCTCCGCGGCGTGGCTGAGCACATCGGCTGCGCCTGCGTCGAGGAACTGCCGGAGACCCTGTCCGGCGGCATCACCGGGTGCATTGGCGCCGGCCTGGCACACACCTACGGCGTTGTGCCCATTGCGGCCGACGAGCTTTCTGTCTCGGTGGCCGCCGTTGACCCCTTCAACCCCGACCTCAGCGGCGATCTGGCCTTCATCCTCGGTCGGGATGTGCGCGTCAGCGTCGCCGATCCCGGGCATGTGCAACGGCTCATCCAGCAGCATTACGGCGGGAGCGGAATGCTAGCCGATATCGGACTGGAGGCGCTGGCGGGGGCGGCTGGCCAAGCCCCAGATGAAGCAGCGCTGACCAAGGCCGATCTTGAGCAACTGGCCGGGCGCACGCCCATCATCCGGTTCGTCAATCTGGTGCTTACCCGGGCCATCCGGGACAAGGCGTCGGACATTCACTTCGAGCCGTTTGAACACGGCTTCAAGATCCGCTACCGGGTCGACGGCGTGCTCTGCGAGATGGCGCCGCCGCCCAAGAGCCTCGCCCTGCCCGTCATCTCGCGGGTGAAGGTGCTGGCGAACCTGAACATCGCCGAGCGCCGCCTGCCGCAGGATGGTCGCATCAAGCTCAGCCTCGGCGGCCGGGCGGTGGATCTGCGTGTTTCCACGCTGCCGACGCAGTTTGGCGAAAGCGCCGTGCTGCGCGTCCTCGACCAGGCCGCCGTCCAGCTTGAGCTCCGCCAGCTCGGCCTGCCCGCTGCGATTCACGCCGGCGTCGAGGCGGTCATCCGCCGGCCCAACGGCATCTTTCTTGTGACCGGACCCACCGGGTCGGGCAAAACCACCACGCTCTACAGCTGCCTGCGGGCGCTCCACACGGTCGACTCCAAGCTGCTGACCGTGGAGGATCCGGTCGAATACGAGATCGACGGCGTCATGCAGGTGCCGGTGAACCCGGCGGCAGGCCTGACGTTCGCGAGCGCCTTGCGCACATTCCTGCGGCAGGATCCGGACATTGTCATGGTCGGCGAGATTCGCGACCGCGAGACGGCGCAAATCGCCATCCAGGCCGCGCTCACCGGCCACCTGGTGCTCAGCACCCTGCACACCAACGACGCCCCGTCGGCTGTTACGCGGCTGGTGGACATGGGCATCGAGCCCTTCCTGCTCGCCTCGACACTTGAAGCGGTGCTCGCGCAACGGCTCGTACGGCGGATCTGCGCCTCGTGCCGGGCTCCGGGCGACCCGACCAAGGCGATGCTGCACCAACTGGGCGCGGATCCTGCCATGGTGTGCGACCGACCCGTCTATGCTGGGACGGGTTGCCCGGCGTGCCGCCACACCGGCTACAAGGGCCGCCTCGGCATCTTCGAATTCCTGCCAATGACGGATGGCTTGCGCGAACTGGTCGCGCAGGGCGGGTCACTGATGAAACTCCGCCAGCTGGCGGAGGAGCAGGGGACGACCTCGCTGCGTGCCGCCGGCATCGCCGCCATACTGGCCGGCGAAACCACCGCCGAGGAAATACTCAAGTATACCTGAAGATGCCCCGGTTTAACTACACCGCATTCGACGCGCATGGCGCGGAGAAATCCGGATTGCTTGATGGGCCTGACGCAAGGCAGGTGGCGGCCATCCTCGCCGGCCGGGGCTTGTATCCGGCCGACGTGGTTCAGGCTGCCACCGGGGTGCAACCGGGCGGCCGGCGCAATGCGGTGGGCGCCGGCCGCCGGGGCAAAATGCATCTGCCCTTCACCCGCCCGGCCGGGGCGAAGGAACTCGCGGTGTTTACCCGGCAGCTGGCCACGTTGCTGCGGGCCGGCATGCCGTTGCTGCGTGGATTGGAGGTACTGGCGCGGCAGGAACCCAACCAGAGGCTTCGCCTCGTAATCGAGGCTCTGGCCGAGGCTATCCAGTCCGGGGGCACGCTTTCGGAAGCCCTGGCCCGGCACCCGCGGGTTTTCGACCGGCTCTATGTCAGCATGGTCAGGGCCGGCGAGGCGGGTGGCGTGCTTGCCGTGGTGCTCGACCGGCTTGCGCGCTTCCAGGAGAAGAGCCGGCAGCTGAAGGGCCGGGTCGCCGCTGCAATGGTCTATCCGCTGGTCGTGACGGCGGTGGCGGTGCTGATCCTGGCCGGGCTGCTTGTGTTCGTGGTGCCCAAGTTCAAGCAGATCTTTGCCGACCTGCTCAAGGGCGCCCCGCTTCCGCCGCTGACGCAGCTGGTGCTCACGGCCAGCAATGCCGTGAAGGACCACTATCTGGTCGTAGCGGTGGCCGGAGTGGCGTTGTGGCTGGGCCTGCAGGCCTTTCGCCGGACGCCGGCCGGGGCGCGACTGCTGGACAATTGGGCGCTGAAGCTGCCGCTGTTCGGCCCACTCATCTTGAAGGCCGTCATCGCCCGGTTCGGCCGGACGCTCGGCACGCTGCTGTCGAGCGGCGTGCCCATCCTGCCGGCGCTGCTCATCACCCGCGACACCTGCGGCAACTCGCGGGCCGGCGATGCTATCACGGAGGTGCACGACCGGGTGAAAGAGGGCACGCCGGTCGCGCGGCCACTGGAGGCAACCGCTGTCTTCCCGCCGATGGTCACGAGCATGATCGACGTCGGCGAGCACACCGGCCAGCTGCCCGAGATGCTCGGCAAGGTGGCCGATATCTACGAGGAGGAGGTCGACAATGCCGTGGCTGGTCTCAGCTCGCTGATCGAACCGATCCTGATCCTGCTCCTCGCGCTCATCGTCGGCACGATTGTCATCGCGCTCTTCCTGCCGATCGTCCGGATCGTGCAGCTGATGACATGAACTTTGGCAGGCAGGTGCTTCGCCTTATGTGCGTTCTTCCGGCAGCTTGTCCAGGGCAACGATCAGCAGCGTCGCTATCGGGCCTAGCAGCAGGCTTGCCAGGAACCAGCCTAGGCCGCTGCGGTTTTTGCCTTGCGCGAGTCCCGCATTGATCAGGGCCAGTGTGCCAATCCCAACGGCAAATTCCGTTGTGTGCGCCGGATGCATCGGAGGCTACTTCTGCGGCTTGGTGAGCAGCAGTTGGGCGTTTAGGCCGAGGTGGCGTTCGGAGAACTCGTCGGAGCCGCCCGCCTGGCGCAGGAGCTTCTGCACCATGCCCATCTTGGCGTCGAGGTCGTCGATCTTGGCGACGAACACGGCTTCGGGCGTGGCGGCGATGACCGCCGCACCCCATTCGAGCTCGCCCTGGTGACTGAGCACGATGTGCTCGAGCCGTTCGAGGAGATCGGGGGAGAGTTTCGCCTTGAGTCCGGCCTTGCGGACGAGCTGGTAGCCGAGCACGACGTGACCCTGCAGGATGCCCTTGCGGCTGCGCGAAGTGACAAGGTCGCCCTGGTATTCGATAACCTTGCCGGTGTCGTGCACCAACACGCCGGCAAGGGCGAGGTCGGCGTCCACCTCGGGGTAAAGCGGCAGCAGCGCCCGGGCGGCGCGCGCCATGTGGCAGGTGTGTTCCAAGAGGCCGTGGCGGTAGGCGTGGTGCATGGCAACCGCGGCAGGTGCGATGCGGAACTGCGCGCCGATCTCGTCGAGCACCGTCTGCACAGTGGCGCGCATCTCGGCGTGGCTGATCGCGGCAATGTGCCCTTGAAACTCGGTCCACAGGGCATCGGCGTCCTCGGGCGCGGTTTCGACCAGATTGGCCATGAGCGGCGAACCGGCGAGTTGATCGGCGGAGATCTCCTCGGCGCGCAGCAGGCGCGGCGAAAGCCGGTTCTGGTAATAGTCCACCTTGGCCTCGATCCGGACAATGGCGCCTTCCTTTAGTCCCTTGAAGAACTCGAAGGCCGGGTTGTCGCTGAAGCAGTTGACCGTGAACGAGCCGGTCTTGTCGCCCAGCTCAACCGCGAGAAAGGGATTGCCCGTCTTGGTGGGGCGCTCGGCGAGGCGCTTGACCAGCAGTACGCTGGCAAAGGTGTCGCCGCCCTTGGGGTCGAGGCTCTTGATCTCGCGAACGGCGAGCGGGGTGGAAATGTCAGCCATGTGGAAGCAGGGAGCCGTTAGCGCGCCGCAAACTCAACCGTATTTCTTCACCAGCTTGGTGTAGTCGCGGAAAAAAGGATGCTTGGTATCGCCCAGAAGGTTGTAGAAGACGGTCTCGGCCGGCAGCACGCTGCAACCCTTATGCCGCAAATGGGACAGCACCACGGCCTCGTCGTCCTTCCGGCGGGCGCCGATGCAGTCGGCGAGCAGCGTGACCTGATAACCCGCCTGCAAGGCGCCGACGGCCGTCTGGTAAACGCAGATCGGCGTCTCGAGGCCCGCGATCAGCAGGTGACGGTTGCCGGCGGCCTTCAGATGATCCACGATCGTCTTGGCGCCCAACGCCGAGAATGTGTCCTTGCCCAGCACCGTCTTCTGGCGGGCCAGCGCCAGCAGGTCGGCGGCGGTGTGGCCGAGCTTGGCGGGCACCTGCTCCGTGAAAACCACGGGCAGCCCCAGACCCGCGGCGGCCTCCAGGGCGAAGGAACAGCGCCAGTGTACGCGCTGGCTGTCGCAAACCGCCGCCAGGAAGACCGGCTGCAGGTCGAGGCACAGCAGCAGGGGCGCGGCAGGGTTCTTCATGAAGTGAAGTATCGCTCGCGCGCCTTCACCTGCACAATCCGTTTTTCGGGCAAAATATAGGCCGTCAGGCTGCCGCCCAGCACACAGGCGGTGTCAATGCCGAGGGTCCACTTGGTGCGCGCCACCTCGGGCCGGGGCGTGTGGCCGTAGACGACAAAAGGCGGACCGGCCCAGAGTTCCGACCAGTGCGGGGCGTCAGGCGCCTCGGCGCGCTTGCGCGGCTCGCCGTCCCGGTCGACGACCTGGATGCGGGTGACGATGCGCGCCGGCTGCTTCTGCCAGGGCCGGTCGGGCAGGAAGCCGGCATGCACGAAGACCACCCCCAGCTCCTCGTCCTCGTAGGTGAGCTTCATGTCCTCCAGGTAATCCCAATCCTTGCCCCGCAACTGCTCCATCGTTGCGTAGTCGTATTTCTTAAGGTGACTGGGATCGTCCGTGCGCCGGTAATTGAGGTGGCGCAGCTCGTGGTTGCCGAGAAGCGAGGCCGTGGCGTGCTCGCGGGCCAGCTCGACGACCTTGCCGCTGTCCGGACCGCGGTTGATCAGGTCGCCGAGAAGGATCAGGCGGTCGTCCTTTCCCAAGTCGAGCTTGTCGAGCAGGTCGGCGAACTCCCGGTGGCAGCCGTGGATGTCCCCGACGGCGATAAGACGTCCCTTCATGTGGCAAATTTGCTAGCGTTCGGGGCCGGCGGGGGTAAACAAGAAAACGCCCATGGAGTTAACTCTTCACCCGATTGCCACAAAGTGCTTTGTCAGCGGCCGCGACTTCGCCGAGAATGACCGGGTCGCCAGCTACCTCGTGCGGGAGGCGACCGGCGAGGTCGCCCGGCGCGACCTGCTGGAGAGCGAGGACGGGCGCTTCATGCCGCCAGCCTTCGTCTATTGCCGCTGGGTGGTGGGCTTCAAGCAGCGCAAGGCCGAGGAAGATCCCGCCCGCACGCTCAAGCTGACCGCGGAGAACCTTTTCCTCACCCTGGCTGCGCCCGAGGCCGAGCCCAGCGCCACCAACACGCCCTTGCTGCAGTTCCTGGCCCTCATGCTGGAACGCAAGAAGCTCATCAAGCTGCGAGGCTACACCGAGGACGGCCAGAGGCAGATCTACGAGCATATGCCGACGCATCAACTGTACGAGGTGCCGGTGGGCGACCTGAACGTGGAGTTCTTCCAGAAGATCCAGGAACACCTCGGCGTGCTGGTTGGCACGCCCAAGGCCAGGGTTGACCCGGCACCCGTCGTGGCGCCGGCCTCCTCCGTGCCGGCTTGATTGCCGGGCAGGGTTTTCACCCTGAAAATGTAACATTCGGAACGTTGCCGTCCATGTTCACTTGGACGAGGGTTGGTTTTCCGCCCCAACCCCGTTTCCCATGACCACGAAATCCTCCGCTCCGGCCGCGGCCGCCAAAAAGAAACTGCTGAACCGAATTGCCGGCGCGCAACGGCAGGCCGACGCCGCCAAAAAAACCGCCAAACTGGCCAAGCTCGGTTTCCGGCACGCGAAGGAAAAATTCAAGGCCGCGAAGCGCGCCGCCAAGAAACTGCGCAAGGCCGTCAAGAGCCTCAAATCCGAGCTGGCGGCACTCGCCCCGAACCGGGCCCCGCGCAAGCGCCCGGCCCGCAAACCGGCGGCCAAGCGTTTCCGGCCGGCCACGGCATCGGTACCTGCCCCCGAAGTCACCCAGGATACGCCGATGGCGCCCGCAGCTTCGCCGGCTGCTCCGGCTCAGTAAACCTCGGGCACGAGCATCTTCGGCGAGATCGGCTCGCGCCGGTAGTCCGGACTGTGGTCCCGCGGGGGCAGCTTGATGGCCTTGTGCGACACCTCGGAGTATTTCACCTGGGAAAGCAGGTGGTTGATGCAGTTGAGGCGGCCCTTCTTCTTGTCCTTCGCCTGCACCACCCACCACGGAGCCTCGGGGATGTGCGTGCGCTTGAACATGACTTCCTTGGCCTTGGTGTATTGCTCCCAGCGCTTGCGGGACTCGAGGTCCATCGGGCTGAGCTTCCACTGCTTGAGCGGGTCGTTGATGCGGCAGCGAAACCGGAACTCCTGCTCCTCGTCGGGGATGGAGAACCAGTATTTGATCAGCTGGATGCCGGAACGCACGAGCATCTTCTCGAACTCGGGCACGGAGCGGAAGAACTCCTCGTACTCCTCATCGGTGCAGAAGCCCATTACCCTTTCCACGCCGGCGCGGTTATACCAGCTGCGGTCAAACAGCACCATCTCGCCGGCCGCCGGCAGGTGTGCGACGTAGCGCTGGAAATACCACTGCGTTTTTTCGCGGCTGGAGGGGGCGGGCAGTGCGGCCACCCGGGCCACGCGGGGGTTCAGCCGCTGCGTAATGCGCTTGATGGCGCCGCCTTTGCCGGCGGCGTCGCGGCCTTCGAACAGGATGACCACCCGGTGGCCGCTGGCCACGATCCAGTCGTGCATCTTGACCAGCTCGCCCTGCATCCGGAAGAGCTCCTTGAAATAGCGGTTGCGCACCTCGCGGGTGGTGTCCGATTCAACCGGCCGGGCCGGTGCGCCGGGCGTAAGATGTTCCCAATCCTCGCGCTCCATCTCCAGCTCCTCGTCGTAGTCGTCGATCAGGTCCTGATGGACGCGCTTGATGAGTTCGTCTTCTTGCTTCGGGTTGGCGAAGGGGGCGGTGGTGGGATCTTTGGCCATGGGAGGAGAGGGAGAGGTGCCAAGGGAAACCCGGTATCCGGCTTCTAGCAAGCAAGCCGCGGGCCCCGGGGCGGCAAAATCCCGGGATTTAACATAGCCGTGACATTTACCCGCCCTTGACGGTTCCCGCTGGCGGACAACACCGGGGTGCCTAGGACGCCATGGCGCCCAGCAAAAACCGGGCATCGACTCCGGGCACTCTTCAGGCTCCCGCAACCGTCAGCTCGGGATCAAAGCTCACCGCCAGCCGGTAGACCTGGCCCGGCCGCATGATGAGCGGGTGGTCGCGGACAAACATCTGGACATAGTGCAGCTTGCCGTAATTGGTCCGGTAGACCGGATCGGCGCTGACCACCTCGGTCTCCGCCCAGTTGGCCTGAAAGTCGTCCTTGAGCACCGAGCAGCGGTGGCCGTGTGTGCCGAGGGCGGGCGAGGTGGGCATCCGGTATTTCGAGTGCGGCGCGCCAATGACGAGCGCAAAGCGGAACTTGTCGAGCTGCACCTGGTTCTTTACCGTGTAGGCGAACTCCGCTGAAATCTTGCTGCCAGTGAACGTCCACTGCACCTTGACGCTGCCGAGGCCCTTGACGATCTCCTCCCGGGTGTTGATCAGCTCGGGCTGCTCGTAGCGGAAGTAGAACGAATTTTTGAGACCCAGTCCGGTCACGCACTTCTGCCCGTAGAAGGCGGGCAGGGTGACGTTCTCGCCGAACGTGAGCTCGGGGGTCATGACGGGCAGGTAGACGTTGTTCGGCCAATCGAAGACGCCGGGGCTGTGCGGGAACGGCAGGTTGTCCGCCGTGCAATCCACGCCCGAGCTGACGAGCGGCAGCTGCACCTGCAGGCCGGACTCGGCGTCGCGGTAGAGGAACAGGCCCTGCTCCTTGCGGTTGGACTTGTCGAAGATGACGAAGCGGCCGCTGGTGCGCGCCGGCTCGGGTTTGACGTTGTCCGGCATCTGCACGGTCTTGGCGAGGCGCGACCACTGGCAGAGGTAGCGGGCGGCGTCGAAGTTCGCCATGCGCGTCGTGTGCGAGGCGTAGGCCGTGCGCTCGTCGTCGCGGATGTCGAGGAAACCGTGCTCCTGGTCCAGGTAGGTGTGGAAGAAATAGTAGAACAGGCGGCGCAGGATATCGAAGTACTTGTTCTTCTGGTCGTCGGGGATCCAGCCGTCGCGGAGGCCCTGCAGGATGAGGGTGATGCAGTGCATCTGGCCGTAGGCGCCGGCGGCGCGGCCGTAGGCCCAGCCCAGGCCGTCCGGACGGACCATGTCGGGCATGAGCTTGATGTATTTCTCGGCGTAGGTGCGGAGGGTGGGCAGCTTGCGCTCGCGGAGGGCGGAGTTGGCGTGGAGCTGCAGCGCCGAGCGCGTGAAGACGAGGGTCATCACGCCGTAAAGGTTGAAGTGGCCGCCGTAGCCCTTCTCGACGTCGTCAAAGAAGCCGGCCGAGCTGGTCTGCTCGATGCGCTCGGCGAGGCGCTCGATGAGGCGCGAGGTCTCGTCCTTCTTGGAGAGGCCGAGGCTGTAACGGCAGACCGCCTTGGCGATGTTGAAGGCCTGCCAGTAATTGTCGTAGTCGCTGCGGGTGAGCAGGAGCTTGTCGAGCTTCTGGCGGGTTTCCTCGACGAGGCGCTCCCAGACGGGGTTGCGCTCCTTGGAGGGCCCGAAGGAGAGCAGGCCGAGGGAGGCGTAAGCCACGCCGTTTTCGCCGGCCGGCTCGGTGAAGGCCTGGGCGGTGATGCAGCGGGCCGCGAGATCGATCAGGTCGTAACCCTTGAGGCTGGTCTCGCCGGTCGCGCGGTAGTATTCGCCCAAGGCGAAGGCGACATGGCCGGGCTCGTCGGAACGGGGGCTTTCGCCGGGGATGGGAGTGACGGTGCCGTCGGCATTGATGGCGTCGAGGTTGTGGGCCAACATCGACCGGGCCATATCGAGACATTGCTCGGAGAAGCTGTTCATTCAGTAATATTTCGTGTCAGAGGGTGAAAAGAGGAAGGAAAGTTGTCGCGGCGGCCAAAAGCCGGCGCAAGAGCGAATTTAGCGGGCAATCAGTTTGATGAACTCGGCGTTGGTCTTGGTCTTGCCCAGGCGGGTGACCATGGTGTCGGTGGCCTCCTCGATCTTCTGCTGCACGAGGGCGCGGCGGAAGAAGTGGATGCCCTCCAAGGTCTTCTCGTCGATGAGGAGCTCCTCCTTGCGGGTGCCGGAGGAGGCGACATTGACGGCCGGCCAGATGCGCATCTCGGCCGCCTTGCGGTCGAGGACGAGCTCCATGTTGCCCGTGCCCTTGAACTCCTGGAAGATGACGTCGTCCATGCGGCTGCCGGTCTCGACCAGGATGGAGGCGATGATGGTGAGGCTGCCGCCGTCCTCGGTGTTGCGGGCGGAGGCGAAAAGCTGGCGGGGCTTCTCGAGCGCGCGAACATCGAGGCCGCCGGTGCCGGTGCGGCCGGAGTTCTTGGCCGTGTTGTGGGCGCGGGCCAGGCGGGTGAGGGAGTCGATCAGCATGACGACGTCCTTGCCGGCCTCGACGAGGCGCTTGGCGCGCTCGATGCAGAGGTCGGCCACGCGGATGTGGTTCTCGACGGGGTCGTCGTTGGACGAGGCCCAGACCTCGGCCGGCACGCTGCGCTTGAAGTCGGTGACTTCCTCGGGACGCTCGTCCACGAGGAGGATCATGACGTGGCACTCGGGATGGTTTTGCAGGACGCCGAGCGCGATGTCGCGCAGATAGGTGGTCTTGCCGGTGCGGGGCGGGGCGACGATGAGGCCGCGGGTGCCCTTGCCGATGGGGCAGAAGAGATCCATGACGCGGGTGGTCATGCGGCCGTCCTTCAGCTCGAGCTTGATCTGCTCGTTTGGCGTGATGGTCGTGAGGTTGGCGAACTCGATGGAGCGGCGGCGGGCCTCGAGGTCCAGCCCGTCGACCTTCTCGATGAAGCGGACCTTCGGGTTGGGAAAGCGATCGTCGGGCGTCGCCATGGCCGTGATCATGCTGCCCTGGTTCAGGTGGAAGCGGCGCACGAGTTCGCGCGGCACAAAGGGATCGGTCGGCCGGCGTTTGCCGTGCTTGGCGAGATCCAGCAGCGCGCCGTTCCGGCTGTTGTCGAGGTCGAGGATGCCTTCGACGCGGATGCTGTTGTCCGGCTGGGCCGGGGCGGGGGAGGAAGTCGGCGAGGCGGTGGGCGCGGCCGACGGGTTGTCTTTATCCATACAAAACGTGTTTAGGCAATTGCCTGAGCTTGACCGTGCAATCCGTCGGGGGCATTTCAGAACCAGAAAGCTTCAACCCCAATAAGAGGAGAAACAGTGACGGACCAAACGATTACCTCGGTGTCTCGCGAAAGCCGGATTTTCAAACCATCGGCTGAATTCAAGAACCAAGCAAACCTTGGCAGCTACGCGAGTTACCGTAGGCTCTACCTCGAGTCTGTCAACGCTCCAGAGAAATTTTGGGCGAAACAGGCCAAGGAGCAGCTGATCTGGCGGAAGCCGTTCAAGCAGGTGCTGGACTGGAAGCCGCCGCATGCCAAGTGGTTCCTGGGCGGCAAGTTAAACATTTCCGAGAACTGCCTCGACCGTCACCTTGGCACGGCGAGGGAAAACAAGGCCGCAATTATTTTCGAAGGCGAGCCCGGCGACGTCCGCACGATCACCTACAAGCAGCTGCATTTCCACGTCTGCCGCCTGGCCCATATTCTGGAGAACAACGGCATCAAGGCCGGCGACCGCATCGCGATCTACCTGCCGATGATCCCCGAGGCCGTGATTGCCATGCTCGCGTGCGCGCGCGTCGGGGCCGTGCACACCGTCATCTTCGGTGGCTTCAGCGCCGAGGCGATCAAGGACCGCATCAACGACTGCAAGGCGAAGCTTGTCATCACCGCCGACGGCGGCTGGCGCCGCGGCAAGGTCATCGAGCTCAAGGCCAACGTCGATCGCGCCGTCGCGGGCACGCCGACCGTGCAGACCGTCCTTGTCGTCAAGCGCTGCGGCAATGATGTCAAGATGGTCGAGGGCCGCGATGTGTGGTGGAAGGAAGCCTGGGAGGGTGCGCCCAACAAGCACACGGCAAAGGCTTTCGACGCCGAACACCCGCTCTTCATCCTCTACACCTCCGGCTCCACCGGCAAACCCAAGGGCGTGCTGCACACCAGCGCCGGCTACCTGCTCGGGGCCAAGCTGAGCTCGCACTACGTTTTCGATCTCAAGGAGACCGACCGCTATTTCTGCTCCGCCGACATCGGCTGGATCACCGGTCATAGCTACGTCGTCTACGGCCTGCTGTCGAACGGCTCCACCGTCTTCCTCTACGAGGGCGCGCCCAACCAGCCGGAGCCCGACCGCTTCTGGCAGATGATCGACCGCCACGGGCTCACCATCCTCTACACGGCGCCGACCGCCATCCGGGCCTTCATGCGCTGGGGCGACAACTACGTGAACCGGCACCGCCTCGACTCGCTGCGCCTGCTCGGCTCTGTCGGCGAGCCCATCAATCCCGAGGCCTGGATGTGGTATCACACCATGATCGGCAAAAAGAAATGCCCCATCGTCGACACCTGGTGGCAAACCGAGACCGGCAGCATCATGATCACACCGTTGCCGGGAGTCACCCCGACCAAGCCCGGCTCCGCCACCCTCCCGTTCTTCGGCGTGCTGCCCAAGATCGTCGACGAACAGGGCAACGAGGTGCCGCGCAACTCTGGTGGCAAGCTCGCCATCATGCAGCCCTGGCCGTCCATGCTCCGTACGCTCTGGGGCGACGATGAACGTTTCAAGAAGGCCTATTTCAGCGAATTTCACGGCAAGCCGGGCATTTATTTCACCGGCGACGGCGCGCGACAGGACAAGGACGGCTACTTCTGGATCGTCGGCCGCATCGACGACGTGCTCAACGTCTCCGGCCACCGCATCGGCACGGCCGAGATCGAGAGCGCGCTCGTGTCGCACCCGGCCGTGGCCGAGGCCGCCGCGGTCGGTCGGCCGGATGAACTGAAGGGCCAGTCGCTCGTCGTGTTTGTAACCCTCAAGTCCACGCACATCGCCAGCGAGCAGTTGAAGGAGGACCTCCGGGCCCATGTCGGCAAGGAGATCGGCTCGCTCGCCAAGCCCGACACGGTCCGCTTCGCCGCGGGCCTGCCCAAGACCCGCTCCGGGAAAATCATGCGCCGGCTGCTCAAGGAACTCGCCACCAGCGGAGAGATCAAGGGTGACACGACGACCCTCGAGGATTTCTCCGTCATTTCGGCGCTCAAGGCAGATGAGGAGTAAGCCCGCTGGCTGAATGAATCCGGCTCCCCGCGGGGCCACTTCCACCCGGGCAGCTTTCACGCTGCTCGAGCTGCTGGCTGTGCTCGTCGTCCTGGCGATTCTCACCGGCATCCTCATTGGCGGCGGTCGCCGGGCCGCCGAGGCAGGCAAGACCGCCCGGGCCAAGTCGGAGCTCGCTGTCCTGGCCACCGCCCTGGAGGCCTACAAGCGGGCCTACGGTGATTATCCGCGCACGGGCGAAGTGACCCAACTTGTCCAGGCGCTGATCGGCCGGAAGGGCCCGACCAACCGGGATCTCGCGAACCGCAGTCTGCTCGAGACTGCCCGGCTTGCGTTTGCCAACTCCGCCGACCCGTTTGTCAACCCGGTTGCCGTGCTCGTCGATCCATGGGGCCAACCCTATGTCTACGCCTATCAGACCGCGCCACCTTGGGATAATCCCAATTACGTTCTGTATTCAAGCGGTCCGGACGAGCGCGATTTTCCCCGCCTGTTGGCAGGCGGTTTTCCGGATACATCGAACCCGGCGAATATCGACAACATCCATGCGAATCGCTGATCCGCATGCGCCTGTTCCGTTCTTCCGCGTTCACGCTCCTTGAGCTGCTGACAGTCATCGCTGTCATCGGCCTCCTGGCGGCGCTGATCTTCCCGGCCGTCCGCTCGGCTCGCGCCGCCGCCGGCAAGGCGCGCACCAAGGTGCAGTTCAACCAGTGGGCCGCCGCCATGGAAAGCTTCCGCAGCGAATACGGCTATTACCCCGCGCTGCATGGCTCGAACCTGGTCAACCCGCCCGGCCAGAGCAGCGATCCCGCCACACTGCACCTGTTTCACGACACGCTCGCAGCCAGGCGGCGCGACGGTGCGGCGCTCCCGGCCTACACGACGGCCACCAACTCCCAGTTTCCGGAGGCCCAGAACCGGAAGCTTATTGGTTTTCACGCCTTTGGCGCCGCGGACTTCACGGACCCCGGCTCGCCAGCACCCAACCTCCTGCGCGATGCCTTCGACCACACTGAGATCGCGGTGCTGGTGGACCGGGATCTGGATGGGGTCATCAAGCTCGGCAGCGACTTCCCGGTGCTACCGTCCGTCGGTGGCATTACCCCGAGCCCAACGGATTTTCCGGCCGCGGGCGTGCGCGCCGGCGTGGTCTTCTACGCTCCCGCGCCCGGTGCCGACACGGCCAATCCCGAGTTCATCCTCAGCTGGAAATGAGAACCGTCGCGGGCAAGGCTTTCACTCTGCTGGAACTGCTTGTCGTCATCGGGCTCATTGCGGTACTGGCCTCTTCCATCACCGGTGGACTGGGCGCCGGCAGCCAGTCCGTCGCCCTGCAATCCGCGCAGGCTACCATGACAAGTCTCGTCGCCTCGGCGCGCACCGGGGCGATGGCCAGTGGACTCTCCGCCCGTCTCCTCGTCCACATCGACCCAAGCAGCACCAGCCAGCCCTTGCGCTACCTTAGGTATGTGGCTGTTCAGTCCCAAACACCGACCGGCTGGAAGACGGTCACCGCGGTCTACCTGCCGGATGGGGTCTATGTGGTGCCGGGCAATTTCGGCTCGCTTCCCGCCGGACTCCTGGCCGCGAGCGGAACAACGACCTGGACCAAGTCGGACGGCTCCGCGTT
>Ga0228698_1000947_pt1 | contig 16181 bp, 9 predicted proteins | sample McNCre117_Aug_MG_FD_178015 | JGI IMG/M metagenome (GOLD analysis project Ga0228698, IMG submission 178015) | Freshwater microbial communities from McNutts Creek, Athens, Georgia, United States - 1-17_Aug_MG | ecosystem: Environmental > Aquatic > Freshwater > Creek | place: USA: Georgia...
CCGGATCAGCGCCCAGGCCTCGGCCGGCGAGGGCGGCAGCTGCGGGCACGCCCACACCAGGGCCGGCCGCTCGGCCGCCACCCAGGCCGCCAGGCGCCGGGCCTTGAACGACTGCGGCGACGAGCGGAACCCGTGCAGGTACAGCAGGTGGGTGACGGGCTCGGCCGCTGCGGGCGGCGTCAAAGGCGGGGGCGGCGGCGTCATGTCGTCAGACCGGGGTCGTCAGCGCGCGACACCCGCCCTCAGGCCCCGGCGCGGGCCGCCAGTGCCGTCAGCAGCTTCTGGTGCACGCCGCCGAAGCCGCCATTGCTCATGCACAGCACATGGTCGCCCGGCTGGGCCGCGGCCACCACGGCCTTCACCAGGGTGTCGAGGTCGGCGCAGCTGCGGGCCTGGGCGCCCATCGGGGCCAGGGCCTCGGCCGGGTCCCAGCCCAGGCCGGCGGCGTGGCAGAAGGCCAGGTCGGCCTCTTCCAGCGACCAGGGCAGCTGGGCCTTCATCGCGCCCAGCTTCATGGTGTTGCTGCGGGGTTCGAACACGGCCAGGATGCGCTGCAGGCCCACGCGGCGGCGCAGGCCATCGATCGTGGTGCGGATGGCCGTGGGGTGGTGGGCGAAGTCGTCGTAGACCTTGACGCCGGCGGCCTCGCCGCGCAGTTCCAGCCGGCGGGCCACGCTCTCGAAGCTGCTCAGCGCGGCGGCGGCGCGTTCGGGCGCCACGCCAAGGTGCTCGGCCGCGGCGATGGCCGCCAGCGCGTTGAGCTGGTTGTGCTCGCCCAGCAGGGCCCATTCGACGCGGGCGATCTTGAGCGCGCCGCGCAGCACGTCGAACGCGTGCGGCTCGCCGCGCGCACGCAGCGCCCCGGGCTCTTCCTTGCGGGCGCCGAAGCGCTGCACCTCGCTCCAGCAGCCGCGGGTGATCACGCGTTGCAGGGATTCTTCGCGGGCGTTGACCACCAGGCGGCCGCTGGCCGGCACGGTGCGCACCAGGTGGTGGAACTGGGTCTCGATGGCGGCCAGGTCAGGGAAGATGTCCGCGTGGTCGTACTCGAGGTTGTTGAGGATGGCCGTGCGCGGGTGGTAGTGCACGAACTTGCTGCGCTTGTCGAAGAAGGCCGTGTCGTACTCGTCGGCCTCGATGACGAAGGGCGTGCGGGCGCCGTCCACCGCGGGCAGCGCGCCCAGGCGGGCCGAGATGCCGAAGTTGCGCGGCACGCCGCCGATCAGGAAGCCCGGCTGCAGGCCGGCCTGCTCCAGGATCCAGGCCAGCATGGCCGTGGTCGTGGTCTTGCCGTGGGTGCCGGCCACGGCCAGCACGTGGCGGCCGGCCAGCACGTGTTCGCTGAGCCACTGCGGGCCGCTGGTGTAGGGCCGCCCGGCGTCGAGGATGGCCTCCATCAGCGGGTTGCCGCGGCTGACCACGTTGCCGATCACGAACAGGTCGGGCGCCAGGGCCAGTTGCTCGGCGCCATAGCCCTCGATCAGCTCGATGCCCAGCGCGCGCAGCTGGTCGCTCATGGGCGGGTAGACGTTGGCATCGCAGCCGGTGACGCGGTGGCCGGCTTCGCGGGCCAGGGCCGCCAGGCCCCCCATGAAGGTGCCGCAGATGCCGAGGATGTGGATGTGCATGGAAGGCAGGGTGCTGGCCCGGTGGCGGCCGCGGCCGTGGGCGCCACCGGGCGGGGTCGGGGGAGGGCGGCCCGCAGGCCGCGGGCCTCAGGCGATCAGGGATTGCATGCCGGCCCATTCGTCGCCGGGCAGAAGCAGGATCGGTTCCATCACCTGGGCGGCTTCGATGCAGACGAAGTGGCGCCAGTCGTCGGGCGGCAGGTCCTTGAGGGCCGCGGCCTTGTCGGGGCCCGGGTTCCAGACCACGGTGTCGTTGAACTCGTGCTGCTCGAGCCCGAGCTTGCGGCCCATCTCGCGCAGCAGCAGCTGGCGCGGGGTGTCGAGGTAGAGCCGGTCGACTTCGCCGACCACGCTCATCACGTCGCCCCATTGCTGGGCACGTTCGCCGCCCTTGACCGCGTCTTCGTAGTGCGCGCCCTGCAGGCCCTCGATCTGGGCCTTGAGCACGTCGCCGCTGCGCAGGTAGGTGTGCAGTGCGGCGGCGAACTCGAACGGGGCCTCGCCGGTGTTGGTGATGGCCAGCTCGATGTCGATCTGGCCCGCGCCCAGGGACACGGTCAGCTCGGCTCGGAACGCGTGCGGCCAGACCGCGCGGGTGGCCTCGTCGTCCTCGAGCACCAGCACGGCCAGCGCGTGCGCACCGCGCACCACGGCCTGATCGAGCTGCCAGCCGCGCGTGCGCGCGAAGCCGTGACGCGGGCCGGGCCCGCGCGCGGCGAACTGCGGAAAGATCACCGGCACGCCGCCGCGCACCGCCTGGCCTTCACCGTAGGCGGTGGTGGGCGACAGGTACAGCTGCTCTTCGCCGCCGGCGGGCTGCCAGCTCACCAGGTGGGCACCGTGCAGCAGCACGGTGGCGCGCGCGCCGTCGGGCGAGCGCAGCGAGACGGCCGGCTGGCCTTCGAACGTGGTGGCCTCGGCGCGGCCTTGCAAGGTGCTCATGGGGTGGCGATCAGGTGACGCGGTCAGGCCTCGGCCGCCAGCGTGCGGAACGCGTGGCGGGCGGCGGCGAAGGTGTGCTCCAGCTCGGCCTGGCCGTGGGCTGCGCTGACGAAGCCGGCTTCGTACAAGGCCGGGGCGAAGTACACGCCGCCGTCGAGCATCAGGTGGAAGAAGCGGTTGAAGCGTTCCTTGTCGGTGGCCAGCACCGCCTGGTAGTGCTGGGGCAGGTGGTCGGCGAAGAAGAAGCCGAACATGCCGCCTTCGCTGTCGATGGTCAACGGGATGCCGGCGGCCTGCGCTTCGCGCTGCAGGCCGTGGACCAGGGCCTGGGTGCTGCGGGCGAGCTCGGCGTGGAAGCCCGGGCGGCTGATCTCGGCCAGCGTGGCCAGGCCGCAGGCCGTGGCCACCGGGTTGCCCGACAGCGTGCCGGCCTGGTAGGCCGGGCCCAGCGGGGCGAGCTGGGACATGATCTTGCGCGAGGCGCCGAAGGCCGCCAGCGGCATGCCGCCGCCGATGACCTTGCCGAACACCGAGATGTCGGGGGCGAAGCCGGGGATGGCCTGGGCGTACAGCGACTGTGCGCCGCCCAGGGCCACGCGGAAGCCGGTCATCACCTCGTCGAGGATCAGCAGCGCGCCGTGTTGATGGCACAGCTCGCGCAGGCGCTTCATGAACGGCACCTGGGTGCGCACGAAGTTCATGTTGCCCGCGATGGGCTCGATGATCACGCAGGCCAGTTCGTCGCCGTGCGTCTTGAACGCGGCTTCCAGCTGTTCCAGGTGGTTGAATTCGAGCACCAGGGTGTGCTGCACCACCTCGGCGGGCACGCCGGCACTGGTGGGGAAGCCGAAGGTGGCCAGGCCCGAGCCGGCCTTGACCAGCAGGGCGTCGGCATGGCCGTGGTAGCAGCCCTCGAACTTGATCATCTTGCTGCGGCCGGTGGCCGCGCGGGCCAGGCGGATCGCGCTCATCGCGGCCTCGGTGCCCGAGCTGACCAGGCGCAGCTGCTCGATGCTGGGCACCTGGGCGATCACGGCCTCGGCGAGCTCGACCTCGCGCTCGGTGGGCGCGCCGTAGCTGAAGCCTTCACGGGCGGCCGACAGCACGGCCTCGAGCACGCGCGGGTGGCCGTGGCCCAGGATCATCGGGCCCCAGGAACCGATGTAGTCGACGTAGCGCTGGCCCTCGGCATCGGTGATCCAGGCGCCGTCGGCGCGGGCGATGAAGCGGGGCGTGCCGCCCACCGCGCGGAACGCGCGCACGGGCGAATTGACGCCCCCGGGGATCACGCGCTGGGCGCGTTCGAACAGGTCGGCATTGGTCTTCTTGGAATCAGTGGACACGTCGGGAGCCTCCGGCGGGGGGGGTATCTGGGGGGGTATCGTCAAGGGAATCGTCCGCGCCGGGCTCGCCGTCTTCGCCCTCTTCCCCGGGCGGCAGCGCCCAGAAGAAGCGGTCGGGCACGACGTTGCCCATGCCGGGGCGGAACCCGGCATCGAGGCTCTGGTCAAGGAACTGCAGGGCTTCGGCGATGCCGGCCTGGATCTCGGCGCCCGCGCCCAGCAGCGCGGCCATCGCGGCCGACAAGGTGTCGCCCGCGCCGATGAAGCTGGTCTCGAACATCTCGAACTTTTCGCCGGCCAAGGCGCCCTGGGGCGAGGCCAGCACGTTGTCGATGTACTGGCCCTGGTTCTTGACCGGCAGCATCACGCCGGTGACCAGCACGAAGCGCGTGCCGTGCTCGGCCGCGGCCGTGGCGAGCTCGCGCGGCGAGGGCGGGCGGTCGCTGTCCCAGTCGGGCAGCAGGAAGTCGGCCAGGGTCTTGTGGTTGCCCACCAGCAGTTCGGTGGCCGGCAGGATCAGCTCGCGGAAGGCCTCGAGGTAGGCGTTCTGGTCGTCTTCCTCCAGCCAGCTGAGCTGGGGCAGCCAGGACACCAGGGGCACCTCGGCATAGTCGGACAGCACCTCGGCCACCGCGCTGATGTTGTCGGTGTTGCCCAGGAAGCCGACCTTGAAGCCCGAGACGGTGATGTCCTCGAGGATGGCGCGCGCCTGCTCGACCACGGCGTCGCTGTCGATCACGTGCTGGTCGAAGATCTCGGCGGTGTCGCGCATCAGCACGGTGGCGGTCACCGGCAGCGCGTGGGCGCCCATCGCCGCGATGGTGGCGATGTCGCCGGCCAGGCCGCCGGCGCCGCTGGCGTCGGCGGCGTTGAAGCTGAGGATGCAGGCCGGCGAGACGGCTTCGGCGGCGCCTTCTTCGAGGGTGCCGTCGTCGGGGGAGGGGTGGTCTGTGGCCATGTTCGGTGCCGGGTGCCCCCTGGGGAAACACCCGGTGATTTAGGAGCGGTTTGCCGAAGTCACCCCGTCAAACGGACAAAGTGCGTGGCTACAATCCAGACGATTGTAGTGACCCCGATCCTGAAGAAGAACGTCGTGAGCGAACCCAAAACCTGGATGTGCCTGATCTGTGGCTGGATCTATGATGAAGCGGCCGGTGACGCCGAGCACGGCATTGCCCCCGGCACCGCCTGGGCCGACGTGCCGATGAACTGGACCTGCCCCGAATGCGGGGCCCGCAAGGAAGACTTCGAGATGGTCGCCATCTGATGTCGCGGTCCTGATGGCGGTCACCCTTTCATGCCCGCCATCCAGCCCGCCGGTGCCACAACGAATCAGGGTCGCATGCACGACCCGGTCATGGGAGGCCAGTCATGCCTGAATTGACGCCGAACCCCGGCGCCTCGCCCTCCGGGGCCGCCGCTGCCGAGGCCCCCGCCCCGGTCCGCGTGCTCGTCATCGACGACAGCAACACGATCCGGCGCAGCGCCGAGATCTTCCTGCGCCAGGGCGGGCACGAAGTGGTGCTCGCCGAGGACGGCTTCGATGCGCTGTCCAAGGTCAACGACCTGCAGCCCCAGCTGATCTTCTGCGACATCCTGATGCCGCGCCTGGACGGCTACCAGACCTGCGCGGTCATCAAGCGCAACCCCCGTTTCACCCACGTGCCCGTGATCATGCTGTCCTCCAAGGACGGCGTGTTCGACAAGGCGCGCGGCCGCATGGTCGGTGCCGAGGATTACCTCACCAAGCCGTTCAGCAAGGAACAATTGTTGCGAGCGGTCCAGCAATACCAGCCCGGTGCCGCCGGCACGGGGGCCTGAGCCCGCGGCCTCGCGCGCCGGCCGGCCCCGCCCCAGTTTCAGATTCCAGTTTCCAGGATACCCCCCCATGGCGATCCAGCACATTCTTCTGGTCGACGATTCGAAGACCGAACTGTTCCACCTCTCCGACCTGCTGACCAAGCGCGGCTTCAACGTGCGCACGGCCGAGAACGGCGAAGAGGCCATGCGCCGCCTGGCCGAAGGCAAGCCCGACCTGATCCTGATGGACGTGGTCATGCCCGGCACCAACGGCTACCAGCTGACCCGCACCATCACCCGCGACCCGCGCTACGCGGGCGTGCCGGTGATCATGTGCACCAGCAAGGGGCAGGAAACCGACCGGGTCTGGGGCCTGCGCCAAGGCGCCAGCGATTACGTGGTCAAGCCGGTGGATCCTGAAGATCTGATGGCCAAGATCAACGCGCTGGCCTGAGCGCTCGGGCATCCTCGCCGCATGACGCTGCCCGTGATGCCCGTGACCGTGCGGCGACCCTGCCGCGGCGCCCTGCCCACAACCGCCCCCTTACCGTCGCCCACCCACCGCCATGGCCAACAAAGACGCGCTGCGTGAATTGCAGACCCGGCTCGCCAGCCGCCTCCAGGCCGCCAAGACGCGGCCGCGTGCGCGGGGCTGGCTGGCCGTCGAATGCGCGGGCCTGGGCCTGTTGCTGCCGCTGGCCCAGGCCGGCGAGATCTTCCCGCTGCGCGGCCTGCTGGCGCTGCCGCACTCGCGGCCCTGGCTCACCGGGGTGGCGCAGTTGCGGGGCGATCTTTACGCGGTGGTCGACCTGGCGGCCTTCCTGGGCTTGCGTGCGCCGCAGCCGGCCGAGGCCGTGGGCAGCGAGGGGCAACTGGTGATGATGGCACCGGCCTTGCAAGTGAATGCCGCCCTGCGCGTGGACCGGTTGGCCGGGCTGCGGGGCGAAGAGCAGATGCAGCGTCTGCCGGATCCCGAAGGCCCGCGTCCGGCGTTTGCCGGCGCGCGCTGGCAGGACGAATCCGGCGGGCAGTGGCAGGAACTCGATCTGGGGGCGCTGGCCGTGGACGGCGCATTCCTGGACGTGATGGTCTGAGCGAGGGTGCGGCCGGGGCCGGTGCCTGAGGGTGCTGGCGGCGGCCGACGGCGGCACCTGCAGATCGGGTGTTGGGACGAGAAACATTCAGAAGAGGACGAGATGAACATGTCAGACAAGAGCGACAACGGGTCGGGCTCCCAGGGCATGGACCCGCACGCGCCGATGGGTCATGACGACCCGCGGGCCACGGGCGCCGCGCCGCAGCATGCGCACGGCGAGGCCGTCCCTGCCGAAGCCCAGGACACCGACATCGGGTCGCCCGACCTCTCGCTGGATCTCTCCGACGCGGCCCTGCGCCCGGCGCACGACGCCGACGCCCCCGAACTGACGGACGCCGTGGCGGCGCATGGTGATGCCGCCGGCCTCGACCTGGATCTGGATGTGGCGGGCACCGATGCCCCGGCCGCCGCCGGCCTGGAGCCGCTGGACCTGGAAGAACACATCGAAGCCATGGGCCACTCGGCCTTCCCGGCCGATGCCCATCTGCCGCCGGACGCGGCCGATTCGGCGCAGGCGCTGGCCCCCGAGGCGGCCGACTCGGCCGAAGCCGCGGGCGCTGGTGTCGATGTCGGCGCGCTGTCCACCCTGGAGCCCAGCCCGCTGAGCGTGGATGCACTGGCGCCGGTGGCCCCTGATGCGTTCGGTTTCGCGGCCCCTGAAGCCTCGGCGCCGACCGAGCCGGTGGCCTCGGCCCTGGTTGATGGCGGCGATTCGCAGCCCGCCGACGGCGAAAGCCGCCTCGAAGAGCGCCTGCTCGAAGAAGACGACACCGGCCTGCCGCTGATCGGCCGCCGCCCGGTGGCCTACCAGCAGCGCTTCCTGATCTCGCTGGCCGTGGCCGGCCTGGTCGGCTTCGGCCTGACCACCACCCTGGCGCTGCGCTCCGCCAACGTGCACTCGCAGCAGGTGAACGCCACCGGTCAGGCGCTGATGCAGTCGCAGCGTCTGGCCAAGTCGGTGTCCCAGGCCATGATCGGCAGCCCCGCGGCCTTCCCGGAAGTGCAGGAATCCGGCTCGGTGCTGGCCAAGAACGTGCGGGGCCTGAAGTCGGGCAACGAGGTCGTCGATTCGGTGCCGGGCTCGGTGCAGGACACCGTCGATCCGCTGCTGGCCCTGGTGGACCGCGCGGAAAAGAACGCCGGCGTCGTGCTGGCCCAGCAGAAGACGCTGACCCAGGTGGGTCAGGCGCTGCGCACCATCAACCGCCAGTCGTCCGACCTGCTGGAAACCGCCGAAACCGTGTCCTCGCTGAAGCTGCAGGGCGGGGCCCCGGCGGCCGAGATCTCGGCCGTGGGCCAGTTGGTGATGCTGACCCAGCGGATCGGCAAGAGCGCCAACGAATTCCTGACGTATGAAGGCGTGAGCCCGGAAGCCGTGTTCCTGCTCGGCAAGGACTTGAACACCTTCCGCGAAATCGCCGACGGTCTGCTGCAGGGCAATGCCGATCTGCGACTGCCGGGCACCAAGGACGCCGCCACCCGCGAGCGCCTGACCCAGCTGATCGCGCAGTACGAACAGACCCGCAACCAGTCCAGCGCCATTCTGGCCAACCTGCAAGGCCTGGTGGCCGCGCGTGAAGCCCAGGCGGCCATCGTCAGCGACAGCGAGCCGCTGCGAAAGGGCCTGGAATCCGTGTCGGCCCGCCTGTCCCAGGTCGGCGGTTTCGGCATGGGCTTCATCGCCGTGCTGATCGTCTCGGGCGTGGCCCTGGTGCTGGGGGGCTTCGGCATCCTGGTGCTGTTCATCCGCAACCAGCGCCTGCGCGCCCAACTCGCTGAAACCCAGCGTCTGGAAGCCGAACGCCTGGAGCGCGAAGCCCAGCGCGTCAACGACGCCAACCAGGCCGCCATTCTTCGGCTGATGAACGAACTGCAGTCGGTCGCAGAAGGCGACTTGACCCAACAGGCCACCGTGACGGAAGACATCACGGGCGCCATCGCCGACTCGGTGAACTACACGGTGGAAGAGCTTCGCTCTCTGGTGGCCCAGGTGCAGGGCACGGCCGGCCGGGTGACCGACACCACCCAGCAGGTGGAAGCCACGTCGACCGAGCTGCTGGCGGCGTCCACCGAACAGCTGCACGAGATCCGCGACACCGGCGAGTCGGTGCTGCAGATGGCCAACCGAATCAACGAGGTGTCGGCCCGCGCCCAGGACACCGCGCAGGCCGCCCAGCAATCGCTGGAAGTGACGCAGACGGGCCGCAAGGCCGTGCAAGACGCCATCGAGGGCATGAACGCCATCCGTGAGCAGATCCAGGAAACTTCCAAGCGCATCAAGCGGCTGGGCGAATCCTCGCAGGAGATCGGCGAAATCACCGAGCTGATTTCCGACATTACCGAGCAGACGAACGTGCTGGCACTGAACGCCGCCATCCAGGCCGCCTCCGCCGGCGACGCGGGTCGCGGCTTCTCGGTGGTGGCCGAAGAAGTGCAGCGGCTGGCCGAACGCTCCGGCGACGCCACGCGGCAGATCGCGGCCCTGGTGAAGGCCATTCAGACCGACACCCAGGATGCGGTGGCCGCCATGGAGCGATCCACGCAGGGTGTGGTGCAAGGGGCCCAGCTGTCCGACGCGGCCGGTGCGGCCCTGATCGACATCGACAAGGCCACGCGCGAACTGACCAACCTGATTGAAGAGATCTCGAGCCAGGCTTCCCGCGAAGCCGAATCGGCCAACGTGGTGGCGTCCAACATCCAGCACATCTTCGCGGTGACCGAGCAGACGGGTGAAGGTACCCGCTCGACCGCGCAGATCGTTCGCGAACTGTCGCGGACGGCCGAGGAGTTGCGCCAGTCCGTGTCGCGGTTCAAGATCGACTGATCTGCCGTTCTGCCCTGATATCGTGATGGCCGCCGCTTGCGGCCTCACCCGCTTCGGCGGGCGCTCTTTCGGGCGTCCGTCCTGGAGAACACGTTGAGCGAACACGTAGCCGAAGTGCCGGCCGATCTGAGCGCGCTGGCCTGGGTGGCCGACGAGCTGCGCCGCACGCTGGACGGTGCCCACAAGGCCTTGCGCCGCCAATTGCGCGAGCTCGAGGCCCTGCCTCCCGGTGAAACCATCGACGGGGCGTCCGCCCCGGGCCTGTTGCAGGCCCGCACCCAGTTCCACCAGGGCGCCGGTGCGCTCGAGATGGTCGGGCAGAACGAGGCCGCCCGCGTGCTGCGGGCCAGCGTCCAAGCGGTGCAACGTCTGAGCCAGCAACCGGCCCTGCTGGATGTCGCCGCGGTGGGCACGGTCGAGGCCGCGTCCTTCGGCCTGCTCGACTACCTGCGCCGGCTGCTGGCCGGCAAGCCGGTGTCGGCGCTGGCGCTGTTCCCTCAATACCGCGCGCTGCAGGCCCTGGCCGGCAACGAGCGCGCGCACCCGGCCGACCTGTGGCCGGCCGGCCTGGAATCCGATGCCCCCAGCCTGGCGCCCAGCGCCACGGCCGGCGTGGCGCCGCTGGCGGCCGATGCTGCCACGCGCGGGCAGGTCGAGCGCAACATGCTGGCCCTGCTGCGTGGGCCGGTGGGCCCGGCCGCCGCGCGCATGAGCGCGCTGTTCGCCGGCCTGGCCGCCGGGGCCCAGGGCCGCTTGGCCAGCCTGTGGTCGGTGGCCGCCGGTTTCTTCGATGCCCAGGCCGCGGGCTTGCTGCAGCCCGACGTCTACAGCAAGCGCCTGGTGTCGCGCCTGCTGGCCCAGTTGCGCTTGGCCGAACGCGGGCAGACCGAGGTCTCGGACCGCCTGGTGCAGGATCTGCTGTTCTTCTGCGCCCGTGCCGGATCGGCCCCGCAGGCCACCCAGCTGCAGGCCGTCCGCCAGGCCCACGGCCTGCGGGCCCTGCCCGAGTTCGATTACGAGCAGTCGCCGCTGGGCCGCTTCGACCCGGCCCTGCTGCCGGTGGCCCGCCGCCGCGTCGAGCAGCTCAAGGAGGCCTGGAGCGCCGCCGCCAGCGGGCAGGCCGGCATGGGCCCGAGCCTGCGCGAGCACGTGACCCAGGTCACCGATTCCCTGCGCCGCCTGCACCCGCAAGGCGAGCCGCTGGCCCGCTCGCTGGAGCAGGCCGTGACCCAGGTGGCCGACGCCGGCACGCCGCCGGCCACCGGCCTGGCCATGGAAATGGCCACCAGCCTGCTGTGTCTCGAGGCCGCGCTCGATGAAGGCGACCTGGAAGACGTGATCTTCGGCGGCCGCGTGCAGCAATTGGCCAGTCGCATGGACGCGGCCCGCCAGGGTGCGGCCCCCGGCCCGATCGAGGGCTGGATGGAGGAGCTCTACCGCCAGGCCTCCGACCGCCAGACCATGGGCAGCGTGGTGCAGGAACTGCGCGCGTCGCTGGCCGAAATCGAGCAGCAGCTCGACAAGTTCAATCGCAACCCGCGCGAGCGCGAGCTGCTGATCCCGGTACCGGCCAAGCTGTCGGCCATGCGCGGCGTGCTGTCGGTGCTGGGGCTGGACCCGGCCCAGCAGGCCGTGGTGCGCATGCGCGACGAGGTTGACGCGGTGCTGGCCCAGGCCGGCGCGCCGGCCGATGGCGCGCTGATGACCGACGCGGCCATGGCCCGTCTGGCCGGCAACGTGGGGGCCCTGGGCTTCCTGATCGACCTGCTGGGGGTGCAGCCGCACCTGGCCAAGAACCTGTTCCGCTTCGATGCCGCCTCGGGCCGCCTGGAAGCCCTGATGGGCCGTGCCGCGGCCGTGGAAGCCCAGGCGCAGGCGGCCGCGGCCGCCGCGGCGACCCCGGTGCCGGCCCCGGCCGCACCGGCAGCACCCGCCGAAGCCCACCTGATCGAGCAGGTGCAATCGGTGGCCCGCGCGGTCGAATCCGAGGCCAGCCACGCCGAGTTGATGACCCACCTCGACGACCTGGCCCAGCAGGCGGTCGCGTCCGATCAAACCGAGCTGGCCGAGGCCGCCAAGACGGCCCGCAGCGCGCTGCACCAGGCCCAGGGCAGCGAGGACGTGGCCGCGGTTCGCCAGGAATTGGCCCAGGCCATGACCGGTTTCGTGGCCCCGGCCCCGGTGCCGGCCCCGGCGCCGGTCACCCAGGTCTCGCCCACGGCCACGGCCGAAGACGACGAGATGCTGGAGATCTTCTTCGAGGAAGCCGAAGAAGTCATCGCCACGGCCCGCGAACAACTGGCCCTGCTGGCCGAGCAGCCGCAGGACAGCGACGCCGTGACCACGGTGCGCCGCGCGTTCCACACCCTCAAGGGCAGCTCGCGCATGGTCGGGCTGAAGGATTTCGGCGAAGCCGCCTGGGCCTGCGAGCAGCTCTACAACACCCGCCTGGCCGAAGCGCAGGTGGAAGCCGACGCGACGCTGTGCGAGTTCAGCCTGCGCACGCTGGCCCGCCTGGAAGCCTGGATCGCCGGCCTGCGTGCCGGGGACGCCAGCGCGTTCCGCAGCGAGCCGGTGGTGCGCGAAGCCGCCGCGCTGCGCGAAGGTCAGGCGGTGGTGCCTGAAGCCGCCCCCGTGGTCGAGGCGCCGGCTGCCGCGCCGGTGGCGCTGCCGCCCGTGACGCCGCCGGTCGTGCCGCCGCGCAGCCTGGCCGATCTGGACCTGCCCTCGCTGGACCTGCCTGCGGCGGTCGAGCCGGACGCCGCGGCCGAGCCCGTCGACGAGTCCTTGCCCGGGCTCGAATCGGAAGCCGAAGCTGGCGCCGAAGCCGAAGCTGGCGCCGAAGCCGAAGCTGGCGCCGAAGCCGAAGCCGAAGCCGAAGCCGAAGCCGAAGCCGAAGCCGAAGCCGAAGCTGGCGCCGGGGCGGATCTGCCCGTGCAACGGCCGAGCCTGGACGAGCTGGCCAGCGGACGGCCGCTGCTGCCTGCCGAAGCTGCCAACGACACCCTGCCGCCGTCCCTGGACGAGCTGGACGTCGAGCTGCCCACGATCCGCCCCGAAGACGCCTTCGCCAGCACCGTCGCCGGTTCGCTGCTGACCCTGCCGGGCTTGCCGGCCTCCGGGCTGCCGCCGGTGGGGCTCTTGGCGTCGGTCGACCAGCCCGAGCTGGTGGATCTGCCGGAACTCGAGTCGCCGGAGACCCCTGCCCCCGCCCTCGCCGCCGATGCGCAGGCCGAGGCCACCACCGACGCCTTGCTGGACCTGACGCTGGACCTGCCCGCCGAGCCGGGTGAGGTGCCGGACGACCCCGCCTTCGCGCTGACCGATCCGGGCGCGTTCGACCCGATCAGCACCACGCCCATGCACCTGGACGCGGACGCCCCGGCCCCGGCCCGCACGCTGGACGTGGAGCTGGACCTGGGCGCGCTGGACGAGCCTGTGGCGCCGGAGTCGGCGTCCGAGCTCACGCCCGAGCCGATGCCGGCACCGGCCGTCTCCCTGGACGTGACGCCGGAACCGCAGCCCCTGCCCCTGCCGGACGACGCCCCGGCCCCGGCCCCGGTCGAAGCCGTCGCCCCGCCGCCGTCCCTGGCGCTGCCGGTGGAAGATGCCGACAATTACAAGCAGATCGGCTCGCTGAAGATCAGCATCGGCCTGTTCAACATCTTCCTGAACGAAGCCGACGAGCAGTCCCGCCGCCTGTGCACCGACCTGGCCGAATGGGCGCTGGAACTGCCGCGCCCGGTGGGCGAGGCCGCCGTGGCCCTGGCCCATTCGCTGGCCGGCAATTCCGCCACCGTGGGCCACACCGAGCTGTCGGGCCTGTCGCGCCGGCTCGAGCACGCGCTGGAACTGTCCCAGACCCGGGGGCCCGTGTCGGCCGCCGACGTGCAGGTCTACACCGAGGTGGCCGAAGAGATGCGGCGCCTGCTGCACCAGTTCGCTGCCGGGTTCCTGCAGTCGCCGCCACCGGAGCTGCTGGCCCGTTTGGCCGAGATCGAACACCGCGAACCGCCGGTCAGCCTGGCCCCCTGGGGCAGCCAGGCCGAGGCGGGCACCATGGACGAGCCGCTGCCGGCAGCGCCTGATCAGGCCGAGCCCGAAACGGTGAGCGAAGCGGCGGCTGAAGCCGCCGTCGAACCTGACGCGGCCCCGGTCCTTCCGTCGGAGCCCCTGGTGGACGCGCTGCCGGCCACCCCGGCGGAGCTGCCTGCCGAGCCCCTGCTCGACACCCCGGCCGACACCCCGGCCGCCGCGGTCGCGGCCGCCGAACCCCTGGCCCCGGCCGAACTGCCGGCCGACCAGCGCCTGGGCGCGGTGCGCTTCTCGGTGCTGGACGATGTGGCCCCGCTGGCTGACCCCTCGGCGGCCGTGGTGGGCAGCGATGCCCCGGCCTACGCCGAGGACATCGACGCGCTGGACGCGATCGACCCCGAGCTGTTCGAGATCTTTGCCGAAGAGGCCCAGGAACTGCTGCCGCGCCTGGATGCGCACGTGCGGGCCTGGGAGTCCGAGCCCGATCGCCAGGAGCATGCGTTCGGCGCGATGCGCGCGTTGCACACGCTCAAGGGCAGCGCCCGCCTGGCCGGCGCCATGCGCCTGGGCGAACTCGCCCACCGCCTGGAAACCGCGGTCGAGGATCGCGTGGGTGGCCGCTCCGCCCGGCCTCAGCCGATGTCGGCCCTGCTGTCCAGCGTCGATGCGCTGAGCGAAGAGTTCCTGCGCCTGCAACGCCTGCCCCAACCGGTGCCCGCCGCGCCGGTGATGCCCGCCGTGGCCGAGATGCCGCTGCCCGTGGCGCCAGTCGCTCCGGTGGCCGCGCCGGCCCCCGCGGCCGACGAGGCCGAGGAATCGGCCACGCCCGAAGCCCTGGCCGAGGTCTCCACCAGCCCGGTCCCCGCCGATGCCGCCCCGGCCCCGGCCGAAGCGCCCGCACCGGCCCGCACCCGCGTGGCCGCGCCCTCGGGCCTGCGTGCCGACGTGGCCGTGGATTGGACGCGTTTCGCGCCCAGCAGCGCCCAGGCCCGCCTGGTCGACCCCGCCGCGCTGAACCCGGCCATGGCCACGGTCCGCGTGAAGGCGCCGCTGCTGGACCGCCTGGTCAATCAGGCCGGCGAAGTCACGATCACCCGTGCCCGCCTGGAAAGCGATGTGGGCCAGATGCGCGTGTCGCTGAAGGAACTGAACGAAAACCTGGACCGCCTGCGTCGCCAGCTGCGCGACATCGAGCTCCAGGCCGAAACCCAGATCGCCTCTCGCCTGGAAGCCAGCAAGAGTGCCGCGGCCGAATTCGATCCGCTCGAAATGGACCGCTTCACGCGCTTCCAGGAACTGACGCGGATGATGGCCGAATCGGTCAACGACGTGGCCACCGTGCAGCGCAGCCTGCAGCAGACCGTGCAGGCGGCCGAAGACGAAATGGCCGCCCAGACCCGGCTGACCCGGGCGCTGCAGGAAGACCTGCTGCGCGCCCGCATGGTGCCGTTCGACACGCTGTCCGAGCGCCTCTACCGCGTGGTGCGCCAGGCGGCCAAGGAAACCGGCCAGCAGGTGCGCCTGAACGTGGCCGGCGGCTCCATCGAGCTGGACCGCAGCGTGCTGGACCGCATGGCCGGCGCGTTCGAGCACCTGTTGCGCAATGCCGTGGTGCACGGCATCGAGCCGCCCGAAATGCGTCGCGCACTGGGCAAGGACGCGATCGGCAGCATCGACATCAACCTGAGCCAGGTCGGCAACGAAGTGCGCCTGGAAATCCGGGACGACGGCGCCGGCCTGGACCTGGGCCGCATCGAGGCCCGGGCCCGCGAACAGGGCCTGCTGGCCCCGGGCGCCACCGCCGACGACGCCGAACTGGCCCAGCTGATCTTCAAGCCGGGCTTCTCCACGGCCAGCGAGGTCACCGAGCTGGCCGGCCGGGGCGTGGGCATGGACGTGGTCCGCACCGACGTCACGTCCCTGGGTGGCCGCATCGAGACCGCCACGGCCCCGGGCCGCGGCACGGCCTTCCGGCTGCTGCTGCCCCTGACCACGGCCGTCACCCGCGTGGTGCAGCTGCGCTGCGGCGAGCTGGTGGTGGCCGTGCCGGCCTCCCTGGTCGAGATCGTGCGCCGCGTGCCGGTGGCCGAGGTCGACCGCGCCTACCAGCGCGGCAGCCTGGCCGAGGCCGGTGGCGACCTGCCGTTCTTCTGGCTGGGCGCGCTGCTGGAATCCGGCACCCACGGCACCCTGGTCGGCAAGACCGCCCAGATCGTGCTGGTGCGCAGTGCCGAGCAGCGCGTGGCCCTGCACGTGGACCAGGTGGTCGGCAACCAGGAAGTGGTGGTCAAGAACCTGGGCCCGCAGCTGGCGCGTCTGCCCGGCCTGGCCGGCATGTCCTTGCTGGCCTCGGGCGAGATCGTGCCCATCTACAACCCGGTGGCCCTGGCCACCGTGTACGGCCCGCGCCTGCAGGCCGAGGTGGCCGAGGCCCTGCGCAACGCCGCGCTGGCCGCCGAGACTGGTGCGGCCGTGGCCGAGGGCGCCGGCCCGGCCGCCGGCCAGTCCGGCCG
>Ga0228698_1000948_pt1 | contig 16178 bp, 10 predicted proteins | sample McNCre117_Aug_MG_FD_178015 | JGI IMG/M metagenome (GOLD analysis project Ga0228698, IMG submission 178015) | Freshwater microbial communities from McNutts Creek, Athens, Georgia, United States - 1-17_Aug_MG | ecosystem: Environmental > Aquatic > Freshwater > Creek | place: USA: Georgia...
AGGCTGTCGGTGCCGCACAGGCCGCAGCCGGTGCGCCCGGCCAGGCTGCGCCGGCGCTCCTTCAGGCGGGCCAGGCAGGCGCTGCCCACCTCCATCTCGGCGCGCAGACCGGCCGGGTCGGGCAGCAGGTCCACGCCGTAGAGCTCCTGCGGGCCCGCCAGCAGGCCCTCGGTCAGGCCGAAGCCCAGCGCGAAGTCCTCCAGGTCGGCCGGCGTGGCCAGCATCACCGCGTGCGAGATGCCGTTGAACACCAGGGCCACCGGCACTTCCTCGGCCAGCCAGTCCTCGGCCTCGCGCACCTGGCCGGCCCGGCGCACCACCACGGTGGCCGGCGCCGTCGCACGCGGGGCGTCCATACCCGCCAGGGTATCCGCCTCATCGAGCGCCGCCGGCCGCGGGCAGGCCGGGCCTGCGCTCATGTCACTTCCCCCCGCTCAGGGCCGCGGCCGCCCCGGCGGCAGCGGCGGCCCCCGGCGCCCCGTGGGCCCCGGCCACCAGCGACTGCTGGGTCTGGTCGAAGGCCTGGTACTCGCGCTGCCAGCTCGAGGGCTGCGCCACCGGCAGCACCTGCACGGCCGTGACCTTGTACTCGGGGCAGTTGGTGGCCCAGTCGGACGAATCCGTGGTGATCACGTTGGCGCCCGACTCGGGGAAGTGGAAGGTGGTGTAGACCACGCCCGGCTGCACCTTGGCCGTGACCGCGGCGCGCAACACCGTCTGACCCGAGCGGCTTTCGATGCCCACCCAGTCGCCGTCCTTGATGCCGCGGTCCTGCGCGTCGTGCGGGTGGATCTCGAGCCGGTCTTCCGCATGCCACTGCGAGTTGGCCGTGCGCCGCGTCTGCGCGCCCACGTTGTACTGGCTCAGCACGCGGCCGGTGGTCAGCAGCAGCGGGAACTTGCGCGTGACCTTCTCGTCCGAGGGCACGTACTGCGTCAGCACGAAGCGGCCCTTGCCGCGCACGAAGTGGTCCACGTGCATGATCGCGGTGCCGGCTTCCTCCGTGCTTTCATTGCAGGGCCACTGCACGCTGCCCAGGCGCTCGATCTTCTCGTAGCTCACGCCGGCGAAACTGGGCGTCAGCGCGGCGATCTCCTGCATGATCTGCTCGGGGTTCTGATACGCCATGGGGTATCCCAGCGCATTGGACAGCGCCATCGTGGCTTCCCAGTCGGCCTTGCCCGCCAGCGGCGGCATGGCCTGGCGCACGCGCGAGATGCGGCGCTCGGCATTGGTGAAGGTGCCGTCCTTTTCCAGGAAGGACGAGCCCGGCAGAAACACGTGGGCGTACTTGGCCGTCTCGTTGAGGAAGATGTCCTGCACCACGATGCATTCCATGGCCTGCAGGGCCGCGGCCACGTGCTGCGTGTCGGGGTCGGACTGCACGATGTCCTCGCCGTGGCAGTACAGGCCCTTGAACTCGCCCGACAGCGCCGCGTCGAACATGTTGGGGATGCGCAGGCCCGGCTCCGGGTTCAGCGTCACGCCCCAGGCGGCGTCGAACTGCGCACGCACCGCGTCGCCCGAGATGTGACGGTAGCCCGGCAGCTCGTGCGGGAACGAGCCCATGTCGCAGGAGCCCTGCACGTTGTTCTGGCCGCGCAGCGGGTTCACGCCCACGCCTTCGCGGCCCACGTTGCCCGTGGCCATGGCCAGGTTGGCGATGCCCATGACCATGGTCGAGCCCTGCGCGTGTTCGGTCACGCCCAGGCCGTAATAGATGGCGCCGTTGACCTGGCGGTCGCCGCGCTTCACACCCGCGGCCTGCTGGCCCGTGGCGTACAGGCGTGCGGCCGCGCGCACCTGCGCCGCCGGCACGCCGGACACGGCCTCGAAGGCCTCCGGCGAGTTCTCGGGGCGGGCCACGAACTCGCGCCACTCGCGCACCGATTTGTCCTCGCAGCGCTCGGCCATGTAGGCCGCGTCTTCCAGGCCCTCGGTGACGATCACGTGGGCCAGGGCCGTGATGACGGCCACGTTGGCGCCGGGCTTGAGCTGCAGGTGCTGGGCCGCCTTCACGTGTGCGCCCGAGACCAGGTCGATGCGCCGCGGGTCGATCACGATCAGATGCGCGCCCTGGCGGATGCGGCGCTTCAGGCGCGAGGCGAACACCGGGTGGGCCTCGCTGGGGTTGGCCCCGATCACCAGGATCACGTCGGCATGGCGCACCGACTTGAAGGTCTGCGTGCCGGCCGAGGTGCCGAAGGTCTGGCCCAGGCCATACCCGGTGGGGGAATGGCACACGCGGGCGCAGGTGTCGACGTTGTTGTTGCCGAAGGCCGCCCGGATCAGCTTCTGCACCAGGTAGACCTCTTCGTTGGTGCAGCGCGAGGACGTGATGCCGCCGACCGAATCGCGGCCGTATTGCGCCTGGATGCGGCGGAACTGCCCGGCCGCGTACTGCACGGCCTCGTCCCAGCTGACCTCTCGCCAAGGGTCGTGGATGGACTCGCGGATCATCGGCGTGGTGATGCGGTCCTTGTGCGTGGCGTAGCCCCAGGCGAAGCGGCCCTTCACGCAGGCGTGGCCTTCATTGGCCTTGCCGTCCTTCCACGGCACCATGCGCACCACCTCGTGGCCCTTCATCTCGGCCTTGAAGCCGCAGCCCACGCCGCAGTAGGCGCAGGTGGTGGTCACGCTGTGGGTGGGCAGGCCCAGGTTGATCACGGACTTTTCCTGCAGCGTGGCCGTGGGGCAGGCGGCCACGCAGGCGCCGCAGCTCACGCACTCGCTCTGCATGAAGGGCTCGTCCATGCCCGGCGACACGCGCGACTCGAAGCCGCGGCCCGAGATCGTCAGCGCGAAGGTGCCCTGGGTCTCTTCACAGGCGCGCACGCAGCGGTTGCAGACGATGCACTTGGCCGGGTCGTAGCTGAAGTAGGGGTTGGACTCGTCCTTCTTCAGGTCCAGGTGGTTGGCGCCCTGGTACCCGTAGCGCACGTCGCGCAGGCCCACGGCGCCGGCCATGTCCTGCAGCTCGCAGTCGCCGTTGGCGCCGCAGGTCAGGCAGTCCAGCGGGTGGTCCGAGATGTAGAGCTCCATCACGCCCTTGCGCAGCTGCGCCAGCTTGGGGCTCTGCGTGTGCACGCGCATGCCGGCCTCGGCCGGCGTGGTGCAGGACGCGGGCGTGCCGCGGCGGCCGTCGATCTCGACCAGGCACAGCCGGCAGGAGCCGAAGGGCTCCAGGCTGTCGGTGGCGCACAGCTTGGGCACGGACACGCCGGCCTCGATGGCCGCGCGCATCACCGAGGTGCCGGCCGGCACGGTCACCGGCTGGCCGTCGATGTGCAGGGTGACCGTCTGGGCGGATTCGCTCAGCGGCGTGCCGAAGTCGATGTCGTCGTGGCGGTGCATGTCAGTGGCCTCCTGCCGGGGCGGTGCCGGTCGTGGCGGGCTGGGCCGGGGCCGCTTGGCGCGCCGGCAAGCCGAAGTCTTCAGGGTAGTGGTCCAGGGCCGACACCACCGGGAACGGGGTCATGCCGCCCATGGCGCACAGGCTGCCGTGGACCATGGTGTGGCACAGGTCGCGCAGCAGCGCCTCCTGGGCCGCCTTGGCCGCGGCCGGGGCCGCCACCAGGCGGGCCACCACCTCGACGCCGCGCGTGGAGCCGATGCGGCAGGGCGTGCACTTGCCGCAGCTCTCGAGCGCGCAGAACTCCATCGCGTACTTGGCCAGGCCGGCCAGGTCGGCGGTGTCGTCGTGCACCACGATGCCGCCGTGGCCCACGGTGGCGCCGATGGCCGCGAAGCCTTCGTAGTCCACCGGCGTGTCCCAGCGCGAGGCCGGCACGTAGGCGCCCAGCGGGCCGCCCACCTGGATCGCCTTGATCGGGCGGCCCGACAGCGTGCCGCCGCCGAAGCCCTCGACCAGCTCGCGCAGCGTGATGCCCAGCGGCACCTCGACCAGGCCGCCGTGGCGGATGTTGCCCGCCAGCTGGAAGGGCAGGGTGCCGCGCGAGCGGCCGATGCCGTGCTGGTGATAGGCCTGATGGCCGTGGGCCAGGATGGCCGGCACGCTGGCCAGGGTGATCACGTTGTTGATGACCGTGGGCCAGCCGAACAGGCCCACATGGGCCGGCAGCGGCGGCTTGGCGCGGACCACGCCGCGCTTGCCCTCGATGCTCTCCAGCAGCGCGGTCTCTTCGCCGCACACGTAGGAGCCGGCACCGCGGCGCACCTCCAGGTGAAAGGCCGGGCCACTGCCGCGCAGGGCTGCGCCGATGTGGCCGGCGGCCTCGGCGCGGGCGATGGCCTCGCGCAGGGCCGCTTCGGCATGGGGGTATTCGGAGCGCAGGTAGATGTAGCCGCGCGTGGCCCCGACCGCCAAGCCGGCAATGGCCATGCCCTCGATCAGGGTGTAGGGGTCGCCCTCCATCAGCATGCGGTCGGAGAACGTGCCCGAGTCGCCTTCGTCGGCGTTGCAGACCACGGCCTTGTGCGCGCCCGCCGCATGGGCCACGGTGCGCCACTTGACGCCCGCGGGAAAGGCCGCGCCGCCACGCCCGCGCAGGCCGGATTCGGCCACCTCGTGCAGCGTGCCCAGCGCGCCCAGGCGCAGCGCGTTGTCCAAGCCCAGCCAGCCGCCACCGGCAGCGTAGGCGGCCAGCGACAGCGGGTCGTCCAGGCCCACGCGGGCGAAGGTGACGCGCTGCTGGCGTTTGAAATAGGGGTGCTCGTCGGTCAGCCCCTGGTGCAGCGGGTGCGCGGCCAGCGCGGCCGGCAGCGGCGCATCGGCGCGGGTGTCCAGCAGGCCGGCAGCCACCAGGCCCGGCACCGCCTCGGGCGTGACCGGGCCGAAGGCCATGCGGCCCGCGGCCGTGGCCACCTCCAGAAGGGGCTCCAGCCACAGCAGGCCGCGCGAGCCGTTGCGCACCAGTTCATGCGGGGCGCCGGCCTGGGCCAGCGCCGCCTGCAGGGCCACGGCGGTCTCGTCGGCGCCCAGCGCCACGGCGGCCGCGTCACGCGGCAGGTAGATGCGGTTCATGTGCGTCACTCAGGCTGGATCGGGCGCGGACGCGCCGGTGTCGGGGCGGGACGCCGCACCCGGGGCCGCCAGGGCGGCCACCTCGCCGGCGATCACCGCGGCCAGGGCCTCGATCTGCGCCGGGCTCACGCGGGCCCGCACGCGCCCGTCGATCATCGCGGCCGGTGCCGTGGCGCACAGGCCCAGGCAGTAGGCCGCCTCCAGGCTCACCGCGCAGTCGGCCCGGGTCTGCCCCGGGGCGCAGCCCAGCGCCGCCGCGGTGTGCGCCATCAGCGCCTCGCCGCCGCAGGCCCGGCAGGCCTCGGCCTGGCAGATCTGCACCACGTGGCGGCCCGGGGGCGCACTGCGGAAGTGGTGATAGAAGCTCACCACCCCGTGCACCTCGGCCCGCGTGCGGTTGAACGCCTGCGCGATCAGGGGCACCAGGGCCGGGGGCACATGGCCGAGCGCGTCCTGCAGGTGGTGCAGCACCGGCAACAGGGCGGTGGCCGCCCCTTCCGGGCCGTCCGGCACGTGCACGCCATGCTCGGCCAGGGCGCGGTCGAGCGCGGCGCGCTCGGCCGCAGCCACCGGGGCGGCCCCCGCCGGGACGGGCCCGAGCGGGGAGCGGGGCATGCCCCGCAGGTCGTCAGTTGAAGAACTTCGCGACATTGATGAGGGTCTTGTAGACGCCCCAGCCCAGCGGAATGCCGACCGCCGCCCAAGCCAGGGCCACGGTCACCACGCTCGTGGAGTGGTACGTGTGGGTGCCGACACCCGCATCGTTGGCAACGGCGCGGTCATGGGCCAGACGCTTCTCTTCGGCAAGTTCGGCGTCGGACATGAACCACTTGTCAGCCACGGGGCGGATCAGCAGGTTGGCGACGAGACCCACGGCGAGCATGCCCACCAGGATGTACATCGTCTGGTTGTAGACCTGTTCACGCGGGATGCCCAGGCCGATCTGGTAGTCGCGCATGTAGTTCACGACCACCGGGCCCAGGATGCCGGCGAAGGCCCAGGCGGTGAGCAGACGGCCGTGGATGGCGCCCACCATCTGCGTGCCGAACAGGTCGGCCAGGTAGGCCGGCACGGTGGCGAAGCCGCCGCCGTACATCGACAGGATCACGCAGACCGCGGCCACGAACATCAGCTTGGAGCCCGCACCGGCGCTGGCCGGGATGCTGGCGTACATGGCCGCGCCGAGCACGAAGAACACCACGTAGGTCAGTTTGCGGCCCAGCTTGTCCGACAGGCTGGCCCAGAAGAAGCGGCCGCCGATGTTGAACAGGCTGATCAGGGCGGTGAAGCCCGCGGCCACCGCGGCGATCGAGGCCAGGCCGGCCTTGTCGAGTTCGGTGAACTTCTTGTCCAGGCCGATCAGGTGACCGCCGAACACTTCCTGCAGCATCGGGCTGGCCATGCCGATCACGCCGATGCCGGCGGACACGTTCATGCACAGCACGATCCACACCAGCCAGAACTGCGGGATGCCCCAGACCTTCTTCACGTGCACGTGGCCGTGGGTGATCATGGCATTGGCCGAGGACGGCACCGGCGGGGTCCAGCCTTCGGGCTTCCAGCCCGTGGCCGGGATGCGGTAGCCCAGGGCGCCGCCCATCATGAACACGAAGTAGATCGCGGCCATGACCAGGAAGGTCGGGGCCACGCCCACGTCGGTCGGCGTGGCGAAGTTCTTCATCAGCAGGGCCGCCAGCGGCGAGCCGATCATCGCGCCGCCGCCGAAGCCCATGATGGCCATGCCGGTGGCCATGCCGCGGCGGTCGGGGAACCACTTGATCAGGGTCGAGACGGGCGAGATGTAACCCAGGCCCAGCCCGATGCCCCCGATCACCCCGGAGCCCAGCAACATCATCCAGAACTGGTGCTGCATCACGCCGATGGCCGAGAAGACCATGCCGCCGCACCAGCACAGGGCGCTGACCACGCCGGCCTTGCGCGGGCCCACACGTTCGAGCCAACCGCCCCAGATGGCGGCCGAGCAGCCCAGGAACACGAAGAACAGGGTGTACATCCACCCCAGGGTCGAGACCTTCCAGTCACAATTGGTGACGAAAAGAGACGACATCAATTCGGCAATGAAGCCATCCGTCTTGGGGCAGGCAATGGGTTCCTTGATACCCAGGGCCTTGGACAGCGGCAGCCAGAACACGGAAAACCCGTAGGCCATGCCGATGCACAGGTGAATGGCCAACGCGGCCGGGGGGACCAGCCATCGGTTGAAACCCGGGGCGGCAATCGTGCGCTCTTTCGAGAGCCAGCTGCCGTGCGAGCCGGCGCTGCCGGCAGTCTTGTCAGTAGACATCGTGTCTCCTCAACGAGGACATCATGGATGGATGATCAACCCGCCCCCGGCTGTGGCCGGTGTTATTCAAATGTATGAAGGGCGGGCAGGCTGCGCAATATGCCGCAGGATTGACCCGAATCAGCGACAAGTGCAACAAGATATATGCAGGGGATTTCCTATTGCAGGTTCGTCCGCCCTGACGTGCCCCCATCCACCCGCGGTGCCAAGCCGTTAACCTGACACCATGCACAAGGTTTCCATCCACCCGCACTGGACCATCGGCGTGCCCGCAGGCGGGGCCTTGCCGCCCCGCCTGTTCACCTTGCTGGTGCAGGTGGCCGAGTCCGGCAGCCTGGCCGCGGCCTGCCAGATGAGCCACCTGTCCTACCGCCACGCCTGGGACCTGGTGCGCCAGGGCGAGGCCCTGCTGGGGGCCAGCCTGCTGCAGATGGAGCGCGGCCGGGGCTCGCGCCTGACGCCGCTGGGCGAAAAGCTGGTGTGGGCCGACCGCCGCATCGCCGCGCGCCTGGCCCCGGTGCTGGACACGCTGGCCAGCGAACTGGAGGTGGAACTCGAGCGCGTGCTGCCCCAGCCCCAGCCCCAGGCCCTGCTGCGCGTGCACGCCAGCCACGGCTTCGCGGTCGAGAAGCTGATCGAGCGCCTGCGCGTGGCCGGCGTGGGCATCGAGCGCAAGTACATCAGCAGCCAGGAGGCCGCGGCCGCGCTGCACGACGGGGCCTGCGACATCGCCGGCTTCCACGTGCCCCTGGGCGCGTTCGAGGCCCGGGCCTGGGACAGCTATGCCCGCTGGCTGGACCCGCAGGAACACGTGCTGATCGACATCACCAAGCGCCGCCAGGGCCTGATGCTGCCCGCGGGCAACCCCAAGAAGCTCTACGACCTGGGCGACCTGGTGCGCCCGGGCGTGCGCTTCATCAACCGCCAGCGCGGCTCGGGCACGCGCTTCCTGCTGGACTGCCTGCTGGAACAGGCCGGCGTGGACCCGGCCCGCATCGTGGGCTACGAGCAGGCCGAGTTCACCCACGCCGCCGTGGCCGCCTTCGTGGGCTCGGGCATGGCCGATGCCGCGTTCGGGCTGGAAACCCCGGCGCGGCACTTCAAGCTGGAGTTCATCCCGCTGGCCAACGAGCGCTACTTCCTCACCTGCCGCCGTACCGCGCTGGACCACCCGGGCGTGCAGCAGCTGCTGGCCGTGCTGCGCACCGAGGACTTCCGCGCCGAGGTGGACCGTCTGCCCGGCTACGACGCGCGGCGCTGCGGGCAGACGCAGGCGCTGGGCGAGGTGCTGGCGGAGGCAGGCTTGGGGTGAGCGGGCGCGACAGCGGCGGCGGGCGCGGCGTGGCCTGCGCTGCCGGTATGCTCGCCGGCCTGCGCTGCCCTTCCCTGTCCTGTCCTGTCTGCATGAGTCTGCCTTCCCCTGACGCCGCCACCCCGGCCGCGCCCGCCCCCCGCCTGGTTTCCGGCGCTGCCTTCGCGCTGGGCGCCGGCCTGATGTGGGGCCTGGTCTTCGTCACCCCGCTGCTGCTGCCCGAGTACCCGCCCCTGCTGCTGTCCATGGGCCGCTACGTGGCCTTCGGCCTGATCGCGCTGGCCCTGGGCCTGGCCGACCGCCGCCAGCTGCGTGCGCTCAGCCGCGCCGACTGGCTGGAGGCGCTGAAGCTCTCGGCCGTGGGCAACCTGCTGTACTACCTGCTGCTGTCCAGCGCCATCCAGCGCGCCGGCGGCCCGCTGCCCACCATGATCATCGGCACCCTGCCCGTGGTGATCGCCGTGTGCTCCAACCGGCGCGATGCCGCCCGCGACGGCCGCCTGCCCTGGCGCCGGCTGCTGCCCTCGCTGGCCCTGATCGCCGCCGGCATCGCCCTGGTCAACAAGGTGGAGCTGGACGCGCTGAGCGCCGCCGCGGCCACCCAAGCCGGCCAGGGCGGCGGTGACGGCAGCCCCGCGCTGCGCCGCTACGCCCAAGGCGCGCTGCTGGGCCTGGGCGCCCTGGTGTGCTGGACCTGGTACCCGATCCGCAATGCCGACTGGCTGCGCGCCCACCCCGACCGCCAGCCGCGCACCTGGGCCACGGCCCAGGGCCTGGCCACCCTGCCCCTGGCCGCGGCCGGCTTCGCGCTGTCCTGGGCCCTGATGGCCGCGTCGCCGGACCTGGCCCAGGCCATCACCGGCACCGCCCCGGGCGCCGCGCCCTTCGCCCTGCCCCTGGGCCCGCGCCCCGGCGCCTACCTGGCCGCCATGGCCACCATGGGCCTGCTGGCCAGCTGGGCCGGCACCCTCTGCTGGAACGAGGCCAGCCAGCGCCTGCCCACCACCCTGGTGGGGCAGCTGATCGTGTTCGAGACCCTGTCAGCGCTGACCTTCGCCTTCCTGCTGCGCGGCCACTGGCCCGCCCCGCTGACCGGCCTGGGCATCGCCCTGCTGATCGCCGGCGTGGCCTGGGCGCTGCGCGCCACGCCCGAGCCGCTGGCGGCCGAGGGGCATGCGGGCTGAGGTGGTCTGAGGTGGTCTGAGGCAGGACAAGGCGGCGGACGCTGGCCGGGCGTCGGCCCCACGCAACGCCTGTTGATCTGCCCCAAATCCGCCGCGCACCGGGCGCGGTGTACTGGCACCGCCTGCCGGCCCTGCGGCGGTGCGTGCTCGAGCGCGCCGCCGCGGCCGGTGGGCTGCCCCGCCGCCCGGCCTGCGTAAACCGAGCGCGGCGGCGGGGCAATCCCCCCGCGGCCCGCGGTTCGGGGCCATGCTTGGCAGGCTGTGGCCACCCCGGGCATCCGCATCCGGGGCGGCCGTCGTGCTGCCACGTTCATCATCCATCCCCGGGCCCCCCCCCAGGCCCGGTCCACGAGGAGACATCCCATGAGCCAATCCCGCGACGTCGTCATCCTGGGCGCCGCCCGCTCCGCCATCGGCACCTTCGGCGGCTCCCTGGCCGACATCGAGCCGGCCGAACTCGCCGGCACCGTGATGAAGGCCGCCGTCGAACGCTCCGGCGTCGACCCCCAGGCCATCAACTACGTCACCGTGGGCAACACCATCCCCACGGAAAAGCGTTTCGCCTACGTGGCCCGCGTGGCCTCGATCCAGGCCGGCCTGTCCATGGACTCGGTGGCCATGGCGGTCAACCGCCTGTGCTCCTCGGGCCTGCAGGCCGTGGTCACCAGCGCGCAGAACATCCTGCTGGGCGATTGCGATTACGGCATCGGCGGCGGCGTGGAAGTGATGAGCCGCTCGGGCTACCTGTCGCCGGCCATGCGCACGGGCGCGCGCATGGGCGACACCACCATGGTCGACATCATGGTGGCCACGCTGACCGACCCCTTCGGCGTGGGCCACATGGGCATCACGGCCGAGAACCTGGCCACCAAGTGGGGCATCACCCGCGAAGAACAGGACGCGTTCGCGGTGGAATCGCAGCGCAAGGCCGCCGCGGCCATCGCCGAAGGGCGCTTCAAGTCCCAGATCGTCCCCATCGTCAAGCAGACCCGCAAGGGCGAGGTGGTGTTCGACACCGACGAGCACGTGAAGGCCGGCACCACGCTGGAAGCCCTGGCCAAGATGAAGCCCGCGTTCAAGAAGGACGGCACGGTCACGGCCGGCAATGCCTCGGGCCTCAATGACGGTGCCGCGTTCTTCGTGCTGGCCGATGCGGCCGTGGCCGCGTCCCACGGCCACAAGCCGCTGGCTCGCCTGGTGAGCTACGCGGTGGCCGGCGTGCCCAACGAGATCATGGGCGAAGGCCCGATCCCGGCGACCAAGCTGGCGCTGAAGAAGGCCGGGCTGACGCTGGACCAGATGGACGTGATCGAATCCAACGAAGCCTTCGCCGCCCAGGCCATCGCCGTGGCGCGCGGGCTGGAACTGGACATGTCCAAGGTCAACCCCAACGGCGGCGCCATCGCGCTGGGCCACCCCATCGGCTGCTCGGGCGCGTTCATCGCGATGAAGGCCATCCATGAGCTGCACCGCACCGGCGGCCGCTACGCGCTGGTGACCATGTGCATCGGCGGCGGCCAGGGCATCGCCACGGTATTCGAACGCCTCTGATCGTCAGCAGGCCGCGATCGTCCGGTGACGTACCGGGCGGTTCGCGGCGGTGCCGGCTTTGCCGGCAAGGGGGCGCCTGTTCGGGCGCCCCTTGTCGTTTCCGGGCTCGTCGCCTCGGGGCTCGTGGCTCAGGCCTGGCCGCTGATCTCCTGCCGCAGTTGCGCCAGGAACGCGCGCATGAACGCGGTGCGCTGTTCGGCTTCGGCCCGGCCGGCCGCCGTGTTGAAGCCCGCGGCCAGGTGCAGCAGCTTCACCTCGAAATGGTCCAGCGTGTGGGCGCGGTCGTCCAGCGCGCGGGTGTGGGCCCATGGGTCGGTGGCCGCGTAGTAGCGCGCGCCCATGCGGGCGCCACAGGTCACGGTGCGGAAAATGCCGATCGCGCCCAGCGCGTCCAGGCGGTCGGCGTCCTGCAGCACCGCGGACTCGGGGCTGCTGGCCGCCAGCCCCTTCGAAAAACTGTGTTCGATGATGGCCTGGCGGATGCCGGCGCGCTCATCGGGCAGGTAGCCGGCCTCGGCCAGCAGCGCGTCGGCCGCCGCCGCCGATTGCGTGCTGGCGGCGGCCCGGTCCGGGTGGTGCTTGGGCACGTTGATCAGGTCGTGCAGCAAGGCTGCGGGCAGGGCCACGCGCAAGTCGGCGCCCGCGGGCGGGGCCAGGCGGCGCACGCTGGCCATCACGCGGGCCAGGTGGCCCAGGTCGTGGCTGGGGTCGGTGTCGGGCAGCTGCGACGTCGCCAGGGCCAGCAGGTGTTGCAGGCGCGGGTCGTCCTCGGCGCGCACCAGATCCGGGCGTGGCGCCGGCTGCGGCGCACCGGGCGGGGGGGTATCGCCAGGGGGCATCGGCAAGGTGGCAGCGGCCGGGGCCAGCGGGTTCGGTGTCGGGATGCGCATCCCCCCATTGTGTCGGGCGCGGCACTTTGACAGACTCGCGTGGGGCGACGCAGATCGTCCACAACAGGGAGGATGCCAGGCGCCATGCCAGACCGCACCATGCACGACTTCGCCGTGCCCGCAGCCACTGCGGCGCCCGCGGCGACCGTCGCCACCGCGCCCCCCATGTCGGGCCTGCCCCTGCCCCGGGTCCGCCGCGCGGTGCTCATCGTCGATCTCGTCGAATCGGTCCGTCTGATGCAGGCCCACGAAGACGCCGTCATCCTGCGCTGGCAAGCCTTCCTGCACGGCGCCCGCACCGACGTGCTGCCCCGCCACGCCGGGCGCCTGGTCAAGAGCCTGGGCGACGGGCTGTTGATGGTGTTCACCCAGGTGGCCCAGGCCAGCGCCTGCGCGTTCGACCTGCTGGGCCTGATGGCGCGCGGCAACCGCGACCAGCCCATCTTCGAGCCCTTGTTCCTGCGCGCCGGCCTGCACGTCTGCGACCTGGTCGACACCGAGTTGGACGTGTTCGGGCAGGGCGTCAATCTCAGTGCCCGCCTGGCCGGCCTGGCCCGCCCCGGCGAACTGGTCGTTTCAGCCGACGCCCGCGACCGCCTGGTGCCCGGCCTGGACGGCGAGTTGCAGGACCTGGGTGAATGCTTCCTCAAGCACCTGGAGCAGCCGGTGCGGGCGTTCCGGTTGGGGCCGCCGGCGCCCGCACAAGGGCGCGCGCCCGCCCCCGGGGGGCACACCGGGCCCAACGGCGCGGCGCATGACGGGGCGGGGGCCACCCACCTGGCGGCCACCCAGGCGGCTGCGGCCGTCGCCGTGGCCGCCATCACCCAGGCGGCCAGCACCGCACAAGCCGCGCAAGCCGCTCAGGCCCTGGGCCCCTTGTCCGGTCCTGGGGCCCCGGCCGCCCTGATGCCCCGCGTGCTGGTGCTGCCCCTGGTGGCGGCCCCGGGCCAGGCCCTGTCGCCGGAGCTGATGTCGGTGATCACCGATGACCTGGTGGTGGCCCTGGCCGCCGAGCCCGGCCTGCAGGTGGTGTCGCGCCTGTCGGTGCAGGCCTTGGCGGGGGAGCGCTTCGACACCCCCTTCGGCCAGGCGTCGGCCATCCGCGGCCCGGCTGCCGGCGATGCCTGGGCCGACCCGCAAGCGGCGCAGCCGGCCGATCGCCAGACCCCGCCCACGCGCCTGGCCCGCCTGGCCCGCCTGGCCCGCCTGGACGCGTTGATCGGCGCCGACTTCCAGGTTCACGGCGAGCTGCGCCCCGCCGGCGCGCGCCTGTCGCTGCGCCTGCAGTTGCTTGAACGCGGCCGCCCGGTGTGGGACGGCGAGGTCAGCGCCCCCACCGACACCCTGCTCGACCCCGAGCGGGCGCTGGCGCCCCGCGCCGCCCAGGCCATCGCCCGTGCCATCCTGGCCCGCGGCCTGCAGGGCGGCCACGAAGCCGCGCTGCCCAATGTGCCCGGCTACGCGCTGTTCCTGCAGGCCGTGACCCTGCTGCACCGCCTGTCACGCGCCGACGTCGACCGCGCCGAACGCATCCTCGAGCACCTGGCCGAGCGCCACCCCCGCGCCCCCGAAGTGCAGGCCTGGATCGCCAAGTGGCACTTCCTGCAGGTGGCTCAGTCCGTGAGCCCCGATCGCACCCGCAGCATGCAGCGTGCCCGCCAGGCCATCGGCCAGGCCCTGGGCGTGCAACCCACCCAGGGCCTGGCCCTGACCCTGCACGGCCACCTGCATGCGTTCGAGGACCGCAACCCCGCCATGGCCGAAGCCCACCTGAAGGCCGCCTGCGAGGCCTCCCCCAACGAACCCCTGGCCTGGCTGTTCCTGGCCAACCTGCAGGCCACCATCGGCGCCCCCGAGGCCGCCGTCGCATCCCTGGCCCGCGGCCAGGGCCTGTCCCCGCTGGACCCCATGGCCTACACGGCCGAGCTGATGGCCAGCATCGTCCACAGCGCCGCCGGCCACACCGCGCAAGCCCTGCACCACGCCGAGCGCTCGGTGGCCCTCAACGCACTGCACCTCAGCGGCCTGATCCAGCTGATCTTTGCCCAAGCCGACGCCGGCCACTGGCCCGCCGCCCGCCGCACCGCCAAGCGCTACCTGCACCTGCGCCCCGCCGCCTCGGTGCAACGCTTCATCACCCACCACTTCGCCCCCGACACCGCGCAGTTCCGGCGGCAGGTCGAGACCTTGAGGGCGGTGGGGATGCCTGAGTGATGGGTGCTCAACTTTCGCCTCCAAACCACCGTCGGAAAGGAAACTGCATGTCTCCGGTCACACCTCCGAGAACAAAGCCTCGGCTCCTGGCTTGGCCAGATGTCCATCTGGCAGAGCCCGTTAATGCGCAGGCTGATTTGCACGCAAAGCCTGGCAACTACGGATTCAAACCAAACGACTCCAAGCCACTCGTCCAGCAAGACGGGTTGCCGCAGGCTCAAGCGAAACAAGTTCCCCCGACAGATAAGGTCATCTCGGCAATTCGCTCGCGCATAAGCATCGCGAACGATCTGAATTGCAAATGGGACGGTCAGCGTGCCGGGCCCGTGCAGGTCAGGATTCGCACAGGAGGAACCGCCCAGCACCCAGAAGAGATCGTGGTCGACTTGCCTGCAGTCACCAAGAGGCGTCTTGCCCTCGAGGCGCGCAAACTCCACGTTGAGCCCGCGAACATCCTGTCGATCGCGCAAGAAGCTGCTGCGCCACAGGTAGCGCTAGCCCGTTTCATGGGATTCAACGCGCCCAGACCTCTCGCCCAGATTCCCGCAAGCCTCGCCGTACTTGACGTGCTAAGCGAGGTTGTGCACGAATTGATGATCCCGCTGAAAGCGCGAACTGAGGTCCCTCGCCCGCACACGCTATCAACAAAGGTCATTCCTGTGATCCCGGTACCTGAGTACTCTTCGTACCCAGCGGGCCACATGTGCGCAATGGCTTGCATCGTCGAAGTCTTCCTGCACGTACTTCAATTGCCACCTGGATCGGAAGCTGCCATGCGACTTGTCAGCGAGGGCAAACGAATTGGCAAAAACAGAGAATTAGCGGGACTTCATACCCCGGGACATACCAAGGCGGGCTCGACTCTGGGCTTGTCCCTGGCGGGTGCCTTTCTGGACTCGAAGTTTCGAAAATCCGTCAAGTTGTGGGATCACCTGCTAGCGCAGGCACGTGACGAGTGGACGCACAAGAAGCCCCCTGAGGGCACCTCCACCGCCAAACGGCGAATTGCGAAAAGCGCTGCGAGCGTCTGAAAAACCTTGGCGATGCTTCGTTGAGCGGCGCGTAGCGTCCGCTCGAACGGAGCCCCTCCCCCACCCCGCCTCATCGGCGGCGCCACACCCGCCGCCGAGGCCGCCCCCGCTACAAACGCCAAGCCGCCGACGCAGGCGACCCCACCGAATTCAAAGCCCCAACACCTCATCCACCACCTCCACCCAATGCCGCACCGGCACCCCCGTGCCGCTCTGCAGTTGCTGGATGCACCCCACATTCGCCGAGATGATGGCCCGCGGCGGGACGCCACCCGCAGTGGCCTCCCCCAGCACCTCCAACTTGCGGTCCCGCAGTTGATGCGACAGCCCCGGGTGCAACACCGAATACGTGCCCGCGGACCCACAGCACAGATGGCTGTCCCGCGGCGCCAACCGCACGTCGAACCCCAGCGCCCGCAACCCGGCCTCCACACCGCCGCGCAACTGCTGCCCGTGCTGCAAGGTGCACGGCGGGTGATACACCAGGGGGGCATCTCCCGGGCCGCGGCCGGCCTTCACGCGCTCGGCCATCACCGGCTGCAAACTGGGCAACAAGGTGTCCAGCAGCTCGCTCAGGTCGCGCGTGAGCGCGCCCACGCGGCGCGCCTTCTCGGCGTACGCGGGGTCGTGCGCCAGCGCGTGCGCGTAGTCCTTGACCGTGGCCCCGCAGCCCGACGCGTTCATCACGATCGCCTCGACACCGGGCT
>Ga0228698_1000949_pt1 | contig 16150 bp, 12 predicted proteins | sample McNCre117_Aug_MG_FD_178015 | JGI IMG/M metagenome (GOLD analysis project Ga0228698, IMG submission 178015) | Freshwater microbial communities from McNutts Creek, Athens, Georgia, United States - 1-17_Aug_MG | ecosystem: Environmental > Aquatic > Freshwater > Creek | place: USA: Georgia...
GTTCGGCCAGGACCTGACCCTGATCGCCACCATCGGCATCCTGCTGCTGATCGGCATCGTGAAGAAGAACGCGATCATGATGATCGACTTCGCGCTGGAGGCGCAGCGCCACCACGGCATGACGCCGCCGCAGGCCATCCGTGCGGCCTGTGTGCTGCGCTTCCGCCCGATCATGATGACCACGCTGGCCGCGCTGATGGGCGCGCTGCCGATCGCGCTCGGCCTCGGAGCCGGCGCCGAGCTGCGCCAGCCGCTCGGCCTGGCCGTGGTCGGCGGCCTGGTGTTCTCGCAGGCCGTCACGCTCTACATCACGCCGGTGATCTACCTCGCTCTCGACCGCTTCAGCGGCAGCGGCCCCGACACCACGCCCGAGGCCAGCCACGCCTGAAGACCGGCAACGGGGAAGAGGGCCATACCCGACTCGCTCATACTGTCCGCTACGCGGCCAGAAATCGCTCGTCAGGCATGGCCCTCTCCCCCTTGACCTGATTGGACGCCAGTGCTCATCCGCCGCCGATAATCAGGACATGCACATACATATCCTGGGAATCTGCGGCACTTTCATGGGCGGCCTGGCCGCGCTGGCGCGCGAGGCGGGCCACAAGGTCACTGGCTGCGACGCTGGCGTCTACCCGCCGATGAGCGACCAGCTGCGCGCGCTCGGCATCGATCTGATCGAGGGCTTCGGCGCCGAGCAGCTGGCGCTGGCGCCCGACGTGTTCGTGGTCGGCAACGTGGTCTCGCGCGCGCGCCTGGGCGACGGCAGCCCGAAGTTCCCGCTGATGGAGGCGATTCTCGACGCCGGCGCGCGCTACACCAGCGGCCCGCAGTGGCTGGCCGAGCACATCCTGCACGGGCGCCATGTGCTGGCGGTCGCCGGCACGCACGGCAAGACCACCACCACCTCGATGCTGGCCTGGATCCTGGAGCACGCCGGCCTGCGCCCGAGCTTCCTGGTCGGCGGCGTGCCGCTGAACTTCGGCGTCTCGGCACGGCTGGGGGAAGGCAAGGCCTTGAGCGCCGCCGGGCCGTCCCAAGGCGCGAAGGCCCCCTCGGGGGGCAGCGCAGCCGCACCAGCGGCAAGCGTGGGGGCACCATTCGTGATCGAGGCCGACGAGTACGACACTGCCTTCTTCGACAAGCGCAGCAAGTTCGTGCACTACCGGCCGCGCACCGCCGTGCTCAACAACCTCGAATTCGACCACGCCGACATCTTCGACGATCTGGGCGCGATCGAGCGCCAGTTCCACCACCTGCTGCGCACCGTGCCGGCCAGCGGGCGCGTGGTCGTCAACGGCCTGGAGGAGAGCCTGGCCCGCGTGGTCAACTTGGGGCTCTGGAGCGAGCAGCGCAGCTTCGGCGCGGCGGTCAGCGACTACACCGCCGAGGGCGACGCGGGCGACTTCGCCGTGCTGTTCCAGGGCCGGCCCGTCGCGCGCGTGCAGTGGAGCCTGGGCGGCGTACACAACCAGCTCAACGCGCTGGCCGCGATCGCGGCGGCCGAGCACCTGGGCGTCACGCCGGCGCAATCCGCAGCCGCCTTGGGCGAATTCCAGAACGTCAAGCGCCGGATGGAAGTGCGCGGTCAGGTGGCCGTGGGTGACGGCAACGTCACGGTCTACGACGACTTCGCGCACCATCCGACCGCGATCCGCACCACGGTCGATGGCCTGCGGCGCCAGCTCGACCGCGCCGGCAAGCCGGATCAGCGCATCCTCGCGGTGTTCGAGCCGCGCAGCAACACCATGAAGCTCGGCACCATGAAGGCCCAGCTGCCCTGGAGCCTCGAAGGCGCCGAGCTGGCGTTCTGCCACTCGGGCGGCCTGGGCTGGGACGCGGCCACGGCGCTCCTGCCGATGGGCGAGCGCGCGCAAGTGGCCGGCGACATCGACACCCTGGTACGACAGGTGATCGCAGCCGCGCGGCCGGGCGATCACCTTCTGTGCATGAGCAACGGCGGCTTCGGCGGCATCCACGCCAAGCTGCTCGCCGCGCTGGCGCAGAAAACCGGGGGCTGATCCCCGGCTGCGCCCGCTCAGCCCCGGCGCGCCTTGACCGCCTCGCTCAGCGTCTGCATCACCTGGACCGAGCTGTCCCAGTCGATGCAGGCGTCGGTGATGCTCTTGCCGTATTCGAGGCCGGCGATCTGGTCCTTGCCGGGCGTGAACTTCTGCGCGCCGCCCTTGAGGTGGCTCTCGACCATGACGCCGAACACCTGGCGCGAGCCGCCGCGCAGCTGGGCCGCGATGTCCTCGGCGACCGCGATCTGGCGCTCGTGCTGCTTGCTGCTGTTGGCGTGGCTGCAATCGACCATCAGCGTGCCGGGCAGGCCGGCCGCTTCGAGTTCCTTGCAGGCGGCCGCGACGCTGGCGGCGTCGTAGTTCGGCGCCTTGCCGCCGCGCAGGATCACGTGGCAGTCCGGGTTGCCCTTGGTCTGCACGATCGCGACCTGGCCGTTCTTGTGCACCGACAGGAAATGGTGACCACGACCGGCGGCCTGGATCGCGTCGGTCGCGATCTTGACGTTGCCGTCGGTGCCGTTCTTGAAGCCGATCGGCGCCGAGATGCCCGAGGCCAGCTCGCGATGCACCTGGCTCTCGGTCGTGCGCGCGCCGATCGCGCCCCAGCTGATCAGGTCGCCGATGTACTGCGGGCTGATGGTGTCGAGGAACTCGCTGGCCGCCGGCAGGCCGAGGCGGTTGATGTCGATCAGCAGCTGGCGCGCGATGCGCAGACCCTCGTCGATGCGGTAGCTCTCGTCGAGGTAGGGGTCGTTGATCAGGCCCTTCCAGCCGACCGTGGTGCGCGGCTTCTCGAAATAGACCCGCATCACGATCTCCAGCGTGTCGGCGAACTGCTCGCGCAGCGGCTGCAGGCGGCGCGCGTAGTCGAGCGCAGCTTGCGGATCATGGATCGAGCACGGGCCGATGATGACCAGCAGCCGGTCGTCCTTGCCGTGCAGGATGTCGTGGATGGCGCGGCGGGTGCTGGCGATCAGCTTCTCGGTCACGGTGCCACGGATAGGGAAGAAGCGGATCAGGTGCTCGGGCGGAGGCAACACGGTGATGTCCTGGATGCGTTGGTCGTCGGTCTGGCTGGTGCGGTCGGCGGGGTGCGCATACCAGACGTCGGTCGCGGGGGCGTGTTGCTTGCTCATCGTGGGGCTCCTGAGGTTTCGGATATCGGCTTGGAAACTGGGTCAAAAAAAAACCGCCGGGGGTTCCGACGGTTTTTTGGGAGGGCTTGGGGCTGTTTGGCCTGTGCTTATCTCTCTCTGCCGTCGGTGACGCTTGAGAACCAGAAATAAGCAAAGTAAAAGCGCTGTGCCTTCATGCGATCCAATATAGCACAGGAAATCCGACGATTTTCTGACAAAACCGGAAGATTGCGTTAACCATCCGGTACAACATCCTAGGCCGTGCCGCCGACGGTCAGGCCCTCGATGCGCAGCGTCGGCTGGCCGACGCCGACCGGCACGCTCTGGCCGTCCTTGCCGCAGGTGCCGACGCCGCTGTCGAGCTTCAAGTCGTTGCCTATCATCGTGATCTTCTTGAGCGACTCGGGGCCGCTGCCGACGATGGTCGCGCCCTTGACCGGGTACATCAGCTGGCCGTTCTCGACCCACCAGGCCTGGTTGGCGCTGAAGACGAACTTGCCACTCGTGATATCGACCTGGCCGCCGCCGAAGTTGGTCGCGTACAGGCCGCGCTTGATGCTGGCGATGATCTCCTGCGGATCCTGGTCGCCGCCGAGCATGTAGGTGTTGGTCATGCGCGGCAGCGGCAGATGCGCGTAGCTCTCGCGCCGGCCGTTGCCGGTCGGCGCCACCCCCATCAGGCGCGCGTTCAGGCTGTCCTGGATGTAGCCGCGCAGGATGCCGTCCTCGATCAGCACGTTCTTCTGGCTGGTGCAGCCCTCGTCATCGACGTTGAGCGAGCCGCGCCGGTCGGCAATGGTGCCGTCGTCGAGCACCGTCACACCCTTGGCCGCGACGCGCTGGCCGATGCGGCCGCTGAAGGCGCTGCTGCCCTTGCGGTTGAAGTCACCCTCCAGGCCATGGCCGACCGCCTCGTGCAGCAGCACGCCGGGCCAGCCCGGGCCGAGCACCACGGTCATCTGGCCGGCGGGCGCCGGACGCGATTCGAGGTTGGTCAGCGCAGCGCCGACCGCCTCATCGACATACTGCTGGACCAGCGCGTCGTCGAAGCGGTCGAGGCCGAAGCGGCCGCCGCCGCCCGAGCCGCCGGCCTCGCGCCGCCCGCCCTGCTCGGCGATCACGGTCAGCGACAGCCGCGCCAGCGGGCGCACGTCGGCCGCCAGCGTGCCGTCAGCGCGCGCGACCAGCACCACGTCGTATTCGCTCGCCAGCCCCGCCATCACCTGCACCACGCGCGGGTCCTTGGCCTTGGCCAGACGCTCGACCTTTTCGAGCAGCGCGACCTTCTCGGTGCTGTCGAGGGTCGCGATCGGGTCGGCGCCGGCGTAGAGCGAGCGCGAGCGCGCGACCTTGCGCGCGCCGACCTTGGCCTTGAGATTCTGGCCCTGGGCGCCGATCGCGCGCACGCTGTGTGCGGCGTCGAGCAACGCGGCCCAGCTCAGGTCGTCCGAATAGGCGAAGGCGGTCTTCTCGCCGCTGACGGCGCGCACGCCCACACCCTGGTCGATGCTGAAGGTCCCGGTCTTGACGATGCCCTCCTCCAGGCTCCAGCCCTCGGCGCGGGTGTACTGGAAGTAGAGGTCGGCGTCATCGACGCCGGTCACGAGGACTTCGCCCAGCGCACGCCTGAGGTGCTTGGGTTCGAGTCCGTAGGGCGACAGCAGCAGGTCTTGAGCGACGGCCAGGCGGGCCAGGGTGGGTTCACGGGCGATCATTCCCGCATTGTAGGTTTTGCGCCTCAAGTCTGCACCAGCCGCCTGGCCTTGGCCACCGCCATCAGGATGCCGAGGCCGGCGCCGAGCGTGACCATCGCGGTGCCACCGTAGCTGATGAAAGGCAGCGGCACGCCGACCACCGGCAGGATGCCGCTGACCATGCCCATGTTGACAAAGCCGTAGACGAAGAAGATCATCGAGACCGCCCCGGCGAGCAGACGGGCGAACAGCGTCGGGCCGTCGAGCGCGATCCTCAGACCCCGGAAGATCAGGAACAGCAGCGCCACGACCAGGCAGATCACGCCGACCAGCCCGAATTCCTCCGAGAAGGCCGCGAAGATGAAGTCGGTGGTGCGCTCGGGAATGAACTCCAGGTGGGTCTGCGTGCCCTGCATGAAGCCCTTGCCCCAGACGCCGCCCGAGCCGATCGCGATCATGCCCTGGATGATGTGGAAGCCCTTGCCCAGCGGATCCTTGGTCGGATCGAGCAGGGTGCAGACGCGCTGGCGCTGGTACTCGTGCAGCACCTTCCAGTCCACGTCGGGCGCGCACCATTGCGGCTCCATCACGACCAGCACCACCACGCCGATGACGCCCAGCAGCAGCGGCGGCAGGATCAGTTTCCAGCTCAGGCCGGCGAAGAAGATCACGAACAGGCCCGAGGCCATCACCAGCATCGCAGTGCCGAGGTCGGGCTGCTTGAGGATCAGCGCCACCGGCAGCAGCAGGATCAGCCCGGCGACCGAGAAGTCGAGCGGTCGCAAGGCGCCCTCGCGCTTCTGGAACCACCACGACAGCATCAGCGGCATCGCGATCTTCATGATCTCGCTCGGCTGGATCACGACGCCGACGTTGATCCAGCGCGTCGCGCCCTTCTTGGTGATGCCGAACAGCGCGACCGCCAGCAGCAGCGCGACGCCGGTCGAATACAGCGGCACCGCGAGCGCCGACAGGCGCGTGAGCGGGATCTGCGCCACCAGGAACATGGTGCCGAGCGCGATCAGCATGTTGCGGCCCTGATCGGGAAATCGGGTGCCGTTGTCATAGCCGACCGAATACATGACGAGCATGCCGCCGGCGACCAGCAGCGCGACGGCCAGCGCCAGCCCGCCGTCGAAGCCTTCGAAAGCGGGACGCAGGCGTTGCCAGAGGGGAGGTTTTTCGATCACGACGGCCATGGGACATGGATTATCCTGCCTCGATGAAAACCACACACCTGCTCTACCTGCACGGCTTTCGCAGCTCGCCGCAATCGCTGAAGGCCAGGCTGATGGCCGCGCGCGTGCAGGCGCTGCATCCAGGCGTGGTCTGGTGCTGCCCGCAACTGCCGCCCTCGCCCGCCGCCGCGCTGGCGCTGATCCGCACGCTGAGCGCCGACTGGCCGCGCACCTCGATGGCGGTGGTCGGCTCCTCGCTCGGCGGCTTCTACGCCACCCGGCTCGCGCTCGAAACCGGCGCGCGCCTGGTGCTGCTGAACCCGGCGGTGCATCCGGCGCGCGACCTGGCCAAGTACATTGGCGAACAAACCAGCTGGCAGAACCCGGCCGAATCGTTCCATTTCCGGCCCGAGTACGTCGATGAGCTGCGCGCGCTGGAGGACGAGCGCGCGCCCGCGCCCGAGCGCACGCTGGCCGTGATCGCGCGCGGCGACGAGGTGCTGGACTGGCGCGAGATGGTCGCGCGCTATCCCGGCGCGCACCTGCGACTGCGCGACGGCGGCGACCACGCCCTGAGCGACTTCGAGAGCGCGCACCTCGACACGGTGCTGGACTTCCTGCGGCTGGACTGAAACCCTGGGCCGGCGCTGCTACAGTCGCCGCCATGGCCAAAGACAAGTCCCTCTACGTCTGCAACGAATGCGGCGGCACCAGCAGCCGCTGGCTCGGCAAATGCCCGAGCTGCGGCGCCTGGAACAGCCTGGTCGAGACCGTTGCCTCTGCCCCGTCGGCAAGCAAGAACCGGCTCAGCGCGGCGCCCAAGGGCCTGGCGCCAGCAGCCGAACTCGCGGTGCTGGGCGAGATCGAGGCCTCCGACTTCGAGCGCACCCCCACCGGGCTGGACGAACTCGACCGCGTGCTCGGCGGCGGCATCGTCGAGGGCGGGGTGGTGCTGATCGGCGGCGACCCCGGCATCGGCAAATCGACGCTGCTGCTGCAGGCACTCGATGCGCTGCAGCGCAGCGGCATGAACACACTCTACGTCACCGGCGAGGAAAGCGGCGCCCAGGTCGCTCTGCGCTCGCGCCGGCTCGGACTCGACCGCAGCCAGGTCCGGGTGATGGCCGAGATCCAGCTCGAAACCATCCTCGCGACGCTCGACGCCCAGCGGCCCGCGATCGCGGTGATCGACTCGATCCAGACGCTGTACTCCGACCAGCTCAGCTCGGCGCCAGGCTCGGTGGCGCAGGTGCGCGAATGCGCGGCCCACCTGACGCGCGCGGCCAAGGCCAGTGGCGTGGCGATCGTGCTGGTCGGCCACGTGACCAAGGAAGGCGCTCTGGCCGGCCCGCGCGTGCTGGAGCACATGGTCGATACCGTGCTCTATTTCGAGGGCGATACGCACAGCAGCTACCGGCTGATCCGCGCGATCAAGAACCGCTTCGGCGCAGTCAACGAGATCGGCGTGTTCGCGATGACCGAGAAGGGGCTCAAGGGCGTCAGCAACCCGAGCGCGATCTTCCTGAGCCAGCACAGCCAGCCGGTGCCGGGCTCATGCGTGCTGGTGACGCTGGAGGGCACGCGCCCGCTGCTGGTCGAGATCCAGGCCCTGGTCGATGCCGGCGGCCCGAGCCCGCGTCGCCTGAGTGTCGGCCTGGACCGCGACCGGCTCGCGATGCTGCTGGCGGTGCTGCACCGCCACGCGGGCGTCTCGTGCATGGACCAGGACGTGTTCGTCAACGCGGTCGGCGGCGTGCGCATTGGCGAGCCGGCGGCCGATCTCGCGGTGCTGCTGGCGATCACGTCGAGCCTGCGCGGCAAGGCGCTGCCACAGGGCTTCCTGGCGTTTGGCGAGGTGGGACTGGCCGGCGAGGTCCGTCCGGCCCCGCGCGGCCAGGAGCGCCTGAAGGAAGCGGCCAAGCTCGGGTTCTCGGTCGCGATCGTGCCCAAGGCCAACCTGCCCAAGAAATCCGACGCGAGCCTGAGCCGGGCGCTTGAAGGCATGACGATCCACGCGGTCGAGCGCATCGAGGAGGCGCTGGAAGTGGTGCGGGGGTTCTGATTGATGCCCAACCGTCCGCAAATGGCCGCATCCTGGGTCGGGCCAGACGATCTGGGTCAATTGACCGACTCGCCCGAGGCCCGCTCCTGGCTGACCGAGCGCGGCAGCCTGACGCTGCGCCTGCGCCAGCGACATCCCGGGCTGGCGGTGCGGGTGCTCGACGAAGGCCCCGGCCACCTGCTGTCCGACGAGGCGCAGCGGCTCGGCCTGGCCCCGGGCAGCCCGGCCTGGGTGCGCGAGGTGACGCTGCACGAACACGATCTGGAACTGGTCGCCGCGCGCAGCGTGATTCCACACTGGTCGCCCGACAACCCCTGGTACGAGGTGCAGCGACTCGGCACGCGCGCGCTCGGCGAGCTGCTGTTCAGCGACCCCGCCCTGGAGCGCAGCGGCTTCGAGTTCCAGCTCGGCGCGGGCTGGCGCCAGTCCGACGACACGCCCGCCGAACCCCGGCTGGCGCGGCGCTGCCTGTACCGCCGCCACGGCGCCGCGCTGCTGCTGACCGAACGCTTCCTGCAGCTCCCCGCAGCGACCATGCGCCGCTAAACTTGAGGCTCCGGCGGGGTCCGCAGACACCGCCACCCGATTCCCACACAAGGTTCCCATTTTGTTTGCACTGTTCGATGAAGCCGGCAAGTTCATGACCGGCCGCGTGATGTCCGAGGCCGAGAGTTCGCTGCAGATCGAACTCGACAGCGGCAAGCGCGTCAAGGTCAAGGCCGCCAACGTGCTGCTCAAGTTCGACAAGCCAGCGCCGGCCACGCTGATGGGCAGCGCACAGGCGCTGAGCCAGGACATCGAACTCGACCTGGCCTGGGAGTTCGCGCCCGAGGAGGAATTCGGCTTCGCCGACCTGGCGGCCGACTATTTCCAGGACCCCGCAACCACCGAGCAGCAGGTCGCCGCGCTGCTGCGCCTGAGCGAGGCGCCGCACTACTTCCGCCGCGCCGGCAAGGGCCGCTACCGCAAGGCCTCGGCCGAGATCGTGCAGCAGGCGCTGGCCGCGCTGGAAAAGAAGCAGCAGCTCCAGGCCCAGATCGACCAGTGGACCGCCGAACTCGCCGCCGGCCAGTGCCCGCAGCCGGTGCGCGACCAGCTCTACAAGATCCTGTTCCGGCCCGACAAGAACGCGCCCGAGTACAAGGCGGTCGCGCACGCGGCCAAGCAGACCCACCTGGCGCCGCTGACGCTGCTGCAGCAGGCCGGCGCGATCAGCAACGCCTACCAGTTCCACTGGCAGCGCTTCCTGTTCGAGCATTTCCCCAAGGGCACGGGCTTTCCGGCGCTGCAGGCGGCTCCGGTGGCCGACGCGCTGCCGCTGGCCGACGTGCGGGCGTTCTCGGTCGATGACTCCAGCACGACCGAGATCGACGACGCGCTCTCGGTCCGGGGCCTGGGCAGCGGCACGGTGACGCTCGGCATCCACATCGCGGCGCCGGGCCTGGCGATCGCACCCGACAGCGCGATCGATCAGGTCGCGCGCAACCGCCTGTCCACCGTCTACATGCCGGGCCACAAGGTCACGATGCTGCCCGACGCGGTGGTGCAGACCTACACGCTCGAAGCCGGCGGCAACCGCCCGGCGCTGTCGCTCTACCTGACGCTCGACGAGGCCGAGCTGACCATCCAGAGCAGCGAGACCCGGCTCGAACTGGTGCCGATCGCGCACAACCTGCGCCACGACCAGCTCGACCAGGCGATCACGGCCCAGTGGCTCGAAGACCCGGCGACACCGGCCGGCGCGCCGCTGGCCGACGAGATCGCCGCACTGCGGCCCGAGCTGTCCTTGCTGTTCCGCCTGGCCAAGGTCTGCAAGGCGCGGCGCGAAGTCGTGCGCGGCAAGCCCGAGACCTTCACCCGCCCCGACTACACCTTCAAGCTCGAAGGCGTGCAGGGCAGCGAGCCGCACGGCGACGAGACCGTCATCATCGGCACCCGCTCGCGCGGCGCGCCCCTGGACCTGATGGTGGCCGAGGCCATGATCCTGGCCAACAGCACCTGGGGCCAGTGGCTGGCCGAATGCGGCGTGCCCGGCATCTACCGCAGCCAGGCCAGCCTGGCGCCGGGGGTCAAGGTGCGCATGGGCGCCAAGGCCCTGCCGCACGCGGGCATCGGCGTGCCGGCCTACGCCTGGAGCACCTCGCCGCTGCGCCGCTACACCGATCTGGTCAACCAGTGGCAGATCATCGCCTGCGTGCGCCACGGCAAGACCGCCGCGCTGGCGGCGCCGTTCCGCCCGAAGGACGCGCAGCTGTTCGCGGTCATCAGCGCCTTCGATGCCGCCTACGGCGCCTACAACCAGTTCCAGAACGGCATGGAGCGCTACTGGACGCTGCACCACCTGCGCCAGCACGCGATCACCGAGCTGACCGCGACCGTGATCAAGGACGGTCTGGTGCGCGCCGACGAGCTGCCGCTGGTGCTGGCCGTGCTCGGCGCCGACGGCCTGGCGCGCGGCAGCCAGGTGCGCGTGCGCCTCGGCGCGATCGACGACATCTCGCTCGACGTCGGCGGCACCGTGATCGAGCGGCTGGAGGCGCCGGCGCTGTCGGCCGAGGCGCTGGAAGCCGAGGCCGAGGACGACGCCGAACTCGCCACGCCACTGGCGATCCAGATGGACCTCGACAACGGCGACGAGGCGGCCAACACCCCGGCCACGGCGCCCGCCGCCGGCTGAGCCACGCCATGAAGCCGCTGCGCCGGCCCGGCACGCTGGAGATCGCGCTCGCGGTCTCGCTGCTCGTGCATGCGGGGCTGCTGACGCTGCGCCTCGTGCCGCCGCAGCAGGTCGAACGCCTGTTCCGCGAGCAGCCGCTGTCGGTCATTTTGGTCAACGCGCACGACGAGAGCAGGTCGGAAGAGCAGGCCCAGGCGATCGCGCAGGCCGATCTGGCCGGCGGCGGTGATGCCGACAGCGACCGCACCGCCTCGCCACTGGCACCGGCGGTCGAAACCCTGCGCGGTAATGAGCCCGAGGAACAGAAACCACGCAACCAGGATAGTCAAGCCAGCGCCTCCCCGCTGCTGGCGCGGCTGGCCTTGCCGTCCGTCAACTGGACCGTGCCCGAACCACGCGCTGACGCAACCGATCCCGCCGAGCAGGAACGGCAACACAAGCGCCAGAAGCTGATCCGCATCCTGTCCGAGGTCGAGCGCCACGTCAACACCCGCAACGCCGGGCCACGGCGACACTACATCAGCCCGGCCACGCGCGAGGCCTGGTACGCCCGGTACTACGGCGAGCTGCGCCAGCGGATCGAGGAGCGCGGCACGGCCGACTTTCCCGAGACCAACGGGCACAAGCTCTACGGCGAGCTGACGATGCTGATCACGGTCGAGCACGACGGCCGGGTGCTGGCGACCGAGATCGCGCAGGGCAGCGGCGAGGCCGAACTCGACCGCCAGGCGCAGGCCCTGGTGCGCGGCCTCTCGTTCAGCCCGTTCGATGCGACGATGCGCCGTCATGCTGATCAGGTCGTGGTCGCCTCGCGCTTCAGCTTCACGCGCGAGCAGACGCTGGAGACCCGGGAGGGGCCGCATTGACGCCGCCAACCCGGGCGCTGGCCGGCTGGCTGCTGTGGCTGCTCGCCGCCCTGGTGGCGCTGCAGCTGTTCTTCATCGGCCGCATCGCGCTGCTGGCGCTGGTGGACCCGCAGAGCACCGCGTTCCAGCGCTCGGAGGCCTGGCGCATCGCGGCCGAAGCCCGGCCGCTCAGATGGTCACAACAGTGGGAGCCCTACGAGCAGATCTCGCCCCAGCTCAAGCGCGCGGTGATCGCATCCGAGGACGGCGGCTTCACCGCGCACGAGGGCGTCGAATGGGACGCGCTCGAAACCGCCTGGCTCAGGAACGAGAAGCTGGCGCAGCAGGCCGAAAAAGCTGCGGCGCGCGCACGCGATCCCTCCAAGATCAGGCCGGCCAAGGTGGTCGGCGGCTCGACCATCACGCAGCAGCTGGCCAAGAACCTGCTGCTGTCGGGCGAGCGCAGCCTGCTGCGCAAGGGCCAGGAGCTGGTGCTGACGCTGGCGCTCGAAACCTTCCTGGGCAAGCGCCGCATCCTCGAAATCTACCTCAACAGCGTCGAATGGGGCGAAGGCGTGTTCGGCGCCGAGGCCGCCGCGCGGCGCTACTTCGGCAAGCCCGCGCGGGCCCTGAGCGCCGCCGAGGCCGCGCGGCTCGCGGTGCTGCTGCCGGCGCCGAAGCGCTACGAGAAACAGCCCGGCTCGGCCTACCTGGCCCGGCGCAGCGCCACCGTGCTCGCGCGCATGGGCGCGGTCACGCCGCCCTGAGGCGCAGCGCCGACGACAATAGCGCCCCATGAGAGTTCTCGGCATCGACCCCGGCCTGCAGGCCACCGGCTTTGGCGTCATCGACGTCGATGGCCCGCGCATGGAATACGTCGCCAGCGGCACGATACGCACCAGTCCAGCCGAGGGCGCGCTGCTGCCCGAGCGGCTCAAGGTCATCTTCGACGGCATCGGCGAGGTGGCGCGGCGCTACCAGCCGACAGTCGCCGTCTGCGAGATCGTGTTCGTCAACGTCAACCCGCAGGCGACGCTGATCCTGGGCCAGGCGCGCGGCTGCTGTCTGACCGCGCTGGTCGCCAACGGCCTGCCGGTGGCCGAATACACCGCGCTGCAGCTGAAGAAGGCCGTGACCGGCCACGGCAAGGCCGCCAAGTCCCAGGTGCAGGAGATGGTGCGCCGGCTGCTCGACCTGCCGGGCCTGCCGGGCAAGGACGCCGCCGACGCGCTGGGCCTGTGCATCACGCACGCCCAGGTCAGCCGCACGACCCAGGCCATCAGCCAGGTCGGCAAGCTGCAGGCGCGCACGCACGCGGCCTACCGCGACGGCCGGATCTACTGAAAACCCGGATCACCAGGCCGGCGCGAGCCGGTCGAAGCCCCTGGGCGCCTGGCTGTCGCGCTCGAAGCTGACGATCTCGTAGGCATCGGGCTGATCGAGCAGCGCGCGCAGCAGCTGGTTGTTCATCGCGTGGCCGCTGCGGTAGGCGCTGTAGGCCGCCAGCAGCGGCTTGCCGACGATGTAGAGGTCGCCCATGGCGTCGAGGATCTTGTGCTTGACGAACTCGTCTTCGTAGCGCAGGCCGTCGGCGTTGAGCACCCGGGTGTCGTCGAGCACGATCGCGTTGTCAAGGCCGCCGCCGAGCGCCAGGCCGCTGGCGCGCATGTTCTCGACGTCGCGCGTGAAGCCGAAGGTGCGCGCGCGCGCGATCTCGCGCGCGTACTGGCCGCTGCCGAGGTCGAACTCGACCATCTGGCCGGTCGCGCTGACCGCCGGGTGGTCGAACTCGATCTCGAAGCTGAGCTTGTAGCCGTGGTAGGGGTCGAGCCGCGCCCACTTCAGGTGGCGTCCCTCGCCCTCGCGCACTTCGACCGTTTTCAGCACGCGGATGAAGCGCCGTGGCGCGTCCTGCGCCACGCTGCCGGCGCTCTGCAGCAGATAGACGAAGGAAGCGGCCGAGCCGTCGAGGATAGGCACTTCCTCGGCCGTGATGTCGATCACGAGGTTGTCGATGCCCAGACCGGCGCAGGCGCTCATGATGTGCTCGATCGTGAACACCTTGGCCTGGCCGCGCGCGATGGTCGAGGCCATCCGGGTGTCGGACACCGCCAGCGCGTTGACCGGGATCTCGACCGGCTCGGCCAGATCAACGCGGCGGAACACGATGCCGGTGTCGGGCGGGGCCGGGCGCAGCGTCAGCTCGACACGCTGGCCGCTGTGCAGGCCGACGCCGACGGCCTTGGTCAGGGTCTTGAGGGTGCGTTGCGCGATCATGGACCGATTATCCAGGATCGCACATTTCCGCGACGCCGGCGGGGCTCGGCCCGGACCCGCCGGGCCTCGCGTTCAAGCCGTGATCGTGAGGTTGCCGCCCGTCAGGTCGATGCCCGCGATGCTGGTCACACCGACCAGCTGCACCACGACATCGTTGGCGGTGACACCGGCGACGCCATCCGAGATGAACAGGTAGTGGTCACCCGTGCCATTGACCTTGAAGAAGGCGAACTCGCCCGCGCCATTCGTGCCATCGAGCGACAGGCTATTGGCCACGTCGGCCAGCGCATCGGTCATCGTCTTGCCCGAACCGGTCGCGAAGGTCGCGACGCCCGTCACGGCATTGATCGATGCCCGGTCGGCGGTAGCGGTCGTCGCCAGCCCACCCAGACTCAGGCTGGCGCTGAAGTCGATCAGGTCGCCGGTCCCGAGCACGCCCTTGGCATAGTCCTTGATCTGGTCGAAACCCGTCGCCTGACCACTGTCGCCTGCCGCGAACACGAAAGTGTCCCGGCCCGCGCCACCCGTCAGGACATCGGCGCCCTTGCCGCCGGTCAGGATGTCGTTCCCGGCCAACCCAGAGATGCTGTCGGCCCCGGCGCCGGCCACGTATTCGTCCACACCCGCTGTCCCGGTGATGGTCGGCGTGTTGGTGAGGTTGAGCGTCAGGTTGGTCGAGCTGGTGAGCCCCTGCGTGTCGGTCGCGATCAGCTTGAGCGTGAGCTTGGCCACATCGGCGGCATCGTAACCGGGCGTGCCGCTCAGGATGCCGGTCTTGTCGTCGATTTTGAGCCAGGACGGCAATGCCGAGTCATCGGCCAGCTTGACGCTGTAGGTCAAGGTGTTCTTTTCGGGATCAGCGAAAGTGCCTGCCGGCAGCGCATAGCTGAAGGCCTTGCCCTCGGTTGCCGTGGCGGACGCGGTGATGGCCTTGGCTACCGGCGCCTCGTTGACGTCGGTCACGCTGACCGTCAGCGCCTGGGTCGCGCTCTTGGCCGGCGCACCGTTGTCGGTCGCCACGACGTTGACGCTGTAGCTCTTCTTGGTTTCGTAGTCGGCGGACTGCTTCAGCGTCAGGACGCCGGTGCTGGCATTGATGTTGAACGCCGTCGCATCGGTCCCCGTCAGGCTGTACGTCCGCGTGCTGTTGGCATCGAGATCGGTCGCCTGGGCGGTGTAGATCACGGTCGAGGTCGGGGCATTTTCGAGCACGGTGGCGGTGGCCGTGGTCCCGGAACTGAACACCGGCGCGAACTCGTTGACATCGGTCACGCTGACCGTCAGCGCCTTGGTCGTGCCCAGCCCCAGATTGTCAGTGGCGACGACATCGATACTGTAGCTCTGCTTGGCCTCGTAATTGGCCGAGGCCACGAGCTTGATCACGCCAGTCTTGCCATCAATCGTGAACGCCGCCGCATCGGTGCCCGACAGGCTGTACGTGACCGTGCTGCCGGCATCGGCATCGGTCGCCTTCGCGGTATAGACCGGGATCGAGGGGTCGGCGTTTTCCACCACGCTGGCCGTGGCCCCGGAGCTGAACACCGGCGCCTCGTTGACGTTGGTGACATTGACCGTCAGCGCCTGGGTCGCCTTGAGCCCGCCGTTGTCGGTCGCCAACACGTTGACCTTGTAGGTGTTCTTGGTCTCGTAGTCAGCCGCCTTCTTGAGCGTCACGACGCCGGTGCTGGCATTGATGGTGAACGCGGCGGCATCGGTCCCGGTCAGGCTGTACGCCAGCGTGCTGTTGGCATCGAGATCGGTCGCCTGGGCGGTATAGACCAGAGTCGAGGTCGGGGCATTTTCGAGCACGGTGGCGGTGGCCGTGGTCCCGGAACTGAACACCGGCGCGAACTCGTTGACGTTGGTGACATTGACCGTCAGCGCCTGGGTCGCCTTGAGCCCGCCGTTATCGGTCGCCACGACATCGATGCTGTAGCTCTGCTTGGTTTCGTAATCGGCCGATGCCACGAGCCTGATCGCACCCGTCTTGCTGTCGATCGTGAAGGCTGCCTTATCGCTACCGGACAGGCTGTACGTCAGCGTGCCGCCGGCATCAGCATCGGTGGCCTTCGCGGTATAGACCACGGTCGAAACCGGGGAGTTTTCCGCCACGCTGACCGGAGCGGCAGCTCCGGCGCTGAACACCGGCGCCTCGTTGACGTCGGTGACGCTGACCGTCAGCGCCTTGGGGGGCGCCTTGAGCCCACCGTTATCGGTCGCCACGACATTGAGGCTGTAGAGCTTCTTGGTTTCGTAGTCG
>Ga0228698_1000950_pt1 | contig 16145 bp, 13 predicted proteins | sample McNCre117_Aug_MG_FD_178015 | JGI IMG/M metagenome (GOLD analysis project Ga0228698, IMG submission 178015) | Freshwater microbial communities from McNutts Creek, Athens, Georgia, United States - 1-17_Aug_MG | ecosystem: Environmental > Aquatic > Freshwater > Creek | place: USA: Georgia...
GTTGCCACCGTGGCCGGTTATCACAATACTTTTCATCTCAAAACTACCTTGGGTTAATGACAGACGGGGATGATGCCGAAGCCGACCCGCAGCCCCGTGCATCGCTGCTTCAGCAGTACACCTTTTTCAGCAAACGCAGCAGGGTCTTGCGCTCGGCCGTGGTGAGTTTGCTGCTGGCCTGCACCTCGACCTGGGTGGCGGTCTTTTCAGCGTCCTTCATCATTTCGGCGCAGGCCGCCGTCGGGTGCAGGCCCAGTGCCCGGCCATCGCTGGGATGGGGCTTGCGCTCAATCAGACCGCGCTTTTCCAGGGCGTTGAGCAAGCCCACCAAGTTGGGCGGCAGGAGGCCCAGCGCTGCGCAAATCTGGCGCGACGTGACGCCGGGGTTGTGCACGATCAGCGAGGTCACCGAGAACTCGACCGGGCGCAAATCGTATGGCGCCATGTCCTGCAAAAACACTTCGATCACCGACAGCGCTGCGCGCCGCGCGTTGTAGCCCAACAGGGTTTCCAGATAGCTGGTGTCCACGCTCTCGACGCTGGGTGGGCTGTCGCTCGGTTGGGTGGCCATGGTGGAAATCAGTTTGAAGCGACGCCAGTCGCGGCGGCCTCGATTGCCGATTCAATGATGGACAAGCGCATCGCCAGTTCGGGCAGGACCCAGCGTTGCAAGGCCTGCGCTGGCTGCGCCCAGCGGGCATCTGCCGGTGCCTTGGCCTCGATCTGCGCCCAGGCCCAGTCCATCAACACCAGCGCGGCAGCGCGCAGGAAATCATCGGCCACCCAATGCGCCAGCGTGGCATGGCCTTTTGCGGCATTGCACAGATTCAGCGTGTGGGCCTGCAGGGCAGCAATGCGCTGTTGCACGCGGCCCGCAGCAGGTGCTGTCAGCTCTGCACCCAGACTCTCCAGCCAGGCTATAAACCCAACGCCTCCATCCGGGAGCACCTTGCGCACCAGCAGATCAATGGCCTGAATTTCGTTGGTGCCTTCGTAGATCATGGCGACACGCGAGTCACGCACGTTTTGTTCGATGCCCCACTCGCGCACATAGCCGTGACCGCCGAACACCTGCAGGCATTCGCTGCCGCCATAAAACGCCTGGTGCGTGAAGGCGGCCTTGATCACCGGTGTCACAAAACTGCACCAGCGCTGCGCGGCATCGCGGCGAGCGGCATCCGCGTGGTGCTTGATCATGTCAAGCTCGAGTGCGGTGCGGTAAGCCAGCACACGGCCACCGTCAATCCAGGCACGCTGCGTGTCGAGAATGCGGCGCATGGCAGGGTGCTCGGCAATGGCGTCTGCTTCCGCGGCAGAACGGGCCTTGCCCGGCGCACGCATCTGCTTGCGCTCTTTGGAATACGCATCGGCCTTTTGCCAGGCCGCGTCGAGCAGGCCAATGCCTTGTAGCGCCACATGCAGGCGCGCGGCGTTCATCATCACAAACATGGCGTTCAGGCCACGCCCTGCTTCACCCACGATCCAGCCGGTGGCTTCTTCAAAACGCATGACGCAGGTGGGGCTGCCGTGCAGGCCCATTTTTTCTTCAATGCGGTCGCAATGCGCGGCGCTGCGGCTGCCGTCTTCGTAAAACTTGGGCACCAGAAACAGCGACAAACCTTTGGGGCCGGGTGGCGCAGCGGGCAGGCGCGCCAGCACCAGATGCACGATGTTGTCAGAGAGGTCGTGTTCACCGCCGGAGATAAAAATCTTGGTGCCGCTGATGCGGTAACTGCCATCCGCCTGCGGCTCGGCCCGGGTCGCTGCCAGGCCCAGATCGCTGCCGGCGTGCGGCTCGGTCAGGCACATGGTGGCCAGCCATTCACCGGTGGCAATTTTTTCCAGATAGCGCGCGCGCAAGGCGTCGCTGCCGTGGTGTTTGAGGCATTCGTAGGCACCATGCAGCAGGCCCGGCGCCATGGTCCAGCCATGGTTGGCAGCGCTCAACATTTCATACAGCATGGCTTCCAGCACCGCTGGCAGGCCTTGCCCGCCGTCCTCGGACGCGGCAGACAATGCGGGCCAACCGGCTTGCCAGAAGGCCTGGTAAGCGTCTTTGAAGCCGGGCGGCATGGTGACGTTGCCGTCTTTCCACTGCGCGCCAATTTCATCGCCATCGCGGTTCAGTGGCGCGATCACATTGCCGACAAATTTGCCGGCCTCTTCGAGCACCTGCGCCATCAGCTCGGCGTCGACTTCGGCGTAGGCCGACAGTTGGGTCAGCTCGGCGGGCACTTGCAGCACGGTGCCGAGCAGCCACTGCATGTCCTGCGTTTGCGGGTTGTATGCGCTCATGCTGCTTCCTTCTTCTTGGCAGCGCCCAGATAGGTTTCGATCACGCGCGGGTCTTTGGCCAGATCGGAGGCCGGGCCGTGCAGGCCGATCTCGCCCATTTCCAGAACATAAGCGTAGTCGGCCACGGCCAGTGCGGCGCGGGCGTTTTGTTCCACCAGCACGATGGTCACGCCGGTTTCGCGCAGCTTCTCGATGATGTTGAAAATCTCTTTCACCACCAGCGGCGCCAGGCCCAGACTGGGTTCGTCCAGCATCAAAATCTTGGGGCCTGACATCAGCGAGCGGCCCACGGCCAGCATCTGGCGTTCACCACCCGACAGCGTTCCGGCAATTTGCAGACGCCGCTCCTTGAGGCGTGGAAACAGGGCATACACCTCCTCCATGCGGTCGCGCCAATGCGGGTTGGCCAAGCGCATCTGGCGGAAGCCGCCGAGCAGCAGGTTGTCTTCCACCGGCATGGTCGAAAACAGCTCGCGCTTTTCCGGCACCAGCGCCACGCCGCGCATGACGCGCTCTTCGAGCGTGAGGGACTGGATCGGGTCGCCATCGAGATCAATCTGGCCCTTGCCGGGCAGGATGCCCATCAAGGTGTTGAGCAAGGTGGACTTGCCCGCACCGTTGGGGCCGATCACGGTGATCACGCTGCCTTGTTCGGCATGCAGGTTGATGCCATGCAGCACTTCGGCGCGGCCGTAGCCGGCGTGCAGGTCGTGCACGCGCAGGACCGGATGGTTTTGAGCGTGAGGTTTCATCGCGCGCTCCTTAGTGTTCGGTGCCGAGGTACGCGGCGCGCACCTTGGGGTCTTGTTGAATCTGTTCGGGCGTGCCTTGTGTCAAGAGCGTGCCAAACTCCATCACCACCAGGTGATCGCAGACGTCCATCACCAGTTCCATGTCGTGCTCTACCAGCAGAATGCTCACGCCCTCGGCCTGCAACTGGCGCAACACATTGCCCAGCGACTGCTTTTCCTTGTGGCGCAAACCGGCGGCCGGTTCGTCCAACAGCAGCAATGCGGGGTCGCTGCACAGCGCACGCGCAATCTCCATCAGGCGCTGCGGGCCCATGGCCAGGTTGCCGGCCTGCTCGTGCAGGTACTGGCCCATGCCGATGCGCTCGAGTTGCTTTTGCGCTTCCTTGAACAACTGGCGCTCTTCCATCTGGTTGGTGCGGGTCATGGCAGACACCACGCCCTTGCTGCCGCGCAGGTGCGCACCCAGCGCCACGTTTTCCAGCACGGTCATATCGGGAATCATCTTGACGTGCTGGAAGGTGCGCGACATGCCACGCTGTGCAATTTCACGCGAAGGTTTGCCACTCACCACATCGCCCCGGAACACCACATCACCGCTGGTGAGGCCCAGCACGCCGGTAATCAAGTTGAAGGTGGTGGACTTGCCCGCACCGTTGGGGCCGATCAGGCCGACGATCTGGCCGGCGTTGATCTGAAAGCTGATGTTATTCACCGCCGTGAGGCCGCCAAACTGCTTGCGAATGGCTTTGACATCCAGCACCAGCTCACCCTTGGCCGGCTTGCTGCGCTCGGCCAACGCAGGCGCTTGCCCCCAGTCGGCCACGCGCTGCGGGCGCGGCAATTTGCGCTGCACCATGGACCAAATGCCATCGGGCAAAAATTTGAGCATCATCACCAGCACGATGCCGAACACGATCACTTCGTAGCTGCCACTGGTGCCAATCAGTTTGGGCAACAGCACCTGCAACTGGTCTTCCATGAGCTTGGTCAGGATGGCGCCAGTCAGCGCACCCCACACATGGCCAATGCCTCCCACCACCGACATGAACAGGTATTCAATGCCCATCTTCAGGCCAAAGGGCGAAGGGTTGATGGAGCGCTGGAAGTGCGCAAACAACCAGCCGGACACGGAAGCCAGTTGCGCCGCAATCACGAAGATGATGATCTTGTAGCGCAGCGTATTCACCCCCATCGCCTCGGCCATCAGCTTGCCATTGCGCAGCGAGCGCATGGCGCGCCCGGCGCGCGAGTCGAGCAGAAACAACAGGCCGGCAGCAGCCGCCAGCACCATGGCCCAGGTCAGCACAAAAAAGCCCCGCCCCTGCCCGATGTCCCAACCCAACACATTGAGGCCCGGCAGCCCCAGCAGGCCGTCGTATTTGCCCAGCATGTCAAGGTTGCCCATCAGGTAATACAGTGACAGCGCCCAGGCGATCGTGGCCAGTGGCAGGTAGTGACCGGACATGCGCAGCGTGATACCGCCCACCAGCAAGGCCGATGCGGTGGTAAATGCCAACCCGATAAACAGCGTGAGCCAGGGCGACAAGCCCATGTTCAGCGTGAACCAGCCGCTGGCGTAGGCGCCGATACCGACAAACGCGGCCTGACCGAAAGATGTCAATCCGGCCACACCGGTCAACAGCACCAGCCCAAGGCAGGTCAGGCTGTACAGGCCAATGTAGTTGAGCTGGGTAATCCAGAAATCGGGCAATGGCAGCGCGGCCAGCGCCAGAACGGCGGCGCCCTGTGCGCCCCAGATGAGAGCTTGCTTGGACACTTTAGTGCTCCTCGTCCGAATGGCCACCTTGCAGCGAGCGCCACAACAGAATGGGAAGAATCAGCGTGAACACAATCACTTCCTTGAATGCGCTGGCCCAGAACGAGCCAAAGGATTCCACGATGCCGACAAACAGCGCGCCCACCATGGCACCCGGATAGCTGGACAAGCCAGCCACCACCGCAGCCACAAAACCCTTGAGACCGATCAGGAAACCGGAGTCATAGAACACCGTGGTGGACGGGCCGATCAACAGGCCCGACAACGCGCCGATCAACGCGGCCATGGCAAACGCCAGCTGGCCCGAAGAATGCGAAGAAATACCCATCAGCCGCGCGCCCAGACGATTGACAGCGGTTGCACGCAGGGCCTTGCCCATCAGCGAGCGCTCAAAGAACAACCAGAGCAGAACGATCAACGCCAGCGAGCAGATAAAGGTAATGATGGCCTGGCCAGTGATGTTCAGCGGCCCCACGGCCAGACGCAACTCCCAGAACGGCGGATTGCGAAAACCCTCGGCCCCGAAGAACAACAAGCCCAACCCGGTCATGGCAAAGTGCACGCCCACCGACACGATCAGCAGCACCAGTGGTGTGGCATCTTCCAGCGACTGGTAGGCCACGCGGTACACCAGCGGCCCAAAGGCCGTCACGATGGCAGCGCTCAAAATCGCCTGCACTTCCAGCGGAAACATTTGCGGCGCGGCCCACACCGACACCAGCGCAATCGCAGCCGGCAACACCAGCACTTTGAAAGCCGACTGCAACGCGGCCACCAGATTGCGGTGGTGCTGCCAGCGGCTCACCGCCTCCATGCTGGCAGCCACCACGGCCATGCACAGCAACAACCACACCGTCCCCGGCACCTTGCCGGTTTGCATCACGGCCAGTGTCAGCGCACCGTAGGCCACAAACTCGCCCTGCGGAATGAAGATCACCCGCGTGACGGTAAATACCAGCACCGTGGCCAGCCCCAAAAGGGCGTACACCGCCCCATTGGTCAGGCCGTCCAGCAGCAGGATGCTGACGATTGTTGAGTCCATGGCCGTACGTCCTTAATTGCCTTATTCGACTTTCCAGTCGCCGTTGGTCACCTTGACGATCACACCGGTTTCCATGGTGTAACCCCAGTGGTCTTCCTTGCTCCAGTTGAGTACACCGTGGGCCACCACGGTGCGACCCATGGTCTCCAGTGCGTCACGCAGAGCCAGGCGGAATTCGGGTGTACCGGGCTTGGCCTTCTTGAGGGCCAGAGGCACTGCCTTTTCCAGCACGATCGTCACGTCGCTGGCGTGGCCGGCAAACTGGTTGTGGGTGCCGGCGCCGTAGGCGTTGTCATACTTTTGAGCGAAGTCCATCGCCAGCTTCTTGGAGGGGTTGCTGTCGGGCAGTTGGGCCGGAGCGATCACCGGGCCGGACACCACGTAAGTGCCTTCCACCGCTTTGCCGCCCACGCGCATCAGGTCTTTGGTGGCAGCCGCATGGGTCTGGTAAATCTTGCCCTTGAAGCCACGGTCCACGATGGCCATTTCAGGCATCGCAGCGCCACTGCCGGAAGCCACGACCAGCATCGCATCGGGGTTGGCCGCGGTGAGCTTGAGAGCCTGTGCAGTGACACCCGTATCGGTGCGGGCAAAACGCTCGGCAGCAATGATCTTGATGCCTTCTTTTTCACCTGCGGCGGTGAAAGCCTTGAGCCACTGTTCGCCATAAGCGTCGGTATAGCCCAGGAATCCAACCGTCTTCACGCCCTGCTTTTTCATGTGGGCCACGACGGCGTGGGCCATCACGTCATTGGACTGGGGCAAACGGAAAGTCCAGGTGTCTTTGCCCGGTGGCAGGCCGATCGGGGTGGCAGCGAGTTGCACGGTCTGGCTTTCGACAGCCACATCCGCCATGGCAATACCCACGGGTGTTGCGGCAGAACCGACGATCACATCGACCTTTTCTTCAGTCACCAGACGGCGGGTGTTCTTCACGCCCTGGGTGGGGTCGGTTGCGTCATCGAGCACGATCACCTTGAGCTTTTCGCCGGCAATTTTTTCGGGCCACAGCGCGATCTGGTTCTTCATGGGAATGCCCAGGCCGGAGGCGGGGCCAGTGAGCGGAATGCTCACGCCAATGGTGATGTCGGCCAGCGCCATGCCGGACACCAGCGTGGCGGCGGCGGTGGCAATGAGTTTGGTAGCAAATTTCATGGTGGTCTCCGGTGGTTGTGGTTAGAAAAACGAAATCAGAAATTAACTGCACAGGGCCTTGATGTCGGCCGGTACGGGAATGGATTTGATGCGGCCCTCTTCGCCGGGCAGGCGCACGCAAAAGGCCCGCACTTCGGTGCCCTCGCACAGCACATCGTCACCGCGCTTGACGACATGGCGGTGCATAAACACCTTCTCGCGCCACTCGGTCACGCTGGTGTGAATCTGCAGGCGCTCGCCATAGGTGGCGGGGCGCGAAAACTTGGTGTTGATCTCCAGCAGCGGCGTGCCGATGATGCCGGTGGTCTTGACCAGCTCACGCCACGGCTGCACGCCGCACTGCACGAAAAAGTTCAGCGAGGAGGCATCCATCCACTTGGAAAAATTGGGGAAGAACACGATGCCTGCGGGGTCGCAGTCACCGAACATCACTTCCACTTCGTACACAACGGTCTTGGTCATTTCAAACTTTCAATTAACGGGGGGCCATGCGCAGCGCGCCATCCAAACGGATGACCTCGCCATTGAGGTGGCCGTTGCTCACGATATGCGCTGCCAGTTGCGCAAACTCCTCAGGCTTGCCCAGACGCTGCGGAAACGGAATGCTGGCAGCCAGCGACTGCTGTACCGGCTCGGGCAGGGTCTTCATCAGCGGCGTAGCAAACAGGCCGGGCGCAATGGTGCACACGCGAATGCCGTGCTGCGCCAAGTCGCGCGCCATGGGCAGTGTCATGCCAACCACACCCGCCTTGGACGCGCTGTACGCCTGCTGCCCCACCTGTCCGTCAAAGGCCGCAACGGATGCCGTAAACACCATCACGCCGCGCTCGCCGTCTTCCAGGCCGTCTTGCTTGGCGCAGGACGCAGCAAACAGGCGCGCCACGTTGTAGGTGCCGATCAGGTTGACGTTGATGACTTTGGCAAAGTCTTCCAGGGGAGCGGCGCTGCCGTCTTTGCCGACCACGCGCTTGGCCGCGCCAATGCCGGCGATCTGCATCAGGATGCGGGCCGCACCGTGTGCCGCTTCGGCCTCCGCGATGGCGGCCTCGACGCTGGCCGGGCTGGTCACATCGCACTGAATGGCCAGTCCACCGATCTCGGCCGCGACCTTTTCAGCCTGCGCCAGATTGACGTCCAGAATGGCAACGCGTGCGCCCTGACGCGCCAGTTCCCGCGCGGTGGCTTCGCCTAATCCGGAGCCACCGCCGGTGACCAATGCTGCTTGTCCGTTGATGTTCATGAAGTCTGAATGGAGATGAAGGGTTGTAAGGGCTTATGGGCTCAGGCCGCGTTGGGGTTTTCCAGCAGCAGGGCAATGCCCTGGCCGCCGCCGATGCAGGCGCTGGACACACCGTAGCGCAGTCCGCTGCGTTGCAACTCGCGCGCCAGCGTGAGCGTCAGGCGCACACCGGTGGCCGCCAGCGGATGGCCCAGCGCAATGGCACCGCCATTCACGTTCAGCTTGGACAGGTCCATGCCCAGTTCGCGGCCCACTGCCAGCGTTTGCGCGCCTTGCGCTTCATTGACTTCAAAGCGGTCGATGGCATCAAGCGTGAGGCCGGCGCGTTCCAGCAGCAGCTTGATGGCCGGGGCCGGGCCGATGCCCATGATTTCTGGGGGCACGCCGACCACCGCGGCGGCCACCACGCGCGCCAGCGGCTTCTTGCCCTGTGCTTTCACATAGGCGCCAGAAGCCACCACAGCGGCGGCAGCGGCATCGACCAGCGCCGAGCTGTTGCCACCGGTTTGAACGCCGCCTTCGTACACGCTGCGCAGTTTGGCGAGCACTTCGATGGGGGAGATACGGGCATGCGTGTCGGTGGCCACTTCGGTCACCTTGCCCTGCAGCTTGATGCCACGCGTGGCATAGCCTTCGAGCGCAAACTTTTCGGTAATGACCGGGGCGATTTCGCCGGCCAGAAAACCGCTTTCCTGCGCGGCCACGGCCTTGGCAAACGAGGCGCTGGCAAAGGCGTCCACTTCTTCGCGGGTGATGCCGTATTTCCTGGCCAGATTTTCAGCGGTCTGGATCATGTTGATACCAGCGGCGGAGTCGTTCAGCGCTTCCCACAGGAAGTCCTTGAACTCCACCGGCGCACCGAGCTTGAAGCCGTTGCGGTGGGTGAACGAGGCAATCGGGTTGCGCGTCATCGACTCAGCGCCCACCACCAGGGCCACGTCAGCACAGCCGGCCTGAATCTGCTCGCCAGCCTGACGGAACAGCTCGAAGCCGGTGCCGCAGATGCGCTGCGCCATCAGGGCGGGTACGGCCTGCGGCACACCGGCATACAGCGCAATGTGGCGCGGCAACATGAACTGTTCGTAATCGCCGGGGGCCATGTTGCCGGTCAGGACCGACTCGATGTGCTCGGCTGGAACGTCCGCTTTTTTGAGAGCCGCACGGGCCGCCTTGATGCCCAGATCGGTGGGGGAAATGTGGCCCAGCGCGCCGCAGTAATCGACCATGGGCGTGCGCATGCCGTCGATCATCCAGATGTCGTCGAAGGCGTTGAAGAAACCTTTGGTTGCCATGGGGTGTCCTTTGTTTTGCAGTTTTGCGGTTGAAGCGGTTCAGGCAGCGGGCGACAGCGTGCCGGGCAGCGTGCCGTTGTGCAGGGCTTCCACCACGGCGCTGCGGTGCGTCAGCACGGCGCGCTGGTTGATGGAGCCTTTGTCGGTGATCTCGCCCAGATCCAGCGATGCGGGCTGTGACAGCAGGCACAGGCGGGCAATGCGGTTGGCGCTTCCGGTGGCGGTTTTGGCCAGGGTGTCGAGCAACTCCTGAAAACGCGCTCGCACAGGCGCCGATGCCAGCACCCCCTCGAGTGGCGCGCTGTCGGGCAAGCCGCTCAAGGCGCGGCAGGCCATCACATTGGGGAAAATCATGGCGCCAACTTCGTGCATGTTCAGCCCGGTGATGACGGCGTCTTGCACCAGGCCGGCTGCGGTGGCGACGATCTTCCCGCGTAGCGGGCCCACGCTCACAAAGGTGCCGGTGGCGAGCTTGAAATCTTCGGCGATCCGGCCGTCAAATTTCAGGCCGAGGTGGATGTTGTTGTCGTCGATCCACTTGACGGCGTCACCGGTGCAGAAGAACCCTTCTTCATCGAAATGCGCCTTGGTTTCTTCGGGTGCGCGCCAGTAGCCGCGGGTGATGTTGGGGCCGCGGTAACGCACTTCCACTTTGCCATCGACGGGCACCAGCTTGAGTTCCAGGCCAGCGGTGGGCAGGCCCAGATCGCCGGCACGCACATCGGGATTGGTGACAAAAATGCCGAACGGGCCGGACTCGGTCATGCCCAGGCCGCTGGTCATCACAATGCGCTGGCCGATTTCGGCTTCTTCGCTGGCGTACAGGCTGTCCCAGATCGGCTGTGCCAGGGCGGCGCCGGCGTAGAAAAACATCTTCACGCGCGACAGGAAGTTGCGGCGCAATTCCATGTCGGTCTGCATGGCGCTGGCGATGGCTTCAAAGCCGGTAGGCACATTGAAATACACCGACGGCGCAATCTCGCGCAGGTTGCGCAGCGTCTCGCCAATCAAGGCCGGCACCGGCTTGCCTTCGTCAATATAGAGCGTGCCGCCGTTGTAAATCACCATGCCAAAGTTGTGATTGCCACCGAAGGTGTGGTTCCATGGCAACCAGTCCACCAGCACCGGCGGCTCTTCGGCCAGCACCGGCATGCTCTGGCGCATTTGCTGCTGGTTGGCACACCACATGCTCTGGGTGTTGATGACCGCCTTGGGCAGTTTGGTAGAGCCGCTGGTGAACAAAAACTTGACGATGGTGTCGGGGCCGGTGGCCGCAATGGCGGCATCGACTTGCGCGGTGGCGGGCGTGGCCAGCAGGGCATCGAACGCAGTGCTGTTGCGGGCGTCGAGCGTACCGTTGCACAAGACCACTTCCACATCAGACGCCACAACCGACTGGATCGCCTTGCCATAGCGGCTGGCGTCACTGGCAAACACCAGACCGGGTGTGAGCGTGTTGTAGACGTGGCGCAGCTTGGAGTAGTCGGTGCTGATGGTCGAGTAGGCCGGCGAGGCCGGGCACCATGGCACTCCGGCGAGCAGGCAACCCAGTGACATGAGCGCGTGCTCGATGCCGTTTTCACTCAGGATCAGAACCGGGCGTTCATCACTCAGACCGCGTGCAATCAAGGCCTGCGCAATGTTGCGCGCCTGGGCGACGGCCTGTGCGTAGGTTACATGCTGCCAATCACCCTTGCTGCCGTCGGCGTTGCGCGACCGCTGCGCAACCCAGGTGCGATCGGGTGCCGTGGCGGCCCAATGCAACAGCCGGTCGGTCATGCGCTGGGCAGCGCTTTGCAGGGGCTGCTCGGCACGCAAATACTGCACGCCGCCAGCGCCGTCTGTGAGAACGCCGCGCGTGACACCAAAGTGCAGTTCGCGGTAGGGGTGGTTTGTGGTCATGGTTTGTCTCCTGCGGGATTGCGGCTTCTATGGCCGTCGTTATGTCCCGTTTTTCAGGTGGTGGTTGATCAGGCTTTTTTGACTTTGGCAGCGCGGCCTTCGAGGAAGGCGGTCACGCGGGCCTTGGCTTCTGGTGCACTTTGCGCAATCGCGGCCATCATGGCTTCGGTGAAGAAGCCCTGATCGGAAGGTTGCTCGGCAATGCGCGGCAGCGCATGCATCAGTGCGTAGTTGGTCAGCGGGGCGTTTTGTGCAATGCGCTCGGCCAACTCGAACGCTTTGTCAAACGCCGTTCCGGCAGGCACCAGGTACTGCGCCATGCCGATGCGCTCACCGTCCTGTGCGTTGTACACGCGGCCGGTCAGCATCATGTCGGTCATGCGGGCCGTGCCGATCAGGCGGGGAATGCGCACTGCGCCGCCACCACCCACAAAAATACCGCGTGAGCCTTCGGGCAGGGCATAAAAGGTCGTCTCATCGGCCACGCGAATATGGCAGGCACTGGCCAGCTCCAAGCCGCCACCGACCACCGCGCCGTGCAGCGCCGCCACCACCGGAACCGGACCGTGCTGCACCCGCTCCAGCGCAGCGTGCCACATACGCGAGTGGTACAGGCCCTGGCCCGCATCGCGCTCTGACAGCTCCGACAAATCCAGCCCGGCACAGAAATGTTCGCCCTCGCCTTCAATCACCGCGGCCCGCACGGTCGAGGGCAAACCGTCAAAAATGTTGCGGATGGCAATGACCAGCCCATCGTTGAGCGCGTTGCGCTTTTTGGGCCGGGTCAGGCGGATCACGGCGACCTCTTTGTGTTCGCCGCGCAGTTCGAGTTGAATGTCTTTGCTTGTCATGCTTGCTCCATCAATGGGCGAATTATGGTTATGCGTAATAACTAAATCGATGGGTGTTTACCCTAGGTCCCAAAGTCTTCTCAGCGCCCCGCACGGTCTCTCAAAACGCCGGCACGCCACTACAATTTCCTAATGAATACACCGCTGGATCTACGCCTGAAGGCCCTTTTGTCCGCGCTGGAAACGGGGCTCGTGGAGCGCCGCCACAGCGTGCGTTTGTGTCTGCTGGCGGCGCTTGCAGGTGAACACACCTTGCTGATCGGCCCACCGGGCACCGCCAAGAGCGAACTGGCCCGGCGGCTGCACACCGCCTTTGCCGATGCCCGCTATTTCGAGCGGCTGCTGACGCGCTTTACCGTTCCCGAAGAGCTGTTCGGCCCGCTGTCGATCAAGGCGCTGGAAGAAGACCGCTACGAGCGCCACACCGACGGCTTTTTGCCTACCGCATCGATTGCCTTCGTGGACGAAGTGTTCAAGGCCAACAGCGCCATCCTCAATGCGCTGCTTACGCTGCTGAACGAGCGCGAGTTTGACAACGGCGCGGGGCGCATGCATTGCCCGCTGATCAGCGTCCTGGGCGCCACCAACGAGGTGCCCGAAGACGAAATCACCGACGCGTTTTTTGACCGGTTTCTGGTGCGCCTGCCGGTGGAGCCCGTCAGTGTGGCGGGCTTTGCGGCGCTACTGGAACACGGCAGCACCCGCATCTGGAGCGCTCCACCCCAGTCCCTTTGTTTGCAACCGTCTGATCTGGCTGGGCTCACCGAAGCAGCCCGCAAAGTCGCGCTGCCTGCAGCGGCGGTGACGGTCTTGGCGGAGCTGCGGCAGCACTTGGGCGCGCAGGGCATCGTGGTGTCCGACCGCCGCTGGGTGAAGATCGTTGCGCTGCTGCGCGTGGCCAGCGCCAGTGAAGGCCGCGACAGCGTGGCCCTGTGGGACTTGCAGCTGCTGCCCTGGCTCACCGCGCCGGATGCAGCCCGCCAGGGGCAGGTGGCCGACTGGCTTGCCGCCCGGCTGGGCGTGCATGCTGCGTTCAGCCCACAGCGACTGACGCTGGTAGTCGAAGCATTCGAAAGGCAACTCGACAATGAGCGCAATGCCAACGATCTGGACTACGACGAGAGCGGGCGACTGAAGTTCTCCGCCACCGAAATCGCCGGGGAAATTGGCGACGCCAAGGGCGGCGCAGCGGCGCTGCGCATGAACTACAACCGCAAACGGCGCTACGGCGAAACCCACATCCGCGCGCGTCTGGCGCAGCTCGACGCCCTGCTGCAACGCATTGCGACCTACACACAAGAGGTGCAGTCCCACCTGTCCGACCTGCGCGCGTTCCAACGCACCAGCCTGTGGCTCGATGCGGCGCAAACTGAGCAGGCAGCCGCCCACCTGCAAGGCACTGCGGCCGCGGTGGGCCAACTGGCTGAGCGTGCCTACGGCTTGCGAGACGGATTTTTGGCCTTGCCGCGAATGGAGCCCGATCCCGGCACCGTGCCCGATGGGGTGGCCCTTGAGGCCTGGGATGCAATGTGACGTCCGCTGCCGGGAGCGCCCCGCCCGATAGCCTGTTGTTTGCTGCTGTGGAGAGCCGGCTCGCTGCGCTCAATGCATTGCCACGCCCGATGTGGCTGGGCGGTTTAACGCATACCCAAGGCCGGCTGGAGCCGCGTTTGCAAGGCCTGGTTCAGATGCGTGATGGTCTGCTTGCTGGCGCCCTGCCGGATGTCGCGCAGTGGCTGTGGCCAGCACCGGAACTGGCCCTGCTGCTGGCCCGCGCCATGGAAAAACTGGAACTTGCGCACCTGTGCCAAGGGCAGCAGTCGCTGGGAGAGACCGTGCTGATGAGTGCGCTGTTTCATCTGGACTTCATTACCCATTACCACGACCGCGGCGCCAGCCCCACACAAGCCAATCAGCGCGCGGTCGCGGCTTTTGCCAGCGAATGGCAAGAGCGCAGCGGACTGATGGATGAACTGCGCCAGGTCTTTGGCCTGCTGCCAGAAGACGCCAAAAACAACCGCTGGGATGCCCTGCGCGGACTTTTGCAGTCGAGCGGCTGGCAGGAGGTATTGCGCATTCACCGCATGCTGGAAACCCTGCCGGGTCTGGTGCGTATCGTGCGCGAACTGGGCCGGATGCACGCTACCGACGAGCCCGACGCACGCGGCCAGACGCCGGTACAAGTGATGGACCAAGCCGTGGCCCAACAAGAACATGCCCACACAGTGCGCGTGCCTGACATGCCGGGGCAAACGCGCGGCATTCACCGCTCGGACCGCATTGCCCGCATGCTGCCATCCGAGGCCATGCTGCTGGGCCATCCCAAGTTGCGTTTGCTGTGGCACGCGCGCCGCGCCGAGCGCACGCTGCTGACCTACGAAGACGACGACCGCATGAGCGAAGTGCGCCTGCACCAGTCGCTCACCAACCAGCCGCGCCCCGGCACTCAACCCGCCACCAAAGCGGTGGCCGGGCCCATATTGTTGTGTGTGGATACGTCCGGCTCCATGCAGGGCGGCGCGGAGGCGGTGGCCAAAGCGGTGGTACTGGAAGCCATGCGCAGCGCTCACGCGCAGCAGCGCGCCTGCCATGTGTTCGCATTTGGTGGCGCCGGTGAAATCATCGAACGCGAGCTCGCCCTCAACACCGCAGGCATTGCGCAGCTGACGGACTTTCTGGGGCAGGCGTTTCGCGGCGGTACGGACATTTGCGGGCCATTGGAACGGGTGCTTTCCAAGATGGAGGACGTGCGCTGGCAGCGGGCGGATCTGCTGATCGCAAGCGACGGGGAGTTTGGCGCAACGCCGGAAGTAGCCGCACGGCTGGACGCGGTGAAGCAGGCGCTGGGCTTGCGCGTGCAAGGCATCTTGATTGGCGACCGCGAGACACTGGGGCTGATGGAGGTGTGCGACCACATCTACCCGGTGCGCGATTGGCGGCGCTTTGGCGGCATGGTGGTGGAGTCGCCGGTACACACGCCATCGCTCACCGCGCTGTACTTTCCGGCGGCACTGCGCAATGCGGATAACCGCGCCACCACGCTGGTGGGGGAAGCCGTATCGGGTGCAGTGCGGGCCGGACTGTTGCGTGGCACGCCTTCTGCTAATGCATCGCCACCCCTGCCCAAAAAGACGGACGATCCAACATGAGTTTTGCCCTTGAATATGTGCGCCAACTGGAGGCCTTCGCCGCGCTAAGTCCTTTGCCGCGAGTGCACGCCTTGCACCTGCCCCCCGCCAGAGCGCTGCCTGACAACCTGGGCGAGTTTTGCGCGCTGGAACTGGAAGACGGCTCTATTGGCCAGTCCTATGTTTTGTTTGACGACGCCTTGCAACGCCTGCACGCGACCTCTGGCGTACCCGATCTGGCCGGAAGCGACGCGCTGGCGCTGGCGCGCCAATACGCCACCGCAGAGGGGCCCTGGCGGGCGCTGGGTTTTGCGGCCGCCAATGCGTTGACGCAGTGCCTGTTTCAGCGGGCCGGCTTCACGCCGGACACCAGCCAGGACTCGATCGGGGACATGCGTCCGCAGGCGGGCGAGTCCATCGGCATGATCGGCCTGTTCAAACCCCTTTTACCCGCCGTGCTGCAAAGCGGCGCGCGCCTAACGGTGGTGGAGCTTGATGCAGCGCTGGCGGGTAGCGCCGCTGGCTACCGCGTCACATTGGACGCACAGGCGCTGGCCGATTGCAGCAAAGTGATTTCCACCAGCACACTGCTGCTCAACGGCACGCTGGAGCGGATGCTGCAGAGTTGCCCGCGTGCGCAATGGTTTGGCATGGTCGGTCCGAGCGCGGGCTGCCTTCCCGATGGCCTGTTTGCACGCGGTGTCACGTTGC
>Ga0228698_1000951_pt1 | contig 16134 bp, 5 predicted proteins | sample McNCre117_Aug_MG_FD_178015 | JGI IMG/M metagenome (GOLD analysis project Ga0228698, IMG submission 178015) | Freshwater microbial communities from McNutts Creek, Athens, Georgia, United States - 1-17_Aug_MG | ecosystem: Environmental > Aquatic > Freshwater > Creek | place: USA: Georgia...
TTCTTCGCGGCAGATGCGGATCATGGCGCGGGCATACGGCGCATAAGAGCAGCGGCACAGGGGCACCTGGTTCATGATGGCCGCGCCATCCACCAGCCAGCCGATGGTGCCGATGTCGGCCCAATTGAGCGTGGGGTAGTTGAAGATCGAGCTGTACTTGGCCTTGCCCGTGTGCAGGGCATCCAGCAACTGGTCGCGGCTGGTGCCCAAGGTTTCAGCGGCGGCATACAGGTACAGGCCGTGGCCGCCTTCGTCCTGGATCTTGGCCAGCAAAATGGCCTTGCGCTTGAGCGTGGGCGCACGGGTGACCCAGTTGCCTTCGGGCAGCATGCCCACGATCTCGCTGTGTGCATGCTGGCTGATCTGGCGCAGCAGCGTCTTGCGGTAGTTGTCGGGCATCCAGTCCTTGGCCTCGATGAAGCCGCCATCGTCGATGCTGGCATCAAAGCGCTGCTGCAGTGCCAGCTCTTCAGCCGATCGCAAGGCCTTGGGTGCGTCGCCGGGCTCCTTGCCCATGGTGTCCATTGCTTGGGTGTACATGTGCTTTCTCCGTTAGGCAGGTGTCTGGGCGGTGATCAGAGCTTGCGCTGATCGACCACGCGGCGGGCCTTGCCCACCAGGGTGCGTTCAATGCTGTTGGGCGGCAGCACATCCACCGTGGTGCTCACACCCACCAGGGTTTTGATGCGGTGCACCAGCCAGTGCGCCACCTCTTGCTGCTCGGCCAATGAGGCATTGGCCGAAGCGATGTTCAGCTCGGTGATCACGCGCAGGGTGTCGAGTGCGCCCTCGCGCCCCACCACCAACTGGTACTGGCCCGAGAGCTTGGGGCTTTGCAGCACGATTTCCTCGATCTGGGTGGGAAACACATTGACCCCGCGGATGATCAGCATGTCGTCGCTGCGACCCACGATCTTGCCCATGCGGCGGAAGCTGCGTGAGGTGGGCGGCAACAGGCGCGTCAAGTCACGGGTACGGTAACGGATGATGGGCAGGGCCTCTTTGGTGAGCGAGGTGAACACCAGTTCGCCTTCGCTGCCATCGGGCAACACTTCGCCGGTTTCCGGGTCGATGATCTCGGGCAGGAAGTGGTCTTCCCAGATCACGGGGCCGTCCTTGCTTTCGATGCATTCGCAGGCCACGCCGGGGCCCATCACCTCAGACAGACCGTAAATATCGACGGCATCGATGCCCGCGCCTTGCTCGATGTCGCGGCGCATGGCTTCGGTCCAGGGCTCGGCACCAAAAATGCCCACGCTCAGCGACATGGCGGTGGGATCGAGGCCCTGACGGCGGAACTCTTCAATGATCACCTGCATGTAGCTGGGGGTGACCATGATGATGTCGGGCTTGAAATCGGTGATCAGTTGCACCTGTTTCTCGGTCTGGCCACCGCCCATGGGCACCACGGTGCAGCCCAGCCGCTCGGCGCCATAGTGCGCACCCAGGCCGCCTGTGAACAGCCCATACCCATATGCCACATGCACCATGTCACCCGGCCGGCCGCCTGCCGCTCGGATGCTGCGCGCCCCCAGATCCGCCCAGCGGTCGATGTCGCCCGCGGTGTAACCCACCACCGTGGGCTTGCCGGTGGTACCCGACGAGGCATGGATACGGCTGACCTGCGAGCGGGGCACGGCAAACAGCCCGAAGGGATAGTTGTCACGCAGGTCTTTTTTGGTGGTGAACGGGAACCTGGCCAGGTCAGCCAGCGATTTCAGATCAGACGGGTGCACGCCGGCTTCATCGAAGCTGCGCTTGTAGTGCGGCACGTTCTCGTAGGCGTGCTTCAGCGTGGCTTGCAGGCGTTGCAGTTGCAGCGCGGTGATCTCGTCCCGGCTGGCGGTTTCGATGGCATCGAGTTCACCGGGGCGGGGTTGACGCTGAGGCATGCTGGGGTCTCCTGATCGGTTTCTTGTGAGCGGTGTGGCCGAGGCGGCGCGACGAAGTTTCAGTCCAGTGACACCACTGGTTTGCCGCGCGCGGTGTACGAGCGGCCCCGAAAGACCGCAATGAGCTCACCGCGCTGGTTGCGGATCTCGGTGTCGTACACACCCGTGCGACCGGCCTTGGACACTTCGGTGCAACGCGCGGTCAGCACATCACCCAGCCGCCCTGGGGCCATCAGGTCAATCGCAAAACCCGAGGCCACGGTGAGTTCGTTGTAGGCATTGCAGGCGAACGCAAAGGTGGAGTCAGCCAGCGTGGCAATCAGGCCACCATGACAGATCGCATGGCCGTTGAGCATGTCCTGCCGCACGGTCATCTGGAACACCGCCCTGCCCGGCCCCACCTCCATTACCTGGATGCCCAACATCTTGGTGGCGTGGTCATCGGCCATCATGCCCACGCACACCTTTTCGGCCAGTTGCTGGGGACTCAGGGCTTGCGGGGTGTCGGCCATGTTGTGCGGCGCTTTCGTTGGGGGGGCAGTCAAAACACTTTCGACCAACCGGTCGGTCAATGATAAAGGTCAATGCGCGACTGATTCAAGTCAATTTGCTCCGCAATAACCCGAAGGCTCGCGTCAGCGTCTCCAGCCCGGCCTGTACCCACTTTGTCATCGCAGCCCCGCCAAACATCGTCGGCAACACCGACAATGCACGCTCTTTTCTCGACACGCCGCCCTGCGGCAACCGCCATGTCCGATTTGCCTGAGTCACCCGTCCCCGAAGCAGTTGCCACCCCGACGAGTGAGGCCAACGCCGCTGCCCCCGTGTCAGCCGAGGCCCCCGCACAGCCCACGCCGCGCAAGGCGGACATGAGCCCCGCTGAATGCGCTGACGCCCTCAAGCGTCTGTTTCCGGCCTTGTTTGCGGGCCCGGCCAAGCCCATCAAGCTGCGGGTGCACGCCGACATCCAGGAGCGCGCGCCAGGTGTCTTCACCAAGGGCAGCCTGTCGGCCTTCTTTCGCCGCTACACAGGCAGCACCGGTTACCTGGTGGCCCTGACCAAGGCGCCCACGCGACTGGATCTGGACGGTCAACCGGCCGGCGAGATCACCGACGAGCATCGCCAGATGGCACGCGAAGAACTGGCCCGCCGGCGGCAGGTGACCCGCGACCGCGAGCAGCAAGCCAATGCCCAGGAGCAGGCCCAGCAGGCACAAGCTCGGCAAGAGCGCCAGAGCCGCGCATCACTGCTGCGCGACTTCGAACGCACCACGCTCACCCTGCCCAATTTCTGCGCCTTGAAGGGGCTGACGCCTGAAGCCCTGAATCCGCTGCTGGAACTGGCCCGCAAGGAAGCCGCCGAAGCACCGCCGCCTCGTGCCCACGATGAGCGGCGCGGCGCCCATCAGCCCGGCGGTGATCGCCGTGATGGCCAGGCGCGCGGACGGGGAGATGGCCGCAGTGATGGCCGCAGTGATGGCCGCGGAGACGGCCGCCGTGATGGCCAGGGTGCGCCCCGGGGCGAAGGCCGTCAGGATCGCGGGCCACGCGGCGAAGGCCGGGGCCCCCGACCGGCTGGCGCTGAGCGCGCAAGTGATGCACGGGGCCGTGGCCCACAACGCGACGGCCAACGCGGCCAGCGCCCGGAAGGCCATGGCCAGCCGCAGCGGGCGCCGCAAGCGATGCAGGCAGCAGCGCCTGCTGATGCCAGCGTCGCGCCAGTCGCGCCGGCCAAGGCCGAGGGCAGCGACGGCCCCTGAACGCCCGTCAGGGCTTGGTGGCCGGCAGCGCCGTGACCACCAGTTCAACCCGCCGGTTGGGCAGCAGACACTCTTCAAGCTGGGCCTTGGTGGCGAAGTGCCCATCACAGGCCTGCACCGGCTTGGCGTCGCCAGCGGCTGACACCTCGACCCGGGCAGCCGCCACGCCCGGCAGGCCCAATTCGATCAAGGCCTGACGCACCGTGGCCGCACGCCGCTCAGACAAGCGCTGGTTGTAATCGCGATGGCCCGTGCCGTTGAGGCGATCAGCGTGGCCAATCAGGCTGAGTGACTGCACCACCAGCCCTTGAGCCCGCGCCTGGTCCACCAGCGCCCGCAACTGCGCCACGCTGAAAGACCGCATGTCTTGCGCGCTGTGGCGATCAAAGTTGAACACCACGCTGGCCCCCAGGGTGACGGGCTGCGGCGCTGCCGGGGAGGTCTTGATCACCGGTGCGGGAGGCGGCGGCGGCGGCGGTGGTGGTGGTGGCGGCGGCGCGGGGGGGGCAGGCGGCGGTGCTGGTGGCTCGCAGCGCTCGGCCAATGCCTGGCCTTCCGAGATCAGGTCTTCGGCCAGCTGCACATAAGGTTTGGCATGGCGCCAGCCGCCCTGCAACTCTTCGTGGCCGGCGTGCACCAGCTCGACCTCGGCGCAGGCGATTTTTTGTTGGGCGCAGCGAAAGCCCTGGTGGCGCTTGAGTGCGTCGGTCAGCGCCCACAGATCGGGGCGCAGGCGCAAGGCGCCGCTGACCAAGGGGGTGTCCAGGCCCAAGGGCGGCTGGCCCACTTCCATGCCAAGCGCCAGCTTGTCGGCTTCATTCAGGGCATCTTGCGGGAACGGGCCACGGTCATTGCGGCTGTATTCGTGGAAGCTCACATCCAGCCAGCACTGCGCCTTGGACAGGTGGTAATCCCGAATGGGCCGGCCGCCATGGTTGATGGCTTTCAGCCGCGCCTGGGTGGTCTCATAGGTTTGCTGATCGGCGCTGATGGCCTGGTCGCTGATGCGCTGCGCGGCAGGCGTGAGCGTGGGCGTTGTGGCCTGTGCCAATGCGGCCGAGCTGGCCAGGGCGGCCATCATCAGCAGCACGGCTTGATGCAAAGGGGTGCGTGTCATGGTGGGCTCGCTCAACGATCCAGGCTGCGATTGACCTGGCGGTCAGCGCCCTGGAACAGGGTTTCATCAAACTTGAAGCGCAGGCGCACATAGGCACCACGCTGCGTGTACTCGTAGCCGGCCAGGTCGGCATCACCGCGGAAGCCACTGTGGTTGAAGCCCGCCGACAACCAGAGGTTGGTCTTGAGCAGGTAGCCCAGTTCGGCCCCCAGGGCATGCTGGCGTGCGCCTTGCTGGCCTGTCTGCATGGCCGCCAGGGCGCCGATGTCCCAGCGCTCGGTGATGTCGTACACCAGCCGAGCCGAAACCAGCTGGGCGCGGAACGCGCTGCTGACGCCTTGCTCAAGCCGGTCGGTCTGCCACTTGGCGGCCAGCTGGCCGGTCAACCACCAGGGCCGCGACGGTTGCCAATCGGCATGGGTGGAAACAATCCAGGCGCGGCTTTGCAGATCACCCGCGGCCGCGTTGCTGGCATCACGCTCCTGCTTGTGCTCCAGCTTGGCCAGCGCATTGAAGCGGTTGTGATCGACCGGCCGCCAGGCCAGGCCCAATTGCGCGCGGTCCTGCAGCACATCACCCTTGGCGGTGTAGTTGGTGTAGAGCAGGTAGTTGCGGGCCAGCAGGGTCCAGTCGCGATCGAGCTTGCGGGCTGCCATCACCTGCCACAGGGTGGTGGCAAAGCGCTCGTCGTCAGGGGTGCTGGCGATGTCGCCACTGCGCCGGTGCTCGATGCGGGTACTGCCCTTCCACAAGGGGTTGGCGGTGTAATCCAGGCCCAGGCTGACGGCCTGCGACGGCGCCGTCTTGCCCGACAGCACATGGATCTGCTCGTAGCCGGCACTGGCACGCAGGCCCTCGGCCACATCAAAGCCCTGGCGAATGCCCGAAGCCATCTGCGCATCGGCGCCGCTGATCGCATCGCGCAGGCGGTATTCGTTGAACACCTGGGTGTCGCGCAGGTAGCTGCTGCTGACGCCCAGCACCACTGCATGGGCGCTGCGCGCCGTGTCGGTGACGCCCGACATCTGCACCCAACCCGATTGATGTTCCACCCGGCCATAGGCCTTGGTGCGTTCAGCCAGTTGGTAATCACCGCCCAAGGACACCCGACGCCGGACGTCGCCCGACAGCTCGTGCTCGACCTCGCCGCCCAGGCTGAGGCGCTCGGTGGCGCGCCAGCCCAGGCCCAGGCGAGCCGTCTGGCTGGCCAGGCGCGTGCCCGCAGCCAGGCTGCTGGTGCCGGCAGGCAAACCGCCCTGCCCGATCACCGGCAATCCGCTGGCGGGATCCACCGCCTGGTTGCCATAACCCAAGGCCCCACCCGCCGATCCGCTGCCCAGGCTGCCTGACAGCCCGCTGGTGTCGCCAAACGGCGCAGTCAGCAAGCCATTGGCCTGAGTGCCCACGGTCTCGTGGTGGCTGCGCAGGCCGACATCGAGGGTGAGCGTGTCAGAGGGCTTCCATTGCAGGCCGGCACCTGCCGCGCTGCGGTGGCCGCCACCCGGGTTGCGATCCTCACTGGCCAGGGCATCGGCTTGCAGCTTGATGCCATCGCTCAGCTTGTGCTCGATGACGCCCTTGGCCTCGCCACGGCCGCCGTTCAGTGGCGCTGCCAGGTTGTTGAACTCGGGGGCTGATCGGCCGGCGCTCAGGCGTGCCTGGGTCTGATCACCTTCATGGGCAAACTCGATGCGCCAGGCCTGGCCGCTGACCTCACCCGTGCGGCTGGCCAGGCCGGGCGTGGTGCTGGTGTTGGTGGGGTTGGTGTTGACCGTGCTGGTGCTGCGGGCCGCCTCGGCCACCAGCGTGGTGCGCGGGCCCCAGCGCCAGGTGGCGTTGGCACTGGTCAGCTCATAGGGCGCCAGACCGTTGCGGTCTTGCACCGCCGAGCCGCCCACCTCCAGGCTGGGCGTCACACGCCACTGTGCATCGGCCCCGCCTACCCAGAAAGCCGGGCCGCCTTGATCCAACTCGTAGGTCACCCGCAGCGTCACCGGGTTGAGCTGGTCATCCACCGAGGGCAGAAACTGCGTCAGCAAAATACGCCCCGAGAAGGGCTCGAAGGTGTAGTCGATCAATCGCACCAACGGCCGCACACTGACGATGCGCGCCGGCTGCGTGCGATCACGCACCACCACCTCGACCTTCTCTGACCCTTCGATCACCGCGTTGTTGCGCAGCGCATAGGGCCCCGAGCCTTGCGACGCCATCTCTTGCACCACTTGCCGCAGGGTGTCGTTGAATGCGAACACATTGGCCACCACGCCGTCTTGCTCGTGGTGTGCGCGCAAGCCGGTGGCGGTGCGGTTGTACTGACCCAGGTTGCGCTGCTTGAGGCTGGCGGTGGCGCCCTGCCCTTGGGCCTGGGTGAAGCCGTCGCCAGTGACGAAATCGCCGAACAACAGGTAGCTCTTGCCCTCGTCCACACGCAGGTACAGCTTGCTGCCCGAGCGGGCATCCACACTGCGCTGCGAGGCATCACCGTAAACCGGGTACACCTCATCGGGGCGGATGTCGCGCAGCAGGCGGGCCCGCGTTTCCTTGTCGCTGTCGTACGAGGCCGTCAGCAAGACATCACCACGCACCGTGCCCTTCAGGTACAGCGCCGCACGGGCCGCCGCCTCATCCTTGCCGCCATTGAAGCTTCGGCTCCAGGCACGGATCTCGCGTTCAAACACATCACCGCGCTGCACCGGCTGCACGCCACCACCACGCAGATTGATCACGCCTTCAACCAGGCCTGCGGCAATCATGGGGCGCAGCTCGGGCACGAAACTGATGACGCCCGACACTTGTTCGCTGCCTGCGGACACCCGCACACGCACGTCTTGCGCAGCCGCAGGCGCCAGCAGCGTGAACTCAGCCACGCCGTTGTCGACGGGCCACTGCACACCTGGTGTGGCTCGGTCGGCATCGCGGGCGCGGGGGCCCAGCTCATCGGTGCGTGCGCCGGGCAGCAGCAAGCGTCCGCCCGAGGTCTCCAGCGTCAAGTAGGCCGTCTGCTTCAGGGGCTGACCGTCCTTGCCCAACACCTGCACCCGCAGCTTGACCGGGCTCTGGCCATCTGCTGGCACCCCGTTGCGGTCGGCTTCGACCACCAGGCGCGCCACGGCTGCATTGGCGCTGTAGGCCAGGCCCGTGCGCTCGCCGATGAACACGGCGCCGCTTGCGGCATCGGCGTCGCCCTGCCGGGGGTACAGCGCCGGCGCGGGGCCGTTGACAGGTGCGTAACGCACGTCGGCCGCAGAGCCGGCGGGCGGCACCCCTGCCACGGGCGCAGCGACCGACACCTGCGCGTGCACGCCTGACGGCCAGCTCAGCAGCGCAGCACAGGCCAGCAGAACCGGCTTGAGTTGCCGCAGATTCATGGGCAGTTGTTGATCAGCGTGCAGCATCTGAGCCTCCTGCACGAGGGGCCGAGCCTGGCGCCGTGCCGGTGTCTCGACCGGGTGGCGGTGCTTGGTTCATGGGCAAGGTGAAGGTAGGCTGGTTCTGTTCATCGGCGGCTGCCGCGCCCTTGGCAGCGGGCGTGGGGGCATCGCGGGTCTTGGGTGCCAACTGGTTGGCGCCATCGGTGCCTTGCTGGGGCGAAGTCAAGGTGTCCCGCCCGTGGGCCTTGCTGTCAAAGCGCAGCGCGGGCGTGTTGGCACGTTCGGTCTCAGGGGCCCGTACTTCACCTTGCGCCCTGCGGGCCTTGACCTGCTCGAGAACCGTGTTGCTGCAACTGCCCTCGACGAAGTCAGCGCGGTGCAGTTCGCCGTTCTTCAGGTCGAGGAACAGGCTGCCCGCATCACCCAGGTTGCGGTTGCTGCTGGTGGTCAGGCGCGAGCCGCGTGGCAAGGTGTGCGGATCGATGCGCAGGACATGGCTGCGGGGTGGCAGCCCGCACACGCTGTACTTGCCCTCAACGTCCGACACCAGCGTGGTGCCGTCGCTGAGCACCAGGCGCACACCGGGCACGCCCAGTTCTTCGGCATCCTGCACATGGTTGTTGTTGCAATCGACGAAGACCTTGCCCAGCACACAGGCCTCGGGCGCAAACACGCCGCCCGATACCCGCACCCGGTATTGCCCTTCATTGGTGGCCACCGATGCGGTGATGGGCGTGCGACCGTCGGGCAGCAAGCACCCTGAAGGGATGCCGCAGGCATGGGCCCTGGCCCGGTTGATGCCATCACCTTGTGCGGCACCCACGCCTACCCGAACGCGGTACTGAAGCACCAGGCGATTGCTGGCCGACATGGCGCCCAGGTTGAAGGCCAACACGGGGCCCGGTGCACCAAGGGGGTCGGAGATGGTCACACCGTCGACCATGGCCGTGCCACGCACATAGGTGAAGCCTGCGGGCAGCCGATCGAGGACCGTGGTCTGGCGGGGACGCGCTCCGGATGTCAGTTGCACCGTGATGGTGTAGCGCACGGTATCGCCCACTTCAGCCACCGCCTTGTCACCGGCCTTGCTCAAGCTGATGCCACCAGGCAGTGCCGGATCAACCGGCACATGGTTGTGCACGATGTTGGGTGTTGCCGAGCCGGCTGTGAAATGCAGCCAGTACTGCGTGCCAGCCCCCGGCGCAGCGCTGGGCGCAGCGGCCTGCGGCTGCACCGCCACCACCGTCGTGGGCCCACCCGAGGGCGAGAACACCCCGGCAGCTGGCGGGATGATCACCGACGGCGAGGTGTAACCCTGTGGTGGCGCCACACTGAGGCCAAAGGTGCAAATGGCCGGCGCATTGGGCCCGAACAGGAATTGGTAGAAGCCTTCGGCGCCCACCGTCATCGACACGCTGCCACCCTGGATGGCATAACCGCCCAGGGACGCGCCCACCAATTGCGTGGTCGGGTTCCAGCCCGTGCACGCGCCGACCGGTGTCAGCGTGACGACCGAGCCGGAAACCGGCTGCCGATTGCCAGCGTCGTAGACCACGCCGCTGGGGTCAACCGGCAGGCTTTGCTGGGTCAATTCCTGCCCTGCGGCCAGCACGACGGCCAGCCAAGGGTTGGCGCCGCTGCCGGCACACGAACTGGCCACACCACGGTTGAGCGCACCCGCAGCATCACAACTGGCGCCCGAAGCGCCCGGCGCCGTGTGACCGTTGACCGGATAACCAAAAACAATGCCCGAGACCGGATCGCGGAAACGAATCTGCAATTCGATGCCGGGCAAGAGATCGCCGACCCGGTATTGACCGTCGGCAGCGGTGGTCGCGCGGCCCAGGATCTCGCCATCAGCGGGATTGACCACCTCGACAATCCAACCCGCGAGGCGCTTGTCGCCAGCGTCCAGCAAGTGTGTGCTGGTGCCGATGTCAGACCAAACGGTGCCCGAGATGGCAGCGGGCCATTGCACAGGCGTCGGATTGCGACACAGGTTGTGCACCACGGCGGGATCACACACCGGCAAGCTGCCGGGGTTGCCGGTGAAAAGTGCCCGCTCAGCGTCGCTGGGGCGCCGCGAGTCGGCTTCACCACCGCCTTCAACCATCACCACATTGCTGACCGGCGAATTGGCCGCGGCGGATGCCGCGACATTGACGGGCACCGTGATGGTGGCAGCCGCCTGGCTACCGGCTGCGATGATGGCCGAGCTGGTGCAGGTGAGGACTGCATCACCCACACTGCCCTGGCAGGCCCAGCCTGCACCCGTGGCTGGCGCTGCCAGCGTCAAACCGGCCGGCAGGCGATCGGTGACGGTGTAGACACCGCTGGTGGGCAGTTCACCCACGTTGCGCACCGTGATGGTGTAGGCACCGCGGTTGTTGACGGTGAACGTGGCCGGGGCATGTTGCTTGCTCACGCGCAGATCCGGTGATTGCGCAGCCTCGGCAAAGTTGTTGCCGCTTGAATGGGCGCCGGGCGTGAGCACCACGGCGCTGATGGCCGAAGGTGTCACTGCGCTGGCCGTGGCAGTGCCGCCACTGCTGCCTGGTGTGGTGATGCCGTTGATGGTGCCAGCCGGTTGTGTGGGCTCGGTGACGGTGTAGGTGCCTGGCCGCAGGTTGCTGAAGCTGTAGCTGCCATCGGAAGCCGTGGTGGTGCCGAGGCTGATGCTGGCGCCCGTGTCATCGGTGCCCGTCAACACGATGGTGACCCCTACCAGACCGCTTTCACCGGCATCCGGGCGCCCATTGTTGTTGAGATCCACAAACACCTGACCCGACAACTGCGCTGGCGGAATCTCGCCAAAGTTGTTGCCGCTGGCCGCCTGAGAAAGACCCAGGCTGATGTTGCTGATGCCGCTGGGCACGCCCGGCGCGCTGCCAGCCGCCGTGGCGGTGCCGCCGCCCGTGCCCGCCACGGTGCGGCCGTCCAGCGTGCCCGCAGGCTGCGCAGGCTGGCGCAACGCATAGGTGCCGGGCGCCAGATTGTCGAAACGGTAGTTGCCTTGCACATCCGTCACCGTGGATCGGGACACCGCGTTGCCGCCCAGGTCGGAGCCCGACAACTCGATCGTGACGCCCGCCAGGCCCGACTCGCTGCTGTCCATCACACCGTCGTTGTTGGCATCCAGCCAGACCCGACCAGTGATGGCGCTGTTGGCCGCCAGCTCACCAAAGTGATTGCCGGTTGAGCCGGTGGCCGGCAGGTTGGTGACCGTGATGGCATTGGCTGCCGCGCTGCTGCCGTTCACGCCGGGGTTTTCGCTGCCGTTGATGTAGGCGGCCGGCTGCACTTCGCACAGGGTGTAGGAGAGGCCCGCCACAGCGCCGCTGAAGCTGTAGTTGCCCTGGATGTCGGTGACAGTGGTGGCCACCACCGTGCCGGAACAACTGGTGCCCGCCACCAGGTTGATCGTCACACCGGGTATGCGGCCATCCGTTGGAACGGGATCGAGGATGCCGTTTCGGTTCAGATCGATGTAGACCGTGCCGCTGATGGGGGCGATGCCCAACTCACCAAACAGGTAGCCGCTGGCTTGCTGACCGGGCGCCAGCACAATGCCCGAGAACTGGTCGTTGACAGTGCTGCTGCCGCCCGCATTGCCCACGGTTTCGCGGCCATCCACAAAAGTGCCCGATGCCAAGGGGATGGCACCTTCGGTGACGGTGTAGCCCGTCGCATTGGGCGGCAGCAAGCCCTCAAACAGCCAGACGCCACTGCTGTCGGTGTTGACGGTGCGGTTCACTGGATTGCCCAGCACATCGGTGCCCGTGAGGGTGATGGGCACATTGGGAATGCCCACTTCACCGGGATCCTGGATACCGTTGTTGGTGGCCGTCGCCGAGCCTGACCCGTTGTCCTGGTAGACCTTGCCCGACAGCGAAGCCAGCGTCTCACCAAAGGTGTTGTTGGCTGAACCACCAGACGGCAAGGCGCCGATGGCAATGACATTGCTGCCGGCCACCCCATTGGCATTGCCCGTGCCGTAAGCAGCCGGCTGGGTTTCGCAAACCAGGTAGGCCTGGCCCACCAGCACGTTGTCAAAACGGTAACTGCCATCAGCACCGGTGATGGCCGTCTGCAGCACCGTGCCACTTGAACAATCGGCACCTTGCACCAGGCGGATGGTCACGCCGACCAGTCGGCCTGTGTCAGATGGATCCAGCGCGTTGTTGCGGTTGGCATCCACATAGACCAGACCGCTGATCGACGCCAGTGGCTGTTCGCCAAAGTTGAACAAGGTGCCATCGGCGCCACTGCTCAGGTCGATGTTGGTGATGCGGTCTGTGCCGACGACCGGGCTATTGGGCTGGGCCGTGCACCCAGAAGCGCACGCCGCCCCCCCCACCAGGCCGGGATTGACCGGACCGTTGGTGATACCGGTGGGGCTGCTGGGCAGGGGCTGCTCCAGGGTGTAGGTGCGAAGCGGATCCAGATTGGTGAAGGTGTAGGCGCCGTTGGCGTCGGTGGTGGTGGTGGCCAGCACGGCCTGGCTGCCGGCGTCCAGCAGTCGCACGGTGGCATTGGCCACGGGGGCATCTGCGCCTGCCTCCCGGGCACCGCTGGCGTTGTTGTCGAGGTACACAAAGCCGGACAGGCTCGGCCTGCGAACTTCGGGGAAGTTGTAGCGCGTGACCGCACTGACACCATCGATCAGGATGCCGCTGTAACTGGAGTCTCCAGTGGTGCCGCCGCTGGAATGGGTGCCCCCCGCAGACGGCGCGTTGACCCCTGTGCTGGGTGGATCGGACGGGCTGTTGATGTAGCCACTGGGCTGCGTTTCCACCACGGTGTAGCCTGTGCCGTCCGAGGTGGGCAAGTCGTCCATCAGGTAATTGCCGTTGGCATCGGTGGTAGCGGTACGCACCACGTCGTTGCCCCAGGTGTCACGGCCGGTCAATCGCACCGAGACGCCGGCCACACGCGGTTCAGTGCCAGCGGCCTGTGGGACACCACCGTTGCCACTGCTGCGATCACGGTCTTCAAACACCGTGCCCGCCAAGGTCGACTTGGTCACCTGAACCGTGCTGCTGCCCACATTGTTGCCACCGGGCAGGTCAATGCCGCCGGTCTTGGTGGGATCGGTGTCGACGGTCGCCACATTGGTTGCCAGACCGGTGCCACCGGGGTAGGCAGTGAAACGCACCGGCACCGTGATGACGGCTTCGCCACCGGCGGCCAGGTTGCCCAGACCACAGCTGATGGTGCTGCCCGCCACGGTGCAGGTGCCGCCGCCAGGCAGCGAGGGCAGGCTGCGCGTGAAGGTGACCGACTGCCCGGGCAGGATGGTGGCGCCTGAGGGCAAGGCGTCGGTCAGATCGGTGATCAAGGAGGTGCCAGGCCCGTTGTTGACGACGCGAATCGTCCAGGTGAATGGCTGGTTGATGCCGACGGTGGCAGCGCTGGAAGTCTTGGTGACGCGCAAGTCCACACGTTGACGGGTGGTGGTGGCTTCGGCCGTGCTGTTGTTCAGCAAGTCGGTGTCGGGTTCATTCGACGACACGTTGACTGAGCTGTTGAACACGTCGCCCTGCGGATCGGGTTGGTCAAGCACCTGGAAACGCAGGAAAACCGTCTTGGACTGCCCCGAGCCCAGTTCTCCCCTGGCCAGGCCGGTTGTCTTGGTGCCGGTGGGCACGGTACAGGTGAACATGGGCAGCGCCACGCCCGCCAGAGAAGTGATGTTGGTGACGTTGCACAACGATGGCGCATTGCAGGTGCTGCCGCCGGACGTGGTGGTGTCGCACACAAACCGGATGCGCTTGCCCGCAGGCGGCGTCATCACATCGGTGAACGACACGCCGGTGCCAAACGACGGGCCGGCATTGGTCACCGTGACCCGGTAATTCAGGAAGGTGAAGGGCGAGCCGCTGTAGTACGGCACCGGGTCGACCACGTCGGTCTTGTTGATCAGCAGATTGAGGGCCGCAGGATTGACGGTCAGCGTGGACGACTGGCTGTTGTTGCCGTTGTCGCCGCCTGTGGGGCTTTCAACCGATGTGGTGGTGATGCTGGCGGTGCTGCCGAATGTGCGCACACCGTTGGCCGGCATCCAGTTGGGGCGCACCACCAGTGTGATCGAGCCCACCTTGCCCGAGTTCATGCTGCCAATCGTGCAGGTGAAGGTCGGCCCGCCTGCCATGCCGGGCGTGTAGACGTCATTCGCTCGGATGGTGCAGGTGCTGCCGGCGATGGACGAGGTCACCGACACCACGGTGAAACCGGTGTCGCCGGGTGGCAGACTGAAGGTGTTGCTCACCACCACGCCGGTGGCGATGGAAGGCCCGTTGTTGCGGTAGGACAGCACATAGGTGGCGTTTTCGCCGGCCCGGACTGGGTTGGGCGTGACGGTGTTGCCCGTCATGGCGACGTCGGCGATGGGCGCGATGACAACATCGTCAAAGGCCACGTTGTTGGATTGATCCGGGTCACCCTCGGCGGTGTTGGTGACCGTCGCGGTATTTCGGAAGGAACCATCCAGCAGGGGGCGATTGACCACCAGATCGATCGCCACCGACTCTCCTGGAGCCAAACGGCCGCCGCTCTGGAAGCAGGACAGCGTGGCGCCTGAGCTGCCGCAACTGAATCGGGCCGTGCTGCCTGCCGAGACCACTGGCACGAAGGCACCAAAGGTGGTCCCCGGTGTGACAACACCATTGGCCCCAGTGACAGGGGTGACGAAGGCCGGCACCGTGTCGGTGAAACGCACACCGGTGGCCGAATCACCAGAGGTGCTGACATTGCTGATCACCAAACGGTAGGTCAGGGCCAACTCGTTGGTGTTCAGGGTCTTGTCGCCGTTGGCGGTGCTGGCCACCTTGGTGATGGCCAAGTCGGTACGCTCGATGGTTGAAGCTGCGTTCAGCAGGGTGCAATCGTTGGCCGGGTTCGGATCGCCTTCGGTGGGTGGACTGGCGGTGGCGCCTGAAGACGAACTGGGCACCGAACTGCCTGTGCAAGCCTCGACCAGCACATTCACGGGTTGGTCGGCACGGGTGCTGACCGACAGTGCCGGCAGGGTTGCGCCCACGGCCAGGCCACCGGTGTTGGGATGATCACAAGTGACCACCGTGCCATTGGCCGCGCACAGCCAACCTGTGCCGCTGAAGCCCAGATAGGTTTCGCCAATCAGAGACAGCACCACACGCAGCGGGCCTGTGGCCACCTTGGGCCCGACATTGGTGACGGTGATGCCTGCTGCGATGTTGGAGCCCACCGACACTGGCGTGGGTGACAGCACCATGGAGATGCTGAGATCGGCGCCATTGGGGCGCACCAGGATGTTGACCGAGCCACTGTTGTTGCTGGGCACCGCGTCGGCCGTGTCACTGGCAATGGTGGCCGTGTTGGTGAAGGTGGTGCCCGAGCCCAGACCGGTTGAGGGCGCCGTGGCCACGATGGTCAGGTCATTGACCGTGCCCACAGGAAAACTGGCCCGGGTGCACCGCACCGTCTGGCCCGAGGCGCTGCATGACCAGTTGGTGCCCGCGCCGGAAACGTAGGTCCAACCCGCTGGCAGCACGTCGGTGACCACGGCGTTCACCGCAGTCGCCGGGCCAAGGTTGCGCGGCTGAATCAGAAAGGTGACCGCCGAGCCGCCCGGCGCAGGCTGCGCAGAAGTGACCGACTTCTGCAGGATTTGCAGATCGGTGCCCGGCGCGACAGTGTTGGTGGCCGTCGCGGTGTTGTCGCTGAGTTCGGGATCGGCCACCGCGCCGCTGTCGGGCAGCACCGTTGCACTGTTGGTGATCGTGCCCCCGACGGCGTTGACCGTGCCCACGATGACGACGGGCGGGATCGCCACACCGACCGCATGGCTGCCCGCGCGGTTGCAAGTGACGACCTGCCCGGTTGCGCTGCATGTCCACCCAGTGCCGGTCGCCGACACGAATGTCACCGCGGGGGGCAGGTTGTTGGTGAGCACCATGGCTCCACCTGCATTCGGCCCGGCATTGGCCACCGTCAGGGTGTAACTGATGGCGCCA
>Ga0228698_1000952_pt1 | contig 16133 bp, 18 predicted proteins | sample McNCre117_Aug_MG_FD_178015 | JGI IMG/M metagenome (GOLD analysis project Ga0228698, IMG submission 178015) | Freshwater microbial communities from McNutts Creek, Athens, Georgia, United States - 1-17_Aug_MG | ecosystem: Environmental > Aquatic > Freshwater > Creek | place: USA: Georgia...
CAGCTACATTCAAACCAGTTCCTGCGCGCCTCCCCGGCGCTGCCCACGGCAACCCATATCTGCCGTCCACGATCAGCCTGAAATGGGCGTCCACGATCGCTGAAATACGCAGTCAGCAGGTATTCGGGCTGCTTCCGGCCCTGCTCGTCGGTGCTGGTGGTCTCCTCAAAATTGAGGCGAGCAAAGCCCGGCGGCAGGTCCTCGCACAGGGTGCGGATCGAGCGCAACACGTTGTCGTGACGCTTGCCGAAGCGCTGCGCCACGCGGCGCGAGGTGGTCCGCGGCTGCCCGTGGTCGACGTGCACCAGGTCGTGATGGGTGGTGCTCATCGTTCGTTCCTCGGCTTGCTCTTCCGGTTCCGACGGGCGGCGAGGTGCGCAGCGAGGGCAGCCATGTTGAGCTGGGGCGCGGGTGCGGCTTCAGGGGTGCCGAAGCGCCCTTCGGCCACGGCCTCGACGTGGGCGCGCTCGACGATGGCGAAGCCGTTGACCAGCCGAGCGCGGACGTAGCCCGCGGCGCGCAGGCGTCGCACCTGCACATGCGGCAGGGTGGCGCCACCGGACAGGGCTTTCAGCTCGCTGGCGGACAGGATCAGGGATGGTCGATCGGCGGCCATGATCTCGCGGACTTGGGCAACGGTCAGGAGGCCCGGTCGGGTGGCGTCACAGTGGCCAGGGCATGCGATGCAGGGGCAGCGCTGCCAGGGGCAATGGGTGTCGGCGCTCATGCGTTGCCCCCGGCTGTCGTGCGGGTCGGCGCGGCCCCGCTGCGGCGGCACGCAGCCCCTCGGGTGGGCGGATCGGGCAATCTCGCCAGGAGCGCGTCCAGCTCCTGGATCTTGCCCAGTGCGCAATCACGCACCTGGATGAAGGCGGTGCGTTGGCCGGCCAGGCTTTCGCGTTCCGCCTCGATCCCGGCCAAGCGGTGTTCACGGCGTGCCCGAGCCAGGTGCATCGTGAAGCCCCCCCGGGGCTTGCGGCCTGGCCCCGACGGTTGCGGGCCGACCGGCTCGCGGTTGAACGTCGGATGCAGGTAGATGGTGGCGCCAGGCAATGCAGCAGCTTCACCAGCACCCGCGGTGCCGGTCTTCTTGGTGTCAAGCATGTTCAGCCCCCCTGCACCAGTCGCAGGTCGCCCGGTGTGCCATCGGGCAGCAGGCCGGCCCCCAGCTCTGTCAGGCGGCTGGCCAGGGTCTCTGCGTTCCTCACTTGCCTGTCAAAGCCTCGCAGTGCGACAGCCAGGAGGTCACTGACCAGTGCGTGCCCGTCTGCGCCGATCGGGTCACGCCAGTCCTGACATGCCTTCCGCAGCTCTTCCCCAAATGGGCCGGAGGGTCCACCGGCTGCAAAGTGATCGGCACGCAGTTCGATGAGCGTCAGCACGCGATGACAGTTCGCGAGGTTCTGCGCTGCACGAAGCATCACCCCGACTTCAACAGCAAGCCCCTCCTGGACCGTTTCGGCCAAATCCGCCAGGTCGCGGATGGTGTTCTCGTTGGTGGTGGCCATGGTCAAGCCTCCTGCGGTTCGGTGGTGGTTGCGGTTTGCGTCGCACCGGTGGAATGCGGCACCCAGGCGCCGCCAGGCCCGGCCCACAGGCCATGCTGAAGCAGCGTCTTCCAGTGGTGATCGCCGCTCTGGTGGGCGTGCAGCTCTGGCGCCGTCGCAGCCAGCCAGCGGCGGACGATCTCGAAGCCCAGGGCCCCGGCCAGCTCACCGGCTTGCCGGTCGCCGTGCGGGGCGGGGTTCGCCTGGCCGATGTGCCAGAGCGCGGCGAGGTGGCTGTCGGTGACGCTGGCCAGGCCGGCCGGGTCAATGTCGAAGGTGACGCGGATCATGCTGCACCCCCTGTCATCGCGTCAGCGGCATCCGCAGCAGATCCCAAGGCCTGCGCCAGGTGACGGGCCTGCAAGGGCGTCAGCGAGCCACGGAGCAGCAGCTCAGCGCCGCCTAGCTCGAAGGAAACCCCCCGTTCCTGGCCTCTGCGCCGCGTGGAATACACGCAGGCCAGCAGGCCACCGAGGGTGAAGGCACCATGGTTGCGCCGGGTGCGGGAATGCGTGCGGCTCTCAGCCGCGGTCATCGCCGGGAAGGGTGCGGGCGAGCGGGCGCCCAAGGTCGAACCAGCCATGTCGGAGGCTCCTTGGTTGTGGTCTACAACCACCACCCCTCGCTTCCACACGGAGGGCGGCGGCCCAAAGCGGGGTGTGGAAGACCGGAACCAAGGGACCGGCGCACCCGAGGGTGCCCCCGCCCGGGCCGCCATAGAAATGGAGCCTGAGCGCTGCGCGCAAAGAAAAAGCCGCTCTTGAGGCGGCCGCGCGCCTTGGTTTGCCGGGCTTCCACACCCGCCGGCTTGCGCCGGTGGCCGCTGCATGGGCAACGGTTGCGCGCATTGTGCGCCAAGTGGCCCGGGGGGTGTCAAGCTACAGGCTGCGCAGAATGGGCGCATGGCTTCAGCCCCCGGGTCAGCTCGCCCGGGACTGGGCTTGACGCTCATGATTCAGCAGGGCGCCCAGCGCTGTCACGGCCCGGTGGGCGTGGTCATCCGACTGGGCCGTGATCGACTCGATCCGTTCAATCAGGGACATCACCACGTCGAAGGACGCAGGCAGCAAGATCGCGCCTCGCAGGTCATGGAGCAGGTTGGAAGCCTCGTTGCTGGCGTTCACCGAAGCCAGCCAATCCCGTTCGGCCTGTGCATCCAGATCCGCGGCGGTAATGAGAATCGGTGCGGGCTTCACGGCGCGTCCCCGATGCGCTGCTGATCGGCCGCTGCGATGCGTTCCTGTACCCACTGCAGCACGCGCGATTCCGGCCAGGCCACCCGGCGCGCGGTGATCTGCACCGGGGTGGGAAACTGCCTTTCCTTCATGAGCTTGTAAATCGTGCTCTTCTTGACGCCCGTGATGATCTCAACGTCAGGCATCGGCAGCAGGCGATCACGCTTCACCTGCGGGCGGGTTTCGGTTACCAAGTGCATTCCAAGGTGCTCCGTCGTGGTTCTGTAGACGGTGGCAATCGTCGCCGCGCAAGCCCCCCTTGCGCCTAGCCCTTGCGCTCTTGCACTTGCCCTTGCACTTGATCGAAGCCGGTCCTGAAAGACGGTCAGCCGGCCTTTTTGAGCTGCCGGCCGGTGTTCTTTCCGAGCACCTGCCCCACCCGTTGCCGTGAAATGTCGTACTTCTTACCGATGGCGGTATCGGTCATGCCGCGGGCACGGTCCCCCAGCATTTCCTGTTTGCGCTGGTCGGCGGGTGGCGCTGCAGCGGGCTGCACAACAGGCGCCGGCTCTACCAAGCGCAGCGGCAGCACATCAGCGGCTGGCGCGGCGTCACCCACGGTCACGCCCTGCGACTTGCACCAGGCCAGGATGTGCACGCTCGGTTCCTCGCCCTGAGCCCTCAACCAGGCCAGGAAAGGACCCGGGGCGATGTGGTGCAGTACCTCATCACGGTAGACAGCGGGGCGGGTGTAAGCGCGAGGCACCCCGTCCGCCGTGTACTGAGCTGGCCACGCGCTGAACCCGCCTGCCCACGACACCCGGGGCGGGTGCACGTCCTGAGCGAGCTGATCCATCACCCGCCGGGTGGTGGAGGCATGCTCAATCTCGCTCGCTGCGCATGCTGCGGACAGCGCCCCCAGCAGTGCAGCACAAAGGCGCCGGCCGGCGGCTTGGTCCTTGCCCGGCAGCCAGGGTCGCTGCAGGTTCGCCAACTGCACCGGCGTCATGGACTCAGGCCAGCCGGAAGATCGTTGTTCGGCCGTGAAGACGCCTAGATGAACGGCGGCCAGCATGTCCCGCCACTGAAGATCAACCGCCACAGCATGCCCCCATGCAGCCCCCGCAGGAAACAGGCGCTGCGCCACCCAGCGGGGGCACCGGGTCAACCGCCGGGGATCAGCCGGCGGCGGCGCAGCGGGTGCATTGTCGCCCGATGGGTCAATGACGCCAGCAGGCTAGGCCGGGCGACAGCAGCTCAGTCAGCGGACACGGCGGTGTCGTCCAGGTCGATGTCATCGGCGGGGTCGAGGTCGGCCATGACGAGCGAGGCGCCGCGGCTGGCAATCTTGTTGCGTGCCGAAGCAACAGCGTTGAGCACGGCCCGGCGGGTCGGCTCGGGCAGGTCAGGAGCGGTCTGGGAGATGAGACCGTCGATCTGTTCCAGCTCTGCAACCATGATGGTGATGGCCTTGGAGAGGGCGTCGCCGAGCAGGTCGATCGGCGCGAACTCGCCGCGGGTCACGGCATTGGCCAGCTCGACGCGCTCGCGCTGGACGCGAGCCAGCGCCGCGCGCTCTTGCACCAGGTCAAGGCCACCACCATCGGAGGACAGGCGGCCGGCGGCTTGCTCACGCAGGCGGGCGCAGTAGTCCAGCAGCCACACCCGCCAAGGGTCGCCGGGATCGATCACACCGCCCTTCATGAGGCTGGACACAGCGGGCTGACTGATCCCCACCAGATTCCCGAATTCGGCCTGCGTCATCACGTCACATTCCATCACAAACCCCTTCAATCGCTCATCGAAGTCTAGCGAACCCACCCGAGCCAGCAGCTCCCGCGGCGGTATCAGTAGCCGCCCCGCGCAAGCATCGTCACGCACCCGCCCGCGCTGGGCGGCGGCGGCGGGTTGCTTATGTCGCGCGGAAATTCCAACAACGTCTGCACCAGGGCTTGAAGGCTTCCTCGCCCGGCCAGCAGCGCCACGCGGCCACCGAAACACCCGCCCACCATCGGGATGCCTCATTGCAGAACCCCCCTAGAGAGACCCGCACAACAGTCCGACACCGGGGTCCGAATTACCCGCACCAGGGATCTCTCAGGAGGACCCGGGCCATTTTGTCGGGGCAGGTGCACCGACAGCCTGGCCAGGACCAGCAGAGGTACAGATGTGAATGAGTTTGAACACGTCATCTTCTCCTTCCCTTGCCCCCGTTGCCCCCGTTCTGCCCCCGTCCTTGCCCCCGTCGCCCTGATCGGCCGCCAAGCCGCGCCGTTGCTGGGTTCGTGGCCGATTCGGCCTGGCTTGCCCCCGTGCCCCCGTCGGGTCGTGCACGCCGGCCAAATTCTGAGCAGCCCCGCGCCCATCCCCGGGCAGCCCCGCCAGGGTGTCAAGCCACCGTCAAGCCAGCGGGCCGGGTGTCTTCCTTCTGGTGGTCAGCCGCCAGCCTCACCCGCCCCACAGCGCGCGAAGAGGTAGCCCCCGCGCCCCTCCCCCCGGGCCGGGCTGAACAGGCCGCAGGCGGGCCGCCTGCATGGCTGCACGCAGACCGGTGCACCCAGGTGGCGGCGCGTCAGCCCGGCAGGCAGCAGGGAACAAAGGCCAGATGGACAACGCCCGGCACAGGGCCGGGCGGGTGTCGGGCGGTGGGGCCGGTGCGCCTGGCCCTGCGTGTCAGGCCTGCCGGGCAGGGAAGGGCAGCACCGCGGCGGCCTGCGGTGCCTCGCCCCGGATCTCTTGCAGGCATTGCCCCAGGATGTCGAAGGCGCGCGCCTGATCGGCTGTCCGTCGGTCACGGATGTACGTCCGCCGAACCCGTGACTCGATCACATGGTTCAGGCATTCGTCGATCACGTCGCCGCTGACGCCCCGCGCGGCCATGAGCGACGCGGCGGTTCGCCGCAGGTCATGCGCCGTCCACCGGCCGCCCGGCAGCGCCAGGGACGCAACCGCCTTGGTCCTGCCGCTCATGCGCTGCACGGTCGTGCGTTGCCGGTCTGCGATCTGCTTTCCGAACGACTTGACGCACACCGGGTGATGGTTGTCGGACGCTGGGAACACCCAGGGCGTCAGGGCTTGCCCATCCCCGCCGCGCAGCACTTCACGCAACCCGGCCAGGCATTCCAGCTGGGCGAGCGCGAAGGGTGACAGGTGAACGGTGTGCGATCGCCCGTTCTTCGTGTCCGGGATGTGCCAGGTCCGGGCCGCCAGGTCCACGAAGCCGGCCTTCACGTCGTGCTGCGTGCCCAGTTCCAGCAGCTCGTTCACCCGGGCCTGCCGCTGCAAGGGGCCGGCTGGCAAGTCCTGCGCCCAGGTCGCGCCCATCAGCTCACCCACCCGAATGCCGGTCGCCAGGATCAGCCACAGCGCGCACACGCTGCGCTCGCTCAGCCGGGCCGACCCGATGCCGCTGGCCAGCATGCGCAGTTCGTCAACGCTCAGCGCGCGTTCCCGCTCGGTGGCTGCGCCGACCACGCGGGCCTTTCGCAGCGTGGCCATGGGGTCGGCCGCGATCAGCTCACGGTCCAGCCCGAAGGCGAACATCTGGCGCAGGTCCGAAAACACCAGCTGCGCGGTGCGTTGCTTGCCGGCGCTCATCAGGGCATCGATCACCCCCAGAACGTCAGCCTTGCGAACGTCGGCGGCGCCAAGGTGGCCGATCCGCGGGCCGATGTGCCGATCGAACTGCGCCTGAGCGAAGGCGCCCGAGTCCTTGCGCCCCATGTCGGCGCCATCCGGCGCCACACGGTGCAGCAGCTCGGTTTCCTTCCAGCGGGTGAACAGGCTGCGCAGGGTCAGCCGTTGCTGTTCCAGCAGCTCGGCGGCCAGCCGTTCGGCTTCGATCCTGCGCAATTCGGCCTCTTGCTGCAGCTGCAGCCGCTCGGCCTCCTGTTCGAGGTGTTCGCGCAGGTCCTTCACGCCCGACAGGTACAGCGCCGACAGCTCACAGGCGCGGGCGTAGGCCTGCGCCAGGGTGAAGCCGTCCTTCCCCTTCGGGTGATAGGGGCCGATGGGCAGGAAGGGGCGCCGGCCCTTGCTGTCGGTGTACCGGAAGTAGAAGACGCGTTCGCCGGATGGGGTGATCCGGCCGACGAAGACACCGGCCCCGCGCTTGAAGGGCTGCGTCAACCACTGTTCTTTGTCGATCGGGCGGGCCTGCATGCCCTTGTCCGTGATCGTCGCCATGGCCTGCCACTCCGGATCGTTGGGTTCGGTTCCTGGTCACCGTTCGGTCACCGTTCCGCGCTGGCTGTCGGCGCACGTCAGCGGAAGTCAGCGGAATCGAAGCGAGTGTAAGTCATTGAATTTCAACGATTCACGCTCAGGCCGTGGACTTCGGCGGACGCAAGCGGACACTATTCGTATTGAATGGGGTGCAAGGGGTAGCGAGTTCGAATCCCGCCACCCCGACCATAGAAATCAACGGGTTAGCTCTCACAAGGAGCTAGCCCGTTTTGATTTGTGCCGTCGGAACCCGTTCTGGTTGCCGTTTGCGGCTTGAAGTTCGGGTCACCCGGCGGGTGTATCGCCGCTTAGATCGCAACGAACTGCCTCCTTCAAACGGCCCCGTGTGTGGCCAGCGCCGCATCCCAAGGCGCGAGCGGGCCGGCGAAGCGTTCGGCCAGGAAGTCCACCAGCAGGCGCAGCGCCAGCGGCTGGTGCTGGCGCGAGAGGTAGATCGCGTGAATGCCCAGGGGCTCGGGCTCCTCGTGGGGCAGCAGGCGCTGCAATCGGCCGCTGGCGAGGTCGTCGCCCAGGCCATAGGTGGGCAGCATGCCCACCCCGGCGCCCTCGATCACCGCGCGCCGCAGCACCGCCGTTTCGTTGGTGTGGAAGCTCCAGGCCACCGGCACGGTGAGGGTCTCGTCGCCGCGGGCGAAGCGGTACTGGCTGCCGATGCCAAAGGCGTGGGCCACACAGCGGTGGCGGACCAGATCTTCCACCGTCTGCGGCGTGCCGTGGCGCGCCAGGTAGCTGGGCGAGGCGCAGAGCACGGAGCGGCAGGTGGCCAGGCGGCGCGCGATCATCGCCGCGTCCAGCTGGTTGGTGATGCGCACCGCCAGGTCGACGCGGTCGGCCACCAGATCGGCGGCCTTGTCGCCCACCGACAGCACCAGCTCCACCCGTGGGTACTCGGCCTGGAAGGCCACCAGCGCGGGGGTCAGCTGGGCCTCGGCGAAGGAGCTCGAGGTGGTCACGCGCAGCACGCCGGCGGGCTCGCGGTGGCGCTGGCCGGCGACGTGGCGGGCGTCGTCCGCCAGCTCCAGCATCTGCCGGCAGGTCGGCAGCACCGCCTGGCCGGCGTCGGTCAGGCTGAGTTTGCGCGTGGTCCGGTGCAGCAGCCGCGCGCCGAACCAGCGCTCGGCCGCGGCGAGATAGCGGCTGACCATCGCGGTGGACATGGCCAGCTGCTCGGCGGCCAGGGTCAGGCTGCCCCGGTCGGCGACTTCGACAAAGACCTGGACGGCGGCGAGTCGGTCCATTGCTTCAATCCATGCAAAGAACTGTCATGAGGCAATGACTTTATCAATCGAACTGCAATTCATACAGTGCCATCGACGCCCCGCACGGTGTGGGGCCCCGCCCAGGAAGGCACGATGTTCAACCTCACCCACCTCATTCGCCGCGTCCTGCCGGTGTTGACGCTCAGCTTCAGTGCCGCGGCCGGCGCGCAGACGCCACCCCTGTCGATCAAGGTCTACAACGCCGACGCCAACAGCTTCCACGTCAACGCGGTGGTCGTCAGCGGCAAGACCGAGGCCCTGGTGATCGACACCGGTTTCACCCGCGCCGATGCGCTGCGGGTGGCGGCGCAGGTGCTCGACAGCGGCAAGGCGCTCAAGACGATCCTGGTCAGCAACGCCGACCCGGATTTCTACTTCGGCGCCGAGGTGCTCAAGGCGCAGTTCCCGCAGGCGCAGGTCGTGGCGACCGCCGCGGTGCGCGAGAAGATCCAGGCCAAGCTGGCGGGCAAGGTGGCCTTCTGGGGCCCCAAGATGGGCGCCAACGCGCCGCGCACGCCGCTGCTGCCGGAGCTGCTGAGTGGCGATCGGCTCAGCGTGGATGGCGAGGTGGTCGAGGTCCGCGGCAGCACGGGCGAGCTGGCGCACCGGCCCTACGTCTGGATGCCGTCGATCCGCACGGTGGCGGGCGCGCTGGCGGTGTTCGGCAACCTGCACGTCTGGACGGCCGACACCCAGAAGCCCAGCGAGAAGCAGGCTTGGCTGGCCCAGCTCGATGAGATCGAGGCCCTGGGGCCGACCACCGTGGTGCCCGGCCACATGGCCGCGGGCAGCCCGCTGGACCGCAGCGCGATCGCCTACACGCGGGCCTACCTGCGCCGCTTCGAGGCGGAATCGGCCCAGGCGGCCCACGCGGGGGGGCTGATCCAAGCGATGAAAGCGGCCTATCCCGACGCTGGTCTCGGCCTCGCGCTGGACATCGGCGCCAAGGTGGCCAAGGGCGAGATGAAGTGGTGAGCTGAGGAGGGGGCTGACGGGCCCCGCGATCAGTCCTTCGGCCCCAGCCGGCTGATCGTGAATGCGGCGATGCCCACCGTCAGCACGCCCACGACCATCAGGACGATCCAGAAGCCGTGGGCATCGTTGGCCAGCGGGATGCCGCCGACGTTCATGCCCAGCAGGCCGGCGATCAGGTTGATCGGCAGGGCCAGCACGGTGACCATCGTCAGCATGAACAGGGTGCGGTTGTTCTGCACCGCCACGCGGGCCGCGCTTTCGTCGAGCAGCAGCTTGACCCGCTCTTGCAGGGCGCCCACGTCGCGCAGCACCACGGCGAAGTCTTCGCTGGCCTGCGTCAGGCGCTGCAGGTCGGAGGCCGGCAACCAGCGCGGCGGGTTGGCGATGGTGCGGTTGAGCGCGCTGGGCTCAGGGGCGAGCAGGCGCTGCAGCCGGATGGACAGGCGCCGCAGGTTGGCCAGCTCGCTGGCGTGGCGCTGGGTGTGGCCGGCCAGCAGGTCGTCCTCGATCAGGTCGACGCGGTCCGTGGCGATGCGCACGATGCGCTGCAACTCGTCGGCCTGGTCGTGCAGCAGGTGGTCGAGCAGCGCCAGCGGCGTTTCGATGGTCTCGCCGGCCTTGACCGCTGCGCGCAGGCGGTCCACCGCCCGCAGCGGGTGACGCCGGGCACTGACCATGACCTGCGGATAGACGGCAATCCACAGGGTGGCGATGTCGCTGGCCTCGAAGGAAAAATCGAAGGTGACGTCGTTCATCACCGCGAAGAGCATGTCGCCGTGGCGCTCGATGCGGGTGGAGCGCGAGCCTTCGTGGCTGGCGTCGTAGAACTCGTCGTCGAGCCGGGCGTGGCGGCGCAGCCAGGGCAGGGCCGCGGCGTGGGCGAGGTTGAAGTGCAGCCAGAGAAAGCGCCCCTGGCGCTGGCTGGCGTCCAGGGCGAGGAAGGCCGCAGCGGCGTCCGAGTCGATGGGCTGGCCCACCCGGTCGGCGTCGAAGAGGTAGCCGCAGATCTGCCCCTGGTCGTCCGAGCCGTAGGTGTTGGGCGGTGGCATGTTCATCGACTGGTCCTGGGCGCTGAGGAAGTGGCCGCGCGATTGTTGCGTTTAGGCGTGAAAGCTGGATGTTAGCCGGCGTCAATCGGGATCTTCAGGGCCTGTGTCATCGGCCTGACTTGGGGCGCTGAGAGGATCAGAATCTGAGAAGGCCTGCCTGATCGGGCGCCATTTCTCCCCCATCCCTTCGAAGTCGCCACACCCAAGAGTCCGCCCCGATGGAAGACGCAGAACGCAGTGACATGTTGCGGCGCATCCGCGCCGAATTGATCGACGCCTACGACGAAGAGCTCGAGCTCGAAATCGAGGACCGCACCGCCGAGGATGTGCTGTCCGACGACGACAGTGGCGGCGGCGACGCCCTGCGCGCCGCACGGCTGCGCTACTTCAAGGAGCTGTTTCGCCTGCAGGGCGAGCTGGTCAAGCTGCAGGACTGGGTGGCCACCACCGGCCAGAAGGTCGTGATCCTCTTCGAGGGGCGCGACGCGGCCGGCAAGGGCGGTGCGATCAAGCGCATCACCCAGCGCCTGAACCCGCGCGTGTGCCGCACGGTGGCGCTACCCGCGCCCAACAACCGCGAGCGCACGCAGTGGTACTTCCAGCGCTACGTGCCGCACCTGCCGGCCGCCGGCGAGATGGTGCTGTTCGACCGCAGCTGGTACAACCGCGCCGGCGTCGAGCGGGTGATGGGCTTTTGCAGCGAGGACGACGTCGAGGAGTTCTTCCGCTCCGTGCCCGAGTTCGAGCGCATGCTGGTGCGCTCGGGCATCCGGCTGATCAAGTACTGGTTCTCGATCACCGACGACGAGCAGCACCTGCGCTTCCTCAGCCGCATCCACGATCCGCTCAAACAGTGGAAGCTCAGCCCCATGGACCTGGAGAGCCGCCGCCGCTGGGAGGACTACACCAAGGCCAAGGAGGCGATGCTGGAGCGCACCCACATCCCCGAGGCGCCCTGGTGGGTGGTGCAGGCGGTGGACAAGAAGCGCGCCCGGCTGAACTGCATCGCCCACCTGCTGGAGCAGTTCCCGTACCACATGGTCGAGCACGAGCCGGTGGTGCTGCCCGAGCGGGTGCGCAACGCCGAGTACATCCGCCAGCCGGTGCCCGAGTCGATCTACGTGCCCGAGGTGTACTGAGCCTGGGCGCGCCGCTCAGGCGGCGTCACCCAGCGTCACCCGGTGTGGGGCCGATTCGGCCGGCAGCGTCATCAGCGGCTGCCCCATGCGGATGCGCGCGCCGGTCTGGATGCCCTCGCAGAGCTCGAACCCAGGCGGGGCGAAGACGATGATCGTCGAGCCGTGCTGGAACCAGCCCAGCTCCTCGCCCTTGGTGACCGGCACGTTGGCGGGGATCTCGTTGGGGCCGCGCCAGCGCAGGTGCAGCAGCAGGTCCAGCGCGTGCAGGCGCAGGCTGGCGACCAGGATGGCCGCCACCGGCACCACCGCCAGCGGGTGGCCGCCGCGGGCCAGGCGCAGGTTCAGCACCGCGCGCTCATTGCGGCAGAACAGCCGCTCCACCCGCTTGAGCGCGATCGGGTTGACGTTCCAGGTGTCGCCGCTGAGGTAGGTGACGTGCTGCAGCGTCGCGTCGGCCGGGGCGTGGAAGCGGTGGTACATCGCCGAGGTGAGCCGCAGCGTCACGTAGCGGCCGTTGCGGAAGGGGCTGGTGTCCTGGCTGGGGCCGAAGAGCTCCTCGATGCGGTACGGAAAGCCCTTGGCCTGGAAGAGCTGGCCGTCGCGCACCTCGCCGCATTCGCCGACGATGCCGTCGCTCGGGCTGGTGAGCAGGTCCTCGCGCGCATCCACCACCCGCGCGCCGGGCTTGAGCTCGCGGGTGAAGCACTCGTGCAGGCTGGCGTAGCGGCGCGGCGGAGCCTCGCTCAGGTCCAGGTCGGTGAAGGCGCGCCAGACGCGGATCGACAGCGCCGCCAGCAGCGGGCTGCGGATCTGGCTGAACCAGCCCATGAAGCGCGTCAGCGCGATGCGCGGCACGCGGTTGGTGAGCAGGAAGTTGAGGTCTTCTTGCAGCAGCAGGCGGTCGCGCAGATCACGCCAGGCGGAACGGCGCGCGGTGGCGTCGGGCTGGGGCGGGGTGGATGAGGTCAACGGCGTCGATTTCATCGGGTTGTCAATCGGATTGGCTAAACAGGTGGGCTCGAACTGGTCTGGACCCATGGAAACAACTTTCTCGCTCTCTGCTCTTTCGTTGGCGGCCCTGGCGGCCACCGCTTTGCCGCGCCTGCACCGGCGCCTGTCGCTGTCGCGCGCCAAGCACCGCTCGCTGACGGGGCACTCGCGCATGGCCCAGCGCGTCGCACGGTTGATTCCGGGCTACGCCTACGACGAGGCGCGCTTCTTTGCCGCCGACGACGCACCCGCCGAGGTGGTGGCGCAGCGCCGCGCCGGCTTCGAGCGCCTGAGCGCCCTGTACGCGCAGCGCTGGCCGCGCAGCGCGCAGACCACCGCGCTGGCGCGCGAGCGCATCACGGACCTGCAGTTCACCAGCCGCTACCGCGTGCCCTTCCAGTTCAGCCCCTACCTGCGTGAGCACCTGAAGCTGGGCAACTTCCTGCAGTCCAGCCACGGCGTGCAGGTGCAGGACCTGGACGGCAACGACTTCTACGACCTGACGGGCTCGTACGGCGTAAACGTCTTCGGCTACGACTTCTACAAAGAGTGCATCGCCGAGGGCGCCGCGCGCGCCGCGGCACTCGGCCCGGTGCTGGGCGCCTACCACCCGGCGGTGCAGGCCAACGCCGAGCGGCTGGCGGCGATTTCGGGGCTCGACGAGGTGAGCTTCCACATGTCCGGCACCGAGGCGGTGATGCAGGCGGTGCGCCTGGCGCGATACCACACGCGCCGCAAGCACCTCGTGCGCTTCTGCGGCGCCTACCACGGCTGGTGGGAGGACGTGCAGCCCGGCCCGGGCAACCCGCTGCCCCCGCGCGAGACCTACACGCTGCAGGACATGAGCGAGCGCGCCCTGACGGTGCTGCGTCAGCGCGACGACGTGGCCTGCGTGCTGGTCAACCCGCTGCAGGCGCTGCACCCGAACAGCGCGGCGCCCGGCGATTCCAGCCTGGTCGACAGCGGCCGGCGCGCCGGCTTCACCCCCGCTGACCGCGCGGCCTACACCGACTGGCTCCAGCGCCTGCGCGCGGTGTGCAGCGAGCGCGGCATCGTGCTGATTTTCGACGAGGTCTTCGTGGGCTTTCGCCTCGCCCCGGGCGGCGCGCAGGAGTACTTCGGCGTGCAGGCCGACCTGGTCACCTACGGCAAGACGTTGGGCGGCGGCCTGCCGGTGGGCGTGGTCTGCGGGCGGCGCGACCTGATGAAGCGCTGGCGCGACGAGCGCCCGGCCGACCTGTGCTTCGCCCGCGGCACCTTCAACGCGCACCCCTACGTGATGGGCGCGATGCAGGCCTTCCTCGAGCGCCTCGAGCAGCCGGCGGTGCGGGCGATCTACGACGGCCTTGACGAGCGCTGGAACGCCCGCGCCGCCACTCTGAACCAGCGGCTCGAAGCGGCGGGCCTGCCGGTGCGCGTGGCCAACCTGTCGACGATCTGGACGGTGCTCTACACGCAGCCCTCGCGCTACAACTGGATGTTCCAGTTCTACCTGCGCGCCCAGGGCCTGCTGCTGAGCTGGGTGGGCAGCGGCCGGCTGATCTTCAGCCTGAACTACGACGACGCGGCCTTCGAGGCGGTGTGCGAGCGCTTCGTCGCCGCCGCTCAGGCCATGCAGGCCGACGGCTGGTGGTGGCAGGCCCCGGAGCAGACCAACCGCACGATCCGCCGTGGCCTCCTGCGCGAGCTGATCCGCCAGCGCTTCTGACGCGTTCGGCGTGACGGGGGGCCGGGTCCAGCCCGGCCCCGGCGCGGGGCCGAGACGCTCAGTGCGGCCGCACATGCGCCATCGGATCGACCCACTCGCCGCGCAGCAGCGCCAGCGGCGAGCGCCAGTACAACGCGATGTCGTGGAAGGGGTCGGTCAGGATCTTGGTCACCCAGATCACGCCTTCCAGCGGACGGCCCTGCAGCGACAGCTGCAGCACGCGAAAGGCGATGCCGGCCAGAGCGAGCGCGAGCCAGGCCATGCCCACGTCGTGAAGCCAGCCCGACACGCCGCTGGCCGGCTCGATCAGCCCGAACAGCGAGGGCTGCAGCCACAGCACCAGCGGGATGGCCGCCCAGACGGCCAGCAGCACCGACTTGCGGCGCATGTTGAAGCCGACCTTCACCTCTTCCTTGTACTCGTCGGTCACCTGGTTGAGCTGGTCGAAGCCGCGCGGCTCGAAGAAGAAGTGGCCCGACTGGCGCGTCACCATCGACACGCCCCAGCCCACCAGCGCGGCCATGGCGGGGTCGATGAACAGCAGCACGTAGGCCACCAGGAAGGAGCAGGCGCTGATCAGGTGCAGCGTCTGGTTGATGCGGCTCTGGTGGTAGAAGCGGTGGTCGTCCCAGCGCTGGGTGGCGAGGGTCTTCAGATAGGGGGTGAGAACGGACACAGGGGGCCTCGGTGAGCTCAGGGGGTTCGAGAAGGTTCAGGGGGTGACAGCGGCGGACGGGGGCGTTCCGGGCGCTGGGAACGGTCGTCCCACGCCGACAGCGTGGGCCGTGACGCAAGCGTGACGGGACTGCATGAAGCCGCCGTGACCGCTGCGTGACGGTTCGGCGGCGCGCGCGACGAAGGGCCGATGGCTGTGGCCTTGTCATCGAACTGTTGCGCCCGGTGGCGACGATGGCGGGATGAACGCCTTGTCCGAACCGAATCGCGCGGCCCTGTCCGAGGGGCCCGCGCTGCGCATCGTCTACGTCACGGAAACCTGGCCGCCCGAGGTCAATGGCGTGGCGACTACCGCGGCCCGATTCGTCGAAGGGCTGGCCCTGCGCGGCCACCGCCTCCTGCTGGTGCGCCCGCGGCAGGCGGACGTCGCGCCGGGCGCAGCCCATGTGCTGCCCCCGGGCATCGAGGAGCGCCTGACCGCCGGCAGCCCGCTGCCGTTCTACGCTGCGCTGCGCATGGGTTGGGCACGCGCCAGCGCCCTGGCACGCGACTGGCGCGACTGGCAGCCCGACCTCGTGCACGTGGCCACTGAGGGGCCACTGGGCTGGTCCGCGCTGGCCGCGGCGCGCCGCCTGGGCGTGCCGGTGACCTCGGACTTCCGCACCAACTTCCACGCCTACAGCCGCCACTACCGCGTCGGCTGGCTGCAGGGCCCGGTGCTGGGCTACCTGCGCGCCTTCCACCGCCGCACGGCCTGCACGATGGTGCCCACCGAGGCGCTGCGCCGCGAGCTGGCGGGGCAGGGCTTCGAGGGCCTGAGCGTGGTGGCGCGCGGCGTCGACACGCGGCTGTTCGACCCCGCCCGCCGCAGCGCGGCCCTGCGCGCCAGCTGGGGCGCGCACCCGGACGATCCGGTGCTGCTCTGCGTGGGCCGCCTGGCGCCCGAGAAGAACCTGATGACGCTGGTGGACGCCTACCGCAGCCTGCAGGCCCGCCACCCGCGCGCGCGCCTGGTGCTGGTGGGCGACGGGCCGCAGCGCGCGGCGCTGCAGGCGGCCTGCCCGCAGGCGGTGTTCGCCGGGCCGCGCCGCGGCGAGGACCTGGCGGCGCACTACGCCTCGGCCGACGTCTTCGCCTTCCCGAGCCTGACGGAGACCTACGGCAACGTCACGCCCGAGGCCATGGCCAGCGGGCTGGCGCTGGTGGCCTTCGACCACGCCGCCGCGTCGCAGCTGGTGCGCCACGGGGACAACGGCCTGCTGGCCGCGCCGGGCGATGCCGAGGCCTTCCGCCTGGCCATCGACCGCCTGCTCGCCCAGCCCGATCTGCGCCGGGCCGTGGGCCGCGAAGCCCGCCGCTCGATGCAGTCCA
>Ga0228698_1000953_pt1 | contig 16115 bp, 15 predicted proteins | sample McNCre117_Aug_MG_FD_178015 | JGI IMG/M metagenome (GOLD analysis project Ga0228698, IMG submission 178015) | Freshwater microbial communities from McNutts Creek, Athens, Georgia, United States - 1-17_Aug_MG | ecosystem: Environmental > Aquatic > Freshwater > Creek | place: USA: Georgia...
TATAAGCGGGTTGTCGAAATAAACTTCTCCAGCGTGACAGTGCTGCCCGTATGTTATTTGATTAATACCTGTTGCAATGTTAATAGTGGTCATACTTGACTCGGTATACCAGTACATTTAAATAGAATTGAGTTAGTAATACCGCCACTTATTTACAGCAAATACCGGCGTCTGATAGTCTATGTTGTCAAACGGGTTCATATGCAATAGTGACCAGTCTTGTTCAAGTGGTTTTTTTGACAAGCTAAAGCCCTCGGTATATTTTGTTAAGCCTTCAAGTAAGCCAGACAAGCCGCCTAGTTTTTTTGAATCTTGTTGCCGTTGGTAGCACTCGTAAGTATCACATGACTTCGGCAGCATAAAATACAATACGATGATTATAGCGCCGACGATGACCGCAGTTTGAACTAAGCACGCCATCTGCTCGGTATACATATGCACGCAAAGAAACCCGTTAAATTGAAAATTGAAAATCTATTAACTGATAAACTTGAATCAATGGCGTCTCTTGATGAACCAGTATCTGGTCGTTTCTATTACAAAGCAACCGATAGCTCAGAATGTTATAGCATTGCGCTTAATTCTATTAGTTTAATTCCGTTGTTTAAGTCAACGGTAGACCTGACGAAGTGCGCGGATCAATACGCGAGCGAAGAAAACGCTTACGTTGTAAGCAAGTTACATTTTAACTCAGAATTTAAAGATGTGCCGGATTTCATTATTACTAATGCTCATCTATTCAAATATATCGATCGTTACGTTAAGATCTGGGAATCAGACCCGGCGAACGCGAATTATGGTAAAGAAGGACCGGTAACCACTGGTAACCCTGAACAGGTTTTACAGCCGGCTGATGTTTCACTAATCAACGACTACCTTGCTGAACAAAAGATTATAACCGATGGCTTGAAACAAAAATACGATGTGTTAAAAACACTTGAACCACTGATTGATCTTGCTGATGAATATTTACAAATGGAAGGCTTTGCGACTAAACTTTATATGTATAACGGAACGATACTTTGGAATTGTTCATTGAAGGACATGCATGAAGCAACGGGCGATCCGTTCTTTCAGAAATTGCAAGAACAAGCAATGGAATACTGGAAACAACAAAACGCGGATAAATTAGATTCGGCGACAAGACCAACAGTCGGCGCGGCTGAACCGGCAGAAGACGAACCGGATGACTAAACACTTACCTTATTTTTTTGGTGACCTGTAGACGAAATTTGAAAATGCATAACTAAGTAAATACGTAAAGAGAATGTGTGACCTGGTTTGCAATGTGCGTGTTATTAACCAGAGCTGCGTGACATGTCAGCCTCAGTCGGGTATGTGCATGAACCAAAGTGATCTGCTTAATTACTGCTGCGTGCCTGCGTCAGGTAGTAACAATATATTTGGTTTTCACAGTTCTGGTGCTGTAGAAATAATAATTTTGATAACAATTATTTTAATTGGTTGTTCAGTTATAAGTTGTTTTTACGAATGCTTTGAAAATTACATATACAGCAGACCGCGAAGATTACGCGCTGGTCATATCTTTGCGGATGCCGACGTGCCGAATACCAAAGTAATAGGTACTTATACGATTACTACAGAGCCGGCTGTTTAACTTCTTTTTTTGTCAACCAGTGGTGAATTTTGAAAACTAGACAGACAAGTACATATACTCTTTTACGTCACAAGCATGGACGAAAAAAAAGCACTTGTCGGCGTGTCTGACCAGTGGCGTGCACTGTTGTTACCTGGTTTGCCTGCTGTTTTCAGTCAGCTTGACGAGCAAGACATTACACCAGGTTTAGATAAAATATTTGAGTTTGCGCGGCTTACTGATTTACGCGATGTCAAAGTCGTTATCCTGGGTCAAGACCCGTATCCGACGCCGGGCTTTGCTCATGGTCTTGCGTTCTCTTGCCTCGGTGCTGTGCCTGGTTCATTGAAAAATATTTACAAGTGCCTGCTTAAGCACGGGTTGTTAAAAGAAATGCCAACAAGTGGCGATCTAACAGCGTGGGCGCGGCGTGGTGTTCTTTTACTTAATGCGGCGCTGACGACGAAACCAGGTAAAGCCGGCGCTCATATTAAACTTTGGTCTGAGTACACAAATAGTTTAATTAAACGTTTGTCAGAACAAGGCTTAGTCTTTATGCTTTGGGGTAACTTTGCGCAAGCTAAAAAAGCGTTTATTGATCCCGTAAGCACGGTTTTAGAATTTACACACCCGAGCCCGTTAGCACAAAGTAAACAGTCGTTTTTAGAATGTGATCATTTTACTAAAGTTTCAATTGATTGGTCTGTTGATTCAGTAGGAGAAATGTCTGTTGTTGACCAAAGATTCAGTATGAAGCCTGGTCGCGTGGTCATTTTTACTGATGGTTCAGCGTTTCCGAATAATACGAGTAAAGAATCTAGAGCGGGCTATGCTGCGGTCTTCGCGCTTGGTGAATTCAAAGACACAATTTTGTTCGGTAACATTCCTGTTGACCAAGCTTACGCGACCAATAATCGTGCCGAAGGTCTAGCGATTATAAAGTCGCTTGAGTACCTGCGTGAACGATTAGACTCGTGGTCAAGTTGCGTGCTCGTCAGTGATTCAGAATTCTGGATCAAGATGATAGAATTTTATATGCCGGATTGGTCACGAAAGAGCATAGATTTTCAAACTAAAAAAAATCCTGATCTGACTGTGCGGTTGTATAATCTGTACAATGAACTGATAGACGCTGGTAAAACAATTGAACTTTTACATGTTCGTGCTCATGGTCGTAATGGCTGGGATAAATACCCTGAGCACACTTATGAATACTTTTGTTATTATGAAAATGATTATGCGGATCGGCTTGCTGGCTTCGCAAGAACTTCGTTAACTCCTGGTGAAGACCGGGTGTCTGTGGTTGAATACCAGTAGTCGGCTTACTTTCTCTCGCCGCTTACTGAATCACGCAACACTTCGCCGCTGACTTCTGAACATCAACCAAGACGTCAACAGCGTTGTCAACAGTTACCTGAATAAACAACAACAACGTTTCTTTTTCTTCTTCTTCCATCGGTTGTTTACGAACAATGGTCTCAAGCGCTGTCAACAGGGCTTTCTTTTTTAGCGGACCCTTAAGATCCGTCATCTTTTTACTGACAGACAGCAGAGCCGCGACGCAACGAAGCGCGTTCAGAGTCGTTAGTGGGCGACCATCTAAAATGTCTTCAGCACTAGAAACTAAAAGATTAACATGCTTTGTGGTAATACGAAGGTCAAGATCAGACGGTAACGCTTGCTTTTTTTCTGCTGGCTTCTGGTCTGCTGGCTGGGGTTCTGGCTTCTGGTCTGCTGGCTCGGGTTTCTGAGGTTCTGGCTTTTGGTCTTCCTGTGGGTCAACAGTCGTAGTAGGCTCTAAAGTCGCGGGCGCCGGGTCAGACATATTTACTAGTACACAGGTATATTAGTACTCTAAAATTAGTCAAAATTGAAAAAAGAAATCTTATATAAACGCAACTACAATGACTGACCGACAGACTGACCGACAGACAATTATTTCAGCTATTACACCAGCTCTCTTACCTTGGATACATTCACAACGTAATTTATTGCGGAATTACCGCCGGCGTCTCGAACAAGCGTCAACCGTCAATTTAGACCAAACCTTTGACACAGTTGAAACGGTACCGGGTCTTAAAACGAACTTGTATCAACATCAAAAGACCGCGATCCGCGCGATGCTTGACCTTGAGCAACACCGCGTCTTTACTATTGCACCGACAACCCGTCATTATAAAAAAATCACTTACAACAGCGCTGTGCTTTCTGAGCCGGTTGGTTCTGGTAAAACAATTGACATTTTGAGCGTCATTTTACTTAGTAAAGTACCAAAGGCGATGCCCGACATTACGCCCCTGGCGCACATCACAGACCGCGAAGAACCACGAGACACCGTTAGCTTTGTTAAAATCAGATTTAAAACGCTGTTGAAACCAACGATAATATTTGTTGGTGTGTCAGTTTTAAAACAATGGACCGCAACGATAGAACGCATGACAGATCTTCGGTTTTTCGTTGTCAGCAATGCATTAGATTTAAAAAAACTATTCACGATCATAACAACGGGTAAAGTAAACGACTACGATATCATTTTAGTAAAAAATGGTAAAATCACTATTAAGATTGACCTGCCCGAAGGCATAGAAAAAGAACCGAAAAACTGCGCTGAGCAAACGTACATTTATAACATGATAGCAAATTTACGTCATCACTGCTGGGCTCGCGTAGTCGTTGATGACTTTGATACAATTAGATTACCATCAAACGCCGGAATCGTTCGCGGTCTATTTACTTGGTATGTATCAAGCACGAGAAAAGCAATGGGCGCTGCTAAACGCGGACCGCGGTATATATTTACAAGCGCCGCACACACTCTTAAACATCTTGACTATCATTGCTCAGGTATTATGCGTAACGACTTTCTGTTTGAAATACTGAACGTTCGTAACAACGTAGACTTTATAAACGAAACAACGAGACTGCCGAACCCGAAATTTCACATCGTTCAGTTTGAAAATGTAGACAATAATTACATCTCAATGTTGCTGTCGATTAACGACGAACAAGCACGAGCTCTGGGTGAAATGCTAAACAGCGATGCCGTAGATTCTGCGGCTGAGTCACTTGGTATTAAACAGAATTCTGTTGTTGACATTTTTACAACTGTTTTAGGTAAAAAGTTTTCAGACTACAGATTTGCCGGCGATCTCTTAGCGTTTATTGATTACCAACAAGAACGAGAACACGAACGTAAAGCAATGGCTGACAACCCGGATCCCGAAGACAAGTATTACGGTAAAACGCGATTGTTGAAGTTCGAGAACATTGAGTATAAGTATCCGGGTGTAAACACTCTCCTTGATGACACGAAAACAGAATACCGGGGTATCAAAGAACTTAACGGCACCGCGATTCAACGAGTCAAAGACAACATTGCACACGGGTCTTGTCCGGTCTGTCGTGAAAATTTAGAAACGTTCAAGTCGGTGATTATCGTTAAATGTTGTAATACGGTATTCTGTAATAGTTGCGGTATTCAAGCACAGTTATTACAGAGGTACAAAAACGGGCGATGTTCAAATTGCCGCCGAAGCTTGACAGTCAAGGATCTTATTTACATCGGTTCAGAAATCAAGTTAGAAAATATTCTGTCTGAACAATTTGAAGACGATGCACCGGAAGCAGAAGTAAAAGTGCCAGAAGTGCCGACGAGTAAGCCACGGGTGCGACCATTTACTAAGTATACGGCGATTACCGACATTATAAGACGCGATCCGGTTGAAAGTCAGCGCGTTGATATGCATCTTGCTGGTATGATGAAAGGATCCGCTCACGTCGCGGAGCCCGCTGTTAGAAAAGTTTTAATCTTTGCGAACTACGACGAAACACTGAGCAAGGTTTCAAAGGAACTTAAAGAACAAAAAATAAATCATTGGGTTTTACACGGTTCTGCGTCTGAAATTGACAGAACTGCACGCCAGTTTACCGACTGCTCCGATGCTTGCGCGCTGATTATCAATTCAACGAAGCACTGCAGCGGACTTAATTTGCAAACGGCTACGGATCTGATATTCATGCATAAAATCATTGACACTAATATTGAGTCTCAGGTTGTTGGGCGTGGTCATCGGCTCGGTAGAGTTACACCGCTTAACGTCTGGTTCTTCACTTATCAAACTGAGTATCAGCAAATTATTGAGAGCCACGGTATGCGGCTGTTGACTGATGAAGAAATTGCAGCGGAGCCGTAATTTGCGGTGTGATTTATGGTAGCCCTGGTTGCTGATCGGGCGGTGTTTCAATGTTAAACCAATCTGCTTCTTTTTTGTGATCTGGCTCATGTGGCTCTGGCTGAGTCTCTGGTTGCGGCGTGCATGCTGGCGGCTGTGGTTCGTGTTCGTGTGCGTGTGCGTCAAAGTCAGCACCAGGTTTTAAGCAAACTAAAATTAAGTTACCCATGTATAACATACAAATGAATGAAACGAAGCTTAAACAAATTAAGCGTACGATTCTGAAAAAGAAAATTATGCTTGGTTTTGTAATTGATAATTATTCAGTGTGGGATCGCGCGTTTCGTTATACACACTTATTTTTAGCAGTGAGCACGCCGATCGTCGTCACAATACAAGGAACTGTCAGTGAATCAAACCCGACAGCGGCAATCGTTTTAAGTTTTGTAGTTGCGGCGATGGTTAAAATAAAAGAATACGTGGTTTACGATAAGATCCGGGACACCGCGAAAGAGCAGACGGTCAAGTATACACAGTTATACGAACGAATAGAACAAGGCGAGGCGAAGCAAGAAGCTGACTTCATTTATTGGATCACACGCGAATTACACAACATAGAATTAAATGATCCGGATTTATCACACGGCGAAAAACAAAAGTTCTTATTGTTGTGTAAGGAAAAAGGTATACCGTATGACGACGATGTTGCAGCGCTGGTTCAATTAAGTAACCCGGGGCAGTTGACTACTGAGCAATGTGAGCCAGACATACCGCAGCCAAAAGAGCACTTGGTTTTATCTATCGTGAGCCCGCCAGATGAACAACAGAAAACAGAATTTAAAAAAACCGTAAGCAATGTTGATGTGCGGTCAGATGTCAAGTGGACTATTGAGCGGCTGAATGAATTGGTGTGAGTCGCGCCGCTATAAATTCGTCAGGCGTCGGACACTCACAACCCCGGTACTCAAAAACAAACGCTTGGTGGTCAAAGTCAGATTCTAAGTCGGCTGTCATGCAGTAGTCAACGTTTATTAATACCACTTGGTATTTGTTTTCATGTAACATAAGACGCGCTTCGTGTTTACCACGCGCGTGGTCTATTTTACGATAACCAACTCTGAGTAACATTTTTTCAACTAAGTCAGAATTTCGATCAACAATTAAAACGTGTTCTGTAAGTAACGGATCATTAATCGCTTTTAATATTTCTTCTTTGATATCTGAATTAAGTTGAATAAACGGCTCTGCTCTGAATTGACGGTCAGCAATCACAACCCGCACCTGTGTCTTACTGTACAAGACCTCGGCTTCTTCTATTGTGTCGGCGATGTAAATTTTCATTTCGTATTCGTGCAGGACCTGTTCGGTATGGTGTCGTTCATTTTTTTGTGCGACAAGAAGTACAGGTAAGCCTTTGAGCAACTGCAATGTTTTACTTGACCAAGCCACCGGTTCTTCTTCTGGTAAAACAAGCGTTAGTTTGAAACACGTGCCGCGCGCCTGGTCTGAGTAAGCCAGTTGTAAAGAACCATTAAGCAACGACGCGAGCATTGAACTGATACGCAGTGTGGTTGTTTTTGTAAACAGTGCTGTATTGTTTACAAGTGATCCGTCGTTGTATACGAGTATAGAAATTTCATACTTGTTGTCAAGGTCCGGCATTAAAATCGCGTCGGCATACAGAACAACAGAATCATCGGTCTGGTTTGAATATCGCCAAGCATTAGTAAGTAAATTAATGATGATTTGTTTTATTCGTTTTGAATCGCTGAACACGTATCCCGGCACCGACTTTTCAATTGTGATCTGTGCTTGAATACCAGCAGCAGACGCCGCGTCTTCTATTGTTTCTCGTAAGTTAAATAAACTAAGGTCAAGTTTTAAAGTGTCTGATTCTAAACGGGCGAGATCTATCGTGTCAATGAGCGCGTTTGACATTTTTACTAACGCTGCGGCTTGGTCTTGACCCGCTGCGTGTAATACAGGACCAAGACTAGTTTTAATGACAGTAGAGATGTTAAGCAGTGCTGTATTGAGCTGCGCTTTTTGCTTGCGTATATTTGATTCGTACGCTAACTTTGTGACGTAAGCAACGGTAAAGAATTCTTGATCAGGCGTTAGTTGAGCATTGTGCTTTATAGAAAACCCTGGTTGATTGATAACGTATTTGTAAACAGCTGAGCAGTCGCCAAACGCGGCAGAACTGTAAGTAATTAGAACTGGTGACTTAAATACAGTATTAAAAACGTTGATAATTATGTCTACGTTTGGCTGATTTGCTGTATTGTAGTAGATATCGTAAAGCATCTAATTAGTTTACCAACCAGTTTATATTAACCGTAAAAAAATTGATTATTGCGCCGGTAAGTAACAACTAACTTACACAACCTGCAAAATGAGTGATTATTTTCATTTCGGATATGATGAGCTCCCGACTTCTGGTAGATTCAGTTTGCCGGTGCGTGAATTTACTGAAGCCGATCTCGATGACAATGCCGCCTTTATCGCTAAAAGTGTGCGAACACGTGGCTGGAGTGTTGATTACGCCATTAAAATGAATGGTACGCCAGAATGGCGCTGGGATGACATGAAACGACGCGTTAACGCGAAGCTCGGCGCGCCAGTGGCGACTATATCTGAGCCATTGTCTGCGGCTGTGGCTTGTGACCCCGTGATCGCTTCTCAGGCTAAGGCTTTTGACGATCACAAACTTACGACTGAGGACGACGCGGCGATCGCGTATGCTTTGGCTGAACTTGAACTCGCTGGTCGGTCTGGTTCTGAGACTAGACAGGAGTGTGACCAACGGCTCGCGTCTAAGTTATACGCCGAAGAAAACGAGCTCCTGACAAAGGCGTACCTGCGTAAACAGCAAGATGACCAGTTTGAGTCAGATGCGGCGTTTGCTGCTTCGCTTGCTGGTCAACCGTGACGTGTTAAGAGGTTAATTTTCCTTTTTTACATCTTTCCTTTTTTACATCTTTCCTTTTTTGATTAGTACTGAAGTTTGAATAAGTATAATCGTATACTTGTCAACTAAGCAAATGTCAGCAGAAAAACGCGACTTTACAGACTTTTTAAACTTTCCTGGTTCAATTGTAAATGACGTGTATAAGTTTCCCGAATTGACATACAAAGATTCAGCAGATCGCGTAAGGTCTTGGTCTATTACAGTTCGTTTGATTAAACCAGTTGACGACCGAGTAACGAGTATTGATTGGGATCTGTCTGATGAAAAACAGTTACCACTGACTGATGACTTGCTCACTGTTAACCACCTGACCGACGCTTACGCCGAGGCTTGGGTTGAAACTGGTATCGTTGGTGGTAAAATTACGAGATCAGCGCCAACGTATTTTACCAAAGTTGCGTTTGAAGGTCAGGCGAATCAACGAAGCGAGCTACAGCAAGCGCTAGTCTACGCGCGGGCGTTGTATTTGAAAAAGAAAGAACGCGGCGGGTCGGAGTCAGACCAAAAGACTGACCGCAAGCACAACCAAACGCAAAGAATGTTTTTCCCGATGCTTGCGAAGTCACAGAAAGACGGTGAAAAGCATTTAGTTTATCCGTTGTATATTCAGCCGAAACTCGATGGTATACGGTGCGTGGCTTTCTTATCGGTCAGCGGTAAGCGGCGCGAAGTTGTGATGTATAGCAGAACAAAAAAGATATTTCCGTCTGTTGACTATTTGAAGGCTGCGCTGTTACCAGTTCTCAAGTCGTTGTACGACAAAAAAAAGCGTGAATCAATTTATCTCGACGGTGAACTATACACTCATGGTAAACGTCTGCAAGACATCAGCGGCGAAAGCAGAAACGCTGCAACAACAGCGCTTAATCAATATCATCTTTATGATTGTTTTTACCCGTCATGTCTTGATTCACCGTTTAGCGATCGCGCCGATCAGCTTACTGAGATTTTTAAAGTCGTTGACCAAACTTACATTAAACCAGTTGAAACAACGTTAGTAAAGAGTAAGAAAGAAGCTCAGGCGTTGTTTAAGAGTTACATTAAGAACGGTTATGAAGGAGTGATTTGTAGAAACGTAGACGGCGTTTACTTAGCAAACGAAAAGAAAACGGGCGCGTTTATGCGATCGCCGGATCTAGTTAAGTGGAAAAAACACTTCACTGAAGAATATGAACTCGTTGACTTTACCGAAGGCAAACGCGGAAAAGACCACGGCGCTATTATCTGGATTTGTAAAACCGCTGGTGGTGTGTTATTCAACGTTACACCAAAGGATACGACTTACGAAGAACGTCGCGCGCTTTACCAAGAATGTGTACAAGATTTCAGCAAGTTTAAGGGTTGTATGCTGACTATTGAGTTTGATGACAAGTCGCGTGACGATGTACCACAAAGAGCAAAGGCTCAGGCTTTCAGAGATTATGAATAATTAATTTTGGTTTTATATTTTTTATGGTATACCGGTTAGTTAAATTAGATGTCTTGGTCTGAAGCTGAATCAACGAAATTAAGCGCGGTTGTCGCATTGTGTGTTGTGGTCGTGCTTATGCTTGCGTATGTTCTGCTTAAAGTTCGCGCGCTTGCTAAACATCTGTTACCACCCGAGCCGGCTGACCCGCCCGAGCAGAAGAAAGATCCCTTTGTCCGCGGTACTTATTTTGAACATAGAAAATAAAAACCCCGGAGATTATTTTTTTAATTACTTTGATTAAAGTGAATTAATTATTTTTCTTTTAATTTTGGTTTTTATTTTCTAATATATACTTATCAATGGCTTCTAACGACCAGGTTCTTGATTGTTGCAATACCGTTAAATATCTTGCGATCGCCGCTTGCGTTCTGTTGATTGTTGTTCTTGTCAAACTCTTCGGCATGCTTGAGCCGTCCGCTAAGGTCGTTGCTGCTGCTACTGAAGGCGCTGTAAAGGCTGGTATCGAGAAGGCTAAAGAAGGCATGTATCCCGAAAACCGATCAAGTATGAGAATTGATTTGGGCGGTGACATGAGTCATCGCGAAAAACTTGGCGCGTATGAACCGCCAGTATTCTGGGGCGTACCGCTTGAAGATGATTCTTATTCTAGAATTGTTGACAATGTCCGTGTAGACGACGACGGCAACAGAATCGTCGCTCCGCCGGCTAAGTCTCAAAACAGAATGAACTTAGAAGGTGCCACCGGACAGGCACCTCTCGTACCTTATTAAACAACGAATCAAAACAAACTTATTTTTTTGCTCGGCGTTTTAAAACAGGTACCAGACTTTTAAAACAGGTACCAGACTTTTAAAACAGGTACCAGACTTTTAAAACAGGTACCAGACTTTTAAAACAGGTACCAGACTTTTAAAACTAAAACAGATGTAAGTATATGACTGACAAGCCTGAACCACAAGCACAGCAGCCGCCGCAAGACTTAGCTGCAGAACTTTTAGAGAAATTAGAACCAAAAACATCAGCCGTGACTTACGCCGTCGTCGCGGTATTAGCTGTTGTTCTACTGGTTCTCTTGTATTACGCGTATTCATCGTTCGCTGCTGGTTCATCAGAGTCGTCCGACTCAGCAGGAGAACCAAAGCAAAGAAAAGAGGAATTATTAGACTACGACGTGTACGAAGAAGTAAAGGCGCTTGAATCAAAGCAAAACAAACTATTGTCTAAGGTGTCTGAAGACGTCGGCGTCTAGGTTGCTTAAACAACCCGTAAATTTGAAATCAGATAGTAGTATAAACCGACTACTTGACCGACTGACCGATTAAGCAAATGAGCACTCGTAAAGTCAAGCAAATCAGTATGAAAGAACACGCGAGAACGCGTAGCATGTGGGCTGGTAGTAAGGCGTCGCAGTCAATAGAAACATACGTATTGTCTGACGCCGACACTAAAAGCGCCGACACCAAGCAGACTTTTCAACTTACAGAACTTAAATACCCACCGGCGCTTTTAAAAATCGTTGATGAGATCATTGTTAACGCGATTGACCACCATACCATTTACCCAAAAGAAGTAAACCGCATTGACATCACTTTTACAGACGACGGCACAATATCAGTCTTCAATAATGGTCACGGCATCACTGTCGAAAAAACAAAAACAGTAAGTGGCGTTGAAATGTTTACGCCGCAATTAATCTTTAGTGAATTTCTTGCAGGTTCAAACCTGGACGACCAAGCAGACCAAGAACGCGTCGTTGGTGGTGTAAATGGCATCGGCGCAAAGTTAACCGCGTTATTTAGTAATGAGTTCATAGTTGAAACAACAGACGAAGTAAACAAAGTATTTTATCGTCAGGTTTTCAAAAACCAGTTAGACCTCGTTGGCGAACCAGAAATTACACCACTTAGTAATAAATCTTTATTACAACAGCAGCAGAAAGGGCATACTAAAATTACCTTTACACCAAATTACGCCGAATTCAAGGTCAACATCACGGACTTCAAAACTACTTTTCGTCAAATAATTGAAACAAGAGCATGGCAAGCCGCAGCGTACACTTCAGCAAAAGTCACATTCAACGGCGCCGCGATCAAACTCGGCTCATTTTCAGATTTCTGTCAAATGTTCACCGAATTTGAAGTACACGAAGCCAAGATGACCCGCCCCGATGGTAAATTTCCTTGGTCTCTGTGTGTCGGCGTGTCCGATGGTAAAGAGCGCAATGTTTCAATTGTTAACGGCTTAGTCGTCGGTCGTGGTGGTAATCACATATTACACATACAACGTTACCTCATTGACCAATACAAGGATCGCATTGAAAAAGAACTCAAAAAAGCAAAGTTAAAGTTTAATAAAAACTTTCTCTTAAATAACTTGTTTATCTTTATGAAAGGCGCGATACCAAATCCGGATCTCGGCGGTCAAACCAAAGACACGATAAACAACCCGCTTGAACAATTTGAACTTTACCATTTGTCTAAGTCTGACATCGAAGCGATCTGGATCCTTGTTGAGCCCGCGGTCATGAGCACGTTTCTAAAAAAACAACTCGGCGACGTCAAACTCCGCGCTAACCGCGGCAAGATTGAAGCGGCTATGTATCGCGAAGCCAATTACGCGCGCGTTGCTAAAAAGTGCTTGTCGTGTGGTCTAATCGTCACCGAAGGCGAGAGCGCGACCGGCACAGCGAACGAAGGCATATTGTCCGGCGTGAGCCCCGACTTCAACTATGACTACTACGGGACTTACGGTCTGCGTGGTGTCGTGGTAAACGGACTTAAAGAAAGTATAGACTTCGGGCGCACGAGAACTAAAACAGGCGACACGAAACGGCGCGCACCGAATAAAAAACTACTTGCTAATGAGCGCATGTCAACCTTGATTAAAGTTCTTGGTCTTGATTTCAACAAGACTTACGAAACCGACAAAGAATTCTCTACGGTTCGTTATGGCTTCATTGCTGGTCTCACTGACCAAGACCTTGATGGCTTTAACATCTTTGGCTTACTTGCAACGTTCTTCTTAACTTACTTCCCCGCACTCATTCGCCGCGGCTTCGTTCGCAGAATTAATACGCCGGTGGTTCGGGCTTATCCGAAAAATAAAAAGCTGTTTGTTGAAGAATTCTTTACAGAACGACAAGCACGAGCCTGGATCGAGTCTATTGGCGAAGCAAAAGCGAAAAGCCTGTACACATTCAAGTATTACAAAGGCTTAGCGTCTCACGTTCCAGAAAAAGGTGAAGTAAAGCAAATGTTTAAAAATATCAATGACAAAATTTGTACTTACGTTCTTGACGCCGAAGCGATAGAACAAATGTACATCTACTATGGTGACGACACAAAGCCGCGTAAACTTGCCCTTAGCACGCCGGTCAGCCGTGAACCAATTGAAGGTCTGCGCTTGCCGCTGTCACAACAGTACGAAATTGACACTAAATTATTTCAACGAGACAACATTATCCGTAAACTACTTAGCGCGATTGATGGCTTTGTAACAAGTCGTAGAAAAGTATTTTACACTGCTTGCCGCGTCTGTCGTTCAGAAGAAATAAAAGTCGCTGGTCTAGCGTCTGACGTTGTGCGACATGCGAACTATCACCACGGTGAAGAGAGCGTAAGTCAAACAATAGTCCGTATGGCTCAGGGTTTTCCTCAAGCGCGAAACCTGCCGCTGTTGATTCCGCTTGGTGGCTTTGGTTCTCGTGACCAAGGGTATAAAAACTATGGCGCCAGCAGATACATTTTTACTAAATTGAACACGAGACTCACAGATAAATTGTTTCCGCGTGAAGACGAGTTTTTACTTGACTACGAACTTGAAGACGGCGAACGTTACGAACCAAAGTATTACGTGCCGATCGTGCCTTATGCGTTGCTTGAAACTAACGAACTACCCGCGACTGGTTGGGCGATCAACGTTCAAGCAAGAGACCAGGCTGCAGTTTTTAAAGCTGTGCGTCACGCAATTGCGAACCGCGGTCCGATTGCGAAAATGAAGCGGCTACCAATTAGTATGCGTGACTTCAAGGGAACAATTAAAGTTTATAACAAGCGTCAATACTCTGTCGGGGTCTACGTCTTTGATGAAAAAGAAAATACCATACATATCACAGAGTTACCACACGGCGTTTTTAGTTCAAGTTACTTAAACGGCGGCGCTGAAAGCATAAAGAAAAAAGCGAAACGAGCGGCTGACGGCGAGGAGCGCGGCATCGCGGCTAAAGAACACATAGAAGACTACCAAGACGACACAACGAGAGACGGCATAAATATAACTTTGTATTTGAAGCCCGGCGCATACGAAGCGATAAGCGCGGACTACGGTAATGAAATGTTTGACTGTTTTGAAGAATATTTAGAACTTAAAAGACCAATTTACCACAGGCTCAACTTAATTAATCACGAAGGACGCGTCGTTGAATATGAAACATATGAACAGATTTTTAAAGATTGGTTTGTTATTCGTAAGGACTTATACCAGAAGCGGACAGAACGAGAAACAATATTAAACGATCTTGAGATTCAAATGCTTAATGGTATGCAGCGGTTTAGTCGTGAGCATGCTGATTATAAAATTACAACGAAGACCAAGGAACCGGAACTAATTGAAATCATTCGTAAGAATAAGTATAAGATTTTCAACAAGTCTATGATTAGTAACCCGCGGTTTAATTCTGTTGATGATTTAGTGAGGTTGATCACAACGGCAGAGCACGGCGCGAGTTACGAATATTTGTTAAGCATGACATACAGGGATTTGACTGAAGAGGCTTACAGTAAGCGAGCCAAGCGGATTGCTGACCTTGAAGAACGGCAAGCGTTGCTAACTGCTGATGACCTGGCGACAAGTTTTAAAGGCGCAAAGATGTGGCTTCGTGAACTTGACGAGTTAGAAGCGGCGATCGCTGAGGGGCAGAAAAGTAAATGGTTTTACGGTGAGAATGATTGGAAATTTAAATGATTGGTTAAACAAGTTATTTTTTTATTTACAGTTTGTAAATGGTAATGTATACCGAATGACAGACAAATTAAAAGAAAACGCGTTATCTGTGTTAAATAAGCTACGAGGAAGTAAAACAGTTAAAGTATTAACTGATATTGGTACAGATTTGTTAGAAAAAGGTGATGACATGTTAACCAGTGAACTTAAAATAGTGGCGGGTATTGCCGGCGTACCAGTCAACGGCGGTGGTAAGAAAAAAAGTAAAAAACTGATTAATAGACCAATGCCGGACTGCGGCTGTTCTGGCGGCGGCAGGCGCACGAAAAGCAAGACCAAAAAACGAAGCAAAAGCAAAAAGCGGAGCAAAAGTAAAAAAAGAAAGTAACGTGGTAAGTATACCAATTGTTTGTTTAAGTAAGCATGAACGGCACACAACTCGCTGACAGATTTTTTTACGAATCTAAACGCGTGAGTAATAGATACCAGGCGGCGGCATACTTAACAACAGGATCTATTTTTAAAAAACTTGGCTCAAAACTAATGACTGTAAAACTAATTGCTAGTTTACCAATAAGCGATCGTATGAAAAAGCACGCCGTAGATTATTTACGTGAACCAGTAAGTGCGCCAAGCTTGAAGCGACGACTTACAGAAATAAACGGCATCGGTGACAAGCGCGCTGAAGAACTTATACGCCATGGCGTTAAGTCTATAAGTGACCTGAAGAAAAAGAAATACGAACCATTGTTAACCATAGAAACAGTAATGTGGTTAAGGTTCAAACCGCAACGAATACCGCGCGCTGTGATTCAAGCGATAGAACGAAATTTAAACGACCCTTCGGTTGTCTTCGTTGGTAGTTACAGGCGCGGCGCGGTTAGTTCTGGCGATTGTGACGTAGTGACGAGTAGATCCGTAGATGACGTATTAAGTAAATTGAGTGACTTGTACACTGTAAGCGTTTACGCGAAAGGACCAAATAAAGCATCGGCGATTATC
>Ga0228698_1000954_pt1 | contig 16108 bp, 15 predicted proteins | sample McNCre117_Aug_MG_FD_178015 | JGI IMG/M metagenome (GOLD analysis project Ga0228698, IMG submission 178015) | Freshwater microbial communities from McNutts Creek, Athens, Georgia, United States - 1-17_Aug_MG | ecosystem: Environmental > Aquatic > Freshwater > Creek | place: USA: Georgia...
GGACCAGAAAGGGTTTCAATCCACGCCGACCGGTTTCCCGGCCGGCGATACCAGACGGACCGGGCGTTGTGCCTGCGTCATCTGTTTCAATCCACGCCGACCGGTTTCCCGGCCGGCGATCGGCGGCTACTGCGGCTGCTGCGCGGCTGATTCGTTTCAATCCACGCCGACCGGTTTCCCGGCCGGCGATCTTCCACGGCCAGATCCCGGCCGAACCCATCACAGTTTCAATCCACGCCGACCGGTTTCCCGGCCGGCGATCGGGCGTAGGCGGACTCTTGCTCGGGCAGGGTGCCGTTTCAATCCACGCCGACCGGTTTCCCGGCCGGCGATTTCGCAGCCCGCTCAGTCCGTCATCGTCAGCCCGGGTTTCAATCCACGCCGACCGGTTTCCCGGCCGGCGATGCCCTGCTGGCCGCGGTCGGCGCGGAATTTATCGAGTTTCAATCCACGCCGACCGGTTTCCCGGCCGGCGATCACCTGTGACGTGGTGGCCGGGTAGACCGGCGCAGGTTTCAATCCACGCCGACCGGTTTCCCGGCCGGCGATGCGCATGTTCCGCCGCACGCCGCCCGGCATCAACCCAGTTTCAATCCACGCCGACCGGTTTCCCGGCCGGCGATCATGAACTGGTTCGAGTTCCACCTGGGCGATTACGCCGTTTCAATCCACGCCGACCGGTTTCCCGGCCGGCGATGCTACCCACCCACCACTACCCAGTAATACAGAGACAGTTTCAATCCACGCCGACCGGTTTCCCGGCCGGCGATGAACTCGATCGTGAACGGGCCGGTCCCGAAGGCAGTTTCAATCCACGCCGACCGGTTTCCCGGCCGGCGATAAGGGACCCGAGATGACCGCCGCACTGTCGACCAAGTTTCAATCCACGCCGACCGGTTTCCCGGCCGGCGATCCCGTGAATAAACATGATGTTTAATCCGGGTATGGTTTCAATCCACGCCGACCGGTTTCCCGGCCGGCGATGCCGCGCTTCCAACTGCTTGTCGGGCTTGCGAAAACCGGGTGGTTTTCGCGAACCCGGGCGCCTCGCGGCGCCGGTCGGGTGTCTGGCTGGCGGTCAGGAGCATGAAGACCCTGGCAAATCAGGCACTTGCGCGGCGCGCGAACCTCACGAGGGACCGGGCGGTCGCTCGGGGTTCGCGCAGGTTTCGATCATAGGACCAGCGGGTCCTCGAAGTCCGTGGCGCGGAAGCGCCCGTGTTCGCGCACCTCGCAGCCGCGGCTGTCGGCGAGGCGGTACAGGCGCAGGCAGTCGCTGTCGAGGTCGATTTCGGCGAGCAGGCGGCGTTCGAGTTCTTCCATCTGGGCCAGGCCGATCTGGCATTCGAAGACGGATTTCTGCACCCGTTGGCCGGTGCTTTCGCAGACGCGGGCGACGCGGCGCAGGCGGCGGCGGCCGGCGCGGTCTTCGGTGTTGACGTCGTAGCAGACGATGACGAGCATGGGGCGGTCTCGCAGGGGCTGGCGCTGGGGTCAGCGCATCGCGAAGGGCAGGTAGGCGGGGGACTCGCCGCGCAGGTGGCGCGCGAGGAGGCGGGCCTGGACGAGGGGCACCAGGCCCAGCGGCAGGCTTTCGGCCAGCAGGGGGTGGGTGACTTCGTCCTTCTTGCGCTCCTGGTAGGCGACGACGACGGCCTTGCGCGCGTCGCCCTGGAGCAGCACGGCGCCGCCCTCGCGGCAGTCGAAATCGCCCGCGCCGATCTGGCCGCGGTTGATCAGGGTGAGCGCCAGCCGGTCGGCAAAGGGGCGGAATTCTTCCATCAGATCGAGCGCGAGCGCCGCACGCCCGGGGCGCAGCGCGTGCAGAAAGCCGAGCTGGGGGTCGAGCCCGGCGGCCTCGAGCGCGCTGCGGCAGTCGTTCATCCACATGGCGTAGAAGAAACTGAGCAGGGCGTTGAGGCGGTCGCGCGGCGGGCGGCGGCTGCGCCCGTCCATTTGGAAGTGCTCGCGCCGCTCCGGTTTGACGAGCAGGTTCAGCGCCTCGAAGTAGCCGCGTGCGCCTTCGCCTTCAAGGCCGCGCAGGCCGTCGAGGTCGGCGGCGCCGCGGCAGGCGCGCAGGCTGGCCGCGAGGTTCTGGGCGCTGCGCACGAGGCGCTCGCGTTCGGCGGTGTCCTTGGATTCGCGCGCGCCGCGCATCAGCACCTGGCGCTGGTTGCGCAGCTTGCCGGCGACGAGGCTGCGCGCGGCTTCGAGCGTGACGGTGGGGCTGTCCACCGCGTGGTGCTGGGCGCGGCGCAGCAGGACGTTGCCGCTGACGGCGCCTTCGAGCCGGGCCTTGAAGCGGCCGTGGGCGTCCAGCAGGACGAGCGCGATGCCCTCGTCGGCCAGGCGGTGCATCAGCGGCGCGCTCAGGCCGACGTGGCCGAAGCAGACCACCGCCTGCAGGTGGTGCAGCGGCACGCGCAGGCGGGTCTCGTGGGCGTCGTCGACGACGCGCAGGGTGTCGTTGTCCAGCCGCAGGTAGGACTCGGGCAGGGTGACGTAGAGGGTGTTGAGCAGTTGCATCGCGGGGGCTCCGGCCGGGGGCGATCAGTCGCCGGGCTGGAACAGGTCGGCGCGCGGGTCGCGTTCGCCGTGCCCGCCGTGCCATCGTCGCCAGGCCTCGGGCTGGCAGCGTTCGCGCAGGGAGCAGCCGGAGCAGCGCCGTGCGTCGGCGGTGGGCGCCGGCAGCTCGCCGCTGGCCAGCATGGTGCGCACTGCGTCGGCGGTATCGGCCACGGCCTGGCGCAGCGCGGGGGTGATCGGAACGACGCGCCGGCGTTTGGACGCGGCGTAGAACAGCGCGCCCTCGGGCACCGCGTGGCCCGTCATCGCCTCCAGGCACAGGGCCTGCGCGGCCAACTGCAGGTCATCGGCCGCGGCGATGTCGGCCGCCTTGTGGCGCGAGCCGTGCTTGTATTCGACCGGGTAGGGCCGGCCGTCGGGCTCGAACTCGACGGCATCCGCCTTGCCGAGCAGCCCCAGCGCGTCGTGCCAGACCGGCAGCGCCCGCTCCACGCGCAGGCCCTTGCGGGTCTCGACGCCCGGCTGGTCCACCTGCCGGTGCACCGCCTGGCCGCGCAGGGTGTGCAGGTTGTCGTCGAAGCTCTGTTCGAGGTGGATGAGCCCGCACTGCCGCGGGCAGTAGGCCCAGTGCTGCAGGGCGGACAGGGGCAGGGGGTCGTCGGGGTCGGTGTTCATGGCGGTGGGGCTCATCTGGACCTAGACTCTGTGCCTTGCTCAAGGACGCGCAAAGGAGCCGGGAATGTCATCGACGTTGGAACAACTGACCGCCCTGGCCCTGGATCTGCCTGCAGAACAGCGCGCTGTGCTGGCGGAAACGCTGCTGGAGAGCATTGAGCCGACGCCGCCGCTGAGCCCGGAATGGGAAGCTGAGATTGCGCGGCGCGTGGCCGAGGTGGACCGTGGCGAGGTGACCTGCCGGCCGTGGAGCGAGGTGATGCAGGAGCTGCGGACCCAGTACCCCTGAAGCACGGGTGATGCACTTCATCGTCCACCCTGCTGCCGAGCAGGAATTGCGTGAGGCCCTGGCGCGCAGCGAGGCCGAGTTCGGCCCGCGGGTGGCGGGCCAATTGCAGCGGCGCATCGACAAGCTGGGTGACCTGTTGATGCGTGACCCGAACCTGGGAACACCGTCCCTCGCAGGCACTCGCAGCCTGCCACTCGGGCGGTATCCCTATTCCTTGGTGTACCGGGTCGAAGCCTCGACCCTCACCGTGCTGGCGTTGATGCATCAGAGTCGCAAACCGGGGTATTGGAGCCGGCGCGGCTGACCTGCTGCGGCCTCAGCAGCGCCGTGTCAGCCGAATGCTTCTCCGGCCTCAAAAGCCGTTCAAGCACTCCGGTTGCAGTTCATCCAGAGGTGCCAACTCGTACGTCCCGTCCGGGTTGACCTTGAGAGAGCCATGTACCCGTGCAGACGAATACTGGCCTGACTTGCAGTTGTGCCGCCACCAGATCACTGTCAGCACCTGCATGCTGCCAGCTGGGCGCGCGGAAGACTCGTCGTTTTCAAATAGTCGCGGCAGCACCGACTTGATGGCCTGCGCATCGATATCGGAGAACTTGGTCTTCTCGGCCAACTGCGGATTCATGCTGCCGAAAAACCTGTAGACACCCCGATCGACGCGGTGCTTCATGCCCATGGTGTCTGAGCTGCGTTTGCTGCCGTCTCCCTCACCACTGACGCTCTTTGTGATCTGTGTGCTCGACACATCGATGGGTTCGATGCTGAACGCCGACTGCACGGTAACAGGGCCACGAATGCCGATCGAAACGCCGGTGTCTCCTTGGGAATCACCGTCTTCATCGCTCTTGCTGCTGCCCTTCTTCTTTGCAGCCGCGGCCTTGAGTGCAAAGAGTTGCCCGAAGGCCCGCACGTCCAGCCATTTTTGACAGGCGAGCTCAGCAGTCTTCGGGCCGCCAGCCTCTTTGCCCAGCTCTTTGTCGAAACGGTCCCGCAAACTGCGGCACTCATCAGTGCGCCGGTCGTCGGACTGCACGTAGATCTTGTTGCCATCTTCCTGCTGACCATTGGCGACCCAGGTCTCCAACAGCCGATCCCGAATCTTTCGCTTGATCGCTACATCGGTCACCTCGCCGAAGTTGGCGTAGTCGGTGCGAGGGCGATTTCCGTTCAGGGGATCCCCATTGGGGTTGGCGTTGGTGACGCGAAAGATGACGGCGAAGTCGATCTTGTTTTGCAAGGTACTCATGATGTTCCTCTCTCTGATCAATTTGACGTGGAGTTGTCCGCGCCGGTTTCGGTAGGCTTTGCCGGTGGCTTCAGAGCTTCTCGTTGGCAGTGATAACCCAACAGAAACTCGCCAGTGAGCGGGCTGTCGTCGATGAAGTCGTCGTCACGAAATGCGCAGACGATCTGGTCGTGAAGTTTCTCCATTTCGTGCATGAGTCCGCCCCGTTTGGCACGAAGTCGGGACTTGGCTGGAGCGAGTGCCAGTTCGATCGTGCGCCACGTGCTGAAGGGGCGTTGCGCAAAGCGCTGCATCAATTTGGCCGCAGCGGTATCGCGGGACTCACCACCTACATGCAGGGCTCTGCTTTCGATGTGATCGGCCAGAGCCAATAGTCGACCGTAGAGATAGTCACGTGTGGTTCGTTCGATTTCCAATGCCATTGCGTAGTCCTCCTGAAAAAACGAGCCCCGGTACAGGGCGCATGCGATTCCTAACGACTTTTCCCATGTCCAGTGCGGCACGCTTGCTCGTTGAGTGGCGCGCCGAACCGAAGCAGTCAGCAGGTCACGCGGGAACGGCTGTCGGTCGATAACGCAGGGAACCAACCTTTCGATTGTGGCCTTCTTCAGCTTCTCATCGACACGGCCACCAAATGCTGCCTCAGCAATGTCATGTGGTGCTGGTGCGCCGATAAAATGCTTGCTGATGCCGAAGTTCTGCTTCCAGGAAAAGCGGGAGTGCCATTGCTCGATGCGCTCAAGAAACTCGGAGCTTGTCAGTTCTCTGTAATAGGTAATGGCCATGCGCCCCGGGGTGGCGGAGTCCAGTCCCATCACTATGATGCCAGTGCAGTCCCCCAGGTTCGAACGGTAGCCCTTGAGCTTGAGGGTCAAGCGGTTTGCAAAGGCCTGCCCAGCACTTGGGTCTGAAGAAATGATGGGGCTTGGATCCGGTACCTCACCATCCTCCAACAGGTCGTCTGAATTGAGGAAAGGATCCGGAATGTCCGCGCCGCTGGCGGCCCAACTGACAATGACTTGATCACCGCTTCTGTAGCTTTGCCGTTTGATGAGCCAACGCAATGCACTGTGAGCCTTTTGAGAGGCTTCGTAGCCGATGCCGCAGGCTTGGGCGCCAGTGGAATCAATGAAGCGGCCGCGAAACGTGAATCCAGAGCTGTCATTGGCACTCACCAGCTTCGCGCCATCTCCGGCGTGGCGCAGCCGTTTTGGATGGTTGACGGCCAGACTGATGTCAGATTGTCCTGTCACCATGCAGAGCCCCTTGATTTGCTTGGTGCTGGCATCGTATCGGGCCCATGCCTCCTGCAGGGTGGTGTCTTCCCATACTGCTGCACAGGGATTTTTCAAGTCCTTGACGAGCCAGCGGACGAAGGCATCGCCCTGATCTCGTTCCCCCGCCTTGGCCGTGAGTGCCTTCAGAATCTCTGGTGCTTCATTGTCTTGTGTCCAACGGGTTAACAATTTTCCGTCAACGGCGTGCAAGACCTTTTCACGAACGAGATCGGCGACCAGTGTGCCGGACTGAACATATTTCAGCACGGCCTCTGCTTTTGGGTGCCGATGTTCGGATGAACACCAATCCGCGAGAAGCTCTTCGTACGTCTTAAAGAAGGACGGCTTCTGACCTCCCCATGCAGGATAGTCGCTCGCGCAGTATTGAATTTTGTCGCAGAGTGGATGGGGTGGTGGTTTTGTTCCAGATCTCCCCGCAGACGCCTCAGTCGCCGGTATGGCGGTTTCCACCTTCCCAATCGTTCGGGCCGACTCAAACTTGCCTTCTACCGTCAAAGTAATTTCTACATGCGCCTGCTGGTAGGCATGGCTAACGGGCAGCAGTCTTTCGGAGCCGTCCGGTTCGTGCCCTAGGCTGGCTTCATAGGTGTCATGGAGCTTTTGTATCCAGCTCATGTCATGTCTCCAGATCCGACGCTTCGAGATCGACGCTTCGCACACGCGCCTGGCCGAAATGCTTGGCCTCCATTGGTCGCACGTCCTTGCGTATGTCGCACTGTTCCGGACGCGGGAAGTGAATAACTCCAAGTTCCATCACAGGGCGCCAGAATCGAGCGCGAAGAAGCGGCTCACCGGTCTCGTCGGGGTAATCAAACCCATGAAAAGTCAGGCCATGGTCCAGGCGATCAATGGCATCGTAAGCGCCACTGGCTGAACCGAATTCACAGGGCTCCACGTAGCCTTGACAGTCACGCGTACCCAAGAAAATGTCTTGCCTTCCGCCTCGGTCCAACATCCGTTGGGCGACCGCAAAGTGCTTGCCTTCATTTCGATCCTGGGCCAAATCGGGATGCTGAAGGTTCCATTCAAAATGGGCTCGAACCTGATATTCTACATCTGACAGAAAGGTGTAGATGGCCAACGTATTTCCACCGCCATATTCCAACGGCTTGGTGCCTTTGGTTTGAGTACGGATGGGCTTGATGACCCGAACCGCATCAATCACCCAAATGAACGTCGGCTTCCAATAGATCGACTTGGCGATGCCCTTGATCGCTTCGTAAGTCGGTATGTGATACGAACATTTCTCGCCGCCGACGCGGGTCAAGGGGTCGGTGAACAACGCATGTCGCCCCCAAACCTTGAACTCAATGGTGTTCCTGCTACGCATACAACGCCTCCATGTAACCGTTGGGTGTGTCTGATAAGCCAAAGTCGTCGCTGTAGTAGCGGGCATCGGCGAGGTAGTAGATGCCTGTGTCGGCTCTGATTTCCCTGATTGTGCGCTCTTTTGCCAGCTTTTCAAACAAGTCGGGAAAGACGTTGACGCTGTACTGCTGCGCTTTCCTCAGTAGTTCAAACTCCTTCTCTGGAAGATAAGCCGCACACAAATCATTGATCAGTTCCTTGCCCTCAGTGCCGTACGGAACGATGACGCCCTGTGTGGGGGCATCGATGGCCTTGAACGCCTTGCCGGCTGCCATGAAGGATTGTCTCAGGTGAATTCCAGGGGCTTGGCGATAAGCTTGCTTGTAGTCCGCCACTGCTAGACTATTCAGCGACAGCAGGTTGAGCAGCGTGTCATCCCCTCCTAGTTCTTTGCGGGAAAGGGCGTAGCTCATTTCCTTCGATCGATCAAAGAAATAGCGCCGGTAATAAAGCGCCATGGCCTCGGGGCCGATGGGATTGCGGCCAAACTGATCGGGCTGAGCTTGGTAGTCGTTGAGTACACCCTGCCCATGTTCTCGCCCCTTCTCGATGTCCGGTAGGCGTGTCAGGTTTTCATCTTCCGGTCGGGGGTTTACTACATGAACAAGGCCGGTGGTGCGCGTGCCATTTCGATTGCAGCGACCGGCCGCTTGAGCGATGGAATCCAGCCCTGCTGCATAGCGGATGACCGAACCAAAGTCGATGTCTACTCCGGCTTCGATCAACTGGGTGCTGATGCAAAGTGTGGGCTGTGGCGATGCATCACTTAGCCGCTGCATGATCTCCCCGAGCTTTTCTCTCCGGTGAGCCGGGCACATGCTGGTGCTCAAATGAAATGCTTGAATGTCTGTTCGATCTTTGCACAGTTCGTACAAGGCTTGTGCTGCCTTCTTGGTGTTGACAACGATCAGACAACTGCCAGATGCATCCACCTGCTCGAAGGCCAGATCCATGACTTCATTCTGTCCCCACCCCCCGGGTTTGTGAAGGTTGATGACTTCGACACGCTTCAGGCTGTCGAACAGGCTTCGCACGTCGGGCATCAACTCGCTGTCGGGTTTTAGGCGAGCCGCGCCTTTGTTGGCGTCCACTTGGTCCAACAGCGGCTGGGTGGCAGTGCACAGAACCACCGTGGTTTGACAGTGGTCCGCCAGAAAGTTGATTGCGTTATTGAAGAGGTGAACGCAGTTGACCGGCAGCGTCTGCACCTCGTCGAACACAAGCACGGAGCGGGCCAGTTGATGCATTCGCCGAGCACCTCGTGTGCCCGGCCCGAACAGAGTTTCCAACAGTTGAACGGTGGTGGTGTAAACCACGGGAGCATCCCAGTTTTCTGACAGCATTTTGCTGCGCCAACTCTGCCGTTCGGGCGTCAGATTGGAGTGGTGCTCCAGCACCACGGAGCCCTCGGGTTCACCTTTTGGTTCGAGGATGTTCCGGACGACCTTGGCGTTCTGGTCGATGATGGACGTGAAAGGAATCACATAGATGACGCGATCCAATCCATGCCGCTTGGCGTGATGCATCGCGAACCGGAGGCTTGCCAATGTCTTTCCACCGCCGGTTGGAACGGATAAGGTGTAGATACCCGTGGAACGGGATGCTGCGGCGAGACAGTGGGAGGAGATTTCTCGGCGCAATCGATTGATATCCGGCTTTGTTGTATCTGCGGGCGCCTCGTAGGGTAGGTCTGCAAGGTATGTCTCTAACCTTTGGATCAATACATCCCACGCCCGGTATTCGCCAACGGCACGATGTCTTGCTTTGCCTGGATGTTCGAAATCCGCCGTGTCTATTCGATCTGCATCGATCAGGCAGCTGAACAAGGCACGTACTAAGAGTCCGATCTGCAGATGCAGAGTAGGGCTCATCATCTTGATGTGGGGGTCCTCCCCAGGCGCCCGCCGGGCAAGCTCACGGCGCCAGCTCCATAATTTTTCGATTAGGTCCGGGTCGTACAGAAGTGCCTCGGCCTCTTGCATCAATTCTGAACAAGCGTTGCGGCGAGCCTCCTCTAGATGAGTGGATTCGACGGCCTTGTTCATTCGCTTTGAGAAAGCATCGAAGACAGGTGCCGCTTCAGACATGGAGAGACAGTCGATCAGCCCCGAGTGATGCGATGCGATGCAGAGAGCGAGTATTTGGCCGGCGAACTGTGCCTGCGTCCCTTTTACTGAAAGCTCTGACCAAACAAACTGTGCGCCTGCGCTTGAATGGTCAATCTTCCCTTTGAGTCCTTTGGCGTCGACGTATTCCTCGTCTTCGTCCTGATTCAACAGGCCCGTAGCCGAGAGGATGTAGCGCTGAAAGTCAGTGCTGTATTTTCCTAGGTCGTGCAGCAGTCCAATCAGTCGGCCGTGAACAGAGAGGCCAAACTTGTCTGCAAACTGGCCCGACAGCTGTCCTACACCGTGCAAGTGACTTTCGAGGCTCTGCTGCGCTTGACGGTCCGACTCCCGAACGTGTGCGATGAATCTGGACGGACCTGGGTCTGGCGTGATGTGCTCTGGCATCGGTCTTTCCTCCCTGAGTTGGATTTTTCACTCAGAGATGCACGATACAGGTGCGCTGGCTCACCAGATGAGCCCTCGGATCGAATCACGATGTGACTTCCGTCACGGGGTGGCGTGGCTGCGTTGCCAAGGTGGCGCAGCGTCCTACAATCTGACCTGTTAGGTCAGAATAGAGGTGCCGTGATGCAGACGTGGCAGATGCAGGAGGCCAAGGCGCGGTTGGCGGAGCTGATCCGCAGCGCGCAGACGCAGGGGCCGCAGGACATCACGCTGCATGGGCGCAGCGTGGCGGTGGTGCTCTCTCGCGAGGCGTTTCAGCGCCTGTCGGGGCAGCAGCAGTCGCTGGTGGACTTCATGCAGGCATCGCCACTGGCTGGTCTGGACGACGAGCTGGTGTTCGAGCGCGACCGCAGTCCGGCTCGCGATGTGTCGCTGTGATGCGACGCAGGTTCGGCGCGATGACATGAGCTATCTGCTCGACACCAACGTGCTGTCCGAGCTGCGGCGGCGCGCACCGGCACCGGCGGTGCTGGCGTGGTTTCAGGATCGGCCCGTCGGCAGCCTGTACCTGAGCGTGCTCACGCTGGGCGAGTTGCGCAAGGGCATCGAGGCCTTGGCGGACGAGCCCCGCCGACTGGGCTTGATCGACTGGCTGGAGACCCAGCTGCCGGCGTTCTTCGCCGGCCGGATCCTGCCGGTGGATGCGACGGTCGCCGACCGCTGGGGGCGGATGCTGGCCGCCGCGGGCCGGCCGGTGCCGGCGATCGACAGCCTGCTGGCGGCCACCGCCGCCGCGCAGGGCCTGACGCTGGTGACGCGCAATCTGCGCGATGTGGCCGATCTGGGCGTGCCGGTGATCAACCCCTGGACCGACGCCTGATCGCGGTCGTTCGCCAGCCTGTCCCCCGGCCCGGCGTCGGGCTCAGCCCCCGACGCGCTTTTGCGACTGCGCGTCGAACAGGTGCACGTCATCGGTGGACCAGCGCAGGTGCACCGCGTCGCCGACGGCGGGGTGGAACTTGCCGGGGGCGCGCACCACCAGGTGGCCGATGGCGCTGTCGAGCGTGACGTAGGTTTCCGGGCCGGTGGGCTCGACCATCGTGATGTGGGCGGCCAGGCCCTCGTCGGCCAGGCTGAGCGCCTCGGGGCGCAGCCCGTAGTTGACGTCCGCACCCTGGGCCAGGCCGGCGGCGGCCAGCGCCTGGCGCTGCGCGTCGGCCAGCGGCAGCTCGACGCCGTGGGCGCTGAGGCCGTTGGCGGTGAGCTTGGCGGGCACGAGGTTCATCGCCGGCGAGCCGATGAACTCGGCGACGAACTGGGTGGCGGGCTTCGAGTAGATGTCATGCGGGCTGCCGAATTGCTGCAGCACGCCGTCTTTCATCACCGCGATGTGGTCGCCCAGCGTCATGGCCTCGACCTGGTCGTGGGTGACGTAGACGGTGGTGGTGCGAGTGGCCTGGTGCAGGCGCTTGATCTCGGCGCGCATCTCGACGCGCAGCTTGGCGTCGAGGTTGGACAGCGGCTCGTCGAAGAGGAACAGCGCCGGGTCGCGCGCCAGGGCGCGGCCCATGGCCACGCGCTGGCGCTGGCCGCCGGAGAGGGCGCCGGGCTTGCGGTCGAGCAGGTGCTCGATCTGCAGCATCTTGGCCACGCGGGCCACGGCGGCGTCGCGCTCGGCCTTGGGAACTTTGCGCATCTCCAGGCCGAAGGCGATGTTCTGCGCCACGTTCATGTTCGGGTAGAGCGCGTAGCTCTGGAACACCATGGCGATGTCGCGGTCCTTGGGCAGGGCGTGGGTGACGTCGCGATCGCCGATGTGGATCGTGCCCGAGCTGGGCGTGTCCAGCCCGGCGATCATGTTCAGCAGCGTGGACTTGCCGCAGCCCGACGGCCCGACCAGGATGAGGAAGTCGCCCTGTTCGATTTCCAGGTCGATGCCCTTGAGGATGTGCACGTCGCCGAAGCTCTTGCGCACGTTGCGGATGGAGAGAGCGCCCATGATTTTCCTTTGGCCCCCAAGGTCGCCTCCGGCGCCCGCCCCCCCGAGGGGGAGCGTTCGCCTTGGGGCGGCCCGGCGGCGAACTTAACCCTTGACGGCACCGGCGGTGAGGCCGCGCACGAAATATTTGCCTGCCACGACGTAGACGAACAGCGTCGGGAGGGCGGCGATCATGGCCGCGGCCATGTCCACGTTGTATTCCTTGACCGAGCTGGAGGTGTTGGCCAGGTTGTTCAGGCCCACCGTGATCGGCTTGCTGTCGGCGCCGGAGAAGACCACGCCGAAGAGGAAGTCGTTCCAGATGTTGGTGAACTGCCAGATCAGCGTGACGACCAGGATGGGCGTGGACAGCGGCAGCACGATGCGCCAGAAGATGCGGAAGAAGCCGGCGCCGTCGAGCATGGCCGCCTTGATCAGCTCGTCGGGCAGGCCGACGTAGTAGTTGCGGAAGAACAGCGTGGTCGAGGCCAGGCCCATCAGCACGTGCACCGTGACCAGGCCCCAGATGCTGTCGGACAGGCCGATCCAGCCCAGCACCTGCGACATCGGCAGCAGCACGACCTGCAGCGGCATGAACACGCCGAAGAGCATCAGCGAGAACAGCAGCTCGCTGCCCTTGAAGCGCCACTTGGTCAGGATGTAGCCGTTGAGCGCGCCCAGCGTGGTGGAGACCGCCACGGCGGGCACGATCATCGCGATCGAGTTCCAGAAGTAGGGCTGGAGGCCGCGGCAGTCGGTGCCGGTGCAGGCCTGGTGCCAGGCCTTGTCCCAGGCCGCGAAGTTCAGGCTGGCCGGCAGCGACAGCAGGTTGCCCAGGCGGACCTGGTCCATGTCCTTGAGCGACGTGACCAGCATCACGTACAGCGGCAGCAGGAAGAAGGCGGCGAACAGGCCCAGCAGGCCGAAGAGGACCGCGCGGTGGAAGACTTTCGAGTTCATTGGGGGGGCCTCCTCAGCGCTTCGAGCGGAGCTCGGAGTACAGGTAGGGCACGACGATGGCCGCGACGGTGGCCAGCATCACGGTGGCCGAAGCGGCGCCCAGGCCGATCTGGCCGCGGGTGAAGGCCATGGTGTACATGAACGTGGCGGGCAGGTCGGTGGCGAAGCCGGGGCCGCCGGCGGTCAGCGCCATCACCAGGTCGAAGCTCTTGATCGCGATGTGCGCCAGCACCATCAGCGTCGAGAAGAACACCGGGCGCAGGCTGGGGATGATGATGCGCCAGTAGATGCGCGGCAGGCTGGCGCCGTCGATCTGCGCGGCCTTGATGATCGAGTCGTCGATGCCGCGCAGGCCGGCCAGGAACAGCGCCATCACGAAGCCGGCGCTCTGCCAGACTCCGGCGATGACGACGGTGTAGATGGCGCGGTCCGGGTCGATCAGCCACTCGAACTTGAAGCCCGTGAAGCCCCAGCCCTGCATCAGGTGCTCCAGGCCCAGGCCCGGGTTGAGGATCCACTTCCAGGCGGTGCCGGTGACGATGAAGCTCAGCGCCATCGGGTAGAGGTAGATGGTGCGCAGCACGCCCTCGGCGCGGATCTTCTGGTCCAGCAGGATGGCCAGCAGCAGGCCCACGGCCATCGCCAGGAAGATGAACAGGCCGGAGAAGATCCCCAGGTTCTTGAGCGCCACCATCCAGCGCTCGCTCTCGAACAGGGTGACGTACTGCTCCAGGCCGACGAACTCGTAGTTCGGCAGCAGGCGCGAGGCCGAGACGGACAGGTAGCCGTTCCAGGCGATCAGGCCGTAGATGAAGAAGAAGGAGAGCACGAAGGTGGGCGCCAGAACGAGGCGCGGCAGCCAGTGCTCGAAGCGCGCGCGGGCGGACGGGCCAGAGGCCGGCCCTGCGGCGGTGGTCGATGCAGCCATCGGTGGGTTCCCGCTGAGTCGGGCATGAAGACACAAGGGATCACCTCTGGCGATCCCTCGGGGGGCGGCCCCACCGCAGCGGGGCGCGCCGGGTGCGGCTCCGAGCGGAGCCGGCACGCAGTCGCTGCCGGCACGGCCCCGCGAGGAGCCAGCATCCGGCGTGGGGCTTACTTCGCCTTGGCGGCGGAAGCGAGCTTGTCCATCGCATCCTTTGCGGTCATCTTGTCGCTGTTCCAGAACTGGCTGACCACGTCCTGCATCGCGCCGGCGGCGGCCGACGGCACGGCCATGCCGTGGGCGACGGAGGGCACCAGGCCGCCGGACTTGGCGGTGTCGACGAAGTCCTTCGAGCTGAGCTTGGCGCAGTCGTCAAACTTGGCCAGGTCCATGTTCAGGCGCACCGGGATCGAGCCCTTGTTCAGGTTGAACACTTCCTGGAACTCGGTGGACATGATCGCGGCGGCCAGGTCCTTCTGCGCCTTGACGTTGGCGTCATTCTTCAGCTTGAACATCGCGAACGAGTCGACGTTGAAGGTGAAGGCCTTGCCCGTGCCCGGGGCGGCGGCACAGACGAAGTCCTTGCCCGGCACCTTGCCGGCGGCCACGAACTCGCCCTTGGCCCAGTCGCCCATCAGCTGCATGCCGGCCTCGCCCTTGATCACCATCGCGGTGGCCAGGTTCCAGTCGCGGCCCGGGGCGTTCTTGTCGGTGTAGGTCTTGACCTTCTTGAAGGTGGTCAGCACCTTTTCCATCGTGGCGCTGTGCAGGCTGGCGGCGTCGAGCTGCACCAGGGCCTTCTTGTAGAAGTCGGTGCCGCCCACGCCCAGGGCGACGCTTTCAAACGTGGTGAAGTCCTGCCAGGGCTGGCCACCGTGGGCCACCGGGATCACGCCGGCCTTCTTCAGGGCTTCGGCGGCGGTGAAGAACTCGTCCCAGTTCGTCGGCACCTTGGCGCCGGCCTTCTTGAAGGCTTCCGGGTTGGCCCACAGCCAGTTCACGCGGTGCACGTTCACCGGCGCGGCGATGTAGTTGCCCTTGTACTTCATCACGTCGGCGACCACCGGGGGCAGCAGGCTGTCCCACTTCTCGGCCTTGGCCACGTCGTCGATGTTGGCCAGCACGCCTTCCTTGGCCCACTCCTGCAGCGACGGGCCCTTGATCTGGGCGGCGGCCGGGGCGTTGCCACTGACCACGCGCGACTTCAGCACCGTCATGGCCGAGTCACCGCCGCCGCCGGCGACCGCGAAGTCCTTCCAGGTGTGGCCCTTGGCCTGCAGCGTGGCCTTCAGGGCCGCGGCGGCCTTGGCCTCACCGCCGGAGGTCCACCAGTGCAGGACTTCAACCTCCCCGGCGAAGGCGGCGCCGGCCAGGGTGCTCAGTGTGGCCGTGGCCAGCAGGGTGCGGGTGAAGCCGCGGGAAAGGGACAGGGGGGACTTGGACATGGTGTCTCCGACAAGAACGACGCCTGTGGCGCCGGAGGGCTGGCGTGCCCCGCGCCGCAGCGCTGGGGCAGTGACCGCACTTGGGCCAGGCTCATCGGCCCGGTCATCAAGCTGGCGTTAATGTCCTGTAATGTACCAAGCCTGTCTCTTGGTGTTAACCCGATGTCGATAAATTAATCAGGAATTAATGTTGTGGGGCCAGCGGCAGCTCGACGCTCGCGCGCAGCCCGCCGCCGGGCCGCTCGGCCAGCCAGGCGTGGCCGCCGTGGCGCTCGCTGATCTCCCGCACGATGGCCAGGCCCAGCCCACAGCCCTCGACGTCGGCGCTGACGCGGTAGAAGCGGTCGAACACCAGCTCGCGCTGGGCCTCGGGCAGGCCGGGGCCGTTGTCGTCCACCTCGACCACGGCCGCGCGGTGGCGCCCGTCGCTGGCCGTGCCCAGGCGCACGCGCAGCGTGACCTCGGCGCCGCGCCCGGCGTAGCGGATCGCGTTGTCGATCAGGTTGACCACCGCCTCGCGGATCAGCAGTGCGTTGCCCTCCACCCACACCGGCGTTGGCTCGATAGACGGCACGTCGGAGGCCTTGGGGGTGTCGGAGGCGTTGGAGGCGGGGGAGGCATTCGAGACGGCTTCCCCATCGCTGTCGAACCCCAGGTCCACGCCCTGGGTGAGGGCGCGAGGCACCAGGTCGGCGGTCAGTTCCTGAACCAGGCGTTGCAGATCGAAGCGGCTGCGCCCCTGCGCGGCCTTGGATTCGGGCTCCGCCCGCGCCAGCGTCAGTAGCTGCGTGACCAGGTGGGCGCTGCGCGAGGCGCTCAGGTGCACGCGCTCCAGGCGCGTGCGCAGCGCCGGGTCGCTGACCTCACGCAGCGCGAGCTCGGTCT
>Ga0228698_1000955_pt1 | contig 16106 bp, 15 predicted proteins | sample McNCre117_Aug_MG_FD_178015 | JGI IMG/M metagenome (GOLD analysis project Ga0228698, IMG submission 178015) | Freshwater microbial communities from McNutts Creek, Athens, Georgia, United States - 1-17_Aug_MG | ecosystem: Environmental > Aquatic > Freshwater > Creek | place: USA: Georgia...
GCGCTCAGGTTGTCGCTCTGGTTGTTGTCCTTCATCGACAGCACATGCTTGTCGTGCGCGACGATGCGGCCCTGGGCGTCCTTGACCTCGTAGGGCAGGCGGCAGGCCTGCGAGCAGTCGCCGCGGTTGGCGCTGCGCCCGGTATGGGCGTGGCTGATGTAGCACTGGCCGCTGTAGGCCACGCACAAGGCACCGTGGATGAAGAATTCGAGGTTGCAGCGCTCGGGATCGGTCGCGGCGCGGATCGCTGCGATCTGCGGCAGCGTCAGCTCGCGCGCGAGCACGATCTGGCTCAGGCCGGCGTCCTGCAGGAAGCGGGCCTTCTCGGGCGTGCGGATGTCGGTCTGGGTGCTTGCGTGCAGCTGGATCGGGGGCAGGTCGAGTTCGAGCAGGCCCATGTCCTGGATGATCAGCGCGTCGGCGCCGGCATCGTAGAGCTGGTGGATGAGCTTGCGCGCGGGTTCGAGTTCGTCGTCGCGCAGGATGGTGTTGAGCGTGACGAACACGCGCGCGTGGTAGCGGTGCGCGTGCCGCACCAGGCGCGCGATGTCCTGCACCGAGTTGTCGGCACTCGCGCGCGCGCCGAAGGACGGCCCGCCGATGTAGATGGCGTCGGCGCCGTGGTTGACGGCTTCGATGCCGATGTCGGCATCGCGGGCGGGAGACAGGAGTTCGAGCTGGTGGGCGAGCATGGCTGCAATCGGAAACGACAAAAGCCACGCGCTGGACGCGGCAAACCCGCTATTTTCCCAGTTTCGCGCCCGAAAACCCAGCTCCGGGGTCAAGACCTCTGCCGTGAGTGATCGGGCAATTCGATCCGATGCGTTCGGCTGTAGGCCAGCGGCCAATGCGTTAGCGGGTGCGATCCCAACCGGCCTGCTTCGTGCGTCCACTCCTGGATCCGCAGCCGCCCGTTGCTCCAGGCGTGCAGGATCTGGCTGCTGCGCGTGCCGTAGGCCAGTTCCGGGGCGTACACGAAGGGGCTGGAAAGCTGGCGTTCCAGCGCCAGCGGCACGCCGGTATCCGGCAGCTCGTCATCGGCCGCCGCCGACATCCGGCACAGGCTTCGCACCAGTTGCGTGGTGTTGTCGGGATCGGCTCCGGCATCGAGGTGGCGTTGCAGCGCGGCTTTCAGCGCGAGGGTCTTGGGCCAGGGCGTATTGAGCGCGGCATTCGACAAGCCATACAGTCCGGCAGTCAGTGGCCTGCCGCGCCAGCCCGCTGGCAGGATCGCATCCGACGGACTCGCGACCCTGCCCGTCAGCCGACGGTTGCTCAGCCAGACCCACGCGCCTGCACGCAGATCTCCGAGTACCAGATTGAAGCCGCCATATTGCGTCGGATCGAACCTGCCGATCCAGGATTGCCAGTCGGTGTCGGTATCAAGCCAGGCCGTCACCAGCTCGCCCCGGCTGCGCGGGGCCGGCTCGGGCAGGCCCTGGCGCACATTGGTCAGCAGCGCGACCCGTCCGTCTTCAGCCAGGCCGATCCAGGTGCCGCCGGCTTGCAAGTCCCGACCGGCATGGACCGCCTTGCCGGAAGGCAATCTCCAGGTGGCCAGCGGCGCGGTCGGCCGGCTCCAGGCCTCGTCACGGTTGGAGGCCAGCACCAGCGCCAGTCCGGGCCGGGGCTGGATCGCGAAGGCAATCAGACACATGCCGGCCCGCCGTCAGACATCCTGCAGCAGTTCGTAAGGCAGCGGCAGCAGCTCAAGTCGCGGGCCGGCCGGGCTACCGACGGTCAGGGTCTGGCCGTCGAGCGCGCTGGTCTGCAGCGACACGATGGCATCCCAGCCCTGGACGGGATGGGGCGCGGCGGCGGCGACCATGCCGCAAGGCTGTTGGGCGTCGCTGGCGTGGAACACTTCCTGGCCCACCGAAACCGGCTCCTGTGCATGGAAGATCTGTCCTCGGCGCTTGAGTGCGCCCCGGTACTGGCTGCGCGCGACGACTTCCTGACCCGGGTAGCAGCCCTTCTTGAAGTTGACGCCACCGACCGACTCGTAGTTCAGCATCTGCGGCACGAATTCCTCGACCACCGGGGCGCTCAGCATCGGCACGCCGCTGCGTACCTCCAGCCACTGCCAGAGGGCCGGCGCCAGCGTGGTCTCGATGCCATCGGCATCGGAGGCCGACACGCAGAGCAGGGCGCGGGCCACGCCCGCTTCAGGCAGCCTGATCCACGATTGCACACCCGATTCAGCTCGTGCCCAGGTCGTGTTCGGCAGTTCGGCCGGCACCGCTATGCCAACAGCGCCAAACAGCGCGAAATCGCCGCTGGCATCGCTGAGCTTGCACTTGGCGCGCAGCACGAACATCGACAGCCGCTTGAGCGTCACGGCCAGCAGATCGCGGCTGCATACCAGCAGGATCTCCTCGGGCGAGCGCTTCCAGGCGATGAAGCTGGCCTGCATCCGGCCCTTGGCCGAGCAGAATGCGGCCAGGCGTGCCTCGCCGGTGCCGAGCAGCAGGAAATCCTGCGTCAGCTGGCCGTGCAGGAAAGCGGCAGCATCGGCGCCCTGGGCGCGGATGACGCCCCAGTGCTCGAGCCGGACCAGGCCGGCAAGCATTTCGGCATCGAACACGGGAAGGGTGGAAGAAGGGGTATCGCTCATGGGTTTTGTCTGGGTTGCACAACCGCGCCAGCGCGGTCGAATATCATCGGCAGCTTTGATTTTCCCAAAGGCCGGAATCCCGTGCTTCGACGAGTGAAAAAATGGTGGGTTTCTGCCTTGCTGGTAATTGTCCTGGTGGGATTTTCCACCTGGGGTGCGGTCCGATACTGGTTGAGCCAGCCCTTGCCGCTGGCGACTGCAGCGGGCGAACCACTCGATCTGCGCATTCCTGCCGGTGCCTCGTCGCGGCAGATCGCGCAGCAGGTCCACGATGCCGGCGTGCGCGCGCCAACGATACTGCTTCATGTCCTGCTGCGCCTGTCGGGCCAGTCGCGCCTGATCCGGGCCGGCAGCTACGAGATCAGCGCCGGCATGACGCCGCGCGAACTGCTCGATCGCCTGGTGCGCGGTGAGCAGGCGCTGCGCCGCGTGACCCTGATCGAGGGCTGGAACTACCGCCAGATGCTGGAGGCCCTCAGAGGCGCGCAGCAGCTGGACTGGGATCTGCCGGCCGGCGTCGAGAGCGATCCTGCCGGTCTGATGCGCAGCCTAGGCCTGAACCACGTCCACCCCGAAGGCCGCTTCTTTCCCGACACCTATATCTATCCCAAGCACGAGAACGCCTCGACCGTGCTGCGCCAGGCGGCACAGGCCATGCAGCGCCAGCTCGACCGCGCCTGGCAGGAACGCGGCAAGGACCTGCCGCTGAAGTCGCCGGAGGAAGCTCTGATCCTGGCCAGTGTGGTCGAGAAGGAAACCGGCGCGGCGGCCGACCGGCCCCGGATCGCGGCCGTCTTCATCAACCGGCTGCGCCTGGGGATGAGGCTGCAGACCGACCCGACCGTGATCTACGGCCTCGGCGAGCGCTTCGACGGCAATCTGCGCCGCATCGATCTGGAGACCGACACGCCCTACAACACCTATACCCGGACCGGCCTGCCGCCGACTCCGATCGCGATGCCCGGGCTGGCCTCGATCCGCGCGGCGCTCAATCCCGCCGATACCCGCGCGCTGTTCTTCGTCGCGCGCGGCGACGGCAGCAGCGAGTTCAGCACCTCGCTCGAAGACCACAACCGCGCGGTGCGCCGCTATATTCTCGGACGTTGATTCTTCCTCACAGACCCATGACACAGAGCGGATTGTTCATCAGCTTCGAAGGCATAGATGGTGCCGGCAAGTCCACCCATATCGCCGCGATCGCGGACTGGTTCCGAACCCTGGAACGGGCCGTGACGCTCACGCGCGAGCCCGGCGGCACGCCGCTGGCAGAAAAGCTGCGCGAACTGCTGCTGCACGAGGCCATGGACCCCTTGAGCGAAGCGCTGCTGATGTTCGCCGCGCGGCGCGATCATCTGAAGCAGGTGATCCTGCCGGCGCTGGCGCGGGGTGAGGTCGTGCTGTGTGACCGCTTCACTGACGCAACCTTCGCCTACCAGGGACATGGACGCGGTTTTGACCTCGACGTGCTGCGCACGCTGGAGCGCTGGGTCCAGACCACGCCCGGCCAGTCCGGGCTGATCGAGCCCGAACTGACTTTCTGGTTTGAACTTGATCCTGCCATCGCGGCCATGCGGCTGGCTGGCGCGCGCGTACCCGACAAGTTCGAGTCCGAATCGCGGGCCTTTTTCGAGCGCGTCGCGGCCGGCTACGCCGCGCGCCAGCAGCAGGCCCCGCAGCGCTTCGCCCGCATCGACGCAAGCCAGGAAATCGATGCGGTGCGCGCCCAGGTACTGGGCATCTGCGATCAACATTGGGGCCAGGCATGAGCGGCGACGCAGAGCGTCTGCCGCCCTGGCTGCAGCGCCAGCTGCGCGCCCTGCAGCAGCAGCGCGGCCACGCCATCCTGCTGTCGGGGCCGGCCGGACTGGGCCAGTACGCCTTGAGCCTGGCGCTGGCGCGGACCTGGCTGTGCGAGTCGCCGAGCCTGGAGCAGGGCGCCTGTGGCCTCTGCGCCAGCTGCCACGCGGTGGATGTCCGCACCCATCCCGATCTGTTCGTGCTGATGCCCGAGACGCTGGCGCTGGAACTCGGCTGGCCGCTGGACGAAAAGACGCAGGACAAGATCGACCGCAAGGAACTCAAGGCCAGCAAGTTCATCCGGGTCGATGCCACGCGCGAGGCCGTCGGCTTCACCCAGTACACGCGCTCGCGCGGCGATACCAAGGTCGTGCTGATCCATCCGGCCGACCGGCTCAACGTCGAGGCTGCCAACACCCTGCTCAAGACGCTGGAGGAGCCCCCCGGCGCGGTGCGCTTCGTGCTGGCGACCGAGGCCGCCCATACGCTGCCGCCCACGATACGCAGCCGCTGCCAGGGGCATGCGCTCGAATGGCCACTGGCCGGGGAGGCACTCGACTGGCTCGAAGCCAGCACCCGGGAGGATGCTGTCTTGTCCCGACTGAAGCGTACCGACTGGCAGGTCTGGCTGCGTGCTGCCGGTGGCCGTCCCGACGAAGCGCTGGCCTGGGCGCGCAGTGGACTGCCGGCAGCGGGCTGGAGCGGGCTGCCGAGCGCAGTCGCCTCCGGTGACTGGTCCATGATGATGGATTGGCCGGCTCCGCGCCAGCTCGACCTGCTGCAAAAGCTCTGCCACGACCTGATGGTGGTCGCTGGCGGCGGTGTGCCACGCTTCTTCGAGTCTGGCGATCTGCCGCGCGCCCCGGGCCTGTCAGCCCTGTTGCCGTGGTACAAGCAGCTGCAGCAGGCCGCCCGCACTGTCGAACATCCCTTCAATCCCGGCCTGATGCAGGAAGCCTGGGCCAGTCTGGCGCGCGAGGTGCTTGCCTGATCGCTGGCCGGGTTGCAATCTGCGAACCCTCACCCTTTGCAATTTCCCATGTTCATTGATTCGCATTGCCATCTGAGCTTTCCCGAACTGAGCGCGCGGCTGCCCGAGATCCTGGAAGCCATGCGGCAGGCCCGGGTCGGGCGCGCCATCTGCATCTGCACCACGCTGGAAGAGTTCGAGCAGGTGCATGGACTCGCCATGGGCCATGAACAGCTCTGGGCCACGGTCGGCGTCCACCCCGATAACGAGGGCGTGCGTGATCCTGGTGTCGCGGAGCTGGTCGAGCTGGCGCGGCGCCCGCGCATCGTCGCGATCGGCGAAACCGGGCTCGACTACTACCGCCTCGGCGCGCGCACGCTGGCCGACATGGAGTGGCAGCGCGAGCGCTTCCGCCGCCACATCCAGGCCGGACGCCAGACCGACCTCCCGCTGGTGATCCATACCCGCAGCGCATCCGACCACACGCTGGCCATCCTGAAGGAAGAGGGTGGATTTGCCTCTGGTGCCGGCAACGGCCAGCCGGTCTCGCGTGGCGTGTTCCACTGCTTTACCGAGAGCATGGATGTCGCGCGTGCCGCGCTCGATCTGGATTTCTACATCTCGTTCTCCGGCATCCTGACCTTCAAGAGCGCACTCGACCTCAAGGAAGTCGCGCGTTACGTCCCGCTCGATCGCTGCCTGATCGAGACCGACAGCCCCTATCTGGCGCCCGTGCCTTACCGTGGCAAAACCAACACGCCCGCGCTCGTTCCCCATGTGGCGCAACATCTGGCCGAGCTCAAGGGCATCACGGTCGAGCAGGTCGCCGCCGCCACCAGCGCCAACACGCTGGCGCTGTTTCGCGGCCTGAGCGCAGTCTGATATGTCGATTTGCAATCGACGCGCCGCACTGATCCAGGCGGCCTCCTTGCTCGTTGTTGGCGTCGGTATCCAGCGACCAGCCATAGCCGGCTCCTTCGATGATTTCTTCCGTGCCTTGCAACAGGATGATGTCTTTGCGCTGCGCTGGCTGGAGCTGCGCGGCTTCGACCTCAACACCCGTGATGAGGCCGGCGAACCGCCGCTGCTGATCGCGATCCGCGCCGGCTCCCTCCAGGCCGCGAGCTGGCTCGCAGCGCAATCCAGCGTGGACCTTGACATCGTCAACGCCAAGGACGAGAACGCGCTGATGGTTAGCGCGCTGCGCGGCCAGCCGGATCTGCTGCGACTGCTGGTCGAGCGGGGTGCCGAGGTCAACAAGCCGGGCTGGACTCCCTTGCACTATGCCGCCAGCCACAACGGGACGGCGGCGCCAGCCATGATCGAGCTGCTGCTGGAACACCACGCCTATATCGACGCTGCTTCGCCCAACGGCAGCACACCGCTGATGATGGCGGCGCGCTACGGCGACATCCGATCGCTCGGGCTGCTGCTGAGCGGCGGCGCCGACCCGACGCTGCAGAACGAACAGGGCATGACTGCGCTCGATTTCGCGCGGGCGGCAGGGCGGCGCGACGCCTTGGAGCGCATCGAGCACGCGCTGCGCCACTGGCCGGCGTACTGAGGCGCTGGTCAGCGTTCAGCGCAACGTCTTCTTGCGCACGATGGCCGTGCCGGAAGGCAGTCCACGCGACCGTGCCGGCTTGATTCGTGTGCTGCTACGGGCCAACTGGGCTCCGGCATCGGTGGCTAGCTGAATCGAAGCCAGTGCGGATTGCAGACCCGCCAGCTTGGCCTTTTCTTCCTCCAGATACTTCTCCAGCGTGCGGCTCATGCTCTCGGCCGCGCGGCGCCGTTCCTTCTCGCGCGCCAGTTCTTGCTCGGCCACACGAGCGCTATCAAGGGCCAGCAGCCGCTGGCGCCGTTCCTCGTCCTGCGCCTCGCGTGCCGTTCGAGCTTCCTCGCGTGACTGTGCGATCTGACGTTCGTGCTCGACCAGCTGGGTCTGGAGCACCGCAACACGGGTGGTCAGCTCACGTGCCTCGGCGCTCGACTGGTCGAGGGCCGATTGCAATGCGGCCAGACGGATTTCCTGGCTGTCCAGGGTTTGCCGCTGCAATTCGATTTCCTGCTGCTTGCCGCGCAGACTGGATTCGAGTTCCGCCATCTGCTCCTGCGAGGTCTGGCGTTGCGTCTCGGCCTGCGAGCGCAGGGTAGCAAGTTCTGCATCGGTGCTGGTGCGCAGCTTTTGCGCTTCGGCCTCGAACGGACGACTGATTTCCGTCGTCATCAGCTCCAGAAGTCGTTCGAGCCACTGGTTCAGCCCCTCGGTCAGATCGGGAGGCAATGCCTTGTGCGCGATGCCCTGGGTCGCGGACTTCACCAGCCAGCGCCGGTAGGCGGCGACGCAATCCTGCGCCACGCCAGCGGTGCCGGCCGGAATCGGCGGCACGTTCTCGGGACGCTGGGCATTGAACAGTTGCAGCAGGCCGACCAGGCGTGCTCCGGTCGGCACGTCGCCTTCGATGCGGGCGACGACGCGTGTCATCGCGGCATAAGCCTCGCGCGCGGTGACTTGCTGGGCAGCGAGCGGCGTCAGCAGCGCCGCCAGCGTTGTCCTGAGCTGGAATTCGATCGGTTGCGCATCCGACGGATTTTGGGGGGGATTTTCCTGTGGGGTGTTCATCCAGCCAAGTCTAAATCTCAATCCAGTGGGCCTGCGATGACTATGTATGATTTTTTAACGTAACACGTAAATAAAGCACATGACGTATCTTTCTTATTTCCGATAATGTGAATTATCGGAAGTATGATTCACTGAGAAGGGCGCTCGGCACCTGCACATGCCGCCAGAGGCACAATCAACCCCAACCCCAACCCCAACCCCAACCACATCCAGCCACTGTCACCATGCCTTTCCAAGCCGAAACCCCGTCCGAGATCCGGGATGCCGTCCTCGTTCCGTCCAGCCAGCTTCCCAGAGAGCTGCTGTTCGACCTGACCGCAGTCGGCAACTGGCTGGAGCCATTCAGGCGCAAGAGCCCGCACACCCATCGGGCTTACCAGCGCGTGGCGAGCTACTGGCTGTATTTCCTTGAGCAGATCCACGGCCACCAGAGCGATCTGCTGCGTCGTGCCGGCCCGCTGGACGCCCACAATTTCCTGCATGCACTGACGCACGAATCCGACCGGACCGCCGGATCGGCAGCCGGCAGTCTGCAGCCGACCCAGGAACCGTTCTGGCGCGACCACAGCCCCGAGGCCCGCCCCAACCATTTCGGTGTCAAGAGCAATCCGTTCGCGCGTGCCAAGTCGCAGCGCTCGGTCGCGCAGACCATCGCAGCGTTGTCATCGCTGTACAAGTTCAACAACACCAAGCGTGCGGCGCATGACGAAGCCCTGCTCGATTTCAATCCCTTTGCCGATCTGGGCCGCTTCCTGCTCAGGCATGACGCCAAGACCGATCGCGTCTTCGAACCTGCGGTCTATCTGCGCCTGCTCGATGCAACCGACTGGCTCGCACTGGCGGCCCAAACACCAGCGCAGCGCGAACGCGCCGTGCGGCTGCGCTGGATCACGGTGGCGCTGTTCAACCTCTGGATCCGGGTCTCGGAACTCGCCGGACTGCGCATGAGCGACTTTCGCCAGCGTGGCGGCGTCTGGTTCGCTTCGGTCCATGGCAAGGGTCGCAAGGTGCGCTCGGTCGAAGTCACGCCGGCAGTGATGAGAGAATTGATGATCTATCGTGAATCACTCGGCCTCGATGCCTTGCCGCAGCGACACGAGACCGACATTGCGGTCGTGGTCTCGATCCGCCGCGCCCAGGGCCGCCACTATCCGGGCGTCACGCCTCGGGCGCTGTTCGGTGAAATCAAGGAACTCGGGGCCTCGGCAGCCCGGGTCCTGCTCGACTCGCAGCCCGAGCCGGCCGATCTGGAAACCCAGTCCCTGATCAGCCGCCTGCGCCAGATCTCGCCGCACTGGTTCCGCCATTCCGGCGCATCCGAAGCGATCAACGGACATTTCCCGATCGCCGATGCGGCCGAGCGCCTCGGCCACCAGGATCCCGCGATCACGGTCCGCATGTATTACCACGGGGATGCCAAACGCCGCGTCGGCGCCTTGCAGGCACTCGAACAGGCACGTGGAGACGGCGCATGAGCCCCCTCTCCCCGCGCCCTGCCCGCGTGTGCATAAAATTTTCTGCAGCAATCCGATCCAGGTCGATTTCTCGCCTAGAATAACCGCTTCGGGTGATTAGCTCAGCGGTAGAGCACTGCATTCACACTGCAGGGGTCACATGTTCGATCCATGTATTACCCACCAGATACCAGTCCGTCTTGACGGCTGTACCCAAAAGCACCGGGCCTAGGCTCAGGTGCTTTTTTGTTTTTGGCCTGGTCATTCGTCGCCGGCCTCATCCGATTCCCATGGCTGCTGATTGGTTATTAATACGGATAATCATGCCATTTGAAAAATAAGCCAGCCGTTAAAATAACAAAAGTATCATTATATTAATGTGACATCCTGGTTTTTTCTTTGACTCCAGCCCCACTGGCGCTCCAAAATGCGTAACCGCTTCTAGGAGACACACATGGCGCAAGTGAGTTACCCCGGGGTATACATCCAGGAAGTGTCGAGTGGCGTGCACACCATCACCAGTGTCGGCACCTCGATCACCGCCTTCATCGACTTCTTCCGCGAAGGACCGATGAACACGCCGGTGGAGATCTTCGGCATGGCCGACTTCCAGCGCCTCTTCGGCGGTCTGGACGACCGCAGCGAGGCGAGCTACGCGATCGCCCAGTACTTCCTCAACGGTGGCGGCGCCGCCTACGTGGTCCGGGTCGCGAGTTCCGATGGCTCCAACCCGCTGTCCAAGGCCGGAGTGATCCTGAAGGCCGATGCCTCGGGCGGCGGCGCGGCGGTGCTCGAAGTCAGCGCCGCCAGCGAGGGTCTCTGGGGCAACAACCTGCGCATCGAGGTGGACTACCACACCACCGACCCGGCCAGCCTGTTCAACCTGACCGTCACCCGCTACGACGGCCCGGGCGCCAAGGCCAGGCCGCTGGGCAGCGAGCGTTACCTCAACCTCACCATGGACAGCGGCAAGCCACGCTACGCGGTCAAGGTCATCAACGACGGCTCCAAGCTGATCACGGTCAAGGCCGGCGCCGGCGCCACGGCCAGCAACCGTCCGGCGGCCAACGGCACGCTCGGCAGCCTGACCGCCGCCCTGACCCAGGCCGAGCTCGACAGCTGCAGCGGCAAGAAAATCAGCGTCCAGATCGGCGCCGCGACAGCGGTCGATGCCACGCTCGACACCTGGACCGCCGGCAGCGTCACGACGCTGGCGCAGTTGCGCCCCCTGCTCGAAAAAGCCATCCGCGCAGCGACGGCATCGAGCGCGACGGTCGAGGTGGTCGGCCTCAACCTGCGCGTGACCTCAAGCCGCGCCAGCGCGGATTTCGATCCGGTCGAGACCGTCGTGATCGCCGATTCGGGCGACACCACCGCCACTACGCTCGGCCTGACCAGCGCCGACAACACCAACGTGCAGCAATACCCGCTCGGTCTCGCGGCCGGCGCCGACATCGCAGCGCTCAAGAAGTTGACTGTCGGCGCCGACGGCCTGCCGCCCGACGCCGCCGCGATCATCGGCAGCCAGGCCGTCACGCCCTACACCGGCATGTATGCGCTGGACCGGGTCGATCTGTTCAACCTGCTGAGCATTCCGCGCGCGGTGGCCGACGACATGGTGCAGAACGACGCCAACGTGACGGCCATCTACAGTGCCGCACTGGCGTTCTGTGAGCAGAAGCGCGCCTTTCTGCTGATCGACGTGCCCTCGACCATCAACGAGTTGCAGGAAGCGCGGGACTGGCTCGACAAGTTCGCCAGCCTGCGGCACCGGAATGCGGCCCTGTATTTTCCGCGCACCCGGATTCCCGATCCGGCCAACGAATTCCGGTTGCGCTCGGTTGCGGCCAGCGGCACGATGGCAGGCATCTACGCGCGCACCGACACCCAGCGCGGCGTCTGGAAGGCGCCCGCCGGCATCGAAGCCGTGCTCAATGGCGTGGCCCAGCTCGACGCCAAGCTGACCGATGCCGAGAACGGCGTGCTCAATCCGCTGGCGATAAACTGTCTGCGCACCTTTCCCATCTACGGCAACATCGCCTGGGGCTCGCGCACCCTGGTAGGCGCCGACCAGATGGCTTCCGAATGGAAGTACGTGCCGATCCGCCGGCTGGCGCTGATGCTCGAAGAATCGCTGTTCCGTGGCACCAAATGGGTGGTGTTCGAGCCCAACGACGAGCCCCTGTGGGCCAACATCCGGCTCAATGTCGGGGCCTACATGAATTCGCTGTTCCGCCAGGGTGCCTTCCAGGGCACCACGCCCAGGGAAGCCTATTTCGTCAAGTGCGATGGCGAGACCACCAACGAGGACGACCGCAACCAGGGCATCGTCAACATCCAGGTCGGCTTCGCGCCGCTCAAGCCGGCCGAGTTCGTCGTCATCAGCATCCAGCAGATCGCGGGCGATCTGTAAGCACACCGGAGCACCTCGCCATGGCCACCACCGGATTCGTTGTCAACTCAACCCGGGTCGATCCCTACAAGAACTTCAAGTTCCGCGTGCTGTGGGACGGCAAGCCCGTGCTCGGCGTGTCCAAGGTCAGCGCGCTCAAGCGCACCACCGAAGTGGTCAAGCACCGCAGCGGTGGCCAGAACAGCTTCGACCACAAGTCACCCGGACGGTCGAGCTACGAGGGCATCACGCTCGAACGTGGCGTCACCCACGACATCGAGTTCGAGAAATGGGCCAATGCCGTGCACAGCTATGCCGGCGACACCGCGATGGACCTGGCGGGCTACAAGAAGGATCTGACGCTTGAAGTCCTGAACGAAAAGAGCCAGGTCGCCCTGCGCTACTTCCTGTTCCGCTGCTGGATCAGCGAATTCGTCGCCCTGCCCGATCTCGATGCCAACGCCAACGCGGTCGCGATCGAGCACATCAAGATCGAACTCGAAGGCTGGACACGCGACATCGATACGCCCGAACCCAACGAAGCGGGTTGATGCTCGATACCAGCCTGACGGAACCTCGTGCCATGAATCCACTCGATGCCGTCACCAGTTTCCCGGCTCAGGACGGGCAGCAGACAGAACTCCCATGCGGTCCTTGGCGTGCCAGATCACTGGGCAGTGCCGCAGCGGACATTGACATCGCCATCGACCTCGGAAATCGGGCCATGACGGTCACATCCCTGCTCGCAGCCTGCATGTCGGATGCGCAGGGCCATCCGCTCGATATCGAGCAGGTCTGGAACTGGACACTGAACCAGCGTCTGCAAGCCCTGATCGCGATGCGCCTGGCAGCAGGCAATCCGGTGCTGGCACTGCAATCGTCTTGCACCCGCTGTGACGAGGCGATGGAAACCGCGCTTGATCTGCGCATGCTGGTCGCGGAGCCGGTGTCGCCACGCTTCATCTGGCGTGATGGCGAAGGCATGGAACTCATGCTGCGGCTTCCTACCGGACGCGATCTGGAAATCTGGATGAAAGATGGCATACCTCTCCACGGGCAGCTGCTCATGTCCCTGATCGAGTCCGCTGCTGACAGGCCTCTGGAGCTGTCCACACTCATGGCGCTGGAACCCAAGATCGACGATGCCCTTCAAGCGCATGATCCCCTCACGGCCTTGCAGTTGCAAACCAGCTGTCCTGCCTGCGGGCATGAGAACGCCATCGCCTGCGATCTTGAAGTGCATTTGCTCGAAGGTTTCGCGCGTGACCAGGCCGGCACGCTCGACGATGTGATTCAGCTGGCCGGCGCCTTCCGCTGGAGCGAGTCAGAGATCCTGGCGCTGCCGCGCTGGCGGCGCACGCACTACCTGCGACAACTCCAGCGCCAGCAGGAAACAGGAGCCTGGGCATGAGCGGCTATTTCGCCAGACTGGCCGAGCTGGTGCAGGCACCGGCTGCGTCCGCGATGCAAGAGCCGGCGCCTTCCGCATTCCATCCTCTGGAGCAGGACATCGAAGTCGATGCTGCACCGGTCGCAGCGACGACTTTGGCTTCTGCCGGAGCATCCGGCCGCTTTCCGATTCAAGACCAAAACGCCAGCAAACTTGAACTTGGTCCGGTGCGTTCCAACCCGACCGATGTCCCTGCAACCCAATCTGCTGAAGCTGTCGTTCCGAGCACCAGTGATTCGAGCGCTGCTCCACGTCCCTCGTCGCTGGCAGCGCAGGCCATGCCTGTTTCTCCTGAACCTGTTGATTGGGCTGATTCATCGGTTGTCGGCGCCCAAGAATCAATGCCCCCGGGATTCTTGCCCATGACCAAGGTTCAATCGCAGGCGGAGTCACGCTTCGCCCACACCGCATCCGTTCCTGTAGTGCGGGAGACTTTCAATTCCTCTTGCACCACCGATCCGCAGACCTTGGTCACACCCCTGCCAGGCACTGCTCAGACCAGCCAGACCAGCCGCCTGGACACGGTGAACCGTATACAGGCAGCAAGCAACGGTACGACGCTCCACACCCAGGAGATCTGGCGGGAAGCATCCATTCCCCAGCGTGAATCATTCGTCGCGCCCATGTCTGCGGGCGCCAGCAAGAAGGCCAGCCCGCGCGCTGAAGTCCGCATCGGCACGATCACGCTCGAAGTGCGCACGTCACCATCGCCGTCTGTCGTCACGGCGCCAGCACCCGCTGCCACGGCTCCTCCCATGGCGACGCAGCAGTTCTCGCCGCGTCGCCACTACTTGCGCTGGAACTGAAGCATGTCGCTCATGACCAGCCACGAAGCCATTGGCGCCGTCAGCGATCTGCTCAAGGCCCAGCTCGCCATGCGTACCGGCATCAATGCGGTCACAGTGGGGCGCCCGGAAGATGCCAGCAAGGCCGCTGCGGCCGGAAGCAGCTTCAACCTTTTTCTCTACCAGGTCGGCATTGACGGCCATCTGCGCAACCGCCCGCTCGATGCCGGCCAGGCTCCGCCGGTGTGGCTGGTGCTGTACTACCTGCTGACCGCGTTTGACGGTGCCGAAAGCGACTCGATCAACGCGCACAAGCTGCTAGGGCGTGGCATGGTGGCCCTGAACGCCATGAACATGCTGCGGCCCGCTGCCGGCAACGCTGCGCTTGGCAGCAATCCTGATCCGCTGCGCATCACATTCGACGAAGCCGACGTCGAACTGCTGTCCAAGCTCATGCCGGGCAGCGAGGAAAAGTACCGGATCTCGGCCGCTTTCCAGGTGCGGCCGGTGATGCTGGCATCCACCGACACCCCGCTTGCCTATGCGCTGCCAGTCCAGACCATAGGCCAGCCCCTGCCCGCGCCGCAAATGTACGAAGGTGCCACGGTGCTGCCGAGCATGGGAGCACAGATCGTTGCGATCGAGCCTGAGCGCTTCAGCGCCGGCCAGGCCATCGTGCTCAGCGGCACCGATCTTGCCGGCTACGACCAGATCCTGATCGGAGCCTCGAACTACCCGGCAACAGTCACGGCCGATGGCAAACTGAGCACAGTCATCCCACTCGCTGACAACATCCGTGCGGGTGCCTACCCGGTATGCGTTGCGCGCGCCCTGCCCGACGGCCACAGGCTGAGCAGCAACGCACTGACCGGGCATCTGCTGCCGCTGGTTGGCTCGGTCAATCTGGCCGGTCCGCTGACCTCGGCCCTGGGCAAGCTGTTCGGCAGTTTTGTCGTGCATGGCAGCCAGCTTGGCGGCCCGGATGCGGCCATCTATGCTGCGCTGTATCTTCACGGACAGGCTCAACTGCTGCTCGAACCCCAACCCGGTGGCACGGACATGGCATTGACGTTCGAGGTCAGCGAGCGCCAAGCCCTGCCAGCCGATCCTGGCTACCGCGTGATCTTGCGGATCAACGGCGAACAGGCACTTGATGCGCCTGTTCTGAGCTGGACATGACCCTGAATCCCGAACTGCATGTAGCCGATCCTGGCTGCGCCTATTGGCTGGCACAGGTCACGCTGCGCCTGCGGCGCGAGATCGCCTGGTGTCGGCATCAGCGTGGCGATGGCGTGTCCACAGCTGCCGGTAAACTGCCATCGCTCACCGATCCGACGCAGGACAGCCTCGATCTCAGCCGTTGGCGCCATGAGCAGCGGGCGTTCTTTGCCACCGATGTCACAGCGGGTTATCTGAGCGAGCGAATTGCGGAGTTGGGAACATCACAACATGCTGAATCCAGATACCGTGGCGACTGGGCCTGGATCGCCACCCAATGCCGACTGACCGCCGCAGCGCAATTCGTGCTGGCATGCGCCCTCGCTGGCCGTATCGATGCCAGCATCGGCGCGGTCTGTGCCGCAGCACAAAACGATCTGTCACGTCCCTGGCCCACGCTCGCGCTGGCCCAGCGGCTGTGGGACGATCCGCTCGCCGTGGCGGCCTGTGCCGATGACAGCCACGCGCTTTTTCGTCATGGACTGCTCGCCTTGCCAGTGCATGGGGAAACGATCGACTACTGGCGGCAGCCATTGGACATCCCCGCCATGCTGGCGCAAGCGCTGGCCGGTGCGTCAGTCCCGATTCCGAATGTCATGCGAGGCAGCGCGGGGCCAGCGCGGACTTGGCCGGATGCGATGCGACCCCTGCTCGCCCGCTTGCGCTCCGCACCGCCCGCTGCCATGCAGGTGCTGCCCTTGCAGGCCACACGCGGGACAGACTTCGCAGCCTGGGCACGAGTTCTGTCCCAGGTCGAGGGACGCAGCCTGATGGTACTGGGTGATGAGGTCCGACCTTCA
>Ga0228698_1000956_pt1 | contig 16058 bp, 13 predicted proteins | sample McNCre117_Aug_MG_FD_178015 | JGI IMG/M metagenome (GOLD analysis project Ga0228698, IMG submission 178015) | Freshwater microbial communities from McNutts Creek, Athens, Georgia, United States - 1-17_Aug_MG | ecosystem: Environmental > Aquatic > Freshwater > Creek | place: USA: Georgia...
CCTGCGGGCCATCGCCGGCAAGCCCGGCCTGGCCCCGCGGGCCCAGCGTCAGGCCGACGCCCGTCGCCGCGCCGCGGCGCTGGCCCCGCCGGGGCTCTACCGGTCGCTGCACCAGGCCATCGAGGCCGGCGTGGCGGCCCCGCCCACCCGTCCGGGTGCCGGCGCCCCCGCCGCAGCCCCCGCCCGCACCGGAGCCCAGGCATGAGCGTCAAGTACGACATCGGCCTGCTGGTCGAACTGGCCGCGGCTGCCCTGGCCAGCCGCCCGGGCGCCGCCCCGGGCCTGGCCGTGGTGGTGCAGAAGGCCCACCGCACCCACCCGCTGCTGGAAGCGGCCGGGGCCACGGCCTATGTGCAGCTGCGTCCGGTGCTGCACCAGGATTTCCACCTCACGCCCGGCGGGCAGCCGGTGCTCAAAGGCCGCGTGGCCGCCGCCGGCGACCCGGAATCCGCGGCCGACCTGGTGTCCCGCGCGTCCCTGCTGGTGATGCAGGTGCCCGACGAGGCCGCGGCCGTGGCCGCCATGCCCGAACTCGAGGCGGCCGGCCGCCTGTGCCTGTTCCATGGCCCGGCGCGCGCCGCCGGCTGGGCCCGCCTGAGCCGCCAGGTGCGCGGGGCCGAGCTCACGCCCATCGAGGTCAGTGGCGCCCGGCTGCTGATCAGCCGCGAAGCCGTCGACCTGCTGGGTGGGCGCCAGATGCTGATGCCGCACGGCCTGCCCGATCTGGCTGCCCGCGTGGCGCGCCAGTTGCCCCAGCATCTGCAGGTCGAGCTGCTGCACCCGGGGCAGGGCGTGCGCCTGCGCATGCGCATCGATCCGCTGCAACTGGTGGCCGCCGGCACCGACACCCTGGCCCACAACATCACCAAGGAAGGCCGCGCGCTGTTCAACACCCGCGGCCTCGGCGCCCTCACCCTGCCCGTGGATGGCCGGGGCAGCCTGCAGCTGCTGGTGCGCAATGTCCGCGACCGCATCGACCACCTGACCGTGGCCGTGGGTGACGCCGTGGTGCCCGTGCAGCGCATCGATTACACCGAGTTCGGTGCCGTGCTGACCCTGCCGCCCACCCCGGTGGCGGCCGACCGCGACGCGCTGATGTTCCTGTCCCTGCCGCCGCGGGCCGTGCCGCGCGACGGTTTCTGCGATGTCGGCGGCGTCACCCAGACGCTGGACCTTGCTTGAGCGCGCCCCCGGCCCGCCACCGGATCACCCCATGAGTCTCCGTCCCCGCTGCCTGCTGGTCTGCTTCAACCGCCTCGTTCCGGCCAACCAGGGCAATTCGCGCCGCATCATGCAGCTGGTGCGCTTCTACAAGGCGCGCGGCTTCGAGGTCGACCTGCTGTACCACAACGAAGAAGGTTTCGATGTGGGCCTGGCCGACGCGCTGGCCCAGGAATTCGGCCGCGTGGTCGTGGTGCGCTCGTCCGCGCGCAAGCTGATCGGCCCCGAACACGTGTGCCGCATCGAGGACTGGTACGACAGCGGCCTCGACGCCGCCGCGCGCCAGATGCACCTGCAGCGCGGCTACAAGCTGGTGCACGCCAACTACATCTGGTATTCGCCGGTGTTCGCCAACTTCGGCTCGGGCGTGATCAAGGTGCTGGACACCCACGACATGTTCGGCGAGCGGCGCCTGAAGTACCTGGCCGTGGGCATGCAGCCCCAGTGGTTCAGCTGCCCGCTGCCCGAGGAAGACTCGGCCCTGCGCAGCGCCGACGTGGCCCTGGCCATCCAGAAGGAAGAAGCCGGCGCGTTCGCCGCCCGCGGCCACCGCAACATCCTCTACCTGCCCTACGTGGAGCCGGCCCTGCGCCCCTTCGTGCGCAGCCAGGCCAAGCGCCCGCTGACCTTCGGCTACCTGGGCAGCGGCAACGACTGGAACGTGCTCAGCATGAACGACCTGCTGCGCCAGATCGACGCCCGCCCGCAGCGTTTCGACCACCCGATCGTGGTGGCCGGCGGCGTGACCAAGTCGGTCAATGACGCGCAGCAGGTGGTCAAGCTGGGCTTCGTGCAAGAGCTGCACGCGTTCTACGACGCCATCGACATCGCGCTCAACCCCATGATCGGCGGCACCGGCCTCAAGATCAAGACGGTGGAGCCGCTCTGCTACGGCCGCCCGGTGCTGTCCACCCAGCCCGGCGTCGAAGGCGTGGGCCACCTGTGGCAATTGCCCGTGTTTGCCGACAATCGCGAGTTCGCCGCCTACATGGTCGAGCGCTTCGCCGGCGCCAAGGCCGAGGCCACCCTGACCGAGCTGCTGGCCCAGGCCCAGGCCACCCGTGAGCGGCTGGACGCCGAGTACGAACAGCAGACCGGCCGCTTCACCACCTGGCTGCGCGCCCGCCTGGGCCAGCGCCAGGCCGCCTGAGCCGGCCGCCCCCCCGAACACCGACCTGCCTCATCCGATGAAAAACCCGCTCCCCCTGATCGTTCTCTGTACGCACCACAAGACCGGCACGGTCTGGATGGCCGGCATCATGCGGGCGCTGCGCCGCCAGCACAAACTCAAGCTGTTCAGCGGTGCCCAGGCCGAACTGCCGGCCGACGCCGACATCTTCATCCAGGACCACAGCCGCGTGGACATGAACGCGCTGCGCCAGCGTCAGCCGCTGCGCCCGGTGCGCGCCATCCACGTGATCCGCGATCCGCGCGACGTGGTCATCTCGGGCTGCTTCTACCACGTCAAGACGGTCGAGAAGTGGGCCAACCGCCCCAAGCCCGAGTACGGCGGCAAGTGCTACCGCGAGGCCATCGCCGCGCAACCCACCGACCACGACAAGCTGGTGTTCGAGATGCAGCACACGGCGGCCAAGACCATCCGCGACATGCTGGCCTGGAACTACCAGGACGACGACGTGTTCGAGGTCAAGTACGAAGACCTGATCAACGACACCGAGTACAAGTTCTTCGGCCCGATGATGGAGTTCATCGGCTTCAAGGGCGAGGACCTGCCCAATGCGCTGGAGCACGTGCGCGCGAACTCGCTGTTCGGCGGCTCCAAGGGCGAGACCGCCGCGGGCGACCACGTGCGCTCGGGCGAAAGCCGCCAATGGCCCAAGGTGTTCACCCCTGAACTCAAGGCCGAGTTCAAGCGCCTGCACCCGGATGTGCTGCAGCGCCTGGGCTACGAAGCCGGCAACGACTGGTGACGTGACGGCGGGGGCGGCTCAGCGGCCCCCGATGGGGCGGGCCCTGATGCCCGCCCGGGCCGGCATCCCGCCGGCCCCGTGCCCGGCTCAGGCCGCGGCGCGCACCCGCGCTTCGGCCGGCGCGTAGCCGAACAGTTCGAAATCGCGGGCATAGCGTTCGGCCAGGAAGGCCAGCGCTTCATCGCTCAGCTGCGAGGAGCCACGCCCGGCGCTGACGTTGCGCACCTCGAGCTCGGCCTCGACGCCCAGGTGGGCCAGGATGCGGGCCCAGTCCTGCTCGATGGTTTCGACCTTGCCGATGAAGTCCACGATCAGGCGGCCCTGGTCGTCATAGACGCTTTCCCATTGCGCGCGCGCGCCGGCATCCTGCAGGGCCAGCGGGTGCATCGCGAATTCCGAGAAGTTGCGCGCCTTCATCGCGGCCTTGACGGCCTTGTAGCGGAACGGCGGGCGGTCGGGGAGGGCGCCGGTGGACTCGAAGCGCTGGCGTTCTTCGGGCGTCATGCCACCGCCTTCGGCCAGCTTCAGGCCGTAGGAGTACAGCGACAGCAGGCGGTCGATCGGGTGACGCACGAACGCGAACTTGAAGCACTTGCCCCACATGTCCTCGCCCATCCAGCGCTTGGCGTCGGCGGCGGTGGAGTGCTTGTTCAGGCCGATGGCCCGCTGGAAGAAGTCCTGGTTCTTCTCGCCGCTCTTGGTGGAGCCCAGCACGATGTCGTTGTGCCGCAGGTGCTTGGCCAGCGCGACTTCGACGCTGGTGCCGGCGCACTTGTGGATGTGGACGAAGACGTAGCGGCGATTGAGCGAGATGATCATCGAGGGGCTCGTGATGCGGACGGCGTGCAGTGAAGTGGGGCGGGGCGCCGGTGCCCGCAAGCCCCGGCGATGCGCCCAGCATGGACGCGGACGGATGTTCGCTTGCGCCGGGGGGCACTGCAAGGCCCCGTCGGGGGGGTATCCGCCGGGCGTGCGACCCCGCTGATTCTGGATATTATGAGTGAATTGCACCCGGAGCCGCGTCCCGTGATCGTCAACCATACCCACAAGTTCATCTTCGTCCACGTGCCCAAGGCCGCCGGCACCTCGGTGAGCGAACTTTTCAGCCAGTACAGCCGCTACAACGACCTTGAAGTGGGCGGCACCGAACTGGGCGAAGCCCTGCAGCACGCCTACAAGCGCCGCTTCGGCCTGACCAAGCATTCCACCGCGGCCGAGATCCGCGATGTCGTGGGTGCTGATACCTGGGGTGGGTATACCAGTTTCGCCTTCGTTCGCGACCCGTACGCCCGCGCGCAGAGCACGTTCCACTTCATGAAGCGCTGGCACGGCAACAAGGAAATGAAGCGCCTGAACTTCATGGACGACCTGGCCGATTTCCGCGCGTTCGTGCTGTCGGACGTGTTCAGCAGCCAGAAGGCACACCGCCTGCTGTGGCCGCAGGCCCGCTGGCTGCAGGGCCCTGATGGCGAGCTGATCGTGGACGAGGTCGGCCGCCTGGAAACCATCGACACCGACCTGCAGCGGCTGCTCAGCGGCCCGCTGGGCCTGGTGTCGGCCGAAGGCGCGGCGCAGGCCGCCCCCAAGAAGAACAAGAGCGCGGCCACCGATGCCGCGCTGATCGAACTGCTGTCCAGCGACCCCGAGGTCGAGCAGCGCATCTGGGACTGCTGGCAGGACGACTTCAAGGTGTTCGGCTACCCGCGCTTCGACCGCGAGCGCGCGCTGGCGGCGCTGGCCGAACTGGCGGATGCACCGCCGGCCGGGTCCGACGCACCGGCACTGGCGCCCGCGCCGGCCAGGGCAGGCAAAGTGGCCAAGGCCGAGAAGCCCGGCGCTGCCGGCAAGGCCGGCAAGGCGGCCAAGGCGGCCAAGGCGCCGGCGGCCGCGGGCGGCAACGACAAGCCGGCCCTGGGCCAGGCCGAGAAGAAGGCCGCCAAGGCCGCGCGTCAGGCGGCCAAGGCGGCTCGCGGCCAGTGAGTTGATGCGCCGATGAGCCGGTGGGCCCGGGGCGCTTCAGGCCCCGGCTGCCGGCGCACCCCGAGGGCTGTGCCGCGCCCCCATGCTGAACATGAAAAACCGCCCCTCGGGGCGGTTTTTTGTTGGGGGGCCCGCGCCGGGCGGGCCCGGCGCTCAGTCGGCCTTGCCGACCTTGGGCTTGGCCGTCTTGGCCGCCGGTTTGGCCGACTTGGCGGCGGCCTTCTTGGCGGCCGGCTTCGCGGCAGACCTGCCTGCCGGCTTGGCTGCCTTGGCCGTCTTGGCGGCCGCACCCGTAGTGCCCGCCGCCGTGCCGGACGCGCGCGCGGCGCGCTTGGCGGCCCGCTGCGTGCCCTTGTCGGCCTTCAGTTGCTCCAGCTTGGCCTTGTCCTCATCGCTGGCGGTGCCACCAGCCACCGCGCGCTTGACGCGGCGCACCGAGCGCTGCTCGGTCTTGGTGGCCTTGGCCGTCTCGCGCTCGGCCTGCTTCTGCTGCTTGCGCTCGGTTTGCTGGGCGGCCTTGCGCGCGGCCTTTTCCTCGGGCGTCTCGTTGGCGCGGGATTCCTTCAGGGCCTGCTTCTCGGCGCGTTCCGCCGCCTTGGCCGCCTTGGCGGCTTCGCGGTCGGCCTGCTTGTTCGCCGGCTTGCCCGCCTTGGCCGCCAGTGCGGCCTTCTTGCCGGGCTTGGCCTTGGCGGCGGCCTTGCCGCCTTCCTTGGCGCCTTCCTTGGCGCCCGCCTTTGCACCGACCTTCGCACCGGCCTTTGCACCCGCCTTCGCACCGGCCTTCTTGCCCGGCGCCGCCGTGGCTGCCTTGGCCTTGCCCGCGCCGGCCTTGGCCTTGGCACCTGCCGCCTTGGTCTTGCCGGCCTTGGCCGGGGCCTCGTCCGCATCGTCCTCGTCGTCCGCAGCTGCAGCGCCGCCCTTCTTGGCGGCCTGCTTCTTGGCCTTCTTGGCGCGCAGCTTGGCGGCCTGTTCGGCGGCCCGGGCGATGAAGCGGCTGGTTTCGCGCGCCGGCACCACGCCGGGCGTGCTGCCGGTGGCCACGCCACCGGTGTTGCCTTCTTCGGGGGTGGCGACACCGCCCTCGGGCGTCGTGGCCGGGGTCGTCGCCTCAGCCTCTTCGGGCGTGCTGTTGCTGTCGTGGTCGTGTTGGCTCATGTCGAGATCCATCGAAAGGTCGGCGCCGACGGGCCCGGAGGCCCCGGGGGCGGGGTCTGCGGAAGTGTGGCCCGAGGCAGCGGCGCTGGCTGTCGCGGGGCGGAGGGGCAGGCTGTCGGCAGCCTGTCCCGCCTCGGGAAGGGGGGAGTCGAAGAACGCGCGGGCGCAGGCCAGCAAGGGGCCGGCCCAGGACGCGGGCTCGCGCCCGGGCCAGGTGCCCTCGCCTTCGAACAAGGTGGCCAGCACCCGTCCGTCGGGCGAAATGCCGCCCTCGGGGTGGATGTCGAAGCGGCGCCAGAGCGCCGGGAAGTGGCGGTTGATCGTGGTGGTGTCCGCCAGGCTCTGGGCCACCACCACGCGCAGATCGTGCCCGGCCTGCAGGCCGTCGCGCAAGGCCTGGGTGGGGTTCACGCGCCAGGGGGCGTCACGCAACAGGGCGGCCCAGGCCTCCTCGCCGCCACCGGCGGCCGTGGCCGCGGCGTCGACCACGGCGTCGCGCAGCCGCTCGGGGCGCAGCAGCGGGTTCACGGCCAGCACCTGGGTCGCCTGGGCCCGGCGGCTGCCCACCAGCAAGGCTGCGGTGCCGCCGGCGCAGGCGCCGTAGAGCATCACGCGTCCCGGGGCAATGCCCAGCAGCACGCACACGCGGTCGATCAGCGCATGGATCTCGGGCACCAGGTCGGCGTCGAAGCGCCCGGCGTACAGGCCGCATCGCACCGAGTCCGCGGCCCAGGCCGCCTCGGCCAGCGGGTCGGAGATCGCCAGGATCGGCGCCTGGTAGAGCCCGTCCCAGTGCAGGCGTTCGTACATCGGCCACAGCGCGTGGGCGGGCAAGTCGGGGGGCGGGGCGGGCGTGGCTTCCGTCGGCGCGGGTTCGGCCACGGTCGACGCTGCCGCCTCCTCGTGTCGGGCCGGCCGGGTCGACGCCAGGCTGCTGGCCGCGCTGGCGCGGGCGCCGGTGAAGGTCACCACCAGGCGGTCGGCCGGCGCGCGCATGTTGAGGGCGACGTTGAGCGTGAACCGCCCCGTGCGCACCCGCCAGCAGGTGGTGGTGCCGGGCTCCGGCGGGCAAAGGTCGGCCAGGGCCTGCACGGCATCGGCCGGCGGCAGCTGCAAGGTGTCGGCATCAGGCAACGTGGGCGCGGGCAGCGGCAGTCGCGCGGCCACGCCCGCGGCGGTGGCCAGGGTACTCGGCATGTCGGGGGCAGGTTTCTCGTCAGGGCCGGGGCATTCAAGGCGGCATCGCGCCGCCGGCTCACCGGCCGGTCGATGCTAGCACGCCACCCCCGGCCTCACGGGGCGGGCACGCCCCCTGCATGGGGGAGCGATCCGCGTGGCTGGGCCCCGGGCGCTCCGTTATCATCAAAATGCATTTCAATCCACCTCAGAACACCATGCCCGACGCCACCGAACTGCGCGCCAAGATCCTCGAAATCATCGCGTCCTATGCCAATGTCGAGCCGCAGTCGATGGCCGACGCCAAGACGCTGCAGGATCTGCCCATCGACTCCGTCGGCATGCTGGGTGCCTTCGACGAGATCGAGGAAGAGTACGACATCAAGCTGGGCGAAGGCATCACCCCCGAGACCACGGTCGATCAATTCGTCGAGCTGCTGCAAGCCATCATCGCGGCCAAGCATGCGTAAGATCGTCATCACCGGCGCGGGCCTGTGCTCGCCGCTGGGGTGGTCCCTGGCCGAGGCGCGCGAGGTCTTCGCGCAAAGCCGCTCGGTCATCAGCGTCTCCCCCATTTCCTCCCCTGAGCGCCCGCGCGTGGCCGCCTGGGTCGATGCCGACATCTCGGTGGGCCTGCCCGGCAGCCTGGTCAAGACGGCCGACCGGGCCGCGGTGATGGCCTTGCAGGCCTCCGACCGCGCCGTGGCCGACGCCGGCCTCACCCCGGGCAGCTTCGACGCCACCCGGGCCGGCGTGTTCCTGGGCTCGGCCATCGGCACCATCCACTCGGTCTATCACGCCGAGGAAGCGCTGTTCCGCCGCGGCAACATGCCCGCGCTGACCCTGCTGAAGGTGCTGCCCAACGGCGCGGCCAGCTGCGTGTCCATGCGCCATGGCTTCAAGGGCGAATGCACCACCTTCGCCGTGGCCTGCGCGTCCGCCACCACGGCCTTCGGTGCCGCCCTGCGCCAGCTGCGCCTGGGTGAGCTCGACGTGGCCCTGGTCGGCGGCGCCGAAGCCCCGCTGGTCGAAAGCTGCGTGCTGGCCTGGGAAAACCTGCGCATGATCGCCCGCCAGGACATCGAGCACCCCGAGACCTGTTTCCGCCCCTTCGCGGCCGACCGCACCGGCGTGGTGCTTGGCGAAGGCGCCGCGATGTACGTGCTCGAAACCGAAGAACATGCCCGCGCCCGCGGTGCCCGCATCCTGGGCGTGCTGCAAGGCTTCGGGGCTTCGGCCGATGCGGCCCACATCACCGCCCCGCAGCAGGAAGGCCAGGCCCTGGCCATGCGCAAGGCGCTGCAGAACGCCGGCCTGGGCCCGTCGGACATCGGCTACATCAATGCCCACGGCACCGGCACCAAGCTGGGCGATGCCACCGAAACCCGCTCGGTCATCGACGTGTTCGGCGATCACGCCCAGCGCGTGCCCATGAGCTCCACCAAGTCGGCCCACGGCCACCTCAAGGGGGCCTCGGGCGCCGTCGAGTTGGCCGCGGTGCTGGTGGCGCTCAACGACGGCATCCTGCCGCCCACGCTCAACCTGAACGAGGCCGACCCCGAGTGCATGCTCGACTACGTGCCCAACGTGGCGCGCACCGGCGTGCGCGTGGATGCGGTCATGAGCAACGCGTTCGCGTTCGGGGGCTCCAACTGCAGCATGGTGGTCACGCGGTACTGAGCGGCAGGGCCAGGCCCTGCGCCCCTTGGCCATGCCGGCCGGGGCCCCAAAGAAAAACCCCGCGGGCACCAGCCGGCGGGGTTTTTTTCTGCCCGGCGCCAGCCCAGGGGCCGGCGCGGGCGTCAGACGTCCGCGATCTCGGCCTTCTTCTTCTTGCCGGCCTTGCCCGGCACGGGCACGCCCGCGCCTTCGGCGCCCTTGTCGAAGAAGTCGTAGGCCAGCTTCATCAGCGGGCGCGAGCACTCCGGCGGCTCGTGGCCGTGGCCGGCGTCCGGCGAGTCGAACAGCACGGCCATGACCTTGCCGTCCGGGGACACGCCGCCTTCCGGATCGATGTCGAAACGGCGCCACAGACCGGCGAAGTGCCGGTTGATGGTGACCTTGTCCTTGATGTTCTGGGCCACCAGCACGCGCAGGTCATTGCCGGCCACCAGGCTGTCCTTGACGGCCACCAGCGGGTTGTAGCGCCAGGGTTGGTTGGCCAGGATCTGGTGCCATTCCTCGATCGAGCCGCCAGCGGCACGCGCGGTGATGGCCACCACTTCCTCGCGGAACTTTTCAGGGCGCAGGAAGGGCACCACGGCGATCACGCCGGTCTTGGTCTTGCGGCGGGCGGCCACCAGCATGGCCGAGCTGCCACCCGAGGACGAGCCGTACATGGCCACGCGGTCCAGCGGGATGCCCAGTTCGGTGGCGACCTTGTCGATCAGCGCGTTCAGTTCCGGCACCAGATCGTCCTTGAACGTGCCGGCGTACATGGCCACGCGCGGCAGGTGCGAGCCCCATTCCATTTCGGTCTGCGGGTCGGAAATGGCCAGCACCGGGCAGTTGAACAGCTGCTCGAAATTGCGGCGGCCGAACATCGGGCGACGCGAATTCAGCGTGTCCTTGCCACCCCCACGGGCGCCCTGGAACGTGACCATCAGGCGGTCGGCCTTCACCAGGGTGTTGATCGAGACGTTCACCGTGAACACGCCCGTCTTCACGCGCATGATGGTCATCGCGTTGGCGGGGATGTTCAGCGGGCCGCTCAGGTCGACGACGGTGTCGGCTTCACGGGTGATCTCGGAGTTCTTTTCAGGCAGCGTGGGCGGCACTGCGTCGGGCGTCAATTGCAGCATGGTGAATTCGTGACGTGGGGTGACAGAGAAGCCCGGGACGGGCCGACGGAAACTGCAGGAATCGTGCCTGTGGCTGAGGGCGGCTTGAGCGGCCGCGCAGCACGGGAACTGCTGTCATCCGCCTTGCGGCGGCGTGTTAAACGACTCTAGCACGCGCTGTCATCAAGCTGAAGGACGAAGCCGCCCCCCGTATAGGGGAACTGCGGCGAATTTGCCGCGAAACCCATTCGAAGTGTTGGCATGCTCAGGGTCGACCCTGATCCCGATCGCGCCATAATCGGGGATGACCGCGAAAAAAGTTGCACTCATCACCGGGATCACCGGCCAAGACGGCGCCTACCTCGCCGAGTTCCTCCTCAAGAAGGGCTACGAAGTCCACGGCATCAAGCGCCGCGCTTCGCTGTTCAACACCGACCGCATCGACCACCTGTACCAGGATCCGCATGTCGACGGCCGCAACCTGATCCTGCACTACGGCGACCTCAGCGATTCCACCAACCTGGTGCGCATCGTTCAAAAGGTGCAGCCGGACGAGATCTACAACCTGGGCGCGCAAAGCCACGTCGCGGTCAGCTTCGAAGAACCCGAGTACACCGCCAACGTTGACGGCACCGGCGCGCTGCGCCTGCTCGAAGCCATCCGCATCCTGGGCCTTGAAAAGAAGACCCGCTTCTACCAGGCCTCCACGTCCGAGCTCTACGGCCTGGTGCAGGAAATCCCCCAGAAGGAAACCACCCCCTTCTACCCGCGCAGCCCCTACGCGGTGGCCAAGCTCTACGCCTACTGGATCACGGTCAACTACCGCGAGGCCTACGGCATCTACGCCTGCAACGGCGTGCTGTTCAACCACGAAAGCCCGCTGCGCGGCGAAACCTTCGTCACCCGCAAGATCACCCGCGCCATCTCGCGCATCGCGCTGAACCTGCAGGATTGCCTGTACCTGGGCAATCTCAGCGCGCTGCGTGACTGGGGCCATGCCCGCGACTACGTCGAAATGCAGTGGCTGATGCTGCAAGGCCAGCAGGCCGAAGACTTCGTCATCGCCACCGGCGTGCAGTACAGCGTGCGCGATTTCGTGCGCATGTCGGCCGAGCGCCTGGGCGTGACCCTGCGCTTCGAAGGCGAAGGCGAACACGAGGTCGGCATCGTCGAATCCGTCACCGGCGACAAGGCCAAGGTCACCCCGGGCCAGGTCATCGTGCGCGTCGACCCCCGCTACTTCCGCCCCACCGAGGTCGAAACCCTGCTGGGCGACCCCACCAAGGCCAAGGAAAAGCTGGGCTGGACGCCCAAGACCACGCTGGCCGAACTGGTGGCCGAAATGGTCGACGCCGACTACACCGCCGCCCGCCGCGACGAGCTGATCAAGAGCGCCGGCTTCCAAGCCTACGACTACCATGAGTGAGCAGGCGTCCACCCCGGCGGTGAACGCCGCCCTGCTGGCCCGTGAGTCCGTGATCCCGCGTGACGCCACCATCCTGGTGGCCGGCGCCCGCGGCATGGTGGGCTCGGCCCTGGTGCGCCGCCTGCAAGCCGGCGGCTACACCCGCGTGCTGGCCCCGGGCCGCACCGAGCTCAACCTGCTCGACGCCCAGGCCACCGCGGCCTACCTGCAGCAGCACCAGCCACAGTACGTGTTCATCGCCGCGGCCAAGGTGGGCGGCATCCACGCCAACAACAGCTTCCGCGGGCAGTTCCTGCACGAGAACCTGGCCATTGCCGACAACCTGATCGACGGCGCCCACCGCGCCGGCGTGCAGCGGCTGATGTTCCTGGGCTCCAGCTGCATCTACCCGAAGCTGGCGGCCCAGCCCATCGGCGAAGACGCGCTGCTGACCGGCCCGCTGGAGCCCACCAACGAGCCCTACGCGATCGCCAAGATCGCCGGCATCAAGCTGTGCGAGGCCTACAACGCCCAGTACGGCCGCCAGTACGTGAGCGTGATGCCCACCAACCTGTACGGCCCGAACGACAACTACGACCTCAACAACAGCCACGTGCTGCCGGCCCTGATCCGCAAGGCACACGAAGCTGCCCGGCGCGGTGACGCCGAGTACGTGGTGTGGGGCACGGGCACGCCCATGCGCGAGTTCCTGTATGTGGACGACCTGGCCGATGCCTGCGTGCACCTGATGGAAGCCGGCTACGACGGCCCCCTGGTGAACATCGGCACCGGCGAAGATGTGACCATTCGTGAGCTCGCCGAGACCGTGATGGGCATCGTCGGCTTCAACGGCCGCATCGTGTTCGACAGCAGCAAGCCCGACGGCACGCCGCGCAAGCTGCTCAACGTGGGCCGCCTGCACGGCCTGGGCTGGCAGCATCGCACCTCGCTGCGCGAGGGCATTGCGCTGGCTTACGCGGATTTCAAGGCGCGTTTCGGGGCCTGAAGCCCCGGGCCAGGCCGGTGGCCCCCCCATTAGGGGACACCGGCCTTTCCGTCGTCTTGCGGTCACCCTGAGTCCGTACAATTGCAGGCTCTTCGCCCCGCGATGCGGCATGGTTTTCGCACCGGGGCCTCCAGGCTGACCAGATGCGTGGTCAGCCGCCTTCCCCGGGAGATCTGACCAGTGTTTCTCAAGAACCGAGCCAGCCTCGGCCGCGTGGCCTTGGCTGCGGCGATCGCCACCACGATGGGCCTGGTGGCCTGCGGCAAGAAGGAAGGCGGCGCGACCCAGGTCGTGGCCAAGGTCGACGGCACCGAAATCACGGTGCACCAACTGAATTTCATGTTGCAGCAGCAGCGCAACCTGAAGCCTGAGCAGGCCGAGGCCGCGCAGAAGCAACTGCTGGAGCGCCTGATCGACCAGCAACTGGCGGTGAACCAAGCCGAAAAGGACAAGCTCGACCGCGATCCGCGCGTGATGCTGGCCCTGGAGGCCGCGCGCCGCGAAGTGCTGACCCGGGCCTACATCGAAGGCGTGGCCGAAAAGGCCGGCAAGCCGGCCGAGGCCGACGTGCGCAAGTACTTCGACACCCACCCGGCCAATTTCAGCGACCGCAAGATCTTCACCATCCAGAAGGTGGACATCAGCGCGCCCCGCGAGCAGGCCGCTGAGCTGGCCCAGCAACTGTCCCTGGCCAAGAACGCCGACGACCTGGTGGCCCAGGTGAAGGCCAAGGGCCTCAAGTACCAGGCGTCCACCAGCCAGCAGCCGGCCGAAGCGCTGGGCACGATCGTGGAAAAGATCGCGGCCCTGTCCGACGGCCAGACCCTGGCCATGCCCCAGGCCTTCGGCCTGACGGCCCTGACCATCGTGTCGCGCCAGCCCGCGGCGGTCAGCTTCGAGCAGGCCAAGGGGCAGATCGAGCAGAACCTGGCCGTCCAGGCACGGCAGACGGCCGTGGCGGATGCGGGCAAATCGCTTCGAGCGGCGGCCAAGATCGAGTATCAGGGCAAGTTTGCGGCGTCCGGCGCGGCTGCCGGCGGCGCTGCGTCCGGTGTGGCAACCCTGCCTGCGCCGGCATCTGCTGCGGCCTCGGCCTCGGCCCCGGCGGCCACGGCTTCCGCGGCCGCGCCGGCAGCCTCGGTCAGTGGGGAGTCACTGCAAAAGGGGCTGGGCATCAAATGACCGAGCGGAACCTGTTGTTGACGGGCCGTTGGCTCGCGTTCGCGCTGTCGGCCCTGGTGTGGTTGGCCGCCCCGGGGGCAACCCGTGCGGCCGAGGCCCTGCCCAAGCCGGCGGCCCAGGCCCCGGCGGCCGACTACCAGCTGGGCGCCGGTGATGCACTGCGCATCCTGGTGTACCAGAACCCGGACCTGACGCTGGAAGCCCGCCTGTCCGACAGCGGCGTGGTCTCGTACCCGCTGCTGGGGGCGCTGCGCCTGGGTGGGCTGACGGTCACGCAGGCCGAGGCCCTGATCGCCGATGGCCTGCGCAAGGGCGACTTCCTCAAGAACCCGCAAGTGACCGTGCTGCTGGTGCAGGTGCGCGGCAGCCAGGTCAGCGTGCTGGGCCAGGTGAACCGCCCGGGGCGTTTCCCGCTCGAACAGGCCCAGATGCGCCTGACCGACGTGCTGGCCCTGGCCGGCGGAGTGATGGCCGGGGTGGGCAGTGACCGTGTGGTGGTCACGGGCATGCGCGATGGCAAGCCCATGCGCCTCGAGGTCGATCTGCCGAAGATCTTCGCGCAGGAACGTGCGGCCGATCCCCTGCTGCAGAACAACGACGTGGTCTGGGTTGACCGTGCACCGGTTCTCTACATCTACGGCGAAGTGCAGCGCCCGGGTTCCGTCCGCCTGGAGCGGGACATGACCCTGCTGCAGGCCCTGGCCGCAGGCGGCGGGTTGACCCAGCGTGGCACGGAACGGGGCATCCGTGTGCACCGCCGGGCGGCAGACAAGGTCGAGGTGCTGCAACCCGGCATGGACGAGGCCGTCAAGGACGGCGACGTGATCTACGTGAAGGAAAGCCTCTTCTGAGGCTTGATGTACACATCATGAACCTTTCACAGTTCCTTGCGATCCTGCGAGCCCGATGGATGGTGTCGCTGGCCACCGGTGTGGTGGCGGCCGTGGTGGCCCTGGGCGTGAGCCTGCTGCTGCCCAAGCGGTATGCGGCCAACGCCAGCGTGATCATCGACGTGAAGCCGGACCCAATTTCGGGGATGCTCTACGCCGGCATGATGAGCCCGGCCATCATCGCCACCCAGGTGGACATCCTGTCCAGCGACCGCGTTGCGTTGCGCGTCATCCAGGATCTGCACCTGGACCAGAACGCGGCCATCCGCGCCCAGTGGCAGGCCAAGACGGGGGGGGAGGGCAACTTCAACCAGTGGTTGGCTGATCTGCTCCAGAACCATCTGCTGGCCGTCCCCAGCAAGGAAAGTAATGTGCTGACCGTGGGGTACTCGTCTGAGGATCCGGCTGCGGCGGCGGCCTTCGCCAATGCCTTCGTGGATGCCTACTTGGCCGTGTCGGTCGAACTGCGCGTGGCCCCAGCTCGCGAGTACGCCAGCTTCTTCGAGCGTCGCATCAAGGACGCACGCTCCCGATTGGCCGAAGCGCAAAGCCGCCTGGGGGCATTCCAGCGCGAGAACGGCATCGTGGGCTCGGACGAGCGCATCGACGTCGAGACGGTCAAGCTCAATGAACTGAGCACCCAGGTGCTGGTGATGCAGAGCGCCGCCGCCGAAACCGCCTCGCGCCGTCAGCAGGCCACCGGCGGCAATGGCGACCGCCTGGCCGAAGCCCTGACCAACCCGGTGATCTCGTCGCTGAAGGTTGACCTGGCCCGGGCCGAAGGCAATCTGCAGGAACTCAACAGCCGACTGGGCGGCAACCACCCGCAGGTGATCCAGGCGCGGGCCAGCATCGCCGAGATCAAGGCGCGCTTGGAGGCCGAAACCAAGCGGGTCACCGGCGGCGTCTCGGTGAGCGCCGACATCAACAACGCCCGCCTGGGCGAGGCGCGTGCTGCGTTGGAGCAGCAGCGGCAGAAGGTGCTGCACCTCAAGGAGGCTCGCGACCAGCTCACCGTGCTGCAGCACGACGTGGACGGGGCCCAGCACGAGATCGAAACGATCGCCGCGCGAGCCAACCAGAGCGGCCTTGAGAGCCAGGCCCAGCAAAGCAACATCAATGTGCTGAGCCGGGCCACGCCACCCGCGACGCCCTCCTCGCCCAAGATCCTGCTGAATGTGGCCGCAGCCTTGGTGCTGGGCCTGTTCTTCGGGGTGGTGGCGTCCTTCATCAAGGAACTGCTGGACCGTCGCGTGCGCCTGCCCGAGGACGTGGTGCAGGCCATCGGTCTGCCGGTGCTGGCCGTGATGCCGCGCCCGCTGCAATCCAAGG
>Ga0228698_1000957_pt1 | contig 16046 bp, 12 predicted proteins | sample McNCre117_Aug_MG_FD_178015 | JGI IMG/M metagenome (GOLD analysis project Ga0228698, IMG submission 178015) | Freshwater microbial communities from McNutts Creek, Athens, Georgia, United States - 1-17_Aug_MG | ecosystem: Environmental > Aquatic > Freshwater > Creek | place: USA: Georgia...
GAACGCAAAGCCGCGTTGCGTGTTGACGCCGACGTATATACCTGCACCTACGACTTGCTTGATTGGCTGGTTGACGAGGTAGGGGGTGCGTGGCCCTTCAAGACCGTTGTGGCCGACGAACTGACGAGGCTGAAGTCCTATCGCACCCGCCAAGGCGGCAAGCGCGCTGCGGCGCTGGGCAAAGTGGCGCACACGAAGGTTGTGCGCTTTCTCGGTCTGACGGGAACCCCGGCCGCCAATGGGCTGACGGACCAATGGGGGCAGGCGTGGTTCATCGACAAGGGCGAACGTCTCGGCAAGTCTTTCGCGGCGTTTGAGCAGCGGTGGTTCCGTAAGGGCTTTGATGGATTCAGCCTGGAGCCCTTCGCGCACTCTCAGAAGGAGATCGAAGCCAAGCTGGCGGACGTATGCCTTACCGTGACGGGCCTGCCGGTCGATGAGCCGATCCGCGTACCCGTTTACGTGGAACTGGACCGCAAGGCCCGCGAGATATACAAGCGCATGGAGCGCGACTTCTTCACCGAGATCGAGGAGAAGGGCATAGACGCCGCGAACGCCGCCGTGAAGTCCGGTAAGTTGCTCCAGATTGCGAACGGCGCGCTTTACACGGACGACGAGCAGAACTGGAGCGTGGTTCATGGCCACAAGATCGAAGCCCTCGAAAGCATCATCGCTGAGGCGAACGGAGCGCCAGTTCTGGTTTCTTACAATTTCAAGCATGACCTCGAAAGACTACTCAAGCACTTCCCTAAGGGCCGGGCGTTGGACAGTTCTACTCGGACGATACAACTATGGAACCAAGGGGGGATACCACTTCTATTTTGCCATCCGGCCAGCGCCGCCCATGGGCTGAGCCTTCAGGATGGCGGCAACATTCTCGCGCGCTTCGGATTGGGCTGGAGCTTGGAGGAATACCTTCAAGTCATCGAACGGATCGGGCCAATGCGCCAGAAGCAGTCCGGCTATGATCGCCCGGTATGGGATTATCAGATCCTCGCCAAAGACACGCTGGACGAAGTGGTAGCGGATAGGCTAGTATCCAAGCGCAGCGTTCAGGATTCATTGCTGGCGGCGATGCGGCGATATAAAGGAGATGACATATGACCCACGAAGCCCACCCCATCGTCCGCATGGACCGCACCCGGCACGTCTGCGATGAGTGCGGTTTGTCCTACGACACCAAGCGGCTGGCCGAGTTGTGCGAATGCACGCACGGGAGCATTCCCGGTGTCCGTGAAAGCTACATGTTCGGACGACAGGTGATCGACAACATCGCGGCGGCCGCATCCGAGTCGCGGGTGTACGACGAGTTGCTGCCGCACGCCGCCCCGGAGCCGGGCGAGACCCCCAACGACCCCGGCTTCGCGACCGTGGGCGAGTGGGCCACGTACACTGGCAGCAAGCCCTTTGACCCGGTCAACAACCCGGCGCACTACACGGCCGGCGGCATCGAGACTATCGACTATATCGAAGCGAAGCTCACCCACGAGGAGTTCGACGGCTACTGCCGGGGGCAAGTGCTGAAGTACGTCAGCCGCGCGGGCAAGAAGGACGACTGCGAGCAGGACTTGCGCAAGGCGCTGTGGTACCTCAACCGCATGCTCGGTCTGGACAACTCCGCCACCTAGGTGCTATGCCGGAGCGACGTAATTTGCCAAGGGTGAGACATGCGATACATCTTTACACTGAATATGCCCTCAAAGGGCGGCAACCCTATCCACCAGGTCATCGGCGAGCACCCCGCCGCTAACCTCCACGAGTTGATGGAGGCGATGGAGGGCGCCGACTTCCTGCTGGTCGAGGAGTACTACATCGAGCGCGACCACATGGGCGAGGCTGGCCTCACGCCGCACGGCTTCATCGCGATCAACCCGATGATTATCGGCAAGATCAAGGAGGCGGAGGACCGCCCGCACCGGAGGTAAGATATGCCGCTGACCGTACCTATGCTGCCCGTGCCGGAGATCCCCGAAGACCTCACGAATATGCTGGCGCGCTTGGAGCAGAATCTCCGAGCAGCGTGCGATGAATTTCTGGCCGCTCCGGAAGTTGCCAACGGGCGCACTGACGCCGTGTTGTACGGAATTGGCTACACGCGCAACGGAAAGCACGTCCCGATAACGGACTTTTTTACGGAGTAGCGTCGTCGCTGACCTCTGCCAGCCCCTTGTCGATCAGTGACTGGACCCAGTCGTGAGCGCCCTGCCCGTAGCTGACCCAGTCGGTGCAACTGTCGAGGTCGGGATCACTGATCGCAACCATGAGGGGCGGGAGGGCGGAGCCATCAAGTACGACGGGACCTTGATCTTGACCGGCACCGGCCGGTCGTGACAGCACCCGGTTGCCAGCCCGATAACGATCAGCAAGAGCCCGGTTCTCAGCAACATATTGATTGAAGCGCGCATGGTTCACCTCCGCGATTGTTTCTGATTCAGCGGACTTCTTCTCCGCGAGTGCTACGTCAGCCTTGTGCGCCTCGGCGCAATGCTCGGCCTGCTTCTGCCACTTGCCGGCATTGTGGTGCTCCAGCATAGCGTACAGCCCGAACAGCAGCGCCGCAGCGGCCATTGGGTGCCCGAACAGATAGAGGAAAGCCTTCTTCAGCCAGCTACCAACGCCGGGCAGCTTTTCCAAAACCCAAAACCACATGTCGGTCTCCTAGTCCTGTAGCATTTCTGGCGTGACGAATACGCGGCCGACTTGGCCGAACCGCTTGCTGTACGTTATACACTGTACCGCGCGATCTGCAATCCACCCGCCGCGAGCGGCGTAGGCGTCCCGCGCTGCGATGGTCGGATGCTGCACCACAGTCACGCCGCTGTACTCCTTCTCGTCGCAGTGGTGCCGGTGCCCGCAGTGGACAGACCTACGCTTGGTGCGGCCCCACTCCTCCGGGAACTGTGCGGCGAACAGCAGCGGCAACTGCTCGTTCTTGACCTTGTGGCCGTGGTGGAAGCCGAGCATCGTCTGTCCCCACTCAAACACGTAGTACGGCAACTCGGAGGCGTTGACGCTGATGCGCGGCTCCAACTCGTACAGCGCCTGGAACATGAGCCGCAGCCAGACCGAACTGGCTTCGTCGTGGTTGCCCTCGCAGATGATGAGATGCACCTCCGCGTGCTTCTCCAGCGCGAGGGCGACAAGCCTGCGGATGGAGCGGATGGCCACCGCGACGATGCGGCTGAAGCGCCCGTCGGCGTCGAGGACGTTATGGTGGGCCGGTGTAACCGGCAGCAGCCCGTCGGTGTGCAGCATGTCGCCTTGGACGTTGATGACAGCCGTGTGGGCCGCTGGCGATTGCGCGAGCATCATCGCGAAACTGTCCAGCAGCACCCGCTCTGCGATCTTCAGGTCCCAGTTCGCCCCGCCTTCTTCCTCTTGCGCCAGCATCCCGAGGTGGAAGTCGGTGTAGGTGAACAGGTTGCACAGGTCGCTGTTGACGGCCGACGGAGGTGCCACCGCTTCTTCGCGGGGCAACTTGCTCGCCATGGCTTCGGCCGCATCGCGTAGCGCTGCCTCAAGCTGGTGGGCGTCCGGGTGCTGCCGCTCCCACGTCCGCTCCACGACGCCGTCTCCGCGCCGCTGGACTGTGACCTTACCCATATGGAACCCGGTCGCCGTGCCGTGCTCCCAGTGGCCCGGGGCGAAGCCCTTCTTCGCCGCCCGGACCCTGACCATGTTCAGGACCTTGTTGGCGTGCTGGATCACCAGACCGAGTTCGATGGACGCGGCCTTGCACTCGCCATGGCGGGCAATGGCTTCAAGGATCTCGCGTTGCCGGTCAGTGTTGCAGAAAGGAAGGAGGTTTTCGACTTCGTTAGCGAGGTCTTTGCTCATCAGATCATCCTTAGAGCGGCTGTCTCCACTGCGTCGCATCTGTTCAGCCAACCGTTACCGAACTTCGCAAAGCCCGCAAGCGACTTGTAGTAAGCCCGCCGGCAGTCAATGTACGATTTAACCACCTTGGCAATCCCGTCAGTCGTGATGCGCTGCTGCAACGCCTTGGCCGTAGCCGGGCCGAAAGCACCATCTGCGACAGCGTTGACCGCATGCTGGAGTTGGCTGATTGCGTGGCCAACACCCTCGTTTACGGCAGCGTCGAACGCGCACAGCGCGAGTGCAGCCGGGAGTTGATCGCAATGCGCCGGGGTCCAGTAGTTCGCTTTGTAGAACGGCGCCACGACAGCGGGCGTGAGTGCTCGCATCTCGGCTTCGGTCGGCCAGTGCCCGACGTAGCGCGCCCACGCTTTAGCGGTGACGCCGAGATTGGTCATCCCGCCCGGGTCCCCTAGGGTGTTCGTGAAGCCACCTTCGACGTCCGGCCGAAGGATGAAGGCCAGAGCCTGCTGGTACGGGTCGCTCACGGCTGGTTGCCCAAGAGCGCCATGTACTTCAGGTGGAACGCTGCCCACAGCGCTGCTACGCCTATCGCCACACTGCCGAGCCACTTGACCAGTCCGCCTGCGAACCGCGCGGTACGCCCGATGGTCGCGCCCGTATTCCACGCCTTAGCCACGTCCACCAGAGTCGGGACGTGCTCCGCCAGCGGTTGCAGAACCATCGTCAGTTCCCGCAGCGTAGAGATAAGCTCCCGCATGTCCTCGTGGGCAGCCTGCGCGTCGTCGTGAGTTCTGGTGGTCGAAGTAGGCATGTGGGGGCACCTCTTGCGGGCTCGTTGGTCAGTTTCCGAATGCTACTACCTGGACAGTGCCAGATCCGCCGAAGCTGGAACTGAACGATTCCACGATGACAGTGCAGCCCGTCGTCGTCGGCGCCGACACGAGGTTCGCGCCGATGCCGCCGCCGCCCGTGTTGGTTCCGATGGCAGTAGCAAAAGCCCCGGCGCAAGCGGTCGGGAAAGCCGAGGGCCACGTTACGGTAGCGGTGCCGTGCCCCGAAGCAAAAGAGTACGATGCCGTGGCGATCTGCACGGTGTAGCCGCTGAGCTTGGCAGCGATCAACGCTTGTGCGAAAGCCGTGGTGGCGATCTTGGTTGAGTTGTCGGTGGTGGCCTGCGTCGTAGAGTTCGACGCATTGGCCGCGCTGGTGGCTGTAGCAGCGTTGCCAGTGCAGGACCCGGATGAGCCGGTCACGTTCCCAGTCACGTTCCCAGTCACGTTCCCGGTGAGATTGCCCGTGACGTTGCCCGTGACATCCCCAGTCACGTTACCGGTAAGCGGTCCAGCGAATGCTGTAGCCGTCACCGTCCCCGCGACGGTAAGGAGCGTGGATGCGGTCGTGGTGCCTACACAGAGGTTTCCGCTGGCGTCGATCCGCACCCGCTCCGTATTGCTTGTGCCGAGTCGGATAGGCCCGTAGCCCCCCGAAGCGAAACCGGCAAAGAGCGAGATTCCGTTGGAGCCGCTGGAGGCGTCTGCGGTAAGCGTAGCGACTGCCCCCGTCGCGCCGCCGGGGCGCGACCATATGGGGCCGACAACATCCAGCGTAGCACTGGGGGCCGTGGTTCCGACGCCGACGTTACCGCTGCTGTCGATAGCTACCCGCGCTACGTCCCCCGCCGTGACGTCTGAGATCACGAATTTGCCACCGAGGAACCCGCTTGAGTTGGCTGTGCTGCAAACGTCGTACTCTCGGCCGCCGGTTCCGGTGGACTTGAGCCGAAAGCGGCCGCCAGTGGAACTGGAGTTCGTTATCTGCATGCCTTCGTCGTTTACCGACGCGGTAACGTCCAGCTTCTGCATCGGGGACGAGGTGCCGACACCGAGGTAGCCGCCCGTGTACACCAAGTTCGGTGAGCCAGCCAGCAAGCCGCCGCTATTGTACTGGATCTGCGTCGTGCTGCCAGCAGCCGATGGCGGGACGGTGTATGACTGCCGGACGTTCGCTCCGTCGCAGGTGACGATGTTGGAGTAGCCCTGTGTCAGCACCACAGACGTGCCGCCGCCGCCGGCCGATGCGAACGTGATGCTGAAGGCGCCAGTCGTGTTATTGTAGATCGACCAAGTGCCGCCAACGCCGGAAGGGACCTGGTACACGATGTTGGCCGTTAGCAGGCCGGTCATCACGATGTTGCGGGGGCGGTACTGCGCCACGCTCAGCGTAACTGTGCCCGACACCGCCACGACGTTGAGCGAAGTTGTCCCTCCAACCGTGGCATCCACAACGTCCCAGTCCGCATTCATCGGCGTGGACCACGTATTGACGTAGTCGCCGTTGGCCGGCTTCTCAAGCGAGATGTTAGTGGTCAGCGTGGACGTCATAGCCTGTTCCTCAGATGGCCTTCTTGGCCACGCTCAGCGCGTGGACAATCGCCGAATCATCGTGATTAAGCAAGCCCTCAGTGTGCTTGTCGGTGATCTTCTTGGCCTTCTTGACCTTGTTGATAAGGTTGCGGACAAGTGGCTCGATGTCGGTGGCCACTTTTCCGCCTTCGCGAAACGCCACTCGGCCACCGGCAGCATGGGGCTGCGGCGCGGGGGCGTCAATCGTGTCCGGGTCGAAGTCGTGGGGCAGCCACTTGGGCTTCTCGCCAGACTGCGGTTGCGCATCCAGCGCATCTACATCGAACGACGGGTCCAAGGGCGGCGTTTCGGCTTCCGCAGGGGCCGCTGGATAGCTGCGCGGACGTGCCAACTCGCTGCCGATCATAGCGCCAGCGATGGGCTTGCCGAGGCCCTCTGGTAGCCTGACCGGGGTGATGGGCGTCTCCAGAAGGTTGGCCATCTCGCTCGGCGTCCGGGCGGCTTCCTCAAGCCGCTGCGCCGAGATAGCGGGCGCGTCCCCAAGCACCTTGCGCTCAAGAGCCTGCCGCCACGCCGAACTCTGCCTCGGCGCTTGGTACGCGCCGAGCACCTGGAGTCCCCGGTTAAGGGGCTCCGGAACGCCCAGCAGGTGCGGCCCCAAGGCGGCCTCGCCAAGAGATGCGGCGCCCGAAGCAACGCCCAGCGCCCTGTCCATGCCCGGCCCGAAGTTCTGCTTGATAAGAGCCCGGGGGTCGCCCGCTGTGATAGCGGACAGCGCGGGGGACTGCATGCCGCCGACGCCCGTAGGCGCCGCGCCATAGCCGGCGTTCGTGTGCAACTGATCCAGCAGGGGATGGTGGGCCGGGTCTGTCGCCGCCAGCACGCTGTCGCGGTTGTTGTCCATGAAATTCTTGAACGCATCCGGCCCATTGGCGTAGCTGTTCGCGAAGGCGTTCTTCAACTTCAGCGCGTCGTCCAGTGCCGATTGGTTGACGGCGATGTCGCTCATCTCGCCGCCGTGCTGCTGCCTTAGAGACGCGATCTCGCCCTTGTGCTGCTGCTTGAGCGCAGCAGCTTCTTCCGTCTGCTGTTGTGCAAGCCCGGCGAGATTGGCCTCGTGCTGCGTAGCTACGCTGCGCGCCGTGTCGAATAGATCTCCGACGGCAGGAACGTCCTGCGCCAGCGCCCGCGTGGTGCTGTTCCCGAGTTCGCTGCCGATGGCGCTTGCCGGGATGATCGGCCGCTCGCCGTCCTTGGTCAGCACGCCCGCGTAGTGCTTGCGCAACGCATCGTCTACGACTTCAGTGTTGACCAGAGGCTCCGCGCCACTCCGAAGCGCGCGGATATTCTGCGTGCCACCCGCGCCGGACAGGAGCGTGGATACCGCCTTCTCGGGGTCCTGGACCAGTCGCCCGGACAGGTCAGTGTCCACGAGGTTGTGGGCCGGGCCGTCGGGGCCGAACAGGGCATACCGGCGCTTCGTAAGCGCAGCGGCCTCGCGCCACTTGGCGGCAGCCTCAGGGTCCGGGAGCGATGCGCCGATCCCGTTATCGATGAGGTCGCCGAGGTGCCCTGCAAAGTTGTTCAGCGCGCGGCTGTCGCGTGGGATGGCGTCGCGTGCCCGAGCGATGCCGAGGACCTTGCTGCGGAACCCAAGCCACTCATCGACCGGCATTTCCCCTTCAGGAAGATCGGGGAACTCCCGGTTCTTCATCTTGCTGAGGAACGTCATGGCCGGGGACAGCGCGTCTTGGTCTGCGGTGTTCAGGCTGTCGTAGTAATTGTGGACTGCGCCGGTAGCCTCCTCGCGGTTCACCGTAGCCCCGCTGGCCCGTGCCTCGCTCCAGGCGGCGTTCTCCGCGTTGCTGAGAGCGTCGTTGACCCCGGACAAGTGGCTGCGCAGTTGCACGCCGGCATCGTTCTTGATGCCGGGGTATGCCCCATGCGCGGTCGCCATATCCGATTGCTGCGCCTGCCGTGCGGCTTCTTCGGCGCTCTGATGAGACTGCCGGGTAGCCGCTGCCTGTTGCTCGTGGCTGGCGAAAAGCGCATCCTGCTCAGCGGCGTGCCGGCTGGCTGTTTCGGCCGCATGCTCGCCAAGGGCTGCGGCCTGCCCTTCGTAGTCCGGGAACACGCCAGGCGCATGCGCGGCAACGCCGGTACCCATAGGGTGGTACTGGGCGCCCTCCTGCGGGGCTGCCGGCTGGCCGCTGGCTGCGAGTGTAGCGGAGCGCTGCCTCGGTATCGCGTTGCTTTTCGTAACGCCCGCGATCTGGCGTTCAAGGTCGGCAGCGTCCCGCGTGCCGAGCACTTGTGCTGATGTCGGGTTGATATTCGGGTTCGGCGACGGCGTATATGCGCGCAACCGAGCCGCAGCGGCCTCTGGGTCAAGGTGGGATTCATGCGCGACGCGGACGGCCCCCATCTCTCCCTGTTGCGGCGTGGTGGCGCGATTGCGGCTTACCCAGTCCTTGCCCAGCATCGCCGCGCCCGGGACGAGGCTCCCCAGCGTCTGCGCCAGCATCTCCAGATACGGGTGGTCGCCCGGCAGCGCGGCATGCACGGCCTCCCGGGCTGCGCCTCCGGACAGTCCCATGCCGGCGCCCGTAAGCAGCCTAGAGCCAAGTGCCGCTTCGCCGCCGCCAGTAAGCGCACCAGCCCCGCCGGCCACGACATCCTGCGTAAGCCGGCCGGAAGGCGTCTTGGGTTGGTACAGCGTGTTGTACCGGCCGCCCGTCGTAAGTTCTATGGCGCGGTTGACCGCGTCCGACACGTCAGCCGTGGTCGGCGCCGCCGGGCGATTGCCCATGGCGTGTAGCGCTGCTGCCACCGGGTGCCCGTGCAGCTTGGCTTGGATCGCCTGCTCCCGCGCCTGCATATTCTGCCCGGCGCTGCGCCACTCGTCGCCGATGGAAGTTCCGCGCCCACGCAGGCTGTCGGAGACGTATCCGGCTCCCGTGCGCGCGGTTCGCTCCGCCGTGTCGCGGAGGCCCTGCACGACGCTCTGCACATCCCCCGGAAGACCGAGAGTGCTTTCTGCCACTTGTGGGAGAGCCGACAGCGCCGACAACGTCTTGTCCCAGAACGTGCCTGCGTTCTTGGCGCGCGCGGCCACCGCGCTGGGGAGCGATGTGTCTACGGTTTTCTTGCCGGCCATCGCTATCTCCCCATGAACGCTTCGGCCATACCAGAACCCCAACGGCTGTTGAAGTTCTTTACGTATGTCGCATAGGCTCCCTGGTCTCCACTCCGGCTGATCTGGATCAGCTTATTGAGATCGCCCTGCATGCCCGGAGCCTGCTGCGCGATGTCGATGACAGCCCTGCGCTGCGCCAGCTTGGCGTAGTTCGCCGCCGGGTGGTCCTTCTCGAAAGCCGTCTCTGCGCCGTACAGCGTACCCAGCGTCTTGGGGTTCTGTTGGTAGGCGGTGCTGTAGCCGAGTTGCTTCCGGCTGCGCTCCAAGTCGGCCATGACGCCTTCAAGAATGAAGGCTACGCCCGCAGGGGAGTTTGCGAGGCTGGGGTTGGCGCTGATCATGGTATTCAGCACCGAGTTGCCCGTGTGGCTGCCAAACTGCTGGGCCTGCGCGGCAGAGATCTGCCTCGACAGCTTCATGATCTGCTCAGCAGAGCCCGTAGCGGCGATGGGCTGCAAGCCGAATACACCCGCAAGAGCGTTCAGTTTGCGGACCGACTCCACGCGCTGCTCCGCGCCGGAGCCCGGGGTCATGATGCCCTGCGCGCCCAGAGCCGCGAAGTCGCGGCGCATGCTGGTCAACTGCCCGATCTGGCGCTCAGCCTGACTGGCACCTTGGCGCAAGTGGTCCATGGTCTGTGCGTCTTGCGCCCGCTGCTGCTGTAGGCCGCCCGCGTTGATACGAGGGTCGGTGCTGAGCCACGTAGGCGGTACGCGCTGGACGTTGGCGTCCGACGGCGCAGCGTTTGGCGTCCACTTGGCCGGAGCCGCCGGCTTCCCGATGGGCTTGAGGTTCGGGTCGAGGGGATTGCCAGACGGGATGTTGCTCGGAGCGGGTGTGGGCGCCGCGCCAGGCGCAGGAGCGGCACCGCCGGGGGTGTCCCCGTAGCCGTACAACGCAGCGAGGGCCGGACTCGAAAGCAGGTGCCCGGCGTCTTGGGGATCGCTCTTGTCGCGGATGAAGATCTTCCCGTCGGGCATCTGCTGGATGTCGAGCAGACCGGCCCGGATCTGGGACGCCTGCGCATTCGTGAGCTTGCCCTCGGCCACCATCCTGTCAACTTCCGGCTGCGTCAGCGCACGAATGCGCTGCGCTTCCGCCCCGGTACGCTGCGCCCCGGTAAAGAGGTCGAGTGCCTTATACGGGTTCAACTGCTGGAACAGGCCCAACTCGCCACGACGCACGCCGATGCCCTGACGCTCGTTCTCCGCCTGCTGCTGCTGGTTAGCTGTCTCTTGCAGCTTGCGCTGGAACTCAAGCTGACCGGCGTAAGTCTGCGCGCCAGCCCCGAGGCCGGCAGCGAGCGCGGTGAGCGGGTTGTTGGTCGGCGTGGACGCAAGCGCGCCAATGCCCGACAGCAGCGACAGCACCGCGTCGGTCTTGCCGTGGCCGAGGTTGTGGAAAAAGTTCTTGTCGGTGTCGTCGTAGGCGCCGATGTCGCGGGAGTACGACTTAAGGCCCGTAGGCGGCGGAGGCGTATCAGTCGCGATGCTTTGCCCCGAGACAGGGTCGAAACGGTGCTGCGTATCGACTGGGGGCGCAGCGGGCGCAAGACCGGCCGGCGGCGTATCAGCCGCCTTGCGCTTGTTGAACGCCTCGTCGAAGTCACCAGCAAGCGGGTCGCTCGGGTCCAGCGCTCCAGGCGTCTGGTCATCGGGCTCTCCGCCATCGGCGAATCCTGCGCGGCCGCCAGCGAATTTGGCAGTGCGGTCTCCGTGCCAGCCTTCCATCGTAGCCTGCGCAGCCGCAAGCCCCGGAAGCGCAGCGGCGGTGATCGGGTCTGTAGGCTTGATGCCCATCTTCGACGCAATGAACTGCGCGTACTTCACAGGGTCGTTGCTGCCGTCACCGGCCGGCGCCCAGCGCGCAGCGATCTTCTGCGGCGTGTCATAGCCCTTGGCAACGTAGCTCTTGAGCAGAGCCAGTTGCGCTGCCTTACCGCTCTCGGCGTTGTCGAAGATGGCGAAACGCCCATCGGTGCCAACGTATCCCGGCAACTTCTTGGCGAAGGAGCCCGCCTCGATATTTCCAGGGTTGTTGTTGCGGTCCGCCAAAGTCTTGCCCGACTTGTTCGGGGCATAGGGGTTCTTCCCCTTGCCCGAGAACGCGCCGAGTGCCGGCATCTTGTCGAGTGTAGGCGACTTATCCGCCTCAGTGCTGGGGATGTCGCTGTCGAGGGGCTTGTCGGCCTCATCGTCACTCGTATCGAACAGTTCCGCGCGGAGTTCCTGCTCCATCGGATCTACCTCGCCGCCAGCAGCGAACTTGCCGCGCTTGGCCGAGTGCGCCGTCGCCTTGCCGTAGTCCACGGTCTTGAGCCCGCGAGCCTCGCCCACGGCGTCGGGGTGATGCTTCTCGACTTCCTGCGCGAGCAGCCCCATGCGCGGGGCGTCGTCGCCCTTGTAGGTGTAGCTGTAGACCGTCTGGCCGTCGAACGTCTTGCCGACGGGCTTGATGTTGTCCTTGGCGCGCTTGTCGGAGATGCCGAGCATGGGCAGCAACTTGGCCACCCCGGCCACGGCGCCAATAGCGCCGCCGAGCCCACCGCCGCCACCCGAGTTGTTCTGGGGCGTGTTCGGCTTCAGCATCTCGTAGCGCTGCTGATTGTCCGGGATGTCGAGCCCAAGGCCGCCGATCTGGTTCTTGTAAGGCTCGTCGTCCTGCGAAGCGGCCAGACCGCCAGCAGCGAACGGCGTGCGTCCACCAGCGGCGCGCTCAATGCTGTTCTCCTGCCCCGCGAGGAAGTCGTTGACGAGGCTCTGGTCGTCCGAGGTAAGGCCCGGAAGCAAGTCGCCGTGGCCCGGCTTGAACAAGCCGCCGAGGCTCTGCTTGAGCGCCCCGACGTTCTTGCCGGCGTTGGCCCAGTCGTTGATGGTGCTGGCCGTGGTCGCCGTCGGCATCGAAGCAGCCTGCGCCGGATGCAGTTGCTGCACGGGCAGGTTGGCAGCCGGCACGATCCCGCCAGCACCAATGCCTCCAGCCAAGCCGCCCGCGCCACCCATGTAGGGGGCGTACATGGTCTTGTACTGGTTGAGCATCATCTCGGTCAGCGACGGGTCGAAGCCGCCCGGCGAGCCGCCGTAGGCGAAGTGGCCGCGCTTGGCGGAGTCTGCGGTCGCGTGGCCGTAGTCCACGGTCTTGTAGCCGCCGGCCAGACCGACAGCACCGGGGTGCTTCTTCTCGACTTCCTGCGCGATGAGGCCGATCTCGTTGTGCTTCTCGCCCTTGTAGCGGTAGCTGTAGATCGTCTGGCCGTCGAAGGTCTTGCCGATTGGCTTGACGTTCTCCTTGAGCCGGCGGTCGCTAAAGATGCCATTCTGGACCTGGTTAGTGGTGGTAGTGTTGCCGGAAAGCGAGCCGGTCCCTTCTGCGATGTTGGCCAAAAACTGTGCAGTTTGAAAGGGATAGCTCTTTTCTTGCAAGAACTGATTGTAAAGCGCCGTGTCCTGGGCCTGCTGGGTCTGCTGCTCGGCCTGACCGGCGGCCAACTGCGCCTGCGCACCCTGAAGCGACGCAGCCTGCGCGCCAGCACCAAGGCCCGCAAGGTTCTGAGCCGTCTGCGCTCCGGTGTTGTAAATCGAAGTGCCGATGTTGCCGAGTTGCTGGCCCGTCGCCAGATCCTGCGCGAACTGCTGCTGGCCAAGGTTGCCAACCTGCTGCGCGGCGCCAAGGCCCTGCGAGTAGTCCTGCTGGCCCAGCGCGCCGAGTTGCTGCCCCGTCGTGATGCCCTGCGTGAAGCCCTGCTGCCCGATGCCCTGAAGCAGCCCGGCCGCGTTGCCGAGCGCGGCGCGGTTGGCCTGACCGGCTCCGAGGTTGACGCCCTGTTGCTGCTGCGCCGCGCCCAGAGCGGTATTGAACCCTTGGTTGAGGATGCCGCTGTAGATGTTGGCGTTGGCGAGGTTCTGCTGCTGCGCGAGGTTCGCCGCTGCGATGCCAGCCCGGTCGCCACCGAATGCGCCGGACTTGATCGCGGTGCCGAGTTGCCCGGCTTGCTGCTGCTGGTTGTTCTGGTTGAGCAGCGCCGCAGTGCCGCCGAGCACGGTGCTCAGGTACGGCGACATGTAGCTGCTGATGTCGAGGGGCTGAGCGTTGACAGCCTGCGCAGAGCCGAGGCCCAACGCAGTCGCCGCGCCCTGATAAGGCTGTGCGCCCTGTGCAGCGCCAAGCGTGGCGGCCGTGGCGCCCTGGATATAGGGTTGGCCAGCCTGCTGCGCAGCCAGCGTACCCGACATCGCCGCTTGATTAGCAGTCTGCCCGGCCTGCTGGCCGCCGATAGTCGAGGCCGTCGCGCCTTGATAGTAAGGCTGCACCGAGCCCTGCGCGTTGAGCAACTGGTTCGTCGCCGCACCGTAGTAAGGCTGCGCCTGCCCGGCGGCCGTGTTGGTGTTCGCGATGCCGGCCTGCTGCGTGCCCGTGAGCGGAGCGACGAATTGGCCGCCGTACTGCTGGAACGGAGTCTGCGCGACCTTCTCAGCGGTCGCATTTACGGAATTATACCTATTCAACACGTCCTGCGGAACGGTTACGGTGCTTGTAGTGTTGCCTCCCTTTCCGCCCGACATCAGTATTCTCCTTCCGGCGCGGTGGCATACCTGAAGCTGTAGCCGCCGCTATGGCCCAGCTTCCCTTTGCAAACTTTAGTAATGGCGCTTCTATCCACGCCAAGTGCTTCGCCGGCCAATTTAGCCGACGGGTACACGATCCCCGTAGTCACGCATTCTACTGCCACCGATGACGCAGCACTTTTACGGGCGCGCTCCTCGGGAGTAGAACAGAACGCCCGCATCGCCTCACGGTGCTTGCGCTTGGTATCCTCTCGCTGGAACGCGGCTTTAACGCTTTCTGTGCGGCGAAGCACTTCGTCCTTTGGATGCACTCTGCCTACGGAAGCGCGTCGCGCTTTCTCTGCGTGCTCTGGTGCAAGTTTGCGGCCTTTCAACGCCGCAGAAACCTTCGCGTAGTGCTCCTTGGAGCGCACCCTAGTACTGTGAAACTCGCTCATGCGCGCTTTAGCCTCAGGCGTAGATAGCGTCTGCTTCAGCGCCGCTACTCTACGCGCCTGGATCTCAGGGTCTCGCATCGCGCGTTTGGACGCTTCCCCAATCTTGGCCTTGTGCTCGTCCGTCAACTTGCGGCCGAGTTTAGCTTGGCGCATCTTCTCGCGCGTTTCCGGAATCGGGTTGGAACTCCCTTCTCCCCCATCGGTGAAGTTAGCCAAGTCCGCGCCGTCTGCGCGCCAGAAAGCAATCCGCTCCATCTCAAGAGCGAATGCTTCGCGCTCGGATAGGCCCGTAGCTACTAACTTGACTTCTACGCACAGGCCCAATCGGGACAGTTTTAGTTGGATCGCGGTGTGGTGCGTGTTCCGCGAATACATGACGTTAGCACGGCGGCCGCGCCCCTTTCCCACGTAGAAGCATTCGCCCCGGTCAGGGCGCCAGTGCTCATATACGTAGAAAAGGTTGTCGCTCATTCAGTGCTCCGTATCCGAGCGATGCGCTCCGGTCGCCCCGTTGTACAAGAAGAACGCGCCTTGCGGTTCGCCAAAGATCCTGCGGTACATCCTGACCTTAGCCTCTGTTCTATCCGAAGACAGCACACCGATCAACAACGGAAGTCCGAGGGTGTCAGACACCTTCTTGGTGAATTCCGCCAATCTTGCGGCCCTGCCTCCTTTGGCGTTGCGAAAATCCGGATGGACGAAAATCGACTTTTCTTCCAGGAAATGTTCCCCCGGGGACGAATACCAGTGCCGGGATACTTGCAATAGCACGCCACCGCTCAGTCGTCCATCCGGCTCGACCACGACGCCGACCAGCGCGTGGTCCTGCATAAGCGCCGGATACATGATCTGGAGCAGTGCTTGCGGGTCCGCGTTCAGGAACCCATTATCCTCGACTGCGGCCAACGACAGAGCCATCACTTCGTCGAGGTCATCCAGCGTGCCGATACGCACAGTGATCCCCGCATCAGCGGCAACAGGCTTCACGGCGGTAGCTACTTCGGTCATACGTACTTCTCCTAATCGCGCTTCGGCCCGGGTAGACCCTTCAGCGTCTTCACCAGATCCTTGCGCATTCTGATAACGAACTGGTCGAGTACGCGGTGTCCGGTGTCGAGGTCGCCACCGCCCGCGTGCATCACCTGGTGCGGCGATAGCACATACTCGCCACCGGCCGCAACGATAGGCACGGTATCCGTCGCGCCGCCATGAGCCTTGCCCGGCAGCGACTCGTTGTACGGACCGTCCTTACCCTCGTAGGGGATGGCGGCGTCCTCATAGGGCAGGCCCCCGAACACCCGACGCATGTGCTTGAAGCCGGCCATCGTGTTGCCCTCGCCCATGGCAGAGATGATGTCAGCGGGGATTACGTAACTTCCACTAGGTACGTTCACCGGCAAGTGGTCCGTCCTTCCCGCCACTGGCGAGTGGATCGGGCCGACATGCACGTCGGTACGTACCGATCCGCCGCTGGCGCGAGCGATGCGCAGGGGCTTCTTGGTGCGACCAGTGGCGAGCCAGTCCTTGAACGCCTGAAGGCTCATCGTCTCGACGCCAGAGCGCCTGCGCGGACCGCTGCCGTCGCTGAACCCACCATCATACACCTTGAGCGCTTCGGCCTCGCTGCGGAAGCCCAACAGGCACT
>Ga0228698_1000958_pt1 | contig 16017 bp, 13 predicted proteins | sample McNCre117_Aug_MG_FD_178015 | JGI IMG/M metagenome (GOLD analysis project Ga0228698, IMG submission 178015) | Freshwater microbial communities from McNutts Creek, Athens, Georgia, United States - 1-17_Aug_MG | ecosystem: Environmental > Aquatic > Freshwater > Creek | place: USA: Georgia...
CAGCACCGAAAGAGGCTCATGCACCCGCACGGGCACCACGGCATCGGCTGCCCACTGCCCTTTGACCAAGGCCAAATGCAGGGCGCCACTGGGTTTGTCGCGGAAGGCATGGGCCACAAAGTTGCCAAAGGCGGTGGGCATGTCGCGCTGGCCCAGGTGTTCCACCAGCGATTCGGTGCGGCTGCGGTGTTCGATCAGATCGGCAATGGTGCCGATCTTCAAGCCGTGTTCGGCTGCAAACAGTTGCAGATCGGGCAGGCGGGCCATGGTCCCGTCGTCTTTCATGATTTCGCAAATCACGGAAGCTGGGGTGCAACCGGCCATGCCCGCGAGGTCGCAACCGGCTTCCGTGTGCCCGGCACGCATCAGCACGCCACCATCCACCGCCTGCAGCGGAAAAATGTGGCCAGGCTGCACCAGGTCGTCGGGCTTGGCATGGCGGGCAACGGCGTCGGCCACGGTTTTGGCGCGATCCGCGGCAGAAATGCCGGTGGTCACGCCTTCTGCTGCCTCAATGGAAACAGTGAAGGCCGTGCCCTTTTTGTCGCCGTTGCGGGCGACCATGGGCGGAAGGTTGAGCTGCTCGCACCGTTCGCGGGTGAGGGTGAGGCAAATCAGGCCACGGCCAAAGCGGGCCATGAAGTTGATGGCATCGGCCGTGACGTGGTCAGCCGCCAGAACCAAGTCGCCTTCGTTTTCCCGGTCTTCTTCATCCACCAGAATGACGATGCGGCCTGCCTTCATGTCGGCCACGATGTCTTCCACAGGGGAGATGGCAACGGGTTGCAGGGTATGGGATGTTGTCATGGTTGTGATGGTGCAGGTACCAAGGCCACGCCCGCCTGGAGCATGCGCTCCACATACCGGGCAACGGTATCAATTTCCAAGTTGATGGAAGTCTCGGGGATCAAATCGCCCAAGGAGGTGTTTTGTACGGTGTGTGGAATGAGGTTGATGCTGAACACACAGCGGCCATCGGCCTCATCCTGAACGGAATTGACGGTCAGGCTGACGCCGTTGACGGTGATGGAACCTTTGTAGGCCAAAAAGCGAGCCAGTTCTTTTGGGGCGGCAATGCGCAGTTCCCAGCTTTCACCCACATGGTCAAACCGAACCACTTGTCCCACGCCATCCACATGGCCAGACACGATGTGCCCGCCCAAGCGATCGTGGGCACGCAAGGCTTTTTCGAGATTGACGCGGTTGCCGACTTCAGCCAAACCACATGTTTTTGCCAGTGATTCAGCTGAAATGTCGATGGTGAAACTTCCGTCTGCCAGGCTGAAGCTGGTGACGGTCATGCAAGCGCCATTCAGCGCGATGCTGTCGCCCAAACCCACATCGGCCAGGTAGCCATCGGGTGTGGAAATGGTGAGGCGCTTGCCATGCTGGGCGCTGTCGCCCAAGGGGCGAAGAGCGGTGATGCGCCCCACGCCGGTGATGATTCCGGTGAACATCCTGCGATTGTCGCAGGTTGTGGCACGGGGAATGGGTTTTGATGTGTGATCAGTTGGCCAGTCGAACGTTATTTGTTCCAGCAGTCTGCAACGGTGCCAGTGCCAGATTCTCCTTTGACGCCCGCCTGTGTGAGTGTGAGGGTGCCGCAGGTGGTGTCAGCGATGTTGGGTACGCCTTGCAATGTGAATGCGGTCGCGGTCGGGTTGCCTGAGTAGCTGATGACGTAATGCCCTGCTTCGCTGGCGGCGAGACCAGCTGTTGACAGGTTGCGTGCTGTGCCAGTTCCGTCCAAATAAGTGCCACTCACCGATGCTGCACGCTCCAACCATTGGGCAGCGCGCAGCAAGCCCGCACGTCCATCAGCTCTGCGAGATCGTTGGACATATTGCTGGTACGACGGGAGCGCTACAGCGGCCAAAATGCCGATGACAGCCACAGTGATCATCAGTTCAATCAATGTGAATCCCTTGACGTGGGTTGTTGGGCTGAATGTCTGCTTTCCGGTCATGGCGGTTCAAAGATAAGAGTTACTGGAGCTGGCGCCAGCCGACTCGCGCAGGGGCATCAAAGGTTCGTGCATTTTTTTCCCGTTCGACACCCGTTCCTCCTGCTGGCCTGGAACTGACCAATTTAAAGTCTGTGGCATAGGGTTGTCCCGCCTTAGCAGGAATGAAGAGCATGGGATCTTTGCCAGTGGCCACGCGACTGACATTCACGACATCTGTGGCATTGAAAATGCCATCGTTGTTGGTGTCAAACAGAGGAGATTTTTGATAGGGTTTTCCGGTGTTGGCATCCAAGATGGTGAGGTAGTTGTCAGCCATGGTTGCGGCTGGTTCGCAGGACTCGTTGGTGGCTGTTGTGGTGGAGCCGACAACTGGTTTCACGGTTGGAATCACCACCAGTCGTTTATCCAGTACACGAGGGTTGGCAAGTCCTCTTTCTCCTGCAATGGGTAAGTTGAAGTACCACCCTCTTTGTGCGCTGGTTCCTGCATAGTTAAACAAGTTGCCTGCATTGCTGGTGGTGGTCATGAAGCGTCCTGCAGTAGCGGTTTCAATGGACGTCTGAGTGATGGGGTACAGGCTGGTTCTGCCGCCTGTGAGGCTGTCAGCTACCCTTGTGCCGCCATTGAGCTGAATGCTGCTGGTGCCATTGGTGTAGTTGAAAACAACATTGTGATTGGTGTTGTCCCACACCGAGTAAATGGTTTGAGACGCGGTATTGGCTGGATCAGCGGCAGTCATGTCGCGGCCGGTGGTAAAAACCAGGTTGATTCCATTGACGATGGTTGTGCCATCCACAACACGGTTCCAAGTCCACGTGGGGGCGGTGACGATGGGCTGTTGAGCTCCACTCGTTCCTGTTCCAGACACGCTGTCACTCTTTGCTACAAACAACGGGTCACCGTTCAGAGCAACTTGCCATGACGATGGTGATGCGCTGGTTAGATCGAATTTCCACAGATTTCCTTTCAGATCACCTGCATAGGCAATGTCTGCTTTTCCATCTCCGTTTAAATCGATCACCTGTGGGTTGGACAGCCCGTTGCCTGCGCCGATGGTGGCATCTGCCGTTAATTTGACCAGTTCCCGGTTGCCATCAAGGTATTGAATCAACAACACAGCCGTTTCTTGTGTGCTATTAACACCATTGCCGATCAACAAGGCCCAGCGGTCATTGTTCAGCTTGGTGATTTGAACCACGCGGGCTGAGTTGGCGCTGTCTTGTGTCGGTGGGCCGTACATATGACCAATGTCGCTCCAATTGGCAGCAGGTAAACCTACAGGAGGGGAGGGTGTGAATGTGTCGGTTTTGTCTGTGATGACCAGTTTGTCAATGTCGGTCAAAGTCGCAGTTGCGATACCTGCCGGGTTGGTGACATCCAACACAAAAAAACCTTTGCCACCACCTGCCAGAGTACCTACCAAGGCGGTTTTCCAGCTTCCATCCTTGAAGTCTCCACTGAAAGGTTTGCCGTCCACGTAATACCTGTGTGAATAACCGGGATCGGTCAGTGATGAGAGGTTGGCAATGATGCCGCGCGGAAGGTAAGCCAGCTTTTCGGCTCCATCGGACAAGGTCGTTGTGGTTCCTGAAATGGTTGTACTGACCGAAAAGCCGTGCAACATCCCATCGTTTGCTCCGATATAAACCATGGGCAGCCGGTTTGTTCGGCTTTGTCGGAAAGTGGGATAACCATCGTTCACATATCCCATGTTGGGTTTGCCGACAAACCAAGGCGCTGAGTTGACGATGTCACCCAACCGGCTTGCACGGTTCCTGAACGGGCCTCCCACTATTTCTTCGAGAGTTCTGTCACCACGCAGATAAGCGATGCGTTGCTGTGCATTGGTGCTGGTGGTTTCAGCTGCTGTTTGAAGACTGACTTTCTGATTGACGGTCAGGTTGCTCCAGAGAAATGGAATGCCTTTGTCCAATGCGTCATATGTGCTGACCGTGGTGTCGTGGCTCTGAGTGAAAATTTTCCGATTGACTGGCGTCATGTTGTCCAGTTCGGTGGCTGCGTTCCACATCACGGTTGACGAGATGCTTCCTGTACTGGTGAATCCATAGCCTTTCAATTCACCACTCCATCGTGTAGCACTGTACCCGGCAATGAATGCCAGACTGTCGTCACGGGTGGTCTGGGTGCTGGCAGATACACCAGTGATCGGGGTGGAAGAATCCAGAAGAATCTGGTTCAAAATTTCTGCGAAGGCGGCTTGCAATTCGGCCGTGTTAGAGGCGGGCACATATCGACCGCGCGCACTCAGGGCGGCATGCCACAGTTCTTTGCTTTTGGCATCAGGATAGTTGTTGGGTTCACCTGGATAGCCCCAGGTAACTACTCCTGTAAGCAAATTGTTGTAGTCACCGCCAGCCCATGAATTACCACCCCACCAAGGTCTGTTACCCGCTCCGCTTGTCGTTAAGGCTGAACCAGAGCCAACACCGGTTCCAAAACCAATGGTGTAAGTGGTCAAGCTTTGCCAAGTGGATGGATTGTTGCGTGGATTCCAGTACTCGTTCAAGGTGTACGGCGTACCTGAAGTGCCGACATTGACGGCGCCAGGAATCCGGATGATGGGACGAACCTCATTTGCAATGGTTGGTTGAGCATCCGTGGCCCAGTAATAAAAGGCCAAATCAGAAAAGGTGTTGTACTGAGTGCCGTCTCCGTAGCTGTCCCGGTAAATTCGAGTTTGGGTGTTGGCGGCTGAAACGTCATATTGGGTGCCATCAGGCAGGGTGCGAGCAGTACCGTCTACATTGCCGTAACCTGCTGTTCCTGTATCCCGTCTGCTGGACCCGTCGATGTTGTTCCATTCACCGTCTGTCATGAAAATGTGGAACGATTTTCTGCAAGCAAGTAAGGGGGTTTCTTGCGTACCAGGGACGGATGCATATGGACTCCACACGCCTGTGGTTTGCAAGAATTCACCTGCATTGCGAATCATCAGGTGTGATGGTGTCCATCCCCAATCGGTCAGACTGTTGACCCAATTGTTGAAATTTGTGCGGTGAGTTCCCGAGAATGGTCGAACTCGATTTTCTGGACATGTGCCGCCATACGCATTGGTTTGAGTGGACCCAAAACCTCTGCACCGCCACATGGCTTGAAAACCAATGCGTACAGAATCGTCAGGTAGAGTGGCCGTGCTAAAAGCGCTGTTCAGGGCGATGCGTAGCGCGGCAATTCGAGTGGTACCGCCGCCAGCATCTGCTGTACCCATTGACCCTGAATCGTCAACTGAGACGATGATGTTTGGGGCAGGTTCACGCCCTCCATTTCCTTGTGGAACCTGGGCCAACGATAACGGTGCAGCAATAGCCACATGGTTGAGCAGCACACCCGGCAGCATGACGAACGCCATTCTGTTGAGGTATGAAACCAAGGCAAATGATTTCAGTGGGTTCATGGTGTTTGCTCTTCTGTGTTTTGCACCAATCAGGTGGGGCAACGCCGACCGTCGCCTTCAGGCTTGGGTACAAAAATCTCTTGGACGACAGTCGGGGCTCCTGTACGACCGAGTGCCACAGCTGTGATTCGGAAAAAATATTTGCCAGATCCGGGAGTGGGTGCGCAATCCTGTGCCCAGGCTGCAGCCTGGCCGCTGTAAGGGAGCAATTCAATCCAATACCATGCTCTGGTCGGGCTTGCGCTGATGATAGGGTTGGATGTGGCGGCAACCGCACCCGGATTGGCACCTGTCCATTGGCCATACGTTGCTCCACGGTTGCCACTGGTGTAGCTGGAGAGCGAGGTAGGATCGTTCCAGAAGCTGGTGCTTGGGTCACCAGACGTGCGATTGCCTTGGCTGACGCATACTGCATTGGTGCATGTCACAGGAGTGGCCGCCAACGCGGCGTCCATAAGGTTGAGCAGCAGTTCGTTGTCAATTTTGGAAAGTGGCTGAACCCGTTGGTTGCAGGGAGTACCGGTAGTACAGCGGCGGTCGTCCTGAATATCCAGCTCCGCATCTCTGAGGAGCATTTGTGCGGCTTCCAACGCCCGTTGGGCGTCGCTGTCGTTCCCTGCCAACTGTTCATTCAGATTGGCGACACGGCTACTGCCCAGCACCAAAAGTGACGACAACATCATCATGATCAAAACGATGAACAGCGAAACCCCTTGTTGGTTGGAGGCGGTATGACGAGGAACCTTCTTCATAGGTTGTTCATTCGGTTGCGAAGTTGCACTGTTTGCCGTAACACAATCCTGTAGAAGTTGCTGTGTGCGGTCGACACATTGGCACAGTTCACATAATTCCCAACCAATGCAGCACCATGATTCATTTCTCCCCTGATTTGGAGGCAGATTTCCGCTGCAATCACCTGATTCCAAGTCGAGGGGCCGAGTGCGATGACTGCATCTGCACTTAGCCACTGGGTGCCGCCTCCCACCTCTGTCAGGTAAAGCACTTGAAGGTCTTCAATGTTTTCTGCCACCGGTTGGGCTGGATTTCCAGCCAGTCCCTGGCATCTCAGGTTGCCGGAATCAATGAAAAATCGATTGGGAATGTTGTCATGAACATTGAGAGCTTGATTTCCCAGGCAATCTCTTGTGACGGCATTGCCTCGATTTGTGAAATTGCTGGTGAATTCATCGGCAGAGCCAGACGGGCCGTCAATGCCGCTGATGGTTCCTGGCGCGGTATTTGTCGGATTACCCAAATTGAAAATTTGCTCAACCGCGATGGCGCTGTTGTCAGTGGGTTGCAGTTCAAAAGCGGCTGTGTTGCGCAATGTGAGCACCAACATGCGCATGGCACTGTTGGCCTGACTGGTTACCATGGATGTGTCCGACACCGTGTTGGCGGAAATGCGATTGAGCACAATGGTGCCGGTTGCCGCCAGCACCACCAACAAACCGATGGTGATGCCAACCATCAGTTCGATCAATGACGCGCCTTGCTGTGCGCGGTTTCCGATAAAAAGAAAGATGGTATGTTGGGGTCGCATGGCTGCCGCTTTATGGTTTGGCATAGGCCACCAGGCAGGCACTGTCTGCCGGACATGTTGGGCCACCCACCACATCCACATTCAACCAACCTGACCGGGTCGTGTCTGTGGCGCTGTTTCCCGACTGGTCTGTATTGCGCAGTCGCCATGCCACCATAACTCCAAGTTGTTGCGGGTCGGATGGGGACACAAAAGTAGTGGAGTTGCCACCTGGCAATGTGTTACGAACACTGGTTTGCCAATACCAGAGGTCGTAGCGTGCTTGTCGATCAGCATCGCATACATTGGCTGAGCACAATTCATTGGGAGGACGGGCGCTGACCACTGACCACGATGAATTCAATGAATACATGGCAACTCCTGTGACACCACTTGCATTGAAGTTCAGTCCGGTGGAGTTGGCTTTCAGGCGCTCGAACAAATCCTCTGCCAAGCGTGCTGCAATCACACGGTGAGTGGCAGTCTGGTTGTCTGACAAACTTTTGAGCTGCACTCCCAGCATGCCCAGCACACCCAAGGCCAAAATCAGCAGCGACACCAGGGCCTCAATGAGGCTGACCCCTTTCTCTGCACAGCGGCATTTTGAGGGGTGTACGTAGAGGATGGTTGTGGAGTTCATGGGCAATCGATGCCGGATTCGATGCGGATGCGCCCGCCGGAGGTAACGCAAACCGAACGGTCTGCAGTAGAAACGCCTGAGCGAATCAATCGAAAATGCAATGCATTGATGCCGTTGGCATTGCCCCAGCGATTGAATGTCATGCTACTGGGGCTGCTGCCAGACATGTTTCTCACCACCACTCTTGCGGGTATGTCCAACTCCTTGAGTTGTTCCCCGACATCCAGAATGCCGTTGTGGTTGGTATCGGTCCACAAAATCAAACCACAAGACCATTCCTGATTGGTGCTGCAAGAGTTGGTGCCTGTTGTTTTTTTCTGGATCACCACGCTTCCACCTCGTCGAATGGATTCCATGCGTGCAGATGTGAGTACGCCAACAATCTCATTGGCCACGGTGCTGGTTTGATAACGTGCCATCAAGTCTCTGAAGCCGGGAATGGCCAATGCCGACAAGAGACCCAAAACAGAAATAACCACCAGCAACTCGATGATTGAAAAACCACCTGCTGATGTTTCAGTCTGGGAGCTAGGTCCTCGAAATGCCATGCCTCTAGTTTGGCGTAACAAGGCTTGGGGGTCTTGCTTGCAACAGCGCAACGGTTTCCGCTTACCGATGAACGGTGGCACTGGGCATCAGCCCCGGACTTCGTCCACCAATGAAGTGAACTCGTTCACATCTTCAAAGCTGCGGTACACACTTGCAAAGCGCACGTAGGCTACTTTGTCGAGTTTTTTCAGCTCGCGCATGACCATCTCACCCAATTGATGGGAGGGCAGCTCGCGTGCACCCAGGTTCAGCAGCTTTTCTTCGATGCGCTCAATGGCCGAGTCCACCTGCTCGGTGCTGACGGGGCGTTTGCGCAGGGCCAGTGCAAACGATGCGCGGAGTTTGTCCGTCACGTAATCGATGCGGCGGCCATCTTTCTTGACGATGGCGGGGAAGCTCACTTCCGGGCGCTCGTAGGTCGTGAAGCGCTTTTCGCAATGGGGGCATTTGCGCCGCCGCCGGATGAAGCTGGCATCTTCGGCCAGGCGGGTTTCCACCACCTGGGTTTCGGCATGGCCACAAAAAGGGCACTTCATACAAAGGCCCTTGTGAAGGCTGGCATGGCTACGGCAAGCGATAAAGTCATCTTCGTTAAGTAAAACATGCTTTACCGCTTGTTTGGCAATGCTTATTAGCTATAAACAGGGAAGCGAGCTGTCAAGGCGTTGACCTTGGCACGCACGGCTTCGATGTTGGCCGGGTCGCGCGGGTTGTCCAGCACGTCGGCTACCAGGTTGGCAGTGATGCGCGCTTCCTCGTCCTTGAAACCACGGGTGGTCATGGCAGGGGTGCCGATGCGCACGCCGCTGGTCACCATCGGCTTTTCGGGGTCGTTGGGGATGGCGTTTTTGTTGATGGTCATGTGGGCGCTGCCCAGCACGGCTTCAGCTTCCTTGCCGGTGATGCCCTTGGCGCGCAAGTCCACTAGCATCACGTGGCTTTCGGTGCGGCCACTGATGATGCGCAGGCCACGCTGGGTGAGGGTTTCAGCCACGATCTGGGCGTTTTTCACCACCTGTTGTTGGTAAGCCTTGAACTCGGGCGTCAGCGCTTCCTTGAAGGCCACGGCCTTCGCCGCGATCACGTGCATCAGCGGGCCGCCTTGCAGGCCGGGGAAGATGGCGCTGTTGATGGCCTTTTCGTGCTGGGCCTTCATCAAAATGATGCCACCGCGCGGGCCGCGCAGGCTCTTGTGGGTGGTGCTGGTGACCACGTCGGCAAATGGCACGGGGTTGGGGTACACGCCAGCGGCAATCAGGCCGGCGTAGTGGGCCATGTCCACCATGAAGATAGCGCCCACGTCTTTGGCGACCTTGGCAAAGCGCTCGAAGTCGATGCGCAGGCTGTAGGCCGATGCACCGGCCACGATCAGTTTCGGCTTGGACTCATGGGCTTTGCGCTCCATGGCGTCGTAGTCGATTTCTTCCTTCTCGTTCAGGCCGTATGACACCACGTTGAACCACTTGCCGCTCATGTTCAGGGGCATGCCGTGCGTCAGGTGACCGCCTTCGGCCAGGCTCATGCCCATGATGGTGTCGCCGGGCTTCAGGAATGCCAGGAAGATGGCTTCGTTGGCCGATGCGCCGCAATGGGGTTGCACGTTGGCGGCGTCGGCGCCGAACAGCTGCTTCACGCGGTCGATGGCCAGTTGTTCGGCCACGTCCACGAATTCGCAACCGCCGTAATAGCGCTTGCCGGGGTAGCCTTCGGCGTATTTGTTGGTGAGCTGGGTGCCTTGCGCGGCCATCACGGCGGGCGAGGCATAGTTCTCGCTGGCAATCAGCTCGATGTGGTGTTCCTGGCGGGCGTTTTCGGCCTGGATGGCAGCAAACAACTCGGGGTCGGTTTGTTCAATCAGGATGTTGCGGTTGTACATGGCAGTCTTTCAGTGACGATGGACCTTGCCCCGCTGGAAGGGGGGCCAAGGACTGCCCAGGCGAACGGCGGAACACGCCAACCTTCAGGCTGGGTGGCGCGCTTCCCAGTGGTCTTCCACGTCCGCCCGTTGGTTCTGCGGTTGGGAATGTGTAAACACAAACACCGTAGAACAGGGCCTATCGCCAGTCGCGCGCGGAACGAGTTTAAGCGAAAGGTGTGGCGTGCGCTTGTGCAGCAGGGGGGATTAGCTTTGTGTGGCCGCAGGTGCCTGGGCAACTGAGGGTTTGGGTGCCAGCACGGAGACCGCTTTTCCCTGTGCCACGTCTTTCAGGCGAACATGCTCGGCCATGACTTTCGTCACGTAATCGGATGCATCTACCGAAACGGCGCCCACATAAAGAGCGAGCCCAGCTTCCAGATTGCCGCCCTTGCGAATGCAGTCCAGCAAAACCTGTACGCCTACTCGCAAGTTGGTCACGGGGTCAAACGCTGCCATGACACCACCAAAGTCTTCATATTTGTCCGCGTGTGCGCGGGTGTGCACTTGCATCAGGCCTTGTGCACCAAAAGAGCTTTGCGAGAACGGGTTAAATGACGATTCGGCCGCCATCACCGCCAAGATCAACGTGGGGTCCAGTTTGACCTTCTGGCCTAAGGTGAATGCCTCGGAAACCAATGCGCTGAGGGGCTCCGGCGCCACACGGTATTTCTTGGCGAGCCAGAACGTCACGTTGGCTTGTGCTTTGGGCAGGTCGGCTGGGGAGCCTGCCGTGGCTCTGTCGGCGGCCAGGGGTTCGACAAACAAGGGCATGCCGTCATTTCTGGCTTCGTGGCGTTGCAGCAGGAGAGATAAGGCTTTTTCTTCCAGAGTCAGCCGCAATGGCTCATGCACGCTCAATGCCAAGACCACGCCTGCTGCGGTGAGTCCGGTTAGCGCGATGCCGTTGTGGGTGATGTCCATGACCATGCGTACGGCACGCAGAATCAGATTTTTGAACCAGCCGATCACGGCGGCATCGGTGGCGGGAGTGGTTGCGTCGGCAATCATTCGTTGTCCTTGCAAAGAGGCTTCGTTCCAATCTGGATCAGAGCGAGGCCGGATTGATGGGGATAACGCCTGAGTCGGCGTTTTGGTCAAGTAACTTCAGGTAAACCCTAGCCTGTTAGATGCGAATGTGCTGATTCTAGAAATGAGCTTAATGATCGGTCAACCATATTAAATTGATTTTTTATAACTAAAATTTTTATAAAACATGTATTTGCTGCAAAGCAGAGATCAAAAATACTTGGGTTACTGGGTTCAGGCGACAATGGAGAGTTACGCGAATTCCATTCATTTTTGCGATTGCAACCAGCGAGCGGGAATGCCCCGTGCCTACTGTGAACTCCGCCAGCACCGATTCCTCCACAACTGTCACCCATGACCTGAACCAACTGGACCAGCTAACCGGTGGTGCATTCACCGCGCCCACTTCGGGTGAGCGTGCTTCGCGGGTCCGTGAGTGGTTGGCCACTGACCCATCGGTTGATCTGATGCAAGCGGTTTTTCGTGAGCTTTCGTCTCGTGACAAAGGGGCAGCCAGAGCACTGAAAGATCGTTTGGATGACATCAAGCGTGCCCGTTTGCAGGAAGGACTGGTGGCTGAGTGGGCCAGCAAGGCTCAACAGCTGTTGGAGCAGGCGCGTTTGAATGTGGCTGATGCCATGGCCTGGCAGCGCGATGCCGCGAAGGTCGGTGCACCGTTGTCTCGGGAGCCGTTGGCGACGTTGCGGCAACAACTCACCGAACGCGTCAAGGCGGTTGACGATTTGCAAACGCGCATTCAGGTGGCACGGGAGGCCGCCGTGTTGTTGGCGCAGCGCATTGAGGTGCTGTCGACCAAGCCATTGCAGGATGCTCAGAACGCACATTCAGGTTTGAGCCAGGATGTGACGCAATGGGGTGTTCAAGCGGATGCGCTGATGGCTGATGCGCAGTGGGCCAGCATCGAGCCCAAGTTTGTGACGTTGCTTGACGGTGCTCGTGCGCAATTGAAACTGGTCTGGGATGCATTTGATGCCGCCTTGACGCAAGGCGTTGCGGCTTTGACAGATGTCGCCGCTCCATTGCCTGCGGTGCCGGTATGGTCTGATGAGATTCGTACAGCCCGTGGCGAGGTGGTGGCTGAGGCGGCAGCGCCTACAGCCACTAAAGAGGAGGTGGCTGCAGCTCGAGCCAAAGCCGGGGCTGCGGTGCAGGGTGTGGCGAGCAAACTGGCCGCTGAGTTGGAACAAGGACACGGTAAAACCATTCCTCGTCTGGCTCAGGAACTGCGCCAGACTCTGAAAGAACACCACCGTTGGTTGACTGCGGAAGTGGAAGGGGCTGCCCAGGCGTTGCTGGCCCAGGCTGGCGATATGGAAGGCTGGCAGCGCTGGCGTGCCGATCAGTTGCGCCAGGAGCTCGTTACCAAGGCGGAGGCATTGACCACGGCTCCTGAAGGCCAGCGCCTAGGTGGTCGAAAAATTCAGGAAACCTTGCGCAACCTGCGTGAAGCCTGGAAGCAAACAGACCAAGGGGGTGCACCCAATCACGCGCTGTGGAAGAAGTTTGATGATGCATGCAACCGAGCTCACAAATCGGTGGAAGAGTGGCTGAACAAGTTACGCCAGGAGTCTGCAGAGCACAAGGCGCAACGCTTGGTGTTGATTCAAGAAGTAGATGCTTGGGCTCAAGCCCATGCCCAGAACACCGACTGGCGTTTGCATGCGCGCGAGCTGCATCGTTTGGCTGAAGCATGGCGGCATGCAGGCCACCTGAGTGAAAAACTGTTTGCCGAGCTGCAGCCGCTGTGGAAGGCCGCGATGCAGAAGGCGCATGCCCCTTTGGAGGCGGCGCAAGCAACCAACCTGGATCAACGGCAGGCCCTGATTGCACGTGCTGGCGAGCTCGGAGCCGCTGCGCAACTCCGTCTGGATGCGGTGAAGGCGCTGCAGCACGAATGGCAAGTGCTGGCACAAGCCGTACCGCTGGACCGTCGGCAGGAGCAAAAGCTGTGGGAGGCGTTTCGCCAACCCATCGATCAGGCGTTTCAGCGCAAAGACCAGGCTCGTGTGCAACAGGCAGAAGCACTCAGTGCGTTGGATCGGCGTGTGATGGATGCGGCGCGGCAGCTGCAAGATGCCATTCAGAGTCATGATGCGCAGCGGATTCAGGCTGCGCTGGCCGCACTGGACCGTGCGTCTCATGATGAGCCTGTGGCCGAGGCTGTCGCACCAGTTGCCATTTCGACTGAGGCCTCAGAAACGGCGGATGCGGCCGAGGTTGCCAATGCAGAAGTTGCATCGACCCATGGTGACGTGCTGGACGACGCGGTGGCAGCGCCTGTTCCGGCGTCTAAACCCACCGTCAAAAAAGTGGTGGCCGTACGGGGTGATGACCGCCCAGGTGCCAAGCGGACAGAGCCTGTGGCTGCTGCGGGACGAGGTCGTTTTGAAGGGCGCAAGCCAGGGGAACGAGACGGGCGTCGCCCGGATCAGCGTCCGGTAGGTCGTTTTGATCCCCGTGATGGTGGGCGTTTTGACCATGGACGGGACCGCGAGACCTTTGCTCCGCGTGGGCCGCGGTTGGGGGATGCGGCATTCCGTGCCAAGCGCGACGCCCAGGATCACGCCCAGCTGGCCTTGAAAAAGCTGGCCGCACAAGCTCATGGCCAGTCACTCACCCAGTTGATGGATGCCTGGAAAACCCGCAATCAGGATGCCATGCCTCAAGCGCAGGAATTGGGTGGTCGTGTTCAGGCCGGTGTGCGGCAAGGCTGGGCCCAGGCGGTGGGCAAACCCGCCCAGGTTGGCGGAATGGATGGCGCGTTGCTGCGTTTGGAAATGGCCGCCGAATTGCCCACTCCTGCCCAACACTTGGATGCCCGACGCGCGTTGCAGTTGCAGCTACTGACTCGGCGCAACGACCCTGCGCCTGCTCAGACGTGGGCGCAGGATGTGGCCCAAACATTGGCTTGCGAGTGGCAGCAGGAAGCGGCTGAGCGGTTGATGCCTGTGCTCAAAGCATTGATTCGTAAATCCTGAATTGATAGCAATGTTTCACCGCAAATCATGCGGTGAGGCATGTTTTTATTCTGAAAGTGGGGGTTTCTGCTCCCGGGTGTGATGTGCTGGCCTCCAGCCATTGCAACCGGGGAGGGGCCGCGTTGGCGTCCCAGTCGCTTAGCACCAGTCGTGAGCGGTGATTGGGCAAGGCATGCCAGGCCGGCTGGTGTGTGTGTCCATGCACCAGCACCGGGGCATCGAATGTGAACATCCACTGTGCCACGGTGTGCGCATTGACATCGGTCCAGGCCGCCGCCTTTGTTGACTGGCGGGTAGTGCTCTCGTCGCGCATTTTTCGCGCCAGGTGCAAGCGTTCTTCCAATGTGCGTGTCAGAAAAGCATGCTGCCACTGGGGGGTGCGTACCTGCTGACGAAATGCCTGGTAGGCGTGGTCATCCGTGCAAAGCAGGTCTCCATGCGTCAGCAGCCAACGGGTTTGTGGCCATTCCAGCAGTGTCGGATCTGGGAGGGCTTCCATGCCAGTTCGGCTCAGCAGTTCTGGGCCCACCAAAAAATCGCGATTGCCAGGCATGAAGTACACCGGCATTCTTCGGGTGACTTCCAATAGCACCTGCGCGCAATGGGTCCAGAAGGTGCCCTCTGTGGGATGGTCGAGCACATCGTCACCTACCCACACCTCAAACAAATCGCCCAGTATGAACAGGGCATCTGCCTGGAGGTGGCGAGCCGCATTTGCCCAAGCCTCGAATGTGGCCGGGTCGGCCGCATGAAGGTGAACGTCTGACAAAAATGCCAGCTTGCCCCAATGGCTGGGCATCTTCAAGCGGTGAATCGCTTCCGGATTAGTGCAAGGAGGCGTCATGCGGCGGCCCTCTACCTGTCAGCTCGCCTGACCGCGCAAGGTCGAATGAAGGTCACTCACCGGTCAGGCTCAAGGGCATGTCAAAGTGCCACGGCTTTGGTGATGATCACGTCGTCTTTGGGAACGTTTTCATGGAAACCACTGCGGCCGGTTTTGACTTTGCGGATGGCATCCACCACATCAGTGCCGTTCACAACCTTGCCAAACACGGCATAACCCCAGCCGCTACCGGTCTCAGAGGTGTGATTCAGGAAGCCGTTGTCGGTCACGTTGATGAAGAACTGTGCAGTGGCCGAATGCGGGTCGTTGGTACGAGCCATGGCAATGGTGTAGTTGTCGTTCTTCAGGCCATTGTTGGCCTCGTTCTCGATGGGCTTATCGGTCGGCTTTTGTTTCATGCCAGGTTCGAAGCCGCCACCTTGAATCATGAAGCCATCCATCACACGATGAAAAATGGTGCCGTCGTAGTGGCCTTTGGCCACATAGGCCAAAAAATTGGCGGTGGACTTCGGGGCTTTCACGCCGTCGAGTTCAAGGGTGACGATACCGTGTCCGGCGATGTGCAGTTCGACTTGGGGTTGGCTCATGTCAATTCTCCAATGTGGCTTTGAGGATGGTGATGGGGGTTTTGGGAACGTCAGATGGAAAAGGGCCACCAGCTCCGGTCGGGGTGGTTTTGATTTGGTTCACCACCTCCATGCCCGCCACGACTTTGCCAAACACGGTGTAGCCAAACAGCTGGGTGGCATTGACCAAATTGGCACGTGGGGTGTTTTCGTACACGCGGCCTTGGTATTCGAAGCGGGGTACCGGGTCACCAGGGGGGATGGGAGTGGGGTCCAGGAACGCGTTGTCTTTCACATTGATGAAAAACTGCGCCGTGGCCGATTGCGGGTCGTTGGTTCGCGCCATGGCGACTGTGCCCACGGTGTTGCGCAGGTTGCCACTGGCCACAGCTTGCTGGCCTTCGTGAACCACGGGAGCCCGGGTTTTCTTCTGTGTGAGCGTGGCATCAAATCCACCGCCTTGCACCATGAAGTTGTCGATGACTCGGTGAAAGACGGTGCCATCGTAGTGCTTGTCTTTCACGTATTGGACAAAATTTTCTACCGTTTTGGGTGCATGCTGTGGATACAAC